>Ga0068862_100000243_pt1 | contig 60648 bp, 55 predicted proteins | sample KBSSwiS52_FD_66598 | JGI IMG/M metagenome (GOLD analysis project Ga0068862, IMG submission 66598) | Switchgrass rhizosphere microbial communities from Kellogg Biological Station, Michigan, USA - KBS Switchgrass S5-2 | ecosystem: Host-associated > Plants > Roots > Rhizosphere > Soil ...
GACCGGTTCCGCCATTCGGCGTGGCTCAACCCGATCCCCAAGGAGGATTGGAAAGCGGCCTACGGCGGCACGACGATCCGCCGCATCGGCGAGGTCTTCCACATGGAGGACCTCACGCTCGGCGGCATCCGCCGGGCCGTGGAGCACCTGAACGGCCGATGATCGACCGCTAAAAAAACGCAAAAAAGGCTCCGCCGGCCGCCACCGACGGAGTGAATGAGGGGAGGATGGAAAGTTTCTTCCGTCCTCGAAGCCGATCCTAAGCGTCGTACGTTACAGTGATCATTAAGAAGACGGCGCGCCGGTTTCCTGCATCCGGGTGCGGGCCAGGAGGGCGGCGGAGGCCGCCGCGAGCTCGCGCTCCAGGCGGTCCAGGATCTCGCCGGTGCCGTCGAGCTGCCCGTCCTTGCCGCTCTCTTCCAGCTCCTTGCTCACCGCGGCCACGCGCAGCGCTCCGAGCTGGGCGCTGCCTCCCTTGAGGGTGTGCGCCACCAGCACGAGATCCTGGCGGTCGCCGCGCGCGAGCGCGCCCCGCATCCGCTCCAGGCGCCGCGGTCCTTCCGTCACGAAGCTGTCCACGATCGTCGGCACGATCAGCCGGCCGCTGGTGCGCTGCAGCTCCAGCAGCCGGTCGAGGTAGACGGGGTCGAGCACCGGGTGAGGCTCCGCGGCGGGCGCGCCGGCGGCCAGCGCGGCCATCCCGGCCACCCCGGCCATCGCGGCCACGCCGGCAGGAATCGCGTGCGTGCGCACGAGCGCCGCCCGCAGGTCTTCGAGGAGGATCGGCTTGCTCAGGTAGTCGTCCATGCCCGCGGCCAGGCAGGCGTCCCGGTCGCGGCGCAGCGCGTTGGCGGTCATGGCGATGATGCGCGGCCGGCGCCCGCGCGGCGGCTCGGCCACGATGCGCCGGGCGGCTTCCAGGCCGTCCATCTCGGGCATCTGCACGTCCATCAGGACCACGTCGTAGTCCTGGCGGCGGAGCGCGGCGAGCGTTTCCAGGCCGTTGGCCGCCACGTCGGCCGCGTAGCCCAGGCGCTCGAGCAGGAGGAGAGCCACCTTCTGGTTGATCGAGTTGTCCTCGGCCAGGAGGATGCGCAGCGGCCGGAACAGGCCCGGCGGGATCTCGCCGGTCTCGTCGCGGAGCACCGGCTCGTCCACGACGGCGGCGGGCTCGCAGCGGATCGTGAAGGAGAAGACCGCGCCCTTGCCGGGCTCGCTCTCCACCTCGATCGTGCCGCCGAGCCGCTCCACCAGGCGCTGGCTGATGGCGAGCCCGAGCCCGGTGCCGCCGAACAGGCGGGTGGTCGAGGAGTCGGCCTGGCTGAAGGGCTTGAACAGGCGGTCCAGCCGGTCCATGGGGATGCCCGGGCCCGTGTCGCGGATCACGAAGCGCAGCTCGACGACCGGGCCCGGAAGCGGCCCCGGAAGCGTCCCCGGAGGCGGTCCCGGAGGCGCGGCCCGGGCGCTCACGGAGACGAAGACCTCCCCTTCCGAGGTGAACTTGACCGCGTTGCCGATCAGGTTGACCAGCACTTGGCGCAGGCGGGTGGCGTCGCTCACCACGACCGCGGGGACGTTCGGCTCCACCCGGCTGCCGATCTTCAGCCCCTTGCGCGCCGCGCCCTCGGCCAGCAGGTCCATGGCTTCCTTCACGCAGTCCACGACCCGGAAGGGGATGGCCTCGATCTCCAGCCGGCCCGCCTCGATCTTCGAGAGGTCGAGGATGTCGTTGAGGATGACCAGCAGGTCCTCGCCGCTGCGGCGGATGGTGTCGACGTAGTCGCGCTGCTCGCGGCTGAGCGGAGTGCGCAGGAGCACGCTGGTCATGCCGATGACCGCGTTCATCGGCGTCCGGATCTCGTGGCTGACGTTGGCCAGGAACTCGGTCTTGGCGCGGCTCGCGTCCTCCGCCTCCTGCTGCGCCCCCTCGGCGCGCCTCTTCTCGTCCATGAGGGCGTGCGTCCGCTCCTCGACCAGCGCGGCGAGGGCGCGGCCACGGCGGCGCAGGGTGCGCTCGCGGAGCCGGATCGTGCCCAGGATGGCGAGGAACAGGGCCATGAGGCTCAGAGCCAGGAACCAGGCCTTCTGAAAGATGCGCGGCTCCACCCGCAGGGGAAGGGACACCACTTCGCTCCACAGGCCGTCGTCGTTGCAGGCCGCGACGCGGAAGGTGTACGCGCCCGGCGGCAGGTTCGTGTAGTCCGCCGAGCGCCGGGCCCCGGCCTCGACCCAGTCCGGGTCGAACCCTTCGAGCTTGTGGCGGAAGAGCACGTTCGCGGGATCGGCGAAGCTGAGCGCGGTGTAGCGGATCTGGAAGCGGTCCGTGCCGGGCGGCAGGCGGACCTCCCCGCGGGCCGGGAAGGAGCGCGAGCCGGCCGTGATCTCCTCGACGACCACCGGCGGCGGCACCCGGTTGAGCGGCAGGTGGGCGGGATGCGCGACCGCGACGCCGCGCACCGTGGGGAACCAGACGCGGCCGTCGCGCGAGCGCAGCCCGGCCGGCCGGCCGACGCCGCTGCATTCCGAGCTCGGCATGCCGTCCGCCGCGCCGAAGGCGCGCGAGCGGATGCGCCCCTTGCGCTGGGCGGCGCGCTGGGTGGCACGCTGGGTGGCAAAGGTCGCGAGATCGTCCTTGCGGATGCGCAGGAGCCCCTTGTTGCAGACCCAGAGGTTGCCCAGGCCGTCGTCGAGGACGAGCAGGACTCCCCCCTCCGGCAGCCCTTCCGCCGGCGTGAAGGCGGTGAAGGTCCCGCCGCGGTAGCGGAAGAGGCCGTCTGCCGCGCCGATCCAGAGCGTCCCCTCCGCGTCCTCCTGGAGGGAGAACACGCTGCCGGCGGGGCCGCCGGTGCGCGGTGGAAACGCCTCGATGCGGCCTCCGGCAAGGCGGTTGAGCCCCTCCTTGGTGCCGATCCAGAGCGCACCGCTCCGGTCCTGGTGCAGCGCGAAAATCCGGTCGTTGAGCAGGCCGTCGTCGTGGGTGTAGACCGTCACCCGCCCGTCCTGGAGACGGTTGAGCCCCTGGTAGGTGCCGGCCCAGAGAGCGCCCTCGCGGTCTTCGAGCAGGGTGAGGACGCGGTTGTCCGACAGCCCTTCCGCGGTGGTGTAGAGGCTCACGCGGCCACCCCGCAGGCCGCTTTGCAGCCGGTACAGCCCGCGGTAGGTGCCGATCCAGAAGCTCCCCTCGCGGTCTTCGGCGATGGCGCGGACGACCTCTCCCCGGAGGTCCGGCGGGCCCGGGAAGGGCGCGGCGCGACCCCCGTCCAAAAGGTCGAGGCCGCCGTCGCTGCCGATCCAGACGCGGCCCCGGCTGTCCTCGAGGACGGCCCAGACCGGGGAGCCCGACAGGCCGGCCGCGCGGCCGTAGCCGGTGAACGCCACGTCCTTGAGGCGATGGAGGCCACCGCTGCCCGTGCCGACCCAAAGGCTCCCCTCGCGATCCTCGAACAGCGTGGGGATGCTGTCGCCGGCCAGCTCGTCGGCGAGCGGAGCACTCTCGAAGCGGCCGTCCCGCAGGCGGCCGAGGCCGCGCCGCGTGCCGATCCAGAGGCTGCCGTCGCGGTCTTCGAGGAGCGCGAGGATGTCGTCGCCGTCCAGGCCCGGCGCCGCGGACACGTCGATCCGTCCGCCGCTCCTCCGCGCCAGGCCGCGGGCCGTTCCGATCCAGAGCCGGCCGCGCGAGTCGACGAGGATCTCGTTGATGCGGTCGTCGGGCAGGCCGTCGCGGGTGGTGAACCTCTCGAGCCGGCCCGCCGTGAGCCGCGCGAGCCCGTGGTCGGTCCCGATCCACAGGCTGCCGTCGCGGTCGCGCCGGAGAGCCGTCACGGTCGAGCCGGCGAGGCCGGAGGCCGCGTCGGGCAGCATGGACCCGCCCTTCAGATGCAGGAGGCCGCCCTGGTTGCTGCCGATCCAGAGGGTGCCGTCCGGATCGCGGAGGAGCGACCGCAGGCGGGGGGGCAGGCCCGGCGGATCGACCGCGGTGAAGCTGCCGTCGCGGTAGCGCAGGAGGCCGCCGCCGTCGGTGGTGATCCACAGGCTGCCGTCGGGATCGGCGAGGAGAGAGTCGATGGCCGGGCTGCGCAGCGCGGCGACGTTGCCGGGCGCGAACACGGTGAAGCCGGCGCCGTCGAAGCGGGCGAGGCCGCGCTGCGTGCCCACCCAGAGGTAGCCGTCGGCCGTCTGGCCGATGGCTTCGACCGTATCCTGGGGCAGGCCCTGCTCGATGCGCCAGGCATCGTGGCCGTACTGGTCGAGGGCATGGGACGGATCGAGGGCGAGCGAAGGCCGCCCGCCAAGGCAGGCCGCGAGCACGGCCGCCTGCAGGATCTGTCCGATCCGAGCCCGCCTCATCATCCTTCTCCGAATCTGGGGAGCCTACCCCCGCCGTGCCCCTGCGTCAAATTCCGGTTTGTGGTAAAAAGACCCTGCTATCGGAACGGCCGGCGAGCAGCTTATACTTCTGCTTATGACGAGGAGGGCTCCGAAGGTGAACAAGACCATCGCCATCGCCGAGCTTGAGAGGAGGCTCCAGGCCGTCCTGGATTCCGTGATCCGGGAGCACGTTCCCTACGTGCTGACGCGAGACAGCCACCCGGAGGCCGCCCTCGTCCCCTATGACGACTATCTCCGCTTTCAGCAGCTCCGGGAGAAGGGAATCCTCGAGCGCTTTGACAGGACCCAGGAGCTCATGGCGAGGCTGAATGCCGACTTCTCCGACGAAGAGGTCGCCCGAGACGTTGCCGAGGCGCGGAAAGAGCGGAGAAACCTGAGAGAGCGCTCTCGTTGATCCGGGCGATCATCGACACCAACATCCTGATCCGCGCCACCATCCGTCCTCAGGGGACCGTCGGACCCGTCCTCTCTGAGCTCAGGAGCGGCAGGTACCTCCTTGTTTATTCGGACGCGTTGCTGTTTCCTGGCCCGGCTCAGAGCGTCATGACCCGCCAAGCCAAAGCCCACCGCATCCTCGAGATCCTCGACCGGTTCTACCCGTCGGTCGACATCCCTCTCGACCACGTGGACCCGTTCACGCTGCTCGTGGCGGTGGTGCTCTCGGCGCAGACCACGGACAAGCTGGTCAACGAGGTGACGCCGGCCCTGTTCGCCCACGCCTCGACCCCCGAGGCCATGGCGGCGCTGCCGGTCGAGGAGATCCAGCACCTCATCCGGCGGATCGGCCTCACCGCGTCCAAGGCGAAGAATCTGAAGCGGCTGTCGGAGATCCTCGTAGCCGGGCACGGCGGCCGGGTGCCGCGCACGTTCGCGGAGCTGGAGGCGCTTCCCGGGGTCGGGCACAAGACCGCCTCGGTGGTGCTCAACCAGGCGTTCGGCATCCCCACCTTCCCGGTGGACACGCACATCCACCGGCTGGCCGCGCGCTGGGGGCTGTCGAGCGGCAGGAACGTCGAGCAGACCGAGCGCGACCTGAAGCGCGTCTTCCCCGAGGAGACCTGGGGCAGGGTCCATCTCCAGATCATCTACTTCGGCCGCGGGCACTGCCCCGCGCTCTGGCACGACCTCGACGCCTGCCCCATCTGCTCGTGGGCCGCGTCGGGGAAGCGCAAGCGCGAGGAGATGGCAAGGAACCGGGGTCTGCGGCGGCGCGGGTCCCTTCCCGAAGCGGGTTGACGTACAATCTCACGCACTTTAAGGAGGTGGGGATGCGATTCCTGGAACGCTACACAGACATCATTTACGCTCTCTTCCGCATCATTTTCGGTCTGCTGTTCGCCTCGCACGGCGCTCAGAAGCTGTTCGGCATGTTCGGCGGCATCGACGGCAAGGGCCTGGCGCTGGGCCCCGAAGCCGGGTTGGGGTACGCCGCGGGCTGGATCGAGCTCGTGACCGGCCTGCTGATCACGATCGGCCTGTTCGCCGGCTTCGCCGCCTTCCTCGCCAGCGGCACCATGGCTGCGGCCTACTTCATCGGGCACGCCTCGGGCGGCTTCTGGCCGGTCGTGAACAAGGGCGAGCTGGCGGTGCTCTACTGCTTCGCGTTCCTCTACATGGCAGCCCGCGGCTCCGGACGCTGGAGCGTCGACGGCATGAGGACAAAAACCCCCCCGCGTTGATCCCTGACGGCAGCCCGGAAACGGCGAGCCCCCGGTCCTTCCCCTCCCCCGGCGGGACGGACCGCTCCGACGAGCGTACGGACGGTGCGGACAGCGGGACCGACGGCCCGTGCAGCCGTACCGGCCAGCGGCACAGAGGATCAGGCGGCTCGGACCGATCAACCCGCGGCGCGAGACTCCAGACCCGCGGGTCGGACGGTCCAACCCGCCGGTACAGGACAAGGGCCAGCCGGTTCCGGACATGGACCCACGGGTTTCGGACACAGATCCGAGGGTCGAACCGTCCGACCCGGCGGTTCCACCGTTCGACCCGCGGGTTTCAGACAAGAACCCGCCGGTACCGGACAAAGACCCGCCGGTATCGGACACAAACCCGCGGGTCTTCCGTCTCGACCCTCGGGTCCGGGGGGCGGACGACGGGAAATCCCGCAACGCGGGCTTCCACGTCATGGACCGGCCGGTCAAGCCCGACATTTTCGGTTAGGTCCGGATCATCGAAGCTCTCATCCAGCGATCCGCTTGAGGGCCTCGGCAAACAGGCTTTGGACGTCGTTTCCCGCCAGCGGGATGCAACGCGCAGGTGTGCGGAGTGGGCGCTTGGACCAGCGTCATGGCTCCGGCAAGGGCGAGGGCGATCGGGATCATCGCTTCAGCCTCCGTAGCTGGATCTCATCCAGCGCCTGAGCGCCAGGTGGGTCGGTAGATAGAGCAGCAGCGGATAGAGAAGGCAGAGCGCCAGGAGGTAGAGCGGCGGCGCGAGCAGCTCCTGGGGCTTGCCGAAAGGTTTCCAAACCCAGTTGATGTTCCGGTCCGGCGCCACGACCAGCCAGGTCGCGGGCAGGAGCACCCAGGTGACGGCGGTCTGGAGAAGCCAGCCGCGGCGGTCGTAACCGAGGCGCTTGACCGCCCAGAGCAGCAGCGGCGGCATGGCCACGTGGAAAAGCGAGAACAGGCGCAGGTAGAGCGGCTTGGCCTCGTCGAACATGTACTCCGTGCCGCCGAGCAGATGGCGGCCCAGGAGCAGCCGGCCGAAGTAGTCGCCGCACCAGACGATCTGTACGAAGAGCACGCCCACGGCCTGCGCGGAGATCAGCAGCGGGCTCTCCAGCCAGAGCGCCAGAGCGATGAGGAAGTTGGCCACGTCGCACAGCCAGAGGAAGTTCGTCGGGCCGGCGTGCATCCAGTAGACGGGGATCCACACCGCCATCCAGGCGGTATAGATCAGCTTCGCAGAGAGCGGAATGCGGCGCATCCGTTGAAGTCAGTCTAACGCACCCGCCATGACGATAGAGTAGTGCCCGGATGACCGGACATTGCATCGTCTGCGGAATGGGGGACGTCGGGTACCGGGTGGTCGAGCTGCTCCACCGCCTGGGCGAAGAGGTCACAGTCATCACGCTCCAGGCGCGGGAGGAGCGGCTGCGGACGGCTGAATCCCTCGGCGTCCGGATCGTGACGGGCGACGCCCGGGTCGACCAGAACCTCCACGAGGCGGGGCTCGCCTCAGCGAAGCTGCTCATCGCCGCCACCGACCAGGACCTGGTCAACATCGAGGCCGCCCTGGACTCGCGGCGCCTGCGGCCGGACATGCCGGTGGTGATCCGCCTGTTCGATCAGGGACTGGCGCGCCAGCTCGAGGGGACGCTCGACCTCCAGCGGGCGCTCGGCATGTCGACCCTGGCCGCGCCCAGCTTCGCCGCGGCGGCGCTCGGAGAGGCGGTCCTCGGCACCTTCTCCCTCCACGGCGCGCCCTTCGTGGTCGGACGCCACCGGGTGGGCGGCGGTCCCTTCCAGGGCTCCTCCACCGTCGAGCACCTGGCGCGCCAGGGCCTGATCCCGTTGATGATCGAGCGCGGCGGGGACTGTCTCGTCCTCCCGGCGGGCGACACGCCGCTCCAGCCGGAGGACCGGCTTTCGCTGCTGACCCGCAAGGAGGACTGGGACCGCCACTTCAGCTCGCCCCGGACGCCGGGAGACAAGCCCGGCGAGCGCGCGCCCCTCCTGCGCCGGATCGGCCGGTCCCTGTCCCGTCTCGCCGCCTTCTGGAAGGAGGAGCCGCTCGCCCTGCGGCTGCTGGTCCTGACCCTCTGCGTCGTGATCCCGCTGACGATCGTGGTGTTCTACGGCCTGAGCCGCTCGCTGGTGGATGCGCTCTTCCTCACGATCACGAACCTGCACGGCGAGGTCGTGCTGCCCGAGCAGGTCGGCCCCGAGATCAAGCTGTACGAGATCCTGCTCATGATCCTCGGCTCGATCACGCTGGCCACGCTGTACTCGATGCTCACCGACTATCTGGTGGGCTCCCGCCTGCGCAAGCTCCTGGGCAGCCAGCCGATGCCCGACCATGGGCATGTGGTGGTGGTGGGGATGGGCAACGTCGGCCTGCGGGTGGTGCGGGAGCTGACCGCCGTGGGCGTGCCGGTGGTCGCGATCGATGCCGATCCGGACCGGCCATTCCTCGCGGACGTGCGGTCGAGCGCCACGGTGGTGATCGGCGACGCGCGCCTGAACGACACGCTCCTGCGGGCCGGGATCGCCAACGCCCGGGCGGTGATCGCCGCCACGGACGACGACGCCGTGAACCTCGGCATCGGCCTCGCGGCGCGGCAGGCGAGCCCGCGCATCCGCACGGTCGTGCGCCTGTTCGACGCCGACTTCGCGCGCAAGGTCGAGACCACCCTGGGCATCGACGCGGCCCTGGGAGCCTCGCGCATCGCGGCGCCCACCTTCGTGGCCTCGGCCCTCTTCCCGGGCGTGGTCAAGGCCTTCCTCATCCAGGACCGGCTGCTCGTGCTGCAACAGCGCCGGGCCGGAGCCGAGTGGGCCGGACGGAAGCCTTCCGAGCTGCAGGACATCCGGATCGTCCTGCGGGATGGAGCCCTGACCGTCGGCGAGCGTCCCCTGGCGGCCGAGGAGGAGGTGCTCGCGGTCCTCTGGCGCAAGCTGGAACGGCCGTGGGGCGGCTCTTAGCGCTCCGACTGCCGCAGCAGGTGGACTTTCCAGCCTTGCGGTAGAACCCCGACCTTGAGGGCCCGCGCGAGCGCGCCGTCGTCCCGCTCACCCAGGAACAGGCGGCAGATGTCATCCACGGTCACGCGGTTCGGGTCCTCGCCGAGCGGCTCGAAGGAATCTCCCGCCTCGACAAGGCCCTCCCGCAGCACGGCCAGGTAGAAGCCGGAGCGGCGGCTCTCCAGGAAGCGCGCGACGATCGCGGGGTCTCCGAACTTGATCCCCAGCTTGAAGCAGGGCGTGCGCGGCTGCGTGACCACGACCTCGGCCTCGCCGATCCGGAAACGGTCCCCGATGTGGACCCGGTCCTCCAGGAACCCCGCGGTCGTGAAGTTCTCGCCGAAGGCTCCCCAGGGCAGCTCGACACCCGGCAGCTCGGCGCTCCAGGGTGCGTAGTGCTCGCTCGGATAGACGTAGACCGCCTTGCGCGTGCCGCCATGCACGGTCAGGTCGGCCTGGCGGTCGCCGTCCAGGTTGAGCGTGCGCAGCAGGATCGGCCCCTCCACGGGCTCCTTGAAGATGCCCGTCGAGACGGTCCGGTGCTGCCAGACCACCTCCCGGGGCAATCCGACCTGGATCGAAAGGAGCTTCATGAGCTCCCCAGGTACTTCCCCAGCCAGCCGAAGACCTCGTTCCACCAGAGGAGGGCCGCCTGCGGCTTGAGCACCCAGTGGTTCTCCTCGGGGAAGATCACGATGCGGGCAGGGACTCCCTTGCCCTGCAAAACGCCGTAGAGGTTGATCCCCTGCGTCACGGGCACGCGGTAGTCCCTCTCGCCGTGGAGGATCAGCGTCGGCGTCTTGAAATCCTTGGCAAAGCGGCTCGGCGAGTAGAGATCGATCCGCGCCGGGTCGGTCCACGGGGCCGCGCCGTAGTTGTTCGGCCGGCCAAAGGCGTCGTCCGACGCGAACTGCGCCATCAGGTCATAGACGCCGGCGTGGTCCACCAGCGCGGCAAAGCGGTCCGTGTGACCGAGGAGCCAGGCTACGAGGTAGCCGCCGTAGGAGCCTCCGGCCGCGGCCATCCGCTTCTCGTCCACGTAGCCCTGGGCGACCAGCCAGTCGGTCGCCTTCATCATGTCTGCGAAAGGTTTATCGGCGTGATTGCCGAGGATCGATTCCGCGAACGCCTGGCCGTAGCCGGTCGAGCCGTGGAAGTTGACCATGGAGACCACGTAGCCGCGCGAGGCGAACAGCGCTCCGTTCCAGCGATAGTGGAAGTCGTCCTGGGAGGCGCCGTGCGGTCCGCCATGGATCACGTGCACCAGCGGCCACTTGCGCTGGGGATCGAAACCGGGCGGGAAGACCAGGAGCATGTGCACCGGATCGCCGCCGGCCCCCTCGAAGGTGGCCTCCCCTACCGTTCCGAAATCGATCTCCGCGAGGCGCTCGGCGTTCAGGGTGGTCAGGCGGCGCGGCTCGGCGCCGGGTGTATTCAGGGTCATTGTGAAGACGTCGGCCGGCGCGAGGAGCGACTGGCGGGTGAAGACGATCCGGTTGGCGGCGACGTCCACTCCGCCCGTGGTGCCGCCCCTGGCGAGGAGCTTCGGAGCCCCTCCTTCGATCGGCATCGAAAAGACATGGACCCTCCCCTTCTCCTGGGCGTGGAAGACCAGGGTCTTGCCGTCGGGCGTGAAGGTCCAGCCGTCCGCCTGGGCGTCCCAATCCTCAGCGAGGGCGCGGGTTTCGCCGCTGCGGCGGTCATGGCGGGCGAGGCGGACGAAGTCGGGATCGACGTCCGGCCGGCGGTTGCGGCCGTAGACGAGCCAGCGGCCATCCGGCGAATAGCGCGGGGTGACATCAGCGGCAGGGTTGTCCGCGGTGACGTTCCGCGGCTCGGAGCCGATCTTTTGAACGAACACGTCGAAGTTGATCGTCTGGTACGGCGGCTCGGTGTTGTTGACGCTGTAGGCGATCTCGCCGCCGTCCGGCGCGAGGTCCCAGGACTCCTCGGGAGAGAGGAAGTCCATGGTGCGCGCGAGCCCGGGGGTCAGGTCCTTGACCTCGCTCGTGGCCAGATCGACCGAGAAAACGTGATGGAAACGGCCGTCGGTGCGGTACTCGTCCCAGAAGCGCAGGAGACGGGTGTCGGCGATCTTCGCCTGGACCTTGTCGGCCTTGTTCGCGTCGAGGCGCTTCTGGACCGCGGGCCAGTCGCCGTTCAGGTCGGGCCAGGTGCTCGCCACGAAGGCGATGCGCTTGCCGTCGGGGAACCACTTCGGACCCTGCACCGCGACCGGCAGCTTCGTGACCGGCTGCGCCTCGCCGCCGTCGAGGGCCATTACATAGAGCTGGGGCGGCGCGTCGCCGCGCTTCGAGACGAAGGCGATGCGCTCGCCGTCAGGGCTCCAGGCCGGCCCGCCGTCCGCGCCCGGGTTCCAGGTCAGGCGCCGGGGCGGCGCGCTGCCGTCCGCCGGGACGAGCCAGAGGTCGCTGTCGCCCTTGTTCTCCTCCACCGAGATGCGGTTGATCGTGAAGACCACCTGCTTGCCATCCGGGGAGATCACGGGCGCGCCGGCGCGCTCCAGGGCCCACAGGTCTTCGGGAGTCATGGGACGCTTGGCCGAAGCGGCGCCGCCGAGGCAGAGAAAAGCAAGCGCGATCAAAGGCAAGGAGCGAAAGGGCATGCGGAATCCTCCTGCAAGTCAGGGGATCGTAGCAGAGCGCCAAGGACCTCAAGGACGCCAAGGACCACAAGGACAACAAGGACACGGAACCCGCTTAGCCGTCCTTGGAGTCCTTGCTGTCCTTGTGGTCCTTGATGTCCTTCCGGGAAACCGGCCCTCACCGCACTAGGTGGAACCGCTCCTGCCTGCGATACGTCCAGTGCCTCTCGCCCCGGTCGTCCAGGTAGGCCTCCTCCTCCTGGCGGCAGGCGATGGGCTTGCCTCCCCATTCCGGGATCGCCGACGTGGCCTGGAGCTCGATCGAGAACCAGGTGCCCGGGCTGCTGCCCTTGCACGCGGCGCAACCCGGGCGTAAGATCCAGCATCATGAGACATGGCCGACGACAGGAGGACGTGATGACGCTGCCGCTCTTCGCCGAGGCGAAGGCAGGTCCGTTGGGGTATAGTCGAGCGGCTGGATACTCCTCCATGGCCGTCGAAGTCATCCGCCATCCACCCCCGTTCGAGAGGCAAGCTGCGCCTCCTTTTCCGGATCGGGTCCGCGACTATCCCCAGCTTCGTTTCATGGGGAGCAAGCACCGCCTCCTCCCCTGGCTCCATGAGGTGCTGTCGCAGGTCGAGTTCGATACCGCCCTGGATGCGTTCTCGGGCAGCGGCTGCGTGGCCTACCTCTTCAAGAGCATGGAGAAGGAGGTCGCCACCAACGACTTCCTCCATTTCGCCAGCATCCTCTCGACAGCGTTGGTGGAGAACTCGGAAGAGACCCTCCGCCCCAAGGACGTCGAGCAGCTCCTGGTCGTGCCCGCTCAGCATGAAAGCTTCATCGAGGAGACCTTCCAGGGCATCTTCTTCACCGTGGAGGACCTCCGGTTTCTCGATCAGGTCTGGGCGAACCTGCGGAGGCTCCGCAATCCGCACCGCAAGGCGATCGCGCTGGCGGCGCTGATCCGCTCCTGCGTGAAGCGGCAGCCCCGGGGGGTCTTCACGGTCGCGGGAGACCCCGAGCGCTACAAGGATGGACGCCGCGACCTGCGCCTCTCGCTGCGCGAGCACTTCGTCGAGCAGGTTGAGGTTTCCAATCAGGGAGTCTTCGACAACGGGCGAGACAACCGGGCCATCTGTGGAGACGTCTTCGACGTCTCTCCTGACGGTTTCGACCTCGTGTACATGGACCCTCCCTATGTGCCCCGCGCGGATGACAACTGCTACATCAAACGCTATCACTTTCTGGAAGGACTGTCCCGCTACTGGCAGGGCGTGACCCTGCTCGAGGACAGCCGTGTCAAGAAGATCAAGAAGCCGTATACCCCTTTCTCCTACCGGAAGGATTCCCTCGCCGCCTTCGACCGGCTCTTCTCGCATTTCCGGAAAAGCACCCTCGTCCTCTCCTACTCCTCCAACGGGTACCCGGACCTCGACGTTCTGGTGAGCCTCATGCACCGCTACAAGAGATCGGTCCACGTTTTCGAGAAGGAGCACCGGTATCACTTCGGAACGCATTCCGCCGTCAATCGCTCCGTCGTCGACGAGTACTTGATTCTGGGTGAGTGATTGAAGCGCTATCGCCAGACGTTCGAAGAGATCATCTCCAAGCTCTCGGCCATCCAGGCCGAGTGGAAGGACGACCTTGCGAAGTCGGTGATGGAGAGCGATGGGCGGGAAAGGGATCGGCGTAAAGTCCTACCGGTCCCCTCAAAGGAAGATGCGCGCATCCTGATCGAGGTCAAGGCTTACGGAGCCACTGGAAGCAAGCAGACCGATATCCTGGGCGACATGGAGCGGATCATCGGCAAGAAGCGGCACGATACGACGCTTCTGTTCGTCACGGACGGAATCACCTGGAAGGCCCGCACCCGGGACCTGCGAAAGCTCATCGATCTGCAGAATGAAGGCAAGATCACCCGCATCTACACTTCCCTGATGTTCCCCGAGCTCCGGGATGATCTGCTCCTTCTGCGTTCGGAGCACGGGCTTGAGCGCACCCCTCACAGCGGTCCGGGGACGTAGAAGCAGGAGTTGTCGGTCGTCGGGATGTCCAGGCGCCGCTTGCGGCATTGGGCCACCTTGCCCGGCACGGTCTGGCAGTCCGCGGCCGTGTTGCAGGTGTGCGAGCAGGCGTTGGCGAGCGGCGGTCCGAACTCGTAGCAGAAAGAATTGTTGCATTGGTTCTTGTGCGTGCAGACCGTGCCCATCGGACGCTTGTCCAACACACAGCGCGCCTTCGCGTTCTTGAGAGCGATCACGTTGGTGCCGCACATGTTGAAGGCGCTCTTGTCCTTCACCGGCTGGGGAACGGAGGCGGCGCACATGTGGTCCGCGTTGCCCTTGAAGCCGAAGGCGTGCAGGAGCTCGTGATTCATCGAGAAGGCGGTTAAGAGCTTCCGGTCCGCGATCTGGGGACCGAACACCGGATCGTTGAGCAGGTTCGGGCACTGCCACTCGCCGAACTTGAAGACGCACTTGAGGCCCTGCTGGTTGGCGCATTGCCCGCCGAAAGACGTGTCCTGCACATGGACCCAGTTCAGCCCCTGGAGCTGGTACCCGCAACCGCCGAGAATGTGATGCCAGTCGAGCGCGGCGCCATAGATCACACCCGGAGGGGTGTAGGGCGAGCCCGCCGGGTTGCAGTACCCCGGGCTGTTCTGGAGCTGCAGGGCGAGCTGCTCCCGCGTGGTGCCGAAGGGGGTGAGCATGTAGCCGCCGGCGGTGACCGAGTTGATGTCCTTGTGGAAGACGATCACGTAATCGGGCGGATCGGCAAAGTGGCTCTTCACATAATCGTGCATGGTCTTCGTCGCGTCCTGCGCGCCGAAGTGGCCAAAGACGACCTGCTTGAGCGAGTAGGTCTTGCCGGTGGCGGCCGACAGCGACTGGCTTGCCAGCGCGACCGTCTTGGCGATGTCCTGCTGCGGCACCTGGTAGTGGTCCTGATTCACGATCGCAACCACCTCGATCTGGGCCGCGGCCGCGCTGGCCAGAAAGAGCGCGCAGGGAATCGCACATCGGAAAGGTAGTCTCATGGCTCGCCTCCTCTGGGAAGGAGAGGCGAGGGGAAAGGCCCGGATGTTACACTGCGGCACGCCATGGCTCCATCCTCCCGCTCGGAACTGAAGAAGGGACTGCAGGACTCCAGGTACCGGCGGCGCGTTGCCGAGGCGCTCGACAGCGCCTTGCAGCGGGCTCTCGACGGCGAGAAAAGCACGACCCTCGACATCGATCCGGCCTCGGCGCGGTTCATGATCTTCTCCGACCAGCACAGGGGCATCCGGAACGGAGCGGACGACTTCCGGAGCTGCGAGCGCGCCTACAACGCGGCTCTCGCCTACTACTTTGCCGCCGGACACACCTTGATCGAGCTGGGCGACGTCGAGGAGCTCTGGGAGGAGCGGCCGGCTGCGATCCTCGACAAATACAAGCACTCGGTCGAGCTGTCGGTGAAATTTCACCAAGCCGGACGCTATCTGCGCGTGTATGGCAACCACGACGACGCGTGGAGCTTCGACGACGAGGTCACCCGGTGTCTGCGGCCCGTCTACGGCGACGATCTCAAGGTTTACGAAAGCATCCGGCTCCGCGTCCGGAACGAGGGCCGGGAGATCGGTTGCTTCTGGCTCACCCATGGGCATCAGGGGACGGCGAACAGCGATCGCTTCAGCCGTCTTTCGCGCATCCCGACGCGGTTTCTATGGCGACCGTTGCAGCGGCTGTTCAAGGTGTCCCTGAACTCGCCGGCGACGGATTGGGTGCTGCGGGAGAAGCACAACATCGCGCTGTATTCCTGGGCGGCGTCCCAGCCGAGCCTGGTCCTGGTGGCCGGCCATACGCACCGGCCCGTGTTCCGGGCCAAGACGCTGGCCGCCCAGATCGAGGAAGAGATCAAGAAGGCCGCACCGCACGAGATCCAGCGCATCGCGGAGCTGAGCGCGGAGCTGGAGTGGGTGCGGGCGCAGGACCAGAAGGAGTCCGGCCCCGAGGGCGCGGTCGTTGCCCAGGAGTCCCCGAGCTACTTCAACACGGGTTGCTGCTGCTTCGTCGACGGTGACATCACCGGGGTCGAGATCGCCGACGGGGAGATCCGCCTGATTCGGTGGCCGGACGACGAGAATCGCCCCAAGCCGCAGCTCCTTCGCGGAGCCCGGCTCACGATTGCGGAGGTGTTCGCTGAGCTACAGTGACTTCTCTCGTGGCTTCGGCTGTCAGAACATGTTCGAACCGCTGCGGCGGGTCCTGGTGAAGAGGCCGGACGAGGCGTTCGCGGTCGAGGACGTGGCGCGCTGGCACTATGCTTCGCGCCCGGACCTCGACGAAGCCCGGCGCGAGCACGACGCGCTGGTGGAGATCCTCACCGGAGCGGGCGCCGAGGTGATCGATCATCCCGAGCCCCAGCCGGACCGCGCCGACGCCATCTTCGTCTTCGATCCGGCGCTCGTCACCGACCGCGGCGCCGTGATCCTGCGCATGGGCAAGGAGCTGCGGCGCGGCGAAGAGGCCGTCATGGCCCGGCGCTTCCGCGAGATCGGCGTGCCCATCCTGGCCGAGCTCGACGGCGAGGCGATGGCGGAGGGAGGCGACCTGCTCTGGCTCGACCCGCACACCCTCGCGGCAGGCCAGGGCTTCCGCACGAACGCCGAGGGGCTCCGCCAGCTCCGGGAGATCCTGACCGGCGTCGAGGTGCTGCCGGTCGAGCTCCCCTACTTCACCGGTCCCGAGGCCTGCCTGCACCTGCTGTCTCTGATCAGCATCGTGGACCGCGACCTCGCCGTGGTCTATCCTCCCCTGATGCCGGTGAGCTTCTGGAGGACCCTGTGCGACCGCGGCTTCCGGCTGGTCGAGGTCCCCGAGGAGGAGTTTCCGACGATGGGGCCGAACGTGCTGGCGCTCGCGCCCCGCAAGTGCCTGATGCTGGAGGGCAACCCCGTCACCCGCCGGCGCCTGGAGCAGGCGGGCTGCGAGGTCCTCACCTACCGCGGCCGGGAGATCTCGCTCAAGGCCGAGGGCGGACCCACCTGCCTGACAAAACCCATCCTGCGCCTTCAGGAGGCTCGCCGATGACCATGCTCCGTCGCGCCCTCGCGTCCTGTCTCCTCCTCGTCGCCGCTCCGGCCCTGGCCGCGAATCCGTCCCCGGAGAGCGTCGACCAGGTCTTCGCCGACTATGGCAAGGACGGCCCCGGCTGCGCCCTGGCCGTCGTGCGGGACGGCGCCATCGTCCTTGCCAAGGGCTACGGCCTGGCGAGCCTGGAGCACGGCGTTCCGATCACGCCGCAGACGGTGTTCGACATCGGCTCGACGTCCAAGCAGATCACCGCCGCATCCATCCTCCTCCTGGCGCAGGACGGCAAGCTCGCGCTCGACGACGACGTGCGCAAGCACATCCCCGAGATCCCCGACTACGGGACGCCGGTCACGCTGCGCCACCTGCTCCACCACACCAGCGGCGTCCGCGACTACATCGCGCTGCTCGGGCTCGGCGGCATCAGCTTCGAGGACGTGGCCACGGACGGCGACGCGCTGACCGCCATCGCGCGCCAGAAGTCCCTCGACTTCAAGCCCGGCGACGAACACAGCTACAGCAACTCGGGATACTTCCTGCTGTCGCTGGTCGTGAAGCGGGTGAGCGGCAAGACGCTGCGCGAATTCGCCCAGGAGCGCATCTTCACGCCCCTCGGCATGACCAGCACCCAGATCCTGGACGACCACGCGCGGGTCATCCCCCGGCGCGCGGCCTCCTACGTGCCGGGCCCCGACGGCGGCTTCCGCACCGCGGCTTCCAACTGGGAGCAGACCGGGGACGGCGCGGTGCAGACCACGGTCGAAGACCTCGCGAAGTGGGACCGGAACTTCTACGATCCCAAGGTCGGAGGCCCGGCGCTCGTCGAGCAGCTCCAGGAGACGGGCGTGCTCAACGACGGCAGCAGGATCCCCTATGCCCGCGGGCTCGTCGTGGACGAGCACCGCGGGCTGCGGCGCGTCCAGCATGGCGGCGCCTGGGCCGGCTTCCTCGCGAACCTGATCCGCTTCCCCGGCGAGCGCCTGTCCGTGATCACGCTCTGCAACCGCGGCGACGTCGATCCCACCGGACTGGCGATGCAGGTGGCGGAGCTCTATCTCGCCGACCGGATGCAGCCGGCCGCGCCCGAGCCCGTGCCCCCGCCGGAAGGGGCCGCCGCCGCGGCCTCGACAGCCGCGGTGGATACCGCCCGCCACACCGGTCTCTACTGGAACCCGCTCACCAGCCTGGTCCGCCGCATTCAGGAGCGGGACGGCAAGCTGTTCTACGTGCGCGGCCCGGGCAACGAGACCGAGCTGGCGCCGCTCGGCGGCGGCCGTTTCGCGATGATCGGAGCGCCGGTGCCGACGGAGGTGCTCTTCTCCTCGTCCGGCGCCGCCGCGCGGGAGATGCGCGTGCAATCGGCCGGGCAGCCGCTGCTCGTGTTCGAGGGGGTCGAGCCCTTCGCCCCGACCGCGGCCGAGTTCGCCGCCTATGCCGGCACCTTCCACAGCGAGGAGCTGGACGCGACCTACAGGTTCTCGGTCGAAGACGGGCGGCTGGCGCTGCGGACGCGGCGGCAACCACCGTTTCCGCTCGATCCGGTCTTCGCCGATGCCTTCAGCCAGCCCGGCGGCCTCCTGTTCCGCTTCGCGCGCTCGGGCAAGGAGGTCACTGGCTTCGCGATCGGAGTCGGCCGCGCCCGCAATCTCGTCTTCACCCGGACGGGCTCGTGATGCGCAGGACCGCCCTCCTCTTCTTCCTCTTCGCGGCGGCGCTCGCGGCCGAGGCGGCGGCGAGGCCGAACCTGATCCTCATCCTGACCGACGATCAGGACCTCGGCTCGCTCGCCTACATGCCGAAGACCCGGGAGCTGATCGGCGCGCAGGGGATGACGTTTCGCAACTATTTCGTCCCGCTGTCGCTCTGCTGCCCGGCGCGGGCCACGATCCTGACCGGCCTCTACGCGCACAATCACAAGGTTTATACGAACTTCCCGCCGGACGGCGGCTTCGAGCGCTTCGAAGCGCAGGGGCACGAGCAGAAGACCCTCGCCACGGCGCTGCACGACGCGGGCTACCGCACCGCCCTGATCGGCAAGTACCTGAATGGTTATCCGGACAAGGCCGATCCCGCGCATATCCCGCCGGGATGGGACGAATGGGTCAGCCCGGTCCAGGGCAGCCCCTACGCCGCGTACCGCTACACGTTCAACGAGAACGGCAAGCTCGTCAAGCACGGCAGCAAGGCCGAGGACTACATGACGGACGCGCTGTCGAAGAAGGCGCAGGCCTTCGTGCGGAGCGCGGGCGGCCAGCCGTTCTTCCTCTACCTCGCGACCTATGCGCCGCACAAGCCGGCGACTCCGGCCAAGCGCCACCTGAGCCTGTTCCCCGGTCTCCAGGCGCCGCGCACGCCGTCGTTCAATGAGGCCGCCGTACGCGACAAGCCGGCGCGCATCCGCAACCTGAAGCGGCTCAAGCCGCAGTCGATCGCCGCTATCGACACGCTCTACCGCAAGCAGGTGCTCTCGCTCCAGGCGGTGGACGAAGCCGTGGCGGCCCTGATCGAGACGCTCCGCGAGACCGGACAGCTCGACAACACGTTCCTCGTCTTTACGTCGGACAACGGCTTCCACATGGGGCAACATCGCCTGGAGCCGGGCAAGTACACGCCCTACGAGCCGGACGTCCACGTGCCCCTGCTGGTGCGCGGCCCCGGCGTGCCCGCGGGCGCCGAGGTGACCGCGTTGACCTCCACCGTGGATCTGGCGCCCACCTTCGCCGCGCTGGCGGGAGCGGCGCTCCCGGTCGAGCCCGACGGCCGCTCCCTGGTGCCCTTCCTGCAAGGGCAGGCTCCGGCAAGCTGGCGACAGGCCGTGCTGCTGGAACAGTTCAAAGTTCCGCCGGCCCCGCCCGACGACGAAGCGATCTCCGATTTTCCTGCCCACGTGGGCCTGCGGACCGAAAACCTAAAGTTCGTGGAGTACGGCAGCGGCGAGCGCGAGGTCTACGACCTGACGAAGGACCCGGACGAGATGATCAACCTGCGCGACCACATGCCGCTGGCCTGGCTGGATCAGCTCTCGCAGCGAGCCAGGGCCCTGCGCTCGTGCAAAGGCGAGACGTGCCGGCAGATCGAAGCTCAGCCCCTTCCGGCGCCTCAGTAGTAGCTGTCGTCCTGCTTCTGGATGTCCAAGGCAGCGCAGGAGGGTGTCGAGGTCGGCGGTGTCGTCTTCGCCAAAGCCTAACACGGCAGAGCGCCTGTGGCGGGGCTTGCGGTCCCTCCGTCAATGGCGTATAGTCAGGCCGTGTGGTTCGTGGAGACTTCCGTGTTTTCCAGCCAACTCTTTGAGCACCTTCACGATGACGACTACCGTTCTCTGCAGCTCGCTCTTACCTTGCGTCCTGCCCAGGGAGCCTTGATTCCAGGCAGTGGTGGACTACGCAAGCTCCGTTGGGCTCTTCGCGGCAAAGGAAAGCGCGGTGGACTCCGAGTCATCTACTACTGGGATTCGGCTGAGGATGTGATCTACCTCATCTACCTTTACCCGAAGAACGAGCTGGCGAATCTCAGGCCCGATCAGCTCAAGCTCCTGAGGCGGACCATTGAGGAGGATTTGAAGTGAACGACTCTGATTTTCAAGAGCTTCTTGCCAGTGTTAAGGAGGCGGGGCGCATCAAGCGCGGCGAACAGGAGCCTGCGCGCAAGTTTGAGGTGAGAGCAGAGGATGTAAAAGCGATCCGCGCCAAGCTGGACAAGTCGCAATCGGAATTTGCCCTCATGATTGGTGTGAGCATATCGACTCTCCAGAATTGGGAACAGGGGCGACGCCAGCCAGAAGGCCCGGCGCGGGCACTCCTCAAGGTGGCAGCCGCCAATCCGCGGGCCGTTGCGGCTGCGCTGGATCCGAGCCTGGCCTCCACTCCGGGGCCTGCTGCAAAGGACGGCTCGCGCAGCCGCTAAGACCCGCCGCGATCGCCGCGAGGTTTTTTCCTAGGCCTTGCCCGAGCGCCTCGCCGACTCTTCGAGCGCGGCCAGAGGGAAGAGATCGAGCCGCGCCAGGACCGCCGCGAGCGCGGTGAGCGGGTTGCGAATCGATTCGAGCGTCTCGGCTTCCGCTCACCAAACATCCGCCCACGGTCGACAGGTCGCGCATCATCAGCATGAGGATCTGGGAGGCCGGGGTGATCGGATAGCCGGCGAAGAAGTCGCAGCCGGCGGCGAGCGCTCCGCGCACGATCGCGGTGGCGCCGTCGGTGAGCTCGCGCATGGTGATCCCCTCCCTCGACGAGAGGCTAGGCTGGAGGGGAGAGGCGATGCGCCGCCCTGCCGGGTGGGAGGCGCCGCGCGCTCGGGCAGCCCGTCCCACCCCGGCGCGCGTTGCGCGCCGGGCGGCGCGGAGGCATCGTGGAGGCGAAGCTTCACGCCTTCGCGGAGGTGCCCCCATGATCCCGATCCGTACCGTTCTCTGCCCCATCGGCTTCGACGATCTCGATCCCAAGGAGGTCGCGCTCGCCGTCGACGTCTGCCGCTCGTTCGGAGCCCGGCTGGTGCTGCACCACAACCTCGGCAGCGCTCCGCCCGGCGCCTCCATGTCGTGGATGTGGCAGCAGGCCCATCCGAATGGAAGATCCACCGAAGACCACGCCGCCGAGCGCCTGCGCGAGCTCCTCGCAGCACTGCCCGAGGGCGTGCGCGCCGAGGCCCAGATCAGCGCCGGCGTGGCCGGCCCCGCCATCCTGGAGATGGAGCAGCAGGTGGGCGCCGACCTCGTGGTGATGGCCACCCATGGCGCCAGCAACACCGATCACGCCTCTGTCGCTGAGCTGATCGTGGAGCAGTCGAGCTGTCCGGTGCTCGTGCTGCGCAACGGCTCCTCCGGCCTGAACCTCCATCCGTCCGCCGGGGATGCCCCGTTCAACGCCCTCGTGGCCACGGACTTCACGCCCTCGGCCGAGCGTGCCATGAGCTATGCCTTCGAGCTGGCCCGCGCGCTGCCGATGCGGCTGCGCCTGCTCCACGTGATGCCTCCGGAAAGCAACGTGATCGCCGCGATGGACCCCGCGGTGGGACCGCCGATCCGGAGGGAGAGGCCGGTCGAGCTGGCGCATCAGCGCCTGAAGTCGCGGGTGCCCGAGGACCTGCAGGGCCGCGTCACGGTGCGCGTGGAGATCGGCGATCCGGCCGAGAAGATCGCGGAGGTGGCGGAGCAGGTCGGCGCCTCGTGCCTGTTCATGGGAGCGCACGCCCGCGGCTTCCTGCGCCGCATCTTCACCCGCGACACGTCTCTCGCGCTGCTGCACCGCGCCCCGTGCCCGGTCTGGTTCGTACCCGAGACGCGGGCGGCCTAGCGCGACGGCTGGATGACGTGGACCACGAAGAGCCCCGGGAGAGGGCGCGCGGTCTCGCGGATCGCAAGCCCGGCCTCGGCGATGGCTCCGGCGGCTCCCTGGCGGGCGAAGTCGGCCAGGTACGGGGTCTCGAAGAGGCCGAGCCCGGCGAGCACGAGCCGCCTTGACGGCCCGCGCCTCGGCACGTCGTAGTCGAGCACCACGACCGCCTCCCGCGCCACGCGCGCGGCCTCGCGCAGGACCTCCCCGCGCACCTTGCGCGGCATGTCGTGCAGGGCGAAGGAGAGGAGCACAGCGTCGAACGAGCCGTCGTCGAAAGCGAGCCGCCGCGCATCCATGCCGGCGAAGCGTGCCGGCAACCCGCGGGCTTTCCGCTCCGCTCGCGTGAACATCGAAGGCGTCAGGTCCACGGCGGTGACGCGCGCGCCGCGCCGGGCGCAGCGGATCGCGATCTCTCCGGTGCCGGTGCAGAGGTCGAGGATCTCGCGCCCCGGCCGCGCGCCGGCCCGCCGCACGGCCGCGTCGTAGGAGAAGCCGATCGGTTTGGCGAACAAGTCGTAGACCGGGCTCCAGCGCGCGAAGAATCGCCGGGTGAAGACGACGTAGGGATCGGTCGAAGACATCGCCGGCGTCATCGGCCCGCTTCCGTCTCGGCCGCGGCCAGCATCCGGCGGGCCTCCTCGATCGTCTCGGTCTCCTCCACGAGCTCATCGGCGCGGGGCTTCTTCGCCGCCACCTCGCGCAGCAAGGCCAGCGCCTGCCCGCGCTCCTCCGGCTTGTTTTCGAGGAGGGCCTCGCCCAGGAAGAGCGGGTTGCGGAGGTCGCGGGCGGAAGCGCCGTAGGCCTGCCGCAGGAACGCGATCCCCTGCTCCCGGTCCACCCATTCGGTCATCATCGGAATGCGCGGCACCACGGTGTGCAGACGGCCGAGGATGCGCCAGCCGGCCGCGTCCCGGTATGCGGGATCGAGCGCGGCGACCCTGGCCGAATGGTCGCGGACACGGCCCGCCACATCCTTCATCGCCGCGGCCAGGTGGCCGTGCGACATCCCCCACAATCCCCAGCTCACCGCGGCCCAGAAGTGGGCTTCGACCGCCTCGGAAGCGCCGGCCAGGGCGCAGGCCTCGTCGGCCAGCTCCACCATGCGGTCGAAGCGGTCGCGCGCCTCGCCCTCGTCCCTGGCCGCGAAATGGCCGGCGAAGTAGAGCGCCTCGATCAGCTTGAAGCGCAGCCGCAGGTCCCTGGGCCGGGCACGCAACGCCTCCTCGTAGGCGCTCACGGCTCCGGCAGCCAGGGCCGGATCGGCCTTGTGAGCTGCCGCGAACCCCTCGGCCCGCCGCTCCCAGAGCCGATCGCCCCGCGCTTCCGGATCCTCCGCCGCATGGGCGGCCACGCACAGGAACAGGGCCAGCGTCGCGAGACGCTTCATCCCTGCACCGCCAGGGAGAGCCAGGTCGCGGCAAAGAGCACGGCGCTGACCAGGCCGTTCATGGTGAGGAAGGAGACCTGGATCTTCGACAGGTCGTCCGGCCGGACGATGGCGTGCTCATAAGTCAGCGCCAAGCCGGCCAGCACGAGGCCCGTCAGGTAAGGCAGCCCGAGGCCGAGATGCCAGCCGGTCCATGCGAAGAGCGCGAACGCCGCGACATGGAAAGCGCGGGCGAGCCGCAGCGCTCCCCGCCTTCCCAGGCGGGCGGGGATGGAGTGGAGGCCCGCCTTGCGGTCGAACGCCTCGTCCAGGCAGCCGTAGACCACGTCGAAGCCCGCCACCCAGAAGACCACGGCCAGGGAGAGAGCGATGGGATAGCCGTCGAGCGTCCCGGCCGTGGCGATCCATCCGCCGAGCGGCGCGAGCGCGAGGGCCGCGCCGAGCACCAGGTGGGCGAGCGCCGTGAACCGCTTGGTCAGCGAGTAGCCCAGGGTGAGCGCGAGCACGATGGGCGCGATGCGGAGCGTCAGCGGATTGAGCGCCGCGCACGCCGCGACGAACACGCCCGAGGAGACGGCCACCACGAGCCCGGCCTCCCAGGCCGGGATGGCGCCGGTCGCAAGGGCGCGAGAGGCGGTGCGCGGGTTCGCCGCGTCGAGGCGGCGGTCCACGAGACGGTTGAACGTCATGGCCGCGGTGCGCACGGCCACGGCGGCGAGGACCGTCCACCCCGCCACCCGCCATCCCGGCGGACCGCCGGCAGCCAGGAACGCGCCCATGAGCGCGAAGGGCAGCGCGAAGACGCTATGCGAAATCTTGATCGTTTCGAGCCAGAGCTTCAGACGTGACATGGTTTTCTCCCAGGAGCTTGAGCAGCGGCGGCAGCACGAACAGCGAAAAGACCAGCGCGAAGGTGATGCCCAGGGTGAGCGTGATCCCGAACGACGCGAGCCCCCGGTGCCGGGTGAACGCGAGCGTCGCGAAGCCCACGATCGTCGTCAGCTCGCAGAGCAGCACGGCGCGGCCCGTGCCCGCGAGCGTGCGGAACAGGTCGCCGTCCTCCTGCCGGAAGCGATGGACGATGTGGACCCCCGCGTCCACGGCCGCGCCCAGGATCACCGGCAGCGCCATGACGTTGAGCGGATTGAAAGGGATTTCAAGGAGCCGCATGGCGCCGAGCGTCGCGGCCAGGCCGAGCACGGTCGGCACCACGGCGAGCAGCGACCACTTGGGGCTGCGCAGATCGATCACGACCAGCAGGATGACCAGAACGGCGCTGATCGCCGCCGTGATCCGGAGCGCTCTCTTCGAAAGATCGATCATGAAGCGGCCGAGCACGGGCATGCCGGTCACCTTCGGATCGATCGAACGCATCTGCCCCAGGAACCGGGCCTCGAACGCCGGGTCCCAGACGTTGCCGTTGGGATAGGCGTACACGGCGAGCTGGCCGCCGCGCCCCTCGAAGCCGGCGCGGAACGCCTCGCGCTCCGCCGGGATGGAGCGTGCGAAGCGGTCGAGCACCGCGAGGTCCGCGGAGGAGCGGACGGCGCCCACGGTGTCGAGCGTGCGCAGCTTCGTGGCGACCGCGTTGGCCGCCGCGGGGGAGTCCACGAGGAACGCGGCGAACTGCGGCGAGTACGCGGAGCGCCGCACCATCTCGCGCTCCAGGCGCACGGCCTCGGAGTCGCGCGGCTCGAGGTCGAGGTAGTCGCCGTCGAAAGGCGGCGGTCCGAGCGCGAGCGCGGCGAGAGCGGCCAGCCCGAGCACGGCGGCCAGCGCCGGGCTCTGCATGGCGGCGAGGAGGCGGCCGAGCCGGCGCTCGGTGAGCCTCCGCTCGCGCCGCCGGCCCCGCGAGAGCATCAGCAGCGCGGGCAGCAGCGTGGTCATGAAGAGGAGCGCGAGCAGGATGCCGGTACCGCCGATGAGCCCCAGCTCCTCGAACCCGCGGAAGCCGGAGAAGCGCATGGCGAAGAAGGCGAACGCGGTCGTGAGCGCGCCGGTGGTCAGCCCCGCCCCGAGGTCGCGCACCGACGCCACGATCGCGTCGCGCTTCTCCCAGCCCTCGGCGAGCAGCTCCTCGTAGCGGTCCACGACGTGGATGCCGTAGTCGGTCCCGAGCCCGAAGAGCGCCGAGAAAAAGCAGGCGGAGACGAGCGTCAGGTGCCCGGGCGCCACCGCGACGAACCCGAGCACCACGGCCGACGTCACCAGGAGGGTGGCTGCCGCGAGCAGCGGCCGCAGCACCTCGCTGAACACCACGGAGAAGAGCGCCAGCACCAGAAGGAAGGAAACCGCGGAGAGCCGCGAGGCGTCGCGCTGGATGATGTCGCGGTCGTCGAGCGCGTACTGCGGCAGGCCGGTGAAGCCGGCGCGCACGTCGTCCTTCTCCAACCCGGCCCCGCCGATCCGCTCGCGCACGGCCTGGACGAACGGCGCGATCGTGCTGGCGCTCGAATCGGCATCGGACGGCTGCACGAAGAGGAAGGCCATCCTGCGGTCCTTGGAAAGGAAATAGGGATCGATGCCGAACGGCGCGAGCGACCAGGGCTCGTAGGGCAGGCGCGAGAACACGGCGCGCACGCCGTCGGCGCCGCGGACCGCTTCAGCGGCGCGGTCCACGGCCGTCCGCAGCTTCGCCTCGTCCTGCCCTTCGAGGACGACGACCAGCATGTTCGGGGTGCCGAAGCTGCCCGCGAAATCGCGGAAGCGGGCCACGACCGGCAGGTCGGGATCGACGAGGTCGAGGTTGGAGGTCTTGAGCTCCAGCCGCGCCGACGCGAGGACGAGCGCCGCGGCGGCCAGCAGGAGCGCCGCCGCCACGGTCCACCACGGCCGGGCCGTGGCCATCTCCGCGAGGCGCCCCAGCGTGCGCTCCGGGATTCGGAGCTGCTTCATCCGATCTCCTTTGGCAAGGTTTTCACGTAGGCGGCGAGGTCCGCCACCTGCTGGTCGGTCAGCCATTCGTGGCCGGGCATCGAGGTCGGCGGCAGGCCGTGCCGGATGACGCGGGCAAGGGCCGCATCGTCCAGCCGCTGGATCGAGTGGAAGCCCGGCTTGCGCAGGTTCACATAGGGGTCGTGCAGGCTCGCCGCGAGCGGACCGTCGCCGCGGCCCTCGCTGCCGTGGCATTCGGCGCAGTAGCCGGCGAACAGGGCGGCGCCGCGGATGGCGGATGCCGCTCGCGGCGCGATCCGCTCCGCGGCGGTGAGCTGCCAGCGCTCCACGGCCGTGCCCGCGCCGAGCGAGCCCAGGTAGGCCACGAGGTCGTGCCCCCGCCGGCCGTCGCCGGCGAAAAGCCGTTCGTAGGAGGGCATGCGGGAGCCCGGGTTCAACCGGCGCGGATCGCGCAGGTGGGCCTCGTGCCAGACCTCGCTCCGGCGGTTCCCCACCGCGAGAAGGTCAGGCCCCTGGCGGCGCGTGCCCACGAGCGGAGGATGCTCCGAGCGGTCGAGCGGCCGGGAAGGCCCCCACCACGCCACGTCGTGCGTGCCGGGGCGGACGTATTGCGAGTGGCAGTGGATGCAGCCTTCCTCGAGATACACGCGGCGGCCCCGGGCCACGGCCGCGGCATGGCCGGCTTCGGGCGGGGGCGCGGCTTCGCCGGCGAGCCCCAGGCTCATGGCGGCGCCGAGGGCGAGGGCGGGGCCGAAAAGGACACCAAGGACACCAAGGACCTCAAGGACAACAAGGACGGGGGTCTTTTCTTCTTTGTCCTTGAGGTCCTTGGTGTCCTTGGTGTCCTTGAGGTCCTTGATCCGCAGGCAAGCCACCGCCAACACCGCCCCGGTAGCCACCAGGAACACCCCCGGGATCCGCCCCAGGTCCATGGCCATGCCGACCCCGAGCGCGGAGCCGATCCAGCCGGCCACGCCGTAGAGCAGCCCGGCGCGCCAGCGCGGCGAGCCGCTGCGCGACGGCATCACGACCAGCGCCGTCGAGTAGAGGGAGATCCCCACCGCGTACAGCGGCCCGGCCGCTGCCGCGCCTCCCCCGCCGCCCTGGAGGAGCGGAAAGGCGACCGCGAACAGCACCCAGGCGGCCAGCGGCACGGCGAGCCCGAAGCCCGCGTCGAGCAGCGCTCCCGCTCCGACCGCGGCGGCCAGGTGAACCGCCCCCTGCACGAGCTTCTGCGCATCGCTCCCCCAGGTCTGCGCCTTGAGCTCCGGATTCCCCTGCACGATCGCGAAAGCCGCCGAATCGAGCCAGATCAGCACCAGGAAGATCGCCAGCAGGCGGAGGAACGCCGGCACGCCCGTGGGGCGAGCTTCCTCTGCGCCCACCGCTCTCCCGCGAGGTGCGAGCCCCAGCGCGAGCACAGCCAGCCCCGCGGGCACCAGGGCGCGGACCTCGGGCCTGGCTTCGAACAGCGCGGGGACATTGCTCACCAGGTAGGCGAGCCCCGTGCCCAGCCCGGCCACCCTTCCGGCCACGCGCGGCGGGACAATCTCGGGCAGCGACGCGGCCACCGACACCGTGAGCACGCCCAGCGATACGCCGATCCCCGCCGCCACCGCGACCAGACTGGCAAAGCCGTGGCACACGACCGAGACCGCGGCCACGGCGGCCACGGCGCCGAGGCCGATGCGCATGAGCCGCGGACCGGGGACGCGGCCGAGCAGCCAAGCCGCGCCGAGGCTCGCGGCGAGCCCGCCGATCCCCATCGCCGCCATGGCGACCCGCACGAGCCCGGTGTCTCCGAGGTCGCGATGGAGCTGGGAGAGGAAGCCGAACTGCGCGAACAGCAGGAAAGCCACGTAGGTGGCCGCGATCGTCAGCAGCCCGCGCCACGCGCCGCGCAGGTCATCCCCCATGACCGAAATCCCCGCGCACGAGCAGCCCGATCTGGGCCAGGGCCACGATCGCGTCGTAGGCCCCGACCGTCACCCAGGGCAGCTCCAGCGATCCGACCGCCACGGCCACCCCGAGGAAGAGCGCGACCGCCAGCCGGAACCCCGCCGTGATCTCGGCGGTCGCCATCACCCGCCCGTCGCGGCCGAGGCGGTCGCGCAGCAGCCAGGGATAGAGATACGAGAGGCCGACGCAGCCCACGAACACACCCACGAAGCGCAGGAACACGAGGTTCCCGTCCGGGTGCGCGATGCCGAGCAGGCGCAGGACGAGCGCCGGAGCGGCCACGAGGAGGAGCCCGGTGGCGGTGTCCCCGCCGCCGGCGATCGCACAGAACAGGCGCGTTCCTTGTCCCTTCACGGCACAGCCCTCCGCATGGCCCGCGCAGCCCATCGCGCCGCGGCCAGCAGCATGGCGGCGCCCGCTGCGGCGCGCACCGAGTAGAAGAACGTGATCGCAACGTCGCCCCGGAACACGATGCCGGGGTCCGCCGCCTCCAGGGCTCCGGCTCCGGCCAGCGCCGCCACGTGCGCCGCGTTGCCGGCGTGCCAGAGCACGAAGGCGGTGCGGTCGGCGAAGGCTTCGCGCAGCGCCGTCTCCCGGTTGAGCACGATCAGGAGCAGCGCCGCGAAGCTCGTGGCCATGCCGGCCATGGCGAGATGAGCGTGGCCGACCAGGGCGTTCGTGAACTTGATGCGGTCGAGCAGGCCGGGCAGGAACATCGGCACGGCCGAGGCGAGCAGCGCGCCGCCCCAGGCCAGGAACGCGAAGAGCCAGGGCCGGCTCCCCTCGGGCCAGTCGAAACGCCCGAGCCAGCGCGGCAGGAGCCACGCCCAGACGACGAGAGAGGCCACCGCGGCGATCTGGAGCGGCTCGCGGTGCGTCTGCTCGCCGAGACCGACGAAGGCGAAGAAGGCGCAGTGACCTCCAAAGGCTACGAGGATCGCAGGCCTGCCTCCGCGGAATCCCAGGAGGTATGGCGTCCCGAGGAAGATCGCAATCACCGCCAGCGTGCTCCCGAGCAGGCTCGCGCCCGTGGGTCCGCCGGTGGCGGGATTGATGGGCGGGTACGTGCTCGTGGAGGTCGCGGACACCATCATCGCCGCCACGCCGAGCAGCGCCACCCAGAGTGCCCCAAGAGCCCACAACCGCTCCCCTTTTCTCCGGACCAGCCCGGCCGCGAGCACGGCCGCGAGAAACACGAGATTCGCGAGGAACGCCACCCGGGCGATCCCCTGCCAGTCGAGGAACGCCTTGCCGGTCGTCCGTCCCAGCAGCCAGGACGCCGCACCGGCTACAAGGCTGCCCGACCAGACCTGAACCGCCCAGCCGGCCGCCCGGTCCGGCGGCAGGTAGGCGCGGAAGAGCAGCGCCACGAGCGGCAGCGCCAGCCAGCCATAGAGCACGAGATCGAGATGGAGCGGCGCCCAGCGCCCGTAGGTCAGGGGCCCCAGCGCCGCGTTGAGGCCGGGGAAGAGCAGCAGGAGAGACATCAGGAGGCCCACGCCGCAGGCGATCACCAGCCAGGTCAGGGCATGGACGGTGGCGAGGGGGATGGCGGCGGCTTGCGGCAAAGGCAGGACGTCGGGCAGCGTCTGCGCCCGAGCAGCCCTCACCCCCTGACCCCCTCTCCCGGCCGCCCGCCCGGACTCCCGGGAGAGGGGGAACGCGAGACGTCCAACCTGGCGTCCATTCATCACCGCTCCGCTCCACGCTTCCGATTCAAAGCGGAGCCACAGATGGGCAGGAAGATGCCGGAGTCAGGCCCCCCTCTCCCGGGGGTCCGGGTGTGCGGCCGGGAGAGGGGCTGGGGGTGAGGGCCAACCGCCGGGCCACGTCGCACGCCTCGGTCTCCAGGAAATCCTGGAGGCTCGCGAGCGGCGCCCAGCGCTCCGCGGCCCGCCTGCCGAGCGCGTCCACGATCGCGCGCGACTCGGCGAGCAGCCGGTGCAGGCGGCCGAGCGCCCGCTGCGGACCGGCGAGATCCGGGAGATTCGGCCGCCCGAGACCGGCGTCGCGCCCCGCGGTCTTGCCGGTCTCCTCCACCCCCATCAGGCTGTCCTTGAAGTCGTCGAGGATCTGGTAGGCCAGCCCCCACGAGGCCGACAGGCGCTCCAGCCGGCGGAGCCTCCCCTCGTCCTCCCCCGCCACCACGGCGGGGAGCACCATGGCCAGGCGCACCAGCGGCACCGTCTTCGCCAGGGCGACCTCGGCCACGGTCTCCGGGTCCGCTCCCTCGCGCCGGAAGTGGACGTCCCGCGCCTGGCCGTCGAGGATGCCCGCCAGGCCGAGGCACTCGCTCACCAGCGATGCCGCGGCCTTGCGGCACGCTGCCGGTCCCTCCCCGATCGCCTCCCAGAGCAGCGCGTAGGCGCGCGTGATGAGCGCGAGCGCTCCCAGGGTCGCGGCGGCCTCGCCGTGCACCACGTGCGGGCACGGCCGGCCGCGGCGCTCCCGGGCGTCGTCCATGCTCGGCATGTCGTCGAAGATCAGCGACGCCGAGTGGAAGTACTCCACCGCCACCGCGAGCTTGAGAGCGCGGTCGGGATCTAGCCCCTGGCGCACGCCCAGCCCGAAGGCGAGCTGGGCGCGGGCGAGGCTTCCGGGATGACCGAGGACGTCCGCGACGACCCCGCGCAGGCGGGGCTCCAGCCCCCTGTCGAGAGGCATCATCTCCACGAACGCCTGCCGGACCAGGCGGGAATCCCGCGTGTCGAGAAGGTGGGGCCGGCGCACGCCCATCGTCTACTTCGCCCCTTCTCCCGCTTCCAGGGTGCCCTCGGCGCGAACCTTCACCGTGACCACCTTGGCGACGCGGAGCATCAGCACGCTGGGATCGTTGAGCCCCCACTCCACGTAGGGGATCTCGATCTGCGTGTCCGCCTTGACCCGGCCGTTCTGAATGGAGATCTTCGCCGGCAGGCTCACCTTGTGGTCCGCGCCGTGGAACGACAGCGTCCCGTCCAGGGTCAGTTGCCCCGTGCCCGACTCCGGCACGGTGCCGCGGACCTTCTCGGCATGGAACACGGCCGTGGGGTGCTTCTCCGTCTCCAGGACCTCCTCGTGCATGGTCTTGTCGCGGCTCTTGTTGCCGGTCTGGGCGCTCTTGAGGTCGATGGCGATCTCACCCGAAGCGGCGCCCGTGGCGGGATCGAATGCGATGCGGCCCGATTTGAGCCCGAGCTCCCCCTCGACCTCGTGCCCCGTGGCCTTGAGTGTGAAGCTCACCTTGGAAGCCTGGGGGTCTAGGACGAGCACGCGCTGCTGGGCGTGCGCCGAGACGGCCGCGAGAACGGCCACCAGGGTGAGTACGGCTCTGCGAATCAAGGTCATCCGTGGTTTCCTCCTTCCAGACGTAGGTCCCGGCGGGAGGCCGTCCGGTTCACGCAACGGAGAGTAGGGGGCCGTCATGAACGCCTCATGAACGCTTCCGGCCGCCCCGATCGGCTTATAGTTGTGGCGTGCGCCTGCTTCTCGTGGAGGATGAGCGACGTCTCGCCGAGCGCCTCGCCCGCGGCCTGCGGGAGGAGGGCTTCGCCGTGGATTCCGCCGCGACGTGCAGGGCCGGGCGCGAGCGGGCCGCGGACAACGAGTACGACCTCGTGCTCCTCGACCTGGGGCTCCCCGACGGCTCCGGCATCGAGCTCCTGCGGCGCTGGCGCCGCGAGGGCATGGACGCGCCGGTGCTCATCCTCACCGCCCGCGACCTCGTCGACGAGAAGGTGGAAGGGCTCGACGCCGGGGCCGACGACTACCTCACCAAGCCGTTCGCGTTCGAAGAGGTCCTGGCGCGGGTGCGCGCCCTGCTGCGCCGCCGCGCCGCGCCGCCGCGCAGCCTGCTCGAGATGGGCGATCTGCAGCTCGACCGCGACGGCCGGCAGGCGCAGCAGGGGGGGCAGCCGCTCGACCTCACCCCCAAGGAGCTCGCGCTCCTGGAGTACTTCATGCTCCACCCCGGCGTCGCGCTCTCCCGCGGCCGCATCGCCGAGCACGTGTGGGACGAGACCTACGAGGCGCGCAGCAACACCATCGACGTGATCGTCGCCCGCCTGCGGCGCAAGATCGAGAGCGGCGAGCGCCTGATCCACACGGTGCCCGGCGTCGGCTACGTGCTGCGCCGGGAGGAACCGTGAGCAAGCCCACCCTCGTCTCGCGGCTCACCTGGTGGTTCGCCGCCTCCCTGCTGGCCCTTTACGGTCTGCCGGCCATGCTCGTCTACCTCTACGAGTCGGTGCAGACCCGGCAGTACGCCATGCTGACCTTGAAGACCGAGGCCGAGTCGCTCGCCTCCTACGTGGCTCAATCCGGCTCGCTCGACGCGCCCGAGCTGCGCAAGCCCGAGGAGGCGCCGATCCCCATGTGGCTGCGGGTGACGCAGGACGGCCGCGTCCTGGCGCAGACCCCCGGCACGCCTACGCTCCCAGCGCGCAACGGGCCGGAGGAGGTCGTGTCCGTCTCGTACGGGCGGGAGTACATCGTGGTGCGGCACCAGGTGGGCGGCGTCACCCCGGGCCGCTGGGTGGAGGCCATCGGCTCCATGGAGCCGCTGCAGCGGTACCAGTTGCGGCTCGGTGCGGGCCTCCTGCTCATCGGCTTCGTCGTCATTCCGCTCGCGGCCTTCGGAGGGCGGGCCCTGGCCGGCCGCGCCCTGCGCCCCATCGGCGGCCTCGTCGCCGCGATCCGCGGGCTCGATCCGGCGCGCATGGACAGCCGTCTCCCGGTCCCGGGGAAGGTGGTCGAGGAGGTCGCCGTGCTCTCCACCGCCTTCAACGGCCTCCTGGACCGGCTCGACGAGAACGTCGATCGCATGCGGCGCTTCACGGCCGACGCTTCGCACGAGATCCGCAATCCGCTGAGTGTCCTGCGCACCGGCCTGGAGATCGGCCTGCGCCGCGACCGGAGCGTCCCCGAGTACCAGGAGCTGCTGCGCGAGAACCTGCGGGAGATCGAGCGCCTGCACGCCGTGGTCGAAGGTCTCCTCCTCCTCGCCCGCGACGGCTCGCGGGAGGGGCTCCGCATCGCCCGCGCGCCGGTCGACCTCTCGGAGGTGGTACGCGCCACGGCCGGCTCCCTCGCGGCCTCTGCCGCCGAGTTCGGAGTGACCATCGAGGTCACCGCCGAGCCCGGCTGCACGGTGGCCGGCGACGCCGGGCTCCTGCGCCTGGTCGTGTTCAACCTCCTGGACAACGCGCTCAAGCACAGCCCCGAGGGCGAGAGCGTGAGCGTCGAGGTCGGCCGCAGCAACGGCGACGCCGCCCTGCGCATCGCCGACCGCGGCCCGGGGGTCCGTCCCGAGGATCGCGACCGCCTGTTCGAAAGGTTTTTCCGCGGCGGTCCCGCCTCCGGCACGGGCGTCGGCGGGATCGGGCTCAGCGTGGTGCGCTGGGTGGCCGAAGCGCATGGCGGCTCGGTGCGGCTGCTCGACAGCGAGCGCGGCGCCGTGTTCGAAGTCGTGCTGCCCTGCGACGGCGAGCCAAGGACTTAAAGGACTTAAAGGACTTAAAGGACGACAAGGACACCAAGGACGATGTCCTTTAGGTCCTTTAAGTCCTTTTGGTCCTTTCCAGGAGAGCCCACATGCCGGGGTTCTACAGCGCCCCCTGTTCTTCAGGCAGCGGCCGACAACCCGGGCAGCCTTCTCTCCGCCCGTTGCTGGATCGCCAGCATCATCTTGCGCTCCATGATGAAGTGGGCGGGATCGAACACCAGCCGGCCGAAAAGCCTGGCCGGAAGGCGTTCGTTCTCGGCTCCGCGCGAGCGGAGAATCAGCCGGGTGGTGCGGTCATCGAGAGGCTGGAGGATGAATGTCCAGCAACCGCCAAGCGACCGGCCGCTCCGGAGCACCGCCTCATAATCATCCGGGGAAACCAGGACCATCGACCTGCCGGGCTCCAGCGCCGCGATCCGGACACAGCCCTTTCCCCCGTACCTCTCCTTCGGAGTCATCCAGATGGTGTCCCCAACCTTGCGGTCTGGCAGATGCGGGAGAATTCGGTCGGCGTTGTGGATCCTTGCGCCAAAGAGGTTCTCCAGCCAGGTGTAACTGTAGAAGCCGCCGCGGTCCTGCCCGATCTGCGCCAGCCAGGGCCAGACCTCGCCGGCGGGAGCGTGGATGGTGATGGCGCGCGTCGCTTGGCAGATCGCGTCCGGCGTGATCTCGTCGCCCGGCCAGGGGCCGCGGATCTCCTCGTCCGTGGCGCCCCAGCGCAGGAGCCAGGGCCGGACCGCCAGCCCGTAGGCCGCCGCTCCGGCGACCGCCGTCCCGAGACCAAGGGATAGAGTCTTCTTGTGAATCATGGCCAGTTCCTCCTGGTTCCACGGTACGCGAGCCCGGTGAAAGGAGAAACATGCCGAGAGACGGGCGAGCCACTACCCCGGCGGGCGGCTCCTGGTGAGATCAGCGGCATACCGCGACGGTAGAATGGGGCATGCGCTTCAGCCGCGGGCTCGCCTGGATCTTCGGGATCGGCACTCCCCTCGTCGAGACGATCCGCCGTTGGGGCACCTGGCTGGAGAATCCCCCCGCCACCCTCGACGACTACCTGCTGGGAGCGCTCCTGATCGCCGGTGCCTGGGCGAGCGGGCGGCGCAAGCCTTACGGCGACCGGCTTCTCGCCGCGGCCTGGGGCTTCACCTGCGGCATGGGCTACTTCAGCGTCTTCATGCAGTGGCGGAACTACCAGCTTGGCATCGAAGACCCGGCGCCGATTCCGTCTTTCTGGGTGTTCGTCATCAAGGCAGCGGGGACCGCTCTTGCGGCTGTGGCGCTGGTGATCACAGTTCGTGGGGAGCGTGAGAAAGGGGTCACAGCTTGAGAATCATCATCATCGGAGCAACCGGCACCATCGGGCAGGCCGTCGTCCGGGCGTTCGAGGGACGGCACGAGGTGGTGCGGGTCGGGCACAGCCGGGGCGAGCACCAGGTGGACATCCGGGACAAGGGGTCGATCGAGCGCCTGCTGGAGACGCTCGGCTCCTTCGACGCCCTCGTGTCCACGGTGGGACAGGTGAAGTTCGGGCCGCTCGCGGAGCTTTCGGACGCGGACTGGGCCCTTTGCCTCTCGGACAAGCTCATGGGACAGGTGAATCTCGTCAGGGCGGGCCTGAAGCACGTCGCCGCGGGCGGGTCGTTCACGCTGACGAGCGGGTTGCTCGCCCGCCATCCCGTGCCGGGAGGCTCGGCGATCACGCTCGTCAACGCGGGGCTCGAAGCCTTCGCCAAGGCGGCCGCGCTGGAGATGCCGCGGGGCGCGCGCATCAACGTCGTGAGCCCGCCGTGGGTCAGCGAGACCCTGGCAGCCATGGGACGGGACGCGTCCAAAGGCTTGCCGGCCGCGAAAGTGGCGAAGGCGTACGTGGAGAGCGTCGAGGGGACCCGGAACGGAGAGACTCTGGACGCGCGCGAGCTCGCGTAGGACGCGATCAGCCTTTCCCGGGCCGTGTCAAGAGTGGCGCATCCCGCGATTCATGCCTCAGAGACAGGTGTCTCCACCCTGGAGACAGCGGTCTCTGGCTCAGAGACAGGTGTCGCTACGCTGGAGACCGCGGTCTCTGGCCCAGGGACAGGGGTCTCCACACTGGAGACCGAGGTCTCTGGCTCAGAGACAGGCGTCGCTGCGCTGGAGACCGCGGTCTCTGGCCCAGAGACAGGGGTCTCCACGCTGGAGGCAGCGGTCTCTGGCTCAGGGGCAGGGGTCTCTGCGCTGGAGGCAGCGGTCTCTGGCCCAGGGGCAGGGGTCTCCACTCTGGAGACCGCGGTCTCTGGCTCAGAGACAGGCGTCACTGCACTGGAGACCGCGGTCTCTGGCCCAGAGGCAGGTGTCTCCGCGCTCAAGACCGCGGTCTCCGCCTCTCAGACAGGTGTCTCCGCGGTTGGAACCGCGGTACGCGCCGCTCGTGGCGCGGGCGCTGCGCCCGGGTACGCGACCGGCGCCGCTCCCGACCGGGACCCTGCCGTCCGGATCCCGGGAGATATCATCCCGGCCGTGGTCGACGAGGCTGAGGACGCGTCCCCTCCCTTGCGCAGGCGGGTCGCCGCCTTGGTGTCCGTGGTCGCGCATCCTTTCGTCCTGATCCCGGCGCTCGTGGCCGTGGTCACGGCGCGCTCGCTCCCTGCCCGCGAGGCGGCGGTCGTGGTCGCCCTCGACGTGGTCGGGTCTTTCCTCCCGATGCTCTGGATCATCGTGCGGCGGGTGCCAGAGCATCATGCCCAGGCCGAGGTCCTGGGTGGCAGCATGGTGACCTCCTACAGGCCGAACGGATACGTCTCCGGCATGCCGTGGACCTCCTCGCCTCCGAGGGGGGTCACGGCGCGGGTCTCGTCGAACCAGCCGTACTCGTCGAACTGCCAGGGGAGGGCGGCCTGGAAGTAGTGGCTCTGCAGCTCGGTTTCGGGCCGGTAGATCACGCCGATGGCGCGCTCCAGGCGCGGCGGCTCCAGCTCCTCGCGCACCTCGGAGCGCTTGGGCTCGCGCAGCGGCAGGAGGAAGGCGGGCACGCCCGAGTCGTGGCAGAGGCGCTCATAGCTCTCGGAGTGTGACGGCCGGACGCTCTTGATCTCCATCTCGCCGTCCCAGTCGGTCGCCGCGGCCACGGTGCCGTGATCGGTTCCGAAGCCCAGGAGATAGGCGTCGTCGCCGTGCTCCTCGCGGACGAGCTGGCCGATGTTCAGCTCGCCGCGGGCGGACATCTCGGTCGCGGCGGCGTTGCCGATGTGGGAGTTGTGCTCCCAGACCACGGCTTTCGCGTCCTCGCCGCGGAAGGTGAGCAGCGTCTCCAGGGTGTCGAACATGTGCTGGTCGCGCAGGTTCCAGGACTCGGCGGAGCCGTAGTACATGATCCGGTAGTAGCGCTCGGCATTGGCCACGATGCGCGCGTTCTGGACCGCGTCGAGGAAGCTGTCGCCGTCGCTCTCCTCGTACTGGAGCCTCTTCTTGAGGATGTCCACGAGCGTCGCGAGCACGTCGGCCTCGCAGATCGCGAAGCGCCGCACCAGCGCGGCGCGGCCGTAGAGCGCCGGGTCTCTCTCCCAGGGACTGAGACAGCCATAGCGCAGGCGCGCCACCTGCGCCGCCTCGGGGTCTTTCTCTTGGAGGTAGCGCAGGACCTCGCCGATGGACGCGTACAGGCTGTAGAGATCGAGCCCGTGGAAGCTCACCGGCCTCTCCGGCTCCTGCGCGTTGTGGCCGCGCAGCCATTCCACGAAGTCCGCCACCTCTCGGTTGCGCCACATCCAGGTCGGGAACCGGGAGAAGGTGGATCGCCGGCCATCGCGCGGGGATGGCAGGTGCCGGACGTAGCGGTCGATGTGCGCGGCGTCGGGCCAGTCCGCCTCGACGGCCACGAGGTTGAAACCTTTCTTTTCGATCAGCTCGCGCGTGATCCGGCCGCGCATCCGATAGAACTCGGAGGTGCCGTGGGTCGCCTCGCCGAGCAGGACCACATGGCAGCTCCCGACGCGGTCGAGCAGAGGGCCGAGCTCCGCGGAATCGATGCCGTCCAACGGCTCGGCGGCCTCGCGGATCAGATGCGCGACCGTGGCAGGCGGGCTCGGTGGAGTCGGATGGGTGAGGACCGGCTCCGGCTCATGAGCGACGAGAGGTGATTCGCCCGGCGGCGGAAGCTCAAAAGGGAGGTGACCGCCGTCGCCCTCCTTGGTCCGCCAGCCCTGGGCTCCGACCAGCGGTACGAAGCGCACGGCCCCCAGGCTCTCGCGCTTGAATTCGTCCGGCCCGGTGCGGCGCAGGCGCACCAGCTCCTGGAGGCGGGGGTCGGTCCCGATGGGGATGACCAGCCGGCCGCCGGACGCGAGCTGGCTGCGAAGGGCGGGCGGGACATCGGGTCCGCCCGCGGCCACGGCGATGGCGTCGTACGGCGCGTGCTCGGTCCAGCCGAGCGTGCCGTCGCCATGAACGATGTGGACGTTGGTGTAGCCGAGCCGCTGCATGCGCTCGCGGGCGAGCTCGGCGAGAGCCCGGTGGCGCTCGATGGCATAGACCTCGCGCGCGATCCGCGAGAGCACGGCCGCGGCATAGCCGGAGCCGGCGCCCACCTCCAGGACGCGGTCGTCGGGACCGATCTCCAGGGCCTCGGCCATCAGGGCCACGATGTAGGGCTGCGAGATGGTCTGCTGCTCCTCGATCGGGAGCGCGGTGTCGTCGTAGGCGAACTCGTGGAGCCGCTCGGGCAGGAAGGCCTCGCGCGGCACGGCGAGCAGAGCGTCCAGCACCCGGCGGTCGCGGACCCCGCGGCCGGCGATCTGGCGCTGGACCATGTCTCGACGCTGGTTTTCAAAGTCGCTTCCCATAGCCCCCCTCCCTTCTGCTTCCAAGATTTGCAAGATCGGCGCCTTTTGTCGCCACCTCGGAGGGTGGGGAAAAGGACCTCAAGGACACCAAGGACGGCAAGGACACCAGGGACGGGGAAGCGCCGGCTCCGGGTCCTTGAGGTCCTTGGTGTCCTTGAGGTCCTTTCCGGTATCATCCGCACCATTCCGGGAGATCCATGATCAAACCCGCTGTTCGACTGCCGGCCGGGGCTGTCCTGGCTGCGGCGCTCCTGACTTCGCCGCCGGCTTCCGTGGAGCACTCGCTTGCCGCGGGCGAATCGCAGATCCATGAGCTTGCCCTGGAGGGCGGCGGCGCCTGGCTCGTGACGGTCGAGCAGATCGGGATCGACGTCGTCGTCGAGGTGCCCGGGCGAATCTCCGTGGATACCCCGTTCGACCGCCAGGGGATCGAGACGCTGCTGTTGACGTCGCCCGCTCCCGCGGTGGTGGTGCGGGCGCGGGAGGCCGGCGCGCCCCCGGGACGCTATTTCCTGCGCGTGGAGAAGGTGGACGATCCGGCGCGCCTCGCGGCCGAGGCTTCGATGAGCCGGGCGGGCGAGGCCTACCTGGAGGGGTCGGCCGAGAGCCGCAAGAAGGCGCTGGCCGAGTACCTCGCGGCGTCCAGCCTCTATCGCGACACCCGGGACCGGGCGCGGGCGCTCTACGCGGCGGCGGTGCTCGCGCGGCTCACCGGCGACACCCGCCAGGCGCTGGAGCTCGGGGAGCGGGTGCTGCCGCTCTGGCAGTCGCTCGACGACCGGCTGTGGGAGGCGGCCACGCGCAACGAGATCGGGCTCGATCTCTGGCTGCTCGGGCGGATGGACGAGGCGCGGGCGTCTTACGAGGCGGCTCGGAAGACCCAGCGGGAGATCGGCGATCGGTACGGCGAAGCGGTCTCCCTGAGCAACCTGTGCGCGAGCGACCTGCCCCGGGGGAGGCTGCGGGAGGCGCTCGCCTGCTACGACGAGGCGCTGCCCCGGCTGCGGGAGGTCAAGGCGGCCGCTCTGGAGGGGGCGGCGCTGGCGAGCTACGGCCGCGCCCTGGACGTCCTCGGCCAGCCCGACCAGGCGCTCCTCCGCTACCGCGAGGCGCTGACGCTGACGCGCTCCGTGGGCGACCGCGTCGCAGAGGCTGGAGTGCTCAACAACCTGGCGGTGCTCCAGCGCGAGATGGGGGAGTTCCAGGATGCCCTGGCGAGCTACGGCCAGGCGTTGGAGATCGTCTCCTCGCTCCAGAACCGGCGGTGGCAGGCGAGAGTCCTCCAGAATCTGGGCGCCATCTACCAGGGCCTGGGAGAGCCGCGGCAGGCGCTCTCCCAGTACGAGCAGGCCCTCCCCCTCTGGCGGGAGGCGGGGGACCGCGAGGGTGAAGCCGTCACCCTGACCAATCTCGGCCGGGTACATGGCTTGCTCGGGGACCCGCGCCGGGCGCTGGAGCTCTACGAGCAGGCCCTGGTGCTGGAGCGGACGGCCGGCGACCGCCGCAACGAGGGGATCACCCTGGCTCTCACCGGATTCGCGCGGTCTGCACTGCAGGATCCGGCCGCCGCGCTCGCCGCCTTCGACACAGCCCTGGAGCGGTTGCGCTCGGTGGGAGACGCGCTGTACGAGGCCAATGCGCTGCGCGGCCGGGGGTTGGCCCAGGCGGCTCTGGGCAAACCGGACGAAGCCCTGGCCAGCCTCGACCAAGCGCTCACCCTCGCCCGCAACGCGCGCATCCCCGCCAGCGAGGCCACGACGCTCTGCTCCCTCGTCCGGATCGAGCGCGGGCTCGGCCGGGCGGATGCCGCCCGCGCCCATGCCGTCGCGGCCATCGAGGTCGTCGAGGCGCTGCGCACGCAGATCGGCAATCCGGACCTGCGCTCGTCCTTCGCGGCCACCCTACACGAGGCGTACGAGCTGCAGATCGACCTCCTGATGGAGGCGCATCGCGCCAGTCCGGGCACGGGCTTCGACCGTATGGCCCTGGAGACCGGGGAGCGGGCGCGGGCGCGCACGCTGCTGGAGCTGCTCGGCGAGTCCGGGATCGATCTCAGGCAGGGTGTCGAGCCCGCGCTCCTGGAGCGCAGGACCGCCCTGGAGCGCAGGGTGAGCGCCCGGTCCGAGCGCCTGTTGCGGGAGAAGGATTCCGCAGCCCGGGCGGCCCTGCTCGGCGAGCAGGCTACCCTTCTGCGGGAGCTCGACCTCGTAGACGCCCAGATCCGGGAGAGCAGCCCTGCCTATGCCGCTCTCACCCGGCCGCAGCCCGCGCGCGTGGCCGAGATCCAGTCGCTCCTCGATCCGGACACTCTGCTCCTGAGCTACTCCCTCGGCGAGGCGCGCAGCTACCTGTTCGCCGTGAGCTCCACCTCGGTCGAGAGCTTCGAGCTTCCCGCCCGCCCGCGGATCGAGGAGGCGGCCCGCAGGGTCCATGGCGGGCTGAGCGTCTTCGACCCCGAGAACCGCTCCTCCGAGGCCCGCGAGGCCGCCGGGCTCAGCCGGATGATCCTGGGTCCCGCGGCACATCTCTTGGACCGGCGGCGCCTGGTCATCGTGGCCGACGGCACGCTGCACTACATCCCGTTCGGCGCCCTGCCGCAGGATGCCGCGGAGGACGCGGCCCCGGTTCCCCTCCTGGAAAACCACGAGGTCGTCTATCTTCCCTCGGCCTCGGCCCTCGCGGTGCAGCGCAAGCTCCTGGCCTCGCGCTCCCCCGCCGCCGGCTGGGTAGCCCTGGTGGCGGACCCCACTTTCGATCCCCGGGATCCGACCTTCGAGCGGTTGCCCGCGTCCCGCCAGGAGGCGGAGGCCATCGCGGCCCTCGCTCCCCCGGGGCAGGCTCGCCTTGCCCTGGGTCCCGAAGCGAGCCGGCAGGAGGTCCTGGGCGGCCGGCTGAGCGGCTACCGCACTGTGCACTTCGCCACGCACGGGGTGATCGATGCGGAACATCCGAGCCTGTCCGGGCTGGCACTGTCGGACGGCTTCCTTCCCCTCCGGGACGTCTACGAGCTGCGTCTCGGCGCGGACCTGGTCGTGCTGAGCGGCTGCCGCACGGCGCTCGGCCGGGAGATCCGGGGAGAGGGGATCGCCGGGCTGGCGCGCGGTTTCTTCCATGCCGGCGCGCCCCGCGTCGTGGCAAGCCTCTGGAAGGTGGAGGACCGCGCCACGGCGGAGCTCATGGCCCGCTTCTACCGCGTCCTGTGGACGGAGGGGCTCTCCCCCGCCGCGGCCCTGCGGGAGGCGCAGCTCTCGATCCGCCGGGAGCGGCGCTGGCGCGATCCCTGGTTCTGGGCAGGCTTCATCCTCCAGGGCGACTGGAGATGACGGGATGCGATCGTCCACGCTCCCGTCCCACTCTCGGGACGAGACCGGCTTTCTTGAAAGGAGGAGATCATGAGCAAAACCATCAAGGACTTCGAGGGTGACTGGAGAGTGCGATGGGTCACCGGAGTCCTCCTCGTCATCGAAGAGGGCTACAACCTGCACATCGGGCCGCCCATCAACGACCATCAGGTGGACTACGTTCTCTCCGATTCCAGTGGAGAGCCGATCCGTACCTCGGGAGAGTTCGGCCCGCTCGAGCTGGTCGACGGGAGCCTCCACTGGGACGGGCCCGCGGTCGCGGACCCGAATCTGCCGACCCGCATCTACATCTCGCTCGCCGAGGGCGAGACCCTGGACGGGACCTCCTTCCGCTCGCTGTATGGCACGACGCTGCGCGGGGATCCGGAGCAGGTGGCGATCTGGGGAGCCAACGACGTTCCGCCGCCCAGCCCGGTCGCACCTTGAGCGGTCGATTCCGATTCCCTGTTAGAATCCGCGCGCACTGACAGGGAACCGCTTCTGGCCAGCCAAGGGACAACCCTCGACGTCAGCGAACGGCCGGAGGATCTCGTCGCGCGGATCCAGGCGGGCGACCGGCGGGCCGAGGAGCGCCTGATCGGGACCTACGGCCGCGGTGTGGCGATCCTCCTGGACCGCCACACCAACGGCCGTCCCGAGGCCGAGGACCTGTTCCAGGACACGTTCCGGCTGGTGATCGAGAAGCTCCGCCGGGGCGAGCTGCGCGAGCCCGCGAAGCTCCCTGGCTTCCTTGCGCAGATCGCCCGCAGCCTCGCCATCGAGCACTACCGCAAGGCCCAGCGCCGCAAGACCGATCCCGACAGCGACGCCATCGCCGAGGCCGTGGACCTCTCCGCCGGGGGCTCCGGCGCTCTCGCCGAGCTGCTGACCCGGGAGGACGCCGGGCTCGTGCGCCGGGTGATCGGGGAGCTGGGCACCGAGCGCGACCGCGAGATCCTCCTGCGCTTCTACATCGCCGAGGAGGACAAGGAGCGCATCCAGGCCGATCTCGGACTCTCCAGCCTGCAGTTCAACCGTGTGCTCCACCGCGCCCGCGAGCGCTACCGCGAGATCTACCTGGAGCGCGCCGGCCGCCGCGCGCTTGGGATAATCCTGTTGCTCATCCCACTCTTGTTTCGAGAAGGGACGGACGGGTGAACGACATGGACCACGCCTACATCGAGGAGCACGGGCTCATCGACCTCTATCACCGGGGGCAGTTGCCGCCGGAAGAGGAAACCGGCTTCGAGGAGCACTTCGTGGGCTGCCCCGAGTGCCAGGAGCGGCTGCAGATGGCGCGAGGCTTCCAGCGCGGCCTGAAGACGGTCGTGGCCGGGGACCTGGCCAAGGCGGGTCTTCTCGCCTGGATCGTCCGGAGGAGATGGCTCGCCTTTGCCGCCCTGATCCTGGCCGCGGTCCTGCCCGTGCTCGGCTACCTCGCCGGGAGCCGCGAAGCCGCTCCGATGAACACCGAGGCCAGTTGGCGCCAGCTCTACGAGAAGGAGCGGCAGAGCGCCGACGGCCTGCGCCAGCGCTTGGAGCAGAGCGAGCGCCAAAAGCTCGCCCAGGCCGAAGAGACCCCCGCCGCCCTGTCGCCGCTCGTCAACACGCCGGTCTTCCTGCTCACCGCGGTCCGCGGCGAGGAGGAAGCCACGGACGTGAAGGTTGAAAGCGGCTGGTTCTCCCTGGCCGTGGATGCCGGGGACGACCCGCGCTTCGAAAGCTACCGCGTGACGATCAGGGATTCCCGGAGCAAGCAGGTCTTCCGGGAGGCCGGTTTGAAGCCGAACGCACTCGAGGCGGTGGTGCTGACCTTCCCCGCGGGCTTCTTCAAGCCCGGCGGGCACCGCCTGGTGCTCGAGGGGATCAGGGCGGGGGGCGGGGCGGTCGAGCTCGGCGGGTTCGCTTTCCGGATCGATTCCTGAAAGGACCTCAAGGACACCAGGGACCTCAAGGACCCGGTCCCTGGTGTCCTTGGTGTCCTTGTCGTCCTTTCCCCTGGGATAACTCCCGTCCCCACCCCATCGCGCGGCCGGCCCCACCCCCGCGGACGTGGCGCGGGGGTGGGGCCGCAGGCGATCGTAGCCGCCATGAACGCCACCTACCTGACCCTGCTGATGCTGGTTTTCGCCGCGGTGCCGGTCGCGCTGATCCGGGCGTCGTGGGCACGGCGGGCCTGAAGGGACCTCAAGGACTCCAAGGACACCAAGGACCTCAAGGACGAGACAGCTTTTCTGTCCTTGGTGTCCTTGAGGTCCTTTCCGGGAAGCCCGCCGGCAGCACCCACGTTTCCCGCCTCACCTTCTCCCACGCAAACCGCGCCACCAGCTCTACCGCCGGGCACGGCTCGGCCCGGTCCAGCAACCCCAGCGACCACCCCAAATAGCCCGCCAGCTCCTCGGGCCGCATGCCCGCCTCGCGCAGCGAGCGCAGGGTGAGCCCGGCATCTCTCTTGGAAAGCTTTTCCCCTTGCGCGTTGACCGCCAGCGGCACATGCGCGTAAACCGGCGGCGTTCCTCCCAGAGCTTCGACGAGCTGGATCTGCCGTGCGGTGGAGCCCAGCAGGTCGGCGCCGCGCACCACTTCCGTGATCCCCAGGAGGAGATCGTCCACCACCACCGCGAGCTGGTAAGCGTAGAGGCCGTCCCGGCGCTTGAGCACGAAGTCCCCGACCGTCTGATCGACCCGTTCGACCTGATGCCCGTAAACCTGATCGATCCACTCGACCGGCCGGTCGTGCACTCGGAAGCGGATCGCGGCATCCGAGAGCTGCTCGAACCAGCCGGGCTCCAAGCGCTCGGGGCGGAACTCGGCAGGGTACGGGGCGTTTCCCTCGGGACCATGAGGCGCCGAGGCGATGGACTGGAGATCCTTGCGCGAGCGGCGGCAGGGGAAGAGACGGCCGGCCGCGGCCAGGCGGGCGAGCGCCTCCTCGTAGAAGGCCGACCTCTCGGATTGCACGTAGGGACCCTCATCCCAATCCAGCCCGAGCCACGCGAGATCCTCCATCGCGGCCTCGGCCATGCCGGGGACGACCCGCGGCCCATCCAGATCCTCCAGGCGCCAGACGAACGCGCCGCCCTGCGAGCGCACGGAGAGCCACGCGGCGAGCGCCGTGCGGGCGTTGCCGACGTGGATCAGACCGGTGGGAGAGGGAGCGTACCGCCCCCGGGGAGGAGCCATGGCGCCGAAGTGTAAGGTAGGAGGGCGGCAAGGTGACCGCGGTGACGCTGCTGCAGCCGAACGGGGCGTTCACGGCGAAGCGGAAGTAGGTTCGCGGCAAGACAAAGGACCAAAAGGACTTAAAGGACCTAAAGGACCCCGGAGCTGTCCGTGGTGTCCTTTTCGTCCTTTAAGTCCTTTACGTCCTTTTGGTCCTTTCAGCTCACTGAAACCGCTCCGCCGCCCCGCTCCGCCGCCGCTGGAGGAGCAGGGCCATGCGCCCGACAAGCTCGGGCGTGACCTCCTCCCCTTCGGCGGAGCCCTGGAGGAAGCGCATGGCGTCCGCGAGGTAGGGCTCGGAGAAGAGCCCTGCCGCCTCGCCGGCGAGAGGCGCGATCTCGTCGGAGCGGTCCCCCCGGAGGAGAGCCGAGGCCAGGTCGAGCGTGACCAGCGCCGCGTCGTACTCGAGACCGCGCTCGAAACAGGCTTCCCGGGTCTCGCGGAGCGCAGCTTCGACGCTGCCCAATCCGTCGCGCAGCACCGAGGCTCCGATGGCGCCGGTGGGATAGGCATCCGGATCCGCAGGCTCCATGTTTTCCGCCACCATGCCCTCGGACGCGAGCCGGAAGGACGTTCCCAGATGGACCCAGGCCAGGGCGCGCACGTCCTCCAGCCGGCTCGCGCCGTAGGCCTCGGGGCTCAGCTTCTGGGCGATGAGCACGGCCAGCTTGGCGTTCTCGACGGCCTCGTCCGGATCCTCCAGCCACGACGCCCGGCAGCGCGCCTCCAGCAGCTCGCAGAGGCCCAGGGTGTGAAGGCGCGCGTCGTCGCGGATCAACGCCCGGCGGCCATGCTCGGGCTGGCTCAGGAGCCGGGCGGCCGCGGTCTCGCTCGTGGCGGCGAGCACATCCCCCAGGGCGCGCAGCACGCCGCGCACCGTCTCCCGCCGGTCCTCGGAGATCGGCTCCTCGGCTTCCCTTGGCGCGAAGCGGTGACCCTGCCAGCGCACCACGCTGCCGGAGCGGGAAGGCAGCCCGTCGACCGCCTCCTGGCAGGAGAGGCAATCGGCGAGGTGCCGCTCCAGGGCGCGCCTCCCCTCGCGGCCCAGCTCGCCGCGGGCATAGCGCGCCAGCAGCTCCGGCTCGGGATGACCCTGATCCATGGCAGGGGATTGTATCCGTCTCCCGGAATCCTTGACACGTCCTGCCATGTTGAGTCTAATGACACCTCCCCGGTGGGGAGTAGCCACCCAGGGTCTCCCCTGGGTCGGCAGGCCGTCAAGACGGAGGCGAACCGCCTCCCGGCCTGTCGATCGGCGCAGTTGACCGACGGCGAGACCACCACGTCACGAAACCCGTGCCGTGGGTCTCGCCTTTCGCGTCCCACGGCCTATCTTCAAGGAGATAGGTCATGCAGGAAACCTCCCCCTGGCTCTGGATCGGCTTCAACGCCTTCATCCTGGCCATGCTCGCCCTCGACCTGGGCGTCTTCCACCGCAAGACCCACGAGGTCTCGGTCAAGGAAGCCACGGCCTGGAGCGCGGTCTGGATCACGCTTGCCATGATCTTCAACGCCGGCCTCTGGTTCTTCCGCGGCCCCGAGGCGGGCATCCAGTTCCTCACCGGCTACCTGATCGAGAAGTCGCTCAGCGTGGACAACATCTTCGTCATCGCGCTGATCTTCAGCTTTTTCGCGGTGCCCAGGCTCTATCAGCACCGGGTGCTCTTCTGGGGCATCCTGGGCGCGCTGGTCATGCGCGCGATCTTCATCGTGGCCGGAGCGGCGCTCCTCGCCCGCTTCCACTGGATTCTCTACGTCTTCGGCGCCTTCCTGCTGTTCACCGGCATCAGGATGGCGCTGCACCGCGACGAGGAGATCCACCCCGAGCACAACCCCGTGCTCAAGCTGGTGCGGCGGCTGATCCCGGTGACGAACGACTACCGCGAGGGCCATTTCTTCGTGCGCGATGCCCGCAATACGGGGAGGCTCATGGCCACGCCGCTCTTCCTGGTGCTGGTGCTGGTGGAGACCACGGACCTGATCTTCGCCGTGGACTCGATCCCGGCCATCTTCGCGGTGACCGAGGACCCGTTCCTCGTCTACACCTCGAACATCTTCGCCATCCTCGGCCTGCGCTCGCTCTTCTTCCTGCTCGCCGGGGTGATGGACAAGTTCGTCTACCTGAAGCTGGGCCTCTCCGCGATCCTGGTCTTCGTCGGCGCCAAGATGCTCCTGACCGAGGTCTACAAGGTCCCGGCGACGGTGTCCCTGGTCGTGGTGCTCTCGCTGCTGGCGGTGGCCATCGTCGCCTCCCTGAGGAAGAGCCGCCGCGAAGCCCGGATGGCGGCGGAGCCCACCTGAGCTGACCGGGGCACGGAATCCGCAACCCCTGTGCCCTGTTGAACGTACAAGGCAGGACGGTTCCTGCTAGGATGCACCTGTGCCGATGAGACGCGCCCATCCCCCCGACCTGAGCCTCTGGAAGCGATCCCTGATCGCGCTGACGGTGGGGATCGCCCTGACGTTCGGGGCCGTGGCTCCGCATGACGCCGGCGCCGAGCACGACCGGGAAGGGCGTGGGGCGTTCGTCGACCAGGCGGCGAGCCATCCGGACGCCCCGCCGCATATCGAGGCGTCGAACGCCACCTACATCCCGGGCTGCCAGACCTGCCTGCTGCAGCTCCAGACGGGCTCGCGCCTGATCGCGCCGCCGGTCCCCCTGCCCGAGCTGGTCCGCGGCGAGACCGTGACCATCCCCGAGACGGCCGCCGTCTCCAGCCCCTCCTCCTTCCAGGCGCCCGCCCGGGCCCCGCCCGCGTCCTCCCGCTTCCTGTAGCTCAGGAACGAGACCCGGACTCCGGCCCCTGCCGGAGCCCTTGGACGTGGGAGGAGATCAGCATGTCGATCCATCGTTGGCTCGGCGGCGCCCGCAAGCGGAGGCTCGGGATCGCTGCCGCCTTTTGCCTGCTCGTGCCGGCCACGGCCCGGGCACAGACGGAAACAGATCCGGTCCAGGCGCTGCGCCAGGAGATCGAAGCCCTCCGCCAGGAGTACGGCGAGAGGCTGGCGGACCTGGAGGCCCGCCTGGCCCGGCTCGAAGCCGCCGGGGAGACCCCGGAAGCTCCGGCTTCCACACCGGCCTCCGAACAGGAAGACGACGAGCTCGCGGCCCTGCGCGCCTCGGCCCAGGAGACCGCCGGCGGGGCGCCGACCGCGCCGACCGCGGAGGCTCCGGATGTCACACCGGAGACCGTCGAGGCCTCCGTCGCCGGCAGCGAGCGCAACCTGAACCGTCTGAACCCCGAGATCTCCATGACCGGGGACATGGTCGGCTTCACGTCGGACCACGCCGGCGAAAACCGCGAGGACTTCGACGCCCGCGAGTTCGAGCTCAACGTGCAGTCGGCCCTCGATCCCTTCTCGATGACCAAGTGGACCCTGTCCTTCTCGCCCGACGAGGGCGTGGACATCGAGGAGGGCTACATCTCCTACGCGAACCTGCCCGGCGGGCTCGGCCTCACGGCCGGCAAGTTCCGCCAGAGCTTCGGCGTGCTGAACCGCTGGCACCTGCACGCGCTGCCGCAGATCGACTACCCGCTCGCCCTGCAGACGTACTTCGGGGACGAGGGCCTCGCCCAGACCGGCCTGCGCGCCGACTGGCTGCTCCCCCGCCCCTGGGCCAGCGCCAACGAGGTGACCCTGGAGCTGACGGACGGCGAGAGCGACGCTTTCGGCGGCGAGTCGTTCGACAACCTCGTGGGGCTCGCCCACCTCAAGAACTACTGGGACATCGGCGACTCGATCTACGCCGAGCTGGGCCTCTCCGGCATCGCCGGAGGGAACGGATCGGGAGGCGACAGCCGCGTCTTCGGAGGCGACTTCACCTTCCACTGGCAGCCGCCGTCCCGCGCCAAGTACCGCGAGCTCACCTGGCGCACCGAGGTGCTGCGCTCCGACCGCGACGACGAGGACGGGATCGGCCACCAGGCCTGGGGCGGCTACTCCTACGTCGAAAGCCTGCTCGCCCAGAACCTCTACGCCGGCGTGCGCTACGACCGCGTCGAAGACCCGCTCGATCCCGGGCATGTGACCTGGGGCGTGTTCCCGAACCTCACCTGGTGGCAGAGCGAGTACGTCCGCCTGCGCGGCGAGTACGGCTTCACCAAGGACGACCTGACCGGCGACGAGGAAAACAAGTTCAGCCTGCAGATCACCTGGGCCGCCGGTCCCCACAAGCACGAGATCTATTAAGGAGCAAACCCATGCGACGCATGCTTTCCATATTGACCTTCGGGCTCCTGGCTCTGAGCGCAAGCGCCTGGGCAGTGCCGGTCAAGGTCGTGACGACCCTCCCCGCCTACGCCTCCATCGCCCAGTTCGTGGGTGGCGACCGGGTGCAGGCGCAGTCCATCTCGCGCGGCGACGAGGACGCGCACTTCGTCAAGCCGAAGCCCTCGTACGCCCTGATGCTCAAGAGCGCCGACCTCTTCGTCACCACCGGACTCGACCTCGAGCTCTGGGCGCCGGTGCTGGTGGACAAGTCGGGCAACGGCAGGATCCGGGAGGGCCAGCCCGGCTACGTCAATGCCAGCCAGGGCGTGCCCCTGGTGGACGTGCCGAAGAACCCGAGCCGCGAGGCCGGGGACATCCACATCTACGGCAACCCGCACATCCACACGAGCCCGCTCAACGCCAAGCTCATCGCGCGCAACATCGCCGCGGGCCTGAAGAGGGTCGATCCCCAGGGCGCGGCCGTCTATGACAAAAACCTTGCGGAATTCAACAACCGGCTCGACCGGGCGCTCTACGGCGACCAGCTCCCGCAGATCCTGGGCTCGAAGACGCTGGATGACCTGGCGCGCCAGGGCAGGCTGATCCCGTTCCTCCAGTCCAAGGACTACAAGGGCAAGAAGCTGATCGCCTATCTCGGCGGCTGGCTGGGCAAGGGCATGGCCTTCCGCGGCCAGGGCCTGGTGACCTACCACCAGAACTGGTCCTACTTCACGCGCCTCTTCGGGCTCGAGGTGGTGGACGACGTCGAGCCGAAGCCGGGCATCCCGCCGTCGGCCAAGCACGTGCACGAGCTGATCGAAGAGATGAAGACGAAGAACGTGAAAGTCGTGATGGCGCCCAGCTACTACTCGCCGGACGAAGCCAGGGCCATCGCGCAGCGCACCGGCGCCGGCGCCGTCATCGTGCCGCTCGGCCCCACCAGCACCTCGGCCGACGCCTACTTCAACCTGATCGATTCGTGGGTCAACCAGCTCGCCCAGGCGTACCGGGGCTAGGAGAGGAGAGCGGATGCTCGAGATGCTGCAGTTCATGGCCGCGCCGTTCGCGGCGTGCCTGATCCTGGTGGGAATCCACGGCTACCTGGGTCTGCACGTGCTGCTGCGCCAGGTGATCTTCGTGGACCTCGCCCTGGCCCAGATCGCCGCGCTCGGCACGGTGGTGGCGTTCATTGTCGGTCACCAGCCCGGAAGCCCGGCGTCCTTTGCGTACTCGCTGGGCGCGGCGGTCTGCGGGGCGCTGATCTTCAGCTTCACGCGCAGCCGCCATCACGACCGCAAGGTGCCGCAGGAGGCGATCATCGGTATCACTTACGTGATCGCCTCCGCGACGGCCATCCTGGTGGCCGACCGCGCACCCGAAGGCGCGGAGCACATCAAGGAGCTGCTCGCCGGCACGATCCTCTGGGTCACCTGGCCCACGGTGGTCAAGGTCCTGATCATCTACGCCGCCGTCGGCCTGTTCCACTACATCTTCCGCAAGAGGTTCATCACGATCTCGGAGGACCCGGAACGGGCCTATGCCGAAGGCTGGAAGGTCAGGCTCTGGGACTTTCTCTTCTATCTCTCCTTCGGCGTGATCATCACGCTCGCCGTGGAGATCGCGGGCGTGCTGATGGTCTTCTCCTACCTGGTGGCGCCGGCGATCATTGCGCTGAGCAGCAGCGACCGCTGGGGTCCGCGCATCGCCATCGCCTGCGCCGTCGGTTTCCTGGCCAGCGCCGTGGGCCTGATCGCCTCCTACAAGGTGGACTTCCCCAGCGGCCCCGCCATCGTCTGCTCGCTGGGGCTATTCCTGCTGCTCTTCGCAGCGTGGAGGATGGTGCGGAGACCGGCCATTCCACCCGCTTGACACCGGGCGCCAAGGATGACAGATTTCTGTCATGCAGACGACGTTGCGCTTGGACGACGAGATCTTCCGGCAAGCCAAATCCCAGGCGGCGGCGCAGGGAATCAGCTTGACCCGGTTCGTGGAAGAGGCGATCCGCGAGCGCCTTGCCAAGCCGGCTTTCCGGCCTGGCCATAAGCTCGTACGGCTTCCCGTGTCCACGGCCTCGGGCGGTCTGGCTCCGGGATTTTCGACTCTCGAAGAGGCCGTTGCCGCTGCCGAGCTCGGCGAAGACCGGCGCCGAGCGCGCTGACGCATGGATCTGCTGGACGCCAATATTCTGATCGGAGCCTTCCGGACGGACGATCCGGAGCATGCTCTCCTCAAGGGCTGGCTGGAAGAGACTCTCAACGAGGGAGCTTCCGTGACGTTCCCGGCTCTGGTCGAAGTGGCATTCCTGCGCATCGTCACACATCCCAAGATCTTCAGCGCTCCATCGCCGCTCCAAGAGGCCGTGGAGTTCCTGCAGGCCATCCATGACAGCGGCCTGTTCCAGGAATCTGCATGGACTCCTCGTGCCCGCGCCCGATGGCAGCGCTGGTGTCGTGACCTCGAGCTGTGCGGAAATGACGTCAACGATGCCTACCTCGCGGCCACCGCCGCTGAAGCGCGTTACCGCCTGGTGAGCAGGGATGGAGGTTTCAGCCGCTTTCCCGGCCTCGACTGGTGGAACCCGGCCAAGGCCGAGCAAGCGAGCTAGGCAGCGCCGCTACGCCTATTCGGCGGCCTCCAGCAAAGCGCGCAGCTCGGGCTCCTTGGCCGCCTCGATCAGGCTCTGCTTGTGCTCGCCGAGCCTGGCTCCGGAGGCGAGCAGGAGCCGGACGACCTCGAGATGGTTCTCGTTCCGGGCCGCGGCCGACCTGGTGGTGGATTCGCTACGGTGGCCCCTGGGGCCGTGAGCCCGTTATAAGCTTGTTCCGAGATGCCAAGCCTGCGTGGGCGCAACGAGTGGAAGCTCTTCGCCGCCCTGGCGAAGGCGGATCGCGCTCTGGCCGGCGTCTGGTGGACGGTGCTCGTGCTGCGGGGCCTTCTGCCCGCCCTCTTCGGCATCGCCATGGGCGTGCTGGTGGCCGCCGTGCAGCAGGGCAGCGGGCTGGCGGCGCCGCTCACCTTCGCCGGGATCGTGTTCGTCCTGCTCCAGGTCCTCGCCCCGATCCACCAGGCGGTGAGCACGAACCTTGGAGACCGTACCGCGGCTTGGCTCTATGACCGCCTGACCGCGGCCTGCGTCCGCCCGCCCGGCATGGGCCATCTCGAAGATCCCAAGCTCACGAACGATCTCACGGTGGCCCGCGATTTCGATCTCGGTATGACCGCGCCTCCGCTCTCGATCTCGATGGACTTCATCGCCGGCAGCCTGGTCGAGATGATCGCCGGTCTCGCGTTCGTCGCGGTGCTCGCGGGATACCGCTGGTGGGCGGCGCTCGTCCTCGCCGGCGCCTGGCTCGCGACGCACTGGCTGCTGCGCGAGAGCGCGGTCTGGCACGACCGCAACACCGAGCCGGTGCGGGCAGCGCAGCGCGACGCCGAATACGCCTACCGGCTCGCCGTCGATCCGCCGGCCGCCAAGGAGCTCCGCCTGTTCGGCCTCGCCGGCTGGGTCCTCGACCGATTCCTCGACCGCCGCACCCGCCTGCACGAGTTGCAGTACGAGGCCACGCGCCTGCGCGAAAAGCCGCTGCTGTGGAGCATGCTGCTCGTGATCGGCGCCAACGTCCTCGTGTTCTGGTGGCTCGCCGGCGATGCTTCCGCCGGCCGGCTCGGGCTCGGCGCGCTGGTGGTCTTCGCGCAGAGCGCGGTTGGCGCGTCGAGGATCGCGTTCGGCGGCCTCAACTGGGCGCTCGACAGCTCCGCGGCGCCGGTGGCCGCGGTGCTGCGCCTCGAGCCCGCCATGGCGGCCGGAGGCGCGCTGCCCGCCGGGACTCGCGAGGCCGGCGGCATGCCCGCCCGCGAGATCCGCTTCCGCGACGTCACGTTCGCGTACCCTTCCGGCGGCGCCCCGGTGCTCGAAGGCTTCGATCTCTCCATTCCCGCGGGATCGTCTCTCGCCATCGTCGGCCAGAACGGCGCCGGCAAGACCACTCTCGCCAAGCTGCTGTGCCGGCTCTACGATCCGCAGGCCGGAGCGATCGAGATCGACGGGACCGACCTGCGCGATCTCGATCTCGCCGCGTGGCGAGAACGCATCACCGCCGTCTTCCAGGACTTCATCCGCTTCGAGCTGCCGCTGCGCGACAACGTCGCTCCCTCCAGGAACGCGCCGAACCCGCCGGATACCGAGGTCCTCGCCGCGCTCGCGGAAGCCGGCGCCGCGGACCTCGCGGGCCTAGACACCGTGCTGGCGCGCGGCTACGCGGGAGGCACCGACCTGTCGGGCGGACAGTGGCAGCGTGTCGCTCTCGCCCGCGCGCTGTGCGCGGTGCGGCTGGGCGCCGGCGTCGTGCTGCTCGACGAGCCCACCGCGCAGCTCGACGTGCGCGGCGAGGCCGAGATCTTCGACCGCATCCTCGCCGCCACCCGGCACTGCACGACCATCCTCATCTCGCACCGCTTCTCGACCGTGCGCCACGCCGACCGCATCTGCGTGCTGGAGCACGGCCGGGTGATCGAGCTCGGCACCCACGAGGAGCTGATGGCGCTCGGCGGCCGCTACCGCACGATGTTCGATCTCCAGGCCCAGCGCTTCACGGCGGAAGACGAGGAGGGAGTCGTCTATGACGTCCTCTCCTGACAGCTTGCCACCCGCGCTGCCGTCCATGTGGCGGCTGTGCAAGCTCGGCTACCGCCACGAGCCCGGCCTCATGCTCGCGTCGTTCGTGCTGTCCTTGTTGGCGGCGTTGCCCGACGCGTTGATCGCTTGGTGGCTCGCGCTGCTCGGCAAGGGCGTGCTCGGGCACGACGGCAGGATCATCCGCATCGCCGCGCTCGCGCTCGGTATTTCCGCCGCGGCCACGTGGCTGCTGCAAACGGTGAGCGTCCGCGTGCAGCGCCGCTTCCGCGACAAGGTGACGATCGCGCTCGAAGCTCACGTGGCCCGACTGCAGGCGTCGGTGGCCACCATCGCCCACCAGGAGCGCCCCGACCATCTCGACCGGCTCTCGGTGCTGCGCGATCAGATGTTCGTGCTCGATCACATGTACATGTCGGTTTTCTCCACCTCCGGCTGGCTGCTGCGGCTCGGCGTGACGATCGCCCTGCTCGCCGCGATCCATCCGGCGCTCGTGCTGCTCGCCGTCTTCGCGCTGCCCACCGTGCTCACCTCCACGTGGCGGCCCGCGGTCGAGCGTGGCGCGCAGGAGCGCGGCGCCCCGGCGAGCCGGCTCGCGCGCCATCTCTTCACCCTGGCCACCACCGCCGCTCCCGGCAAGGAGGTGCGCGTCACCGGCATCGGCGAGCGGCTCGCCGGCGAGCGCCGCGCGGCCTGGGAGCGCTGGTATGGGCCGGTTGCCCGTGCCCGCTGGGACTCGGCCGCGTGGCATGCGCTCGCCTGGACCGTGTTCGGCGGCGCCTGGGCCGGCGCGGTGGCCTTCGTCTCGGCGGGGCTCCGCGCCCCCGCGGCCGACGTGCTGCTCGTCCTCGCGGCCGGCGCGCGCCTGTCCGCGTACATCGGCGCCACGGTCGGCGAGATCGGCTTCCTGCGCGGCATCTGGATGGATGGCTCGCGGCGCCTCGCCTGGCTGGAGGACTACGCGGCATCCCTGGTCGCGCAGGCGGACCTGCCCGTGCCGGCGATGCTCCGCGAGGGCATCCGTTTCGATCACGTTTCCTTCGCCTACCCCGGCACCGAGCGCCTCGTGCTGGAGGACGTGACGCTCGAGCTGCCCGCGGGCACCGTCGTCGCGATCGTCGGAGAGAACGGCGCCGGCAAGACCACGCTCGTCAAGCTGCTCGCCAAGCTCTACGAGCCCACGTCGGGCGCGATCCTCGTGGACCGGCAGCCGCTGGCGCGCCTGCACGCCGACGAGTGGCGCGAGCGCCTCGCCGGAGCTTTCCAGGATTTCTTCCGCTTCGAGCTCCCCGCGCGCCAATCCATCGGCGTCGGGGACGTTCCCCGGCTCGACGAGGAGCCCGCCGTCCTCCGCGCCGTCGAGCGTGCCGGGGCGGGCGACGTGGTCGCGCGCTGGCCGGCCGGACTCGACACGCAGCTCGGGCCGACCTGGCCCGACGGCGTCGACGTCTCCTTCGGCCAGTGGCAGAAGATCGCGCTGGCCCGCGGCTTCATGCGCGACCATCCGCTGCTCCTGGTCCTCGACGAGCCCACGGCCGCGCTCGACGCGGAGACCGAGCACGCGCTCTTCGAGCGCTGGGCCGCCGCGGCCCACCGCGACCTCACCGCCGCCGACGGGCGCATCACGGTCCTCGTCTCGCACCGCTTCAGCACGGTCCGCATGGCCGACCTCATCGTCGTGCTCGACGGCGCGCGCGCCGTCGAGGCGGGCACGCACGAGGATCTCCTCGCGAAAGGCGGGCAGTACGCCGAGCTGTACGGGATTCAGGCGGCGGCGTACCGGTGAGGCCCTGAACTAAAGCGCGCTGATCGTGACGTAGTATCCGTCCGGATCTCGAACCGAGAACTCCTCCGTTCGGGTATTCGGATTGATATGTGGCTCCTCTTGGAGCCGAGGGACGAGCCCGCGGGCCCTTTGTAATGCCAGGTCGAAATCATCGACGCGAAAGAACAAGAGGAGGCCGTTGCCTGGTGTCGCGTGATCAGGACTCATCAAGGATGGGTGCTCGTGAGCGCCCCATTCGTGCAGGCAGAGCAAAACCGTTCCATCCGAGTCGAGGATCTGGCCAAAGTATCCGTGGGCCGGTGCCGTCTCCGGCTGGCCGAAGAGTGACTGGTACCACCTGAAGCTCGACCTGACGTCGTTCACCCCGATGATCGTCCAGATGCGCTTCATGCCAATCCTCCGGCGCCCTATTCGGCGGCCTCCAGCAAAGCGCGCATCTCGGATTCCTTGGCCGCCTCGATCAGACTCTGCTTGTGCTCGCCGAGCCTGGCGCCGGAGGCGAGCAGGAGCCGGACAATCTCGATATGGTTCTCGTTGACCGGACCGTACAGCAGGGGAAATCCGCCCGGCGCGGCGTTCGGATCGGCGCCTGCCTTGAGCAGAACCTGGCACATCTCGAGGTTGCCTGTGCGTGCCGCCTCGGCGAGAGGCGTCACGCCGTATTCATTGGCCGCCTTGGCGTCGGCGCCCGCTTCGGCGAGCACGCGCACGAATTCGGTCTCCCCCGTGTCAACCGCCTCGAAGACGACCGTCTTGCCGTATTCCATGGCGGGTGCGTTCTGCGCATCCGGCGCCACGCCGGCGGCGAGCAGCGCCTTGAGCACCTCGAGCTGCCGCCGTTCGGTCGCGATCCAGAGCGCCGTGCGATTCGAGCGGTTCTTCACCGAGGGATCGATGCCGGCTTCGACGAAGAGCGCTACATGGCTCGCGTCGCCTTCGGCCACCTTCTGCAGGAACGCCTCCGGCGTGAACGCGATACCCTCCTTCTGGAGCTTCTCGCGAGCTCCGGCCTGGTCGCCGTGGGCAGGAGCCGTGGCCAGGACGAGCGCAGCAAGGATGAGATGGGCGAGCGTCGTCTTCATCGGATCGATCCTCCTGAGGGTCGAGCTGTGGCCGGTATGGTGACGAAGGCGAGGGAGAAGGTCAAGCAGAGTCGGCCGAACGGCTCGCCGCCCTGGGCGTGCAGGCTCCCGAGGAGATCCTCTCCGCGCCCTCCGCGGCGGCTCCCACTAGCGGATGCCGCCCTTCATGAAGCAGTCAAGGACGCCGGCGACGATTTCCTCCGCACTGAAGTCCTCTTCGATGGCTCCCATGGCGCATACGGAAAGGCCACCCAGATCGAACGCGTGAAACGCGCTGGCGCTGTAGCACGGGCCGCCGCCATTGTGTCCCACGAGCAGACCCCAAGGTGAGGCCGGGTCTCCCATGAGACCGAGCCCGTAACCCGGCTCGCCCGGCCGCAGTGGGGAATCGTTCTCCGACGAGCTTGGACCGGGCGGCTCCGGAATCCGGACCAGCTCGGTCATCTGGTCGAGAGAACGCTGCGACAGCAAGCGTCCGTGAAAGAGACCATCCAGGAAGCGAACGATGTCCGAAGCGGTCGATGCCACCACCCCGTGCGATACCCAGCCGGGATGATAATGCGTGCGCACGTCCCGCGGAGCACCGTCAGGACTGAGGGCGCAGGACGTGCCCGGAGCGAGCGATCCGAGGTCTTCGATGGATTCGGGAACAAACGTTCTGCCCAGCCCAAGCGGCTTGGCAAGGCGCTCGGCGATCATCTCGCGATAGGAACGTCCCGTCATTTCCTCGACAATCCGTTTGAGGAGCATGTATCCCGGGTTCGAATACGCCCATCCCTGCCCGGGCTCGAACTGAAGGCCCTTCTCGAAGGTCTCGGCGGCGAACCGCTCGAACGACCAAGGCGTCGACGAAGAGGTACGCACGCTGTCGTGATAGGCACGGATGCCGCCGTAGTCCGGGATGCCCGCGGTATGGTTGAGCAGGCGACGGAGAGAGATACGCTCCGCCTGGGCTATGCGTGGGAACCATCTGGCCAGTGGATCCTCGAGCCGCAGCCGCTCCTCCTCGCAAAGCCTCAGGACCAGCGAAGCCGTGAAGGTCTTCGTGATGCTGTACGCAAGAAACGCCGGCTCGTCGTCAGAGGCCGGGACCCAGAACGTCTGTGGCTCCGTCCCTGCCCGCTCGATGACGCTCACACTTGCGACGCCCCGCCCTCGCACGGCTGCGGCGAGCAACTTGGAGAGATGTGTTCTCAATTCTGCCACGGCACGGCTCCTCGCCCGCACAACGCCTGGCGGCCAAGCGGCGCTCATTTGCCTACCACCGCCGCAGGTATTAACCGCAGGCGTTTTCGGGTTCCAGGCGCACCGGAACGCCGCTCAGGACGGCATTGCCGGAGAGCGGATCGCGCAGGTTCTCGTCGAGCAGTGCGTTGAGGTTGGCGCCCGGCCGCCGGGCGGCGACGTCCAGGCGAATCCCGGGAAGGTCGTGGCCCCAGCCGTGCGGCAGGGAGATCACGCCCGGCATGACCTCGTCGCTGACCTTCACCTCCACCATGACCGTGTGGCCGCTGGCACCGGTCAGGCGCGCGGGGCCGGCATCGGTCACACCACAGCGGGCGGCGTCGGCGGGATGGACCAGCGCCGTACACCGCCGCGGACCCTTGGCCAGGACCGGCAGGTTGTGCATCCAACTGTTGTTCGAGCGCAGGTCGCGGCGTCCGATCACCACCAGATCCGGAGCGGGCGCAGCGAGGTCCGCCTCGGCGTGCTTCAGGTCCTCGAGGAACAAGGCGGGCGCGAGCTCGATCTTTCCCGAGGGGGTGCGCAGGACTTCCGGCACGCGGGACGCCAGCGGGCCGAGGTCGATGCCGTGCGGCGCGGCTTTGACTTTGGCCAGCGTCAGGCCATCCGGGCGGCGGCCGAACTGGTCGCCATAGGGGCCGCCGCGCAGCGCGAGGTCCAACAACCGCTCGGGGCCGTGCCACTGCGCCACGGCCTGGTACAGGAAATCGGCCTGGGCGCCGGCGCGGCGGCGGAGGTCCTCGGCCACCATTTCGTCATCCAGGGCCCGGACGTCGGCCCCGGCACCCCTCCCTTCGGCGACCGCCGCCAGCCTCAGCAGGATCTCCCATTCCGCGGGACGGCCCGGCGGCGGCGTGAGCACCGGCGAGCTGTAGCGGGCGTGGTTGCGGTAGGAGAACTGGGGGAACGCCACGTCGTAATGCGACTCCTCGAACGGCAACAGCCCCGGCAGGATCACGTCGGCGTGGCGGGTGGTTTCGTTGACGTAGACGTCCACGCTGACCATGAATTCCAGGGTCTCCAGCGCCGCGGCCAGCCGCGGGCCGTTGGGGGCCGAGAGCACTGGATTGCCGGCGACCGTGAACAGCGCCCGGACCTGGCCCTCGCCCGGGGTTTCGATCTCCTCCGCGAGGCAGTTCATGGGCAGCTCGCCGTACACCTCCGGCGCCTTCGAGACGCGGCTCCGGCGGCGCCCGGTCTCCACGCCCTTGCCGGTGCCGGGAGAGCCCATCGTATTGGCGGCGAAGGCGGCGGCCTTGGGGAACATCGCACCGCCGGGTGCGTCGAGATGGCCCGTGAGCGCGTTGACCACGTCGACCAGCCAACTGCTGAGCGAGCCGAAGCGCTGCGTGCAGGTCCCCAGCCGCCCGTACACGGCGGCCCTCTCCGTGGCAGCCAGGGTGCGGGCCAGCTCCCGGATCGTCTCCGCCGCGATGCCGCAGCGGTCCGCGACACGCTCGGGCGCGAACGGCAGCACGGCTTCGCGCACCGCCTCGACGCCGTTCACGTGGTCGGCGAGAGCTCCGAGGCGCGCCAGCCCCTCGTCGAACAGCCCGTGCACCAAGCCGAGAAGAAAGAAGACATCGCTTCCCGGACGGATGAACAGATGCCGGTCGGCGAGCCGCGCGGTCTCCGTGCGCCGCGGATCGACCACCACCAGCCTGCCACCGCGCGCCTGGAGCGCCCTGGCCTTGCCGCGGAAGCCGGGCACCGTCCACAGACTGCCGTTGGATGCCAGCGGATTGGCGCCGAGCATCAGCAGGAAATCGCAGCACTCGATGTCGGGCACGGGAATCGAAAGCCAGTGGCCGAACATCAGCCCGCTGGACAGCTGCTTGGGCATCTGGTCGAGGGTGGAGGCGCTGAACACGTTGCGCGTACCCAGGGCGCGGGCGAGCCGCGTCACGTAGAGCAGCAGCCCCATCTTGTGGGCGGTCGGGTTGCCGATCGCGAGCGCCGCCGCGTCCCGCCCCGAGCGCGCGAGGATCGGCGGGAGACGCCGCTCGATCTCGGCGAAGGCCTCCTCCCAGCTCGCCGCCGCGAAACGGCCGTCGCGTTTCACCAGCGGCGCGCGCAACCGGTCCGGATCCTCATGCAGCTCCTGGAGCGCCACCCCCTTGGGGCAGAGATAGCCGGCGCTGAAGACGTCCTCCCGGTCACCGCGGATGGCGGCCACGCGGCCGTCGCGCAGCTCGACCGCCAAGCCGCAGCAGGCTTCGCACAGGGGGCAGATGCGATAGGCGACCGTGGGTTCCGGCATGCTCGTCTGTCGGAATCATAGCGCAGCCGGTGCGCCAGTCACCACGCGTCAAGACTTTAGGTAGATCGCACCTCTCCCTCCCGGGTCTTCTTGCCTTTCTCCGCACGCTCGGCCACCGCTTCCTCGATGGCGTTGAGCTCCACGTCGCCCAAGTGCACCTCGTGCACGTTGCGCAGAGTCTCCAGGTCGATCGCCCGGAGGTCGGAAGCCACGTTCTCGGCGCCGAGGATGACCCGCTG
>Ga0068862_100000245_pt1 | contig 60375 bp, 56 predicted proteins | sample KBSSwiS52_FD_66598 | JGI IMG/M metagenome (GOLD analysis project Ga0068862, IMG submission 66598) | Switchgrass rhizosphere microbial communities from Kellogg Biological Station, Michigan, USA - KBS Switchgrass S5-2 | ecosystem: Host-associated > Plants > Roots > Rhizosphere > Soil ...
TGACGTATCGTCCGGCGTCACCCGAATACCATGGAGCAGTACATGAGGACCTGGAACCTCACCGCACAGGCGTTGCCCCAAGACGGCGACCTCGTGCAGTTCGTCGTCGAGCGACACAACATGGTGCTGCACGGCGTCTATGAAGAATCCGCATTCAAGTCGCGCTGGTCGAACCATCCCCCTGCGGACGTCAGCGAATGGCGAAAGACCGGAGAGGCGCCCGCGTCGTGGGCGCTGGTATTGAAGATGCGCGCGAGGCGTCCGATGTACGTGCCTGCGGCCGCATGACATCTGCGAGCGAGTCGACGGGCGATCCGGCGCGATCTGCCACTGACGTCGACTTAAGTTCAACGCGGCTTTAGGCGCGACCGCGCAGGATTGGTATCGCCGGTTTCGCCAAGATATTGTCGGTCTCCCCTGTTCGGAACCGCGCCGTGACCTTGCTCGCCGATCTCGTCGCCACATCGCAGACCGTCGGCGCCACATCCGCACGGCTCGCCAAGGTGCGCGAGCTCGCGTCGCGCTTGCGCGCATTCGATGCGGACGAGATCGCGATCGGCACGCAATATCTCTCAGGCTCGGCGCCGCAAGGCCGTCTCGGCATCGGTTATTCGGCATTGCACGCCGCGGGCGACGGCGTTGCAGCGGATAAGCCGACGCTCTCGATACGCGACGTCGATGGGCGCCTCGGCGAGATCGCAATCATGCGCGGCAGCGGCGCAGGCACGCTGCGAGCGGACGCGCTGCGCCAGCTCTTCTCGCTCGCGACTGTTTCGGAACGCGAATTCCTGATGCGCCTCCTCATCGGCGAAATCCGCCAAGGCGCGCTCGCCGGCGTCATGACCGATGCGATCGCCGCCGCGGCAGGTTTGCCGGCTGCGCCCGTGCGACGCGCCATGATGTACGCAAAAAACATCGGCGACGTCGCGCGCGCCGCGCTGCTCGAAGGCGAAGCAGGGCTCGCCCGGTTCCAGCTCGAGATTCTCTCGCCGATCGCGCCGATGCTGGCGCAGACCGCGGCCGATCCCGAAGAAGCCTTGCAGGAGCTCGGCGGCGAAGCGGCGTTCGAGTGGAAGATGGATGGCGCGCGCATCCAGGTGCACAAATCCGATGAGGTCGTGCGCATCTACACGCGCAATCTCAACGACGTGACCGCGGCGGTGCCCGAGATCGTCGAGGCCGTGCGTGCGTTGCCGTCGCGCGACCTGATCCTCGACGGCGAAGCGATCGCGTTCGACGGCAGCGGAAGGCCGCATCCGTTCCAGATCACGATGCGGCGATTCGGGCGCAAGCTCGATGTCGAAAGATTGCGCGGCGAGCTGCCGATGCGCGCATTTTTCTTCGATTGCCTGCGCCTCGAAGGCCGCAGCCTCGCCGATCTTCCGACGCGCGAGCGGCATGCGGCACTCATCTCCGCAACGCCTTCCTCGCTGCAATTCCCGCGCATCGTCACGACATCCGCCGACGATGCGAAAGCATTCTACGAAGCCTCGCTCGCAGCCGGACATGAAGGCGTGATGGCGAAGTCGCTGGACGCGCCGTACGAAGCCGGTAGCCGCGGTGCAGGCTGGCTCAAGATCAAGCGCGCGCACACGCTCGATCTCGTCGTCATCGCGGCCGAATGGGGACACGGCCGGCGCACCGGAAAATTGTCGAACCTTCATCTCGGCGCGCTCGATCCCGTGACCGGCGAGTACGTGATGCTCGGCAAGACGTTCAAAGGACTGACCGACGCGATGCTCGAATGGCAGACCAAAGAGCTCCTTGCGCGTGAAATCCGTCGCGATCGCTACACGGTCTATGTGCGGCCCGAGCTCGTCGCCGAGATCGCATTCAGCGATCTCCAGGCGAGCCCGCGCTATCCGGGCGGCTTGGCGTTGCGCCTCGCACGCGTGAAGCGATATCGCGACGACAAGCGCGTGGATGAGGCGGACACGATGGCGTCGGTGCGCAAGGTGTTTGCGGCGCAGGGTTAGCCGGACGCATCGTCACGAAAAAGACGCCGCTCAACGCTATCGCGCGCCGCTCTCGCGCCGAGGCGCGAACGACAGCCTGATCTCGCATCCGACGGCATCGGCGTATTTGCGCAACGTAGCCATAGACGGCGCGTGCTTTCGGCTTCCTGCACTCGCCTCGAGCCGCGCGACCGACGCCTGCGCGACGCCCATGCGCTCGGCGACCTGCGCTTGCGTCAGACCTGCCTGCTGACGCAGGCGGAGCAACCCGGAAAGCGCTTCGAATTCGTCGGCGAGCGCCTCGTAGGCTTCGCGGAAATCTTTGTCACGCGACCAGCGGCGACGCGTCGCCTCGAGATCGACACGGACGGGTTTATAGCGATCGGCAGTCATGTTTCACCTCGCGGGCGCGAACGTAGGCCAGCGACAGTTCGCGTGGCGGGGTTCTCTCGGTTTTCTTGATGAAGGCGTGCAACAACACGATGCGTTGGCCGATGGCCACGCAATACAGAATGCGACCGATGCCAGCCCTCGCTTTCGGCCGCATTTCGAAGAGGCCGCCGCCCATCGCGCGCGTGTGCGGCATGCCGGGATCGGGGCCGTACAAGGCCATCAACTCCGCGATGCGCAAGAAGCTCGCGCGAAGATCCGCTGGCCAGTCTTCGATCGTCGCTGCGACCTTCGCGTTGTAGTAGTCGAATGTCCATGTTGCCATTATAACATCCTTGTTATGGAATGCCATCCTGCTGGCTGTGGAGAGAACGTATAGGGAGACCCCGACTCGGGCGGTCGCGTCGGGCTGTGTCGGGGCGTACGAAAGCACCTCCGCGCCATGCACGCGATCCGCCGCCCTGATCGAGAGCGATGTCTTCGTCAGGCCCTAGATATTCCGTATGAAGGCAGGAGAAGCCGTACCATTTTCAGCGACGGTTTCAATAGCTGAACGAGTCGGGGCGCTTACGCCGCATTCCGATATGAATGTGTCCAGGTGCCGCGCATTCGCGTCGCTTTCCATTCAGCCGCATTGGATACATTGGCGTCTGCGTGTATTGATTCCTCTGACTCAGGACCGCGATGCGCGCGTTGCGCGTGAGCGCCCTTACCAACGGAGGGAATTCCGCCAAGGACGGCCGCATGAGATCGCGGGCGCAGTCAAGGGGATCGCGCCGGCGGTGGGCCGCGCGGCGACAATCACGGCGCCGCGCGGCCGCTTCAGGCCCACAGCTTCAAAGCTTCTTCGACGACGATCTCCGGGAACTCTTCCGGCCAGAACAACTTCGCTCGCGGCACGCGGCGCACCCCACGCGAGCTTGGCAATATCCGGTCGAGATATCCCGGACTTTCCGACGAGAAGATCGTATCGGCAGTGCCCCAGACGATGCGCGTCGGCACCATGCAACGCTTCAGCGCTTCTTCGATTCCCGCGAGCGGATTCGGCGCCAGCGCCATTGCATACGCGTGCAGCCACGCCCTGCGTTCCGGCGTGCTGACCAGAGGACCGAGATAGCACTCGATCGCCTCGTCGGTCGGATGCGAAGGATCCGCGTAGCACATTCCGCCGATGCCCTGCTCCGAACGCGCCAACGTCTTGTCGGCGAGCCATGGCGCCAGCCAGCGATCGGCGAACGTTCCCTCGCGCGCCATCTCGATGACCGGCAGCACCGCGGCCGGCGGACTGTCGGGCTCGACGTCGCAATTGGTCAGCAGCATCGTGCGCACGCGTTCCGGATAACGCGTTACGAAAAGCTGCGCGACCATACCGCCGCTGTCGTTGGCGACGATATCGACTTTCCGAATCGACAGGCGATCGAGCAACGTCGCGAGCATCCTCGCCTGCGCCTCGGCGGCAAGACTCTGCCCGGCGGCGACTTCGGTATAGCCGAGCCCAAGGAAATCCGGAGCGATGCATCGGCGATGATCCGACAAGCGATCGATCGCGCCGCGCCACTGGAACGAGTTCAGCGGAAAGCCGTGCAGGAACAGGGCGACGTTTCCGGTGCCGCGATCGATGTACGCGATTCGGCCGAACGGCGTCGTCGCGAACCGCCGCGCAGCGTGGAACGCCGCCGCATCCATCGCTCTCGCCGAAGAGGTATGCGCCTTCTTGGCCTGCGCCGGGAGCGCGGTCGCCGCGAAAGCGAGTGCCGCCATCCCGATGAATTGTCTTCGCAACATCGTCGTACCTCCGCGCGAGGAACCGCCTCGCCATGGACGCATCAGACCGTGAGCGCGGTCATGCCGACAATGACCTCCGAGGTCATGGCCGCCGGCCGGGCGCGTCGTATCATTCGCGCTGTCGTCCTCGTCGACTCCGACCATGCCGCCCAATCCTTTCGGCGCGCTGCTGCGCGAATGGCGCACCGCGCGACGCCGCAGCCAGCTCGATCTCGCTCTCGATGCGGATGTCTCGGCGCGGCATTTGAGCTACATCGAGACCGGCAAAGCGCAACCGAGCCGCGACATGGTCGCGCGCCTGGCCGACGCGCTGGCAATGCCGCTGCGCGAGCGCAACGCGCTGATGATCGCGGCCGGTTACGCGCCGGAATATCACGAAACCGCGCTCACCACGCCCGAAATGGCACCGGTCCGGCGCGCGATCGAATTCATCCTCGAGCAGCAGGAACCTATCCGGCGCTGGTCATGAACCGGCACTGGGATCTTCTGATGGCGAATCGCGCGCTGACGCGCGTGTTCGGCGTCGTTCGCGGCGGAGCGCCGACGCACGCGAATGTGCTGCACCAGATCTTCGATCCCGATGACATGCGTCCGTATGTCGCGAACTGGGAAGAAGTCGCCGGCGACGTGATCCGACATCTGCACAACGAGATCGCGCTCGCGCCGGGCGATGCGAAGGCGCGTGCGCTGCTCGATGCGGTGCTGTCTTATCCGGATATTCCCGCGCGCTGGCGCACGCGCGAACCCGGCGCGACGCCGCTGCCGCTCCTGACGACGGTGTTCCGCAAGGATGCGCTCGAGCTGAGCTTCTTTTCCGCGTTCACGACGTTCGGCACGTCGCGTGACGTGACGATCGACGAGCTTCGCATCGAATGCCTCTTCCCCGCCGACGAGGCGACTGCCGATTTCTGCCGCACGCTCGCGCAATGACGCGGCGGCCCTGTCAGCGTTTTCCTACACGAACGCACGCGCCGCGCTGATAGACATCGCCAGCCGCGGGACTATCGTGTCGATGCGGCGAGATCGCCATCGTTTCATCGTCGCGATCCGGGGAGACTTGCATGGCGGACGCCAGCAGCGAAGTCGACGTGTTCTCGAAGATTCCGGTCCTGGAGCTCGCCAAGACAGGTCTCATGGGCCTTGCCTGCCTGGTGTTCCTGATCGCGGGCATCTTTCTCGTCGTCAACCTGATCCGCCGCAACGCGGATGCGGCGGCCAATCAGATGCTGAAGACGTATCTGATGTTCGGCCTCGTCATGTTCGTGGTCGGCGCGATCGCAGAAGTCGTATCGGCGCAGCTCAATCCGCACAGCACCTATCAGGTGACGCTGCAGTTTTCGCCGGACATGCACACGAACGGCCTGCCTGATCCGCAAGTTCGGATGCACGCGCAGGAGATCGCGCTGAACCAGCCGATTCGCCTCAGCTCCGACGACACCATCAACGTGATCGTCGATCCGATCATCCAGGCGGTGCGCTCATACAAGCACAACGCCGACTCGGCGCGCTCGGCAATGCTAGCGACGCAGGATGCGATCGCGCAGGACACGCACGAGCCGGTCGTCGGCCCCGTTGCGCGCTGAGCGGAGACGATCATGAAGGCGCTCTTCATCCTCTCTCTCGCCACCGCGATCTCTTTCACCGAGGCAACGCTGGCGCAAACACCGGCAGAGCGCGCGCTCACTGAAGCAGTGGCGGCGCGCGGCGCGGACGATCTCCAAACGGCCGCGCGCAAGCTCGACGGAGTGCTGGCGACCGACCCGAAGAATTTCCGCGCGAACTACGAACGCGGACTCGTCTATCTCTCGTCCGGCGACGACGAAAAGGCCATCGTTTCGCTCGAAGCGGCGGAAGCGGCGATGTCCGGCGAGTCGACGCCGGACTTCACCATCTACAACTCGCTGGGCTGGGCATATCTCCAGGCCGGCCGCTACGCCGACGCACAAACGGAATTCGATAAAGGCCTGGCTCATCGGCAGGAGTTGCCGTCGAGCGCGCAGCAAAGCCTGCTCAACAATCTCGCGACGCTGTACATGGCGACCGGGCAAATCGACAAGGCCGAAGCGCCGCTGCGCGACGCAGCGGCTCAAGGCAGCAAGCGCGCGGCGATCAACCTTCGCTCGCTTCCAAGGAAATAGAAAACTCCGCGCGAAGACGCGGAATGTCGCACGGGAAACGCTGCAACGGCCGTCCGTGCCGTTGCGCGCACGGGAGACGAGACAACGTGGACGCAGACGAGATCGTCCCCTTCCAAGCCGGCGACGGGCGAGCATGCAATCTGATCCACGTCGCTTCCGCGAAGCGATCGACGAAGGGACCTGTCCTTCTCGTGCACGGCGCGGGCGTACGTGCGAACGTGTTCCGGCCGCCGGTCGAAAAAACTTTCGTCGACGCGCTGATCGAAGACGGCTACGACGTCTGGCTCGAGAACTGGCGCGCCAGCATCGACTTCGCGCCGAACGAATGGACGCTAGACCAGGCCGCGCTGTACGACCATCCGGCCGCCGTGCGCACCGTCGTCGAAAGAACCGGCGCGCCGAAGATCAAGGCGGTGATCCATTGCCAGGGCTCGACCAGCTTCATGATGTCGGCGGTCGCCGGCCTCGTGCCCCAAGTGACGACGATCGTCTCCAACGCGGTGTCGCTGCATCCGCAGGTGTCATGGATGTCGCATCAAAAAGGACGTTACGCGGTGCCGCTGGTCGGCCGCCTAACGCGCTATCTCGATCCGCGTTGGGGCGAGCACGCCGACGGCTGGGTTCCGAAGCTGCTGCAGGCGGCCGTCAAGCTGACGCATCACGAATGCGACAACGGCGTGTGCCGCTTCGCGAGCTTCACCTACGGCATCGGGTTTCCCGTTCTGTGGCGACACGAGAATCTCGACGATCGCATCCACGACTGGATACGCGGCGAGTTCGCTAGCGTGCCGATCACGTTCTTCCGGCAGATGACGCGATGCCTCGACGAAGGCCACTTGGTCGGATGCGAATCGTTGCCCGGACTGCCGCAGGATTTCATAGCACAGCCGCCGAAAACCGACGCGCGATTCGCCTTCGTCGCCGGCGCGCTCAACGACTGTTTCAACTGGCAAAGCCAGCAAGCGACATACGACTGGTTCGAGCAGCACCGTCCGCGCTTCCACTCGCTGCGCGTGCTCGGCGGGTACGGGCATCTGGATGTTTTCATCGGCGCGAACGCCGCACGCGACACGTTTCCGGTTCTGCTCGCGGAACTGAATCGGCCGCATTGACGCGGCGACACCGACTCATCGAGGGGGAGCGATGACGATTCCCGCAAGACAGAAACGCCTCGCCGGACGTCATGCGCTCGTCGACGGCATCCCGTTCGAGATGCCGATCGATTCCGCCGATTCGCCGGCACTGATGGCCGCGTTCTCGATCGACCTGGAAGCCGCGCGCCGTCTCCTGCCGGGCAACGAAGTGCATCCGTTCCGGTTGTGGAATCGCGGGCTGCTTGTCGTCACCGTCATCAACTACATCGTCACCGACATCGGCAACTACATCGAATTCTCGATCGCGATCGCATGCACGCACGGCGCGCGGCAGGCGCCGCGTCTTCTCCCCGGACTGCTGATGAAAACCTACGGCACCGGCCAATACGTCGTCGATCTGCCGGTGTCGACGGAAATCTCGGTCAAGGGCGGCAAAGGCATCTGGGGCATGCCCAAGCATCGCGCGAATCTCGATTTCAAGATCGGCAACGCGTGGGTCAGCAGCCAGTACGACCTCGACGGACAAATGGCGATGCGCATCGACGTCAAAAAACCCGCGTCGGCGTGGCTGCCGCTCGACATGGGCGCGGTCAACTACTGCGCATTCCGCGGCATGCTGATGAAGTCGTACATCTACTTCAAGGGCAAGCTCGGATTCTCGCTGTTCAAGCCGGGATCGGCGCGCCTCTTCATCGGCGATCACCCGCGCATGGCGCCGCTGAAGACGCTCGACATCCGGCCCGATCCGATCTTTGCCGGCTTCTTCCCGTCGACCGCCGGCGTCCTCGACGACTATCTCGAATGCTGGTTCATCACCGAGAAAGACGCGCCGGCGCATTCGATCGAAGGTCTCGAAAGCACCTACCCGCTCGGCCAGTCGCGCGACTGGCTGCCGCCGCCCGCGCGCGCCGCCGACTGGGAGTCGAATCCGTGAAATCGAAACTCCTGATCGCCAATCACATGCTGCTGTTCCTGTGCGCGTCGATGTATCTGGGCACCGGCGGCTCGCTGGTGCTGTTCTCGTTTCCGACGGCGTCGGAGCTGACACCGGCCAACTACTACCCGCAATTCGCGCCGCAAGTGGAAGCCGCCACGGCGTTTCTCACGCCGATGACGAAAGTGATGTTCGCCTGCTTGGCGATCATGTTGATCGCGGAGTGGAGATCGCACTGGCGCTGGGTGCCGATCATCGTGATCGTCGCGCTCGCCGCTGCGACCGCGCTGACGGTGTGGCATATCTTTCCGCTCAACACCGAGATGGCGGCGCATATCCAGAGTGCGGATCGGCTGCACGTCGTCCTCGCCGACTGGATGCGGCTCAATCGCGTACGCGTCGCGATCTGGAGCGTCCAATGGGCGGCGCTAGCCGTCTACTTCGGAGTCTGGACCTGGCGCGCGCGCTATCCGGAATGGGCGCGATGAGGATGGACGCTCTCACGCTCGAACGCCGCGGCGTCACCGCGATCGCCGCGATTACGATCCTGACCGGCGCCGCGCAACTCGTTGCGCCGACGCCGCTGCTGCCGCTGCTGCATGTCGAGCCGCGCGCCGATGCCGCGCATCTTTTCGCGACGGTTGGCATGTTCATGATCCTGTTCGGCGGCGCCGTTTTGCATGCGCAGGCGCGACGCGAGGCGCTGCCGGTCGTGCTGCTCTGGGCGGGCTTGCAGAAAATAGGCGCGTCGCTGCTGGTTGCGCTCGGTGTTCGGCGCGGCGTGTTCGCCGAGCTCGCGCTCGCCGTCGCGGCGTTCGACTTCCTGAGCGGTCTTCTCTTCTTCGATCTGCGACGCCGGGAATCGCGATGAATTCGCTCGCGCGGATTTTCTTCTGGGGCTACTCGCTGATGCTGATCGGCATCGGCGCGAGCGGCACCTTCGTTGCGCGCTGGGAACTTACCGAAATCTTCGCGGTGCCGACGGCAACACTCGGCGGCGTCGCGGCCGCGACGCTGCTCAATCAATACCGATTCCTCAAGGCGGTCGAGCTCGCGTTCGGAATCTTCTGCATCGTGTTCCGCGGCGAGATCTTCCGACCGACGACGGCGCATCGCGTCTTTCTCGCCGGGCTCTTCGCCGGCGTCGCTGCGCGACTCGGCAGCTGGATCGTTGACGGCACGCCGCGTTGGCCGTTCCTCGCGTTCGCCGCGCTCGAGCTCGTCACCGGCATTCTCGTCGCGCTCGCGGTGCGCGAAGGATCGCCGGCACCTGACAGCCGATCCGACGTCGCAGGGAACCGATCATGAGCGCAGCCCACCAGCCCGCCATCGCCGCCGGTGCGGAGCGTAATACCGCCGCGCTGATCCTTGCAGGCGGCGGCATGCGCGTCGCGTATCAGGCCGGCGCGGTGAAAGCGTTGTTCGAAGAAGGCTTGCGCTTCTCGTACGCCGACGGCGCGTCGGGCGGCACGATCAATCTTGCGGCGCTTCTGTCGGGCATCACGCCGGACGATCTCTGCGCACGCTGGCGCGCATTGCCGGTGAAGCAATTCGCTGCTGCGAGACCTGCGGCCGACTATCTCCATTTCGCGCGCCTGAGCGCCCTCGGCAGCGCGGACGGGTTGGTGCGACATGTCTATCCCGCGCTCGGCATCGACGTCGATCGCATCCGCGCGGCGGCGGGCATCGACGCTTCGTTCAATGTCTGCCGCTTCGACGACAAGACCGTTGTTGCGCTGCCGCACACCGAGCTCGATCAGGAGCGGCTCGTCGCCGCGGTCTCGCTGCCGATCTTCATGCCGGCGGTGAAAGCGGCCGGCAGCACCTGGACCGACGCGGTCTGGATCAAGGACGCGAATCTCCTGGGCTGCGTGCGGCGCGGCGCGAACACGCTGTGGTTGGTCTGGTGCATCGGCAACACGCCGACGTATCGCGACGGCGCATTCGATCAATACGTACACATGATCGAGATGAGCGCGATCGGTGCGCTCAACGAAGAGCTCGCGACAATCTCCGAGATCAACGAGCGCATCGCCCGCGGCGAGACGGTCTGGGGACATCGCGAGCCGATCGTCGTGCATATCGTCAAGCCCGGCGTGCCGCTGCCGCTCGATCCGGATTTCTATTTCGGCCGCATCGATGCCGCGACGCTGATCGACATGGGTTATCGCGACGCGCGACGCGCGCTCGCGGCTGCGCCCTCGCCGCTCGATCCGAGCGCGACCGCGATGCGCGAACCTGCCGACGGCGTGACGTTCCGCGAAGCGATGGCCGGCGGCTTCACGCTCGGCGCGACCGATCCGGAAACGGGCGCAGCCGGTCCCGGCACCTTGACGATGCACGCGACGATCGACATCGAAAACATCGACGCGTTCATTGCCGACGAAAAACATCTCGGCGGTCTCACCGGCCACATCGACTTCGCGCCGCTCGGCGAGGCGATTCCGTCGGAATCCGGCGTGTTCGGCCTGTTCACTCCAAGTGGCGATCCCGCGCTGACCTACATGGTGTATGAGCTCGGCTTTCGCTATCACGGCAAGTCGTATTACCTCGCCGGCAAGAAACACGTGCACATTGGTCCGCCGTGGAAGCTCTGGCGCGAGACCACGACGCTCTACACGACACTGCACGAAGGCACCGACGCGTCCGGCGCGATCGTCGGCGCGGGCGTGCTGACACTCGGCGTCGCAAGCCTGTTCCGCCTCCTCGCGACGCTGCACGCGACGCACACGAAACATCCGGTGCGCACCGTGTGGCGATTCTTCAAATTTTTCGCGGGCGAGCTCTTTCGCACGTACGTCTTGCGCAAGCCGCGCTGACGCAATCCTCAAGCCATCGGAACGTCCATGCCGAGTCCGTCGCCCAGCCTGCAGGAAAATACCGAGACCAAGCGCATCGAGCTCTATACGCACGAGCCGATGATCAACTGGCTCGGACCGGGCCAGCTCCTGCTTACCGGCCTTCGCGCCGCCGTCGCGGCGACGTTCGGATCGTTCTCCGACGGACGCCAGATCCAGGCCGCGCTGCATCCGGCGAGCGCGAATCCGCCGATCGATCTCTCGCATCAGGAAACGATGTGGCTGGACTTCGTCGCCGACACCGGCGATGGGTGGAACTCGACGTACTCGATCGCGTACAGCATCAGCCGCGAAGCGCTCTCGATCGCGGGCATGCACGAGAAGCTGCCGCGCGCCGACCTCCTCATTCTCGGCGGCGATCAGGTGTACCCGACGCCCGCCGGTGCCGGTTATCGCACGCGGTTTCTCGATCCGTTCCGCGGCGCATTTCCTTCGACCGTGCCGCCAACGAATCCACCGGACGATCCCAAGCTCGTTGCGATTCCCGGCAATCACGATTGGTACGACGGCCTGCGTGATTTCGTGCAGCTCTTCTGCTGCGGGCTCTACATCGGCCGCTGGAAGACGCTGCAGCGCACGAGTTATTACGCGGTCAAGCTTCCGCATCATTGGTGGCTATGGGGCATCGACCTGCAGCTCGATTCGGGTATCGACACGCAGCAGTACGAATATTTCAAGGGGATCGCCCAATCGCTGAGGCCCGGCGACCAGATCATCCTTAGCCCGCCCGAGCCAAGCTGGATCGACGAAAGCGAACGACTGCGGCGCCAGCGCGAAGGCACGCTCGCCGACATCGAAACGCAGACGCCGCGCTTCAGCGGACTCAAGGCGATCGAGCAGCTGATCGCATCGAGCCCCGCGCGGCTCTCTTTGGTCATGGCCGGCGATCTGCATCTTTACGCGCGCTATATCCCGTGCGGCAAGAACGTCAACGAAACGCCCGAGCGCATCACCTGCGGCGGCGGCGGCGCGTATCTGCTCGGCACGCACGATCTGCCGGATGAGCTCAACTTCAAATCCGGGTCGGGCGAACAGAACTATTGCCTGGAGACGGCATTCCCGGACAAGGTCACATCGCGCGGTCTGCGCAACAAGGCGTGGCAGCTGCCGCTGCGCAACACGGTGTTCTGCTCGCTGCTCGCGGCGGTCTATCTTCTTTATGCGTGGGTATTGCAAAGCGCGAGCAAGGTGCCCAACGCGGGGCTCGATCGCGTGACCTTGATGGAATACCTCGCGCGCTACGACGTCGATGCGACGAGCCTGATCCATGTGCTGCCGCGCGCGCTGTTCCACACGATGTCGCACAGCCCGGCGTCGGTGCTGTTCACGCTGTCGATCATCGCCGGCGCGGCGGCGTTCACAGCCAGCAGCGCTTCGGAGAAGAAAAGAATGGCGTGGATCGGCGGCGGCATCCACGGATTGCTGCACCTCAGTCTCGCCGTGATGCTGTTGTGGGGCGCGGGCCTGGTCAATCTCGGCTTGCTCGCGCCGCTGCTCGCCAAAACCAGCGCAACATTCGTCGATCATCCGCTGCAGGTACTGATGTTCATCGCCGAAACCGCGCTTCTCGGTGGAAGTCTCGGCGGCCTTCTGTTTGGCCTGTGGATGATGACGACGAACGCGTGGTTCCGCTGGCACGGCAACGAAGTGTTTTCCTCGCAAGGCATCGCGGACTGCAAGAGTTTTCTCCGGATCAAGCTCGACGCGAGCGGGCTCACGATCTACCCACTCAAAATCGAAACCGTATGCCGGCGCTGGAAAGTCGGCGCGAAGGTGCAACTCCTGAAGCGCATCGGGCGCACGTGGCGGCTCCTCGCTTCCAAAGGCAGCGGCGCGCGCTTCGAGCCGGAGCAGCCGATCGTCGTGAAACCGATCGAGCCGCCGATCCATATTCCCGCGAACCGGACGAAGTCATGAGCCGCTTCGATTTCGACGTCATCGTCATCGGCAGCGGCTTCGGCGGCGCCGTGTCCGCGTGTCGCCTCGCGCAGGCTGGCCGCAAAGTCCTCGTGCTCGAACGCGGGCGCCGATGGACGCCGCAAACTTATCCGCGCGCGCCGACCGACGCATGGCTGTGGGATCAGGACGAGCCGCACAAGCTCAACGGCTGGATCGATCTTCGGACGTTCTCCGACATGTGGGTGGCCGCAGGCGCCGGCGTCGGCGGCGGCTCGCTGATCTATGCGAACGTTTCGGTCGAAGCGAAACCCGATGCATTCGCGCGCGGCTGGCCGGAGCAGATTACCTACGCTGGGCTCAAGCCGTACTACGACGTCGTCGGCGACATGCTGAGCGTGCAGGAAGTGCCTGACAACCAGGTCAGCGAACGCTTCAAGCTGATGGCCGAAGGCGCCGAGCGATGCGGATGGTCAGAACGCTTCCGCAAGGTGCCGCTCGCCGTCACGTTCGACAAGAACTGGCATGAAGGTCTGCCGGACGCGCGGCACGACCGTCACAGCGTGCGTTTCACCAATAAGCACGGACGCAAGCAAGGCACGTGCGTGCAGTGCGGCAACTGCGATATCGGATGCCAGGTCTCGGCCAAGAACACGCTCGATCTCAACTATCTCGCCGAAGCCGAAAACGCCGGCGCGGAAATCCGTCCGCTGCATCTCGCCGTCTGCCTCGAGCCGATCGAGAACGGCTGGCGCGTGCACGCGGATCATCTCGTCAACGAGCGGCGCAAGCGCGTGAAGCTGACCGCGCGGCGCGTCGTGCTCGGCGCGGGATCGATCGGCACGACCGAGCTTCTTCTGCGCTGTCGCGACGAATACCGCACGCTGCCGGAACTCTCGCAGCGGCTTGGTTGCGGCTGGTCGTTCAACGGCGATTTCGTCACGCCGGCGTTTTACGAGAACCGCAAGGTGCAGCCCAGCGACGGCGTCACGATCTCGTGTGCGATCGATCTCCTCGACGGCACCGCCGACGGCCAGCAACTCTTCATCGAAGACGGCGGCATCCCGAATATTGCGGCAGACTTCATCCAGCGGCGGCTCAAGCGCACGCGCCGCGGCAAGCTGCGCGATCTGATGAAAGAGCTGCGGCACCTCGTCGAGGAAGACGAGCCGCTTTCCAACATGATGCCGTGGTTCGGACAAGGCATCGACGCCGGCGACGGTCGCTTCCATCTCGGCCGCCTCTGGTTCGCGCCGTGGCGGCGCACCTTGCGCCTGGACTGGCGCTATCAGCGCTCCGAAGCGCAAGTCGAAGCGATGATCGCGACGCACAAGAAACTTTCCGAGGCGACCGGCGGCACGCCGTGGATTCCGCCGACGTGGACGTACCTGCGTAACCTGATCACGCCGCATCCGCTCGGCGGCTGCAACATGGGCATCACGCGCGCCGATGGCGTCGTCGATGCCGACGGCGAAGTGTTCGGCTACTCGGGTCTTTACGTCATGGACGGCGCCGCCGTGCCGCGTCCGCTCGGCCTCAATCCGTCGCGCACAATCGCGGCACTGGCCGAGCGCAACGTCAAGATCATGATCGGCAAGGGCTGAACGTTTATTCCGGGACGCGATTCGTAAAACGTCCTACGCCGCATCCCTCGCCCGCTGCTATGCTGACCGGCGCGTAGCCGCGAAGGCGCAGCATGACCGAGCCTGCCGTCATCACCGAGCTTTTGAATGCCGCCAACAGCGGCGATTCCGGTGCGCAGGAAACCGCGTATGCGCTGATCTACGACGAGCTCAAGCGTTGCGCGCGGCGCCAGAAAGCGTTCGTGCCCGGATCCTCTCTGTCGCCGACTGCGCTGGTCAGCGAGCTTTATCTTCGCCTCAGCGGACATCGCATCGAACGCATCCGCAACCGCGGGCATTTCTTCGCGCTCGCCGCGCGCGCGATGCGCCAGATCATCGTCGATCACGCGCGCAGGCGCGCCAGCGCCAAGCGCGGCGGCGCGGCCGTTCACACCGACGTCGCCGATATCGACGTCGCGACCGCGACGGCCGAACAGGCGATCGAGCTCGACGCCGCGCTGACCGCACTCGCCGCGCGCGATCCCGATCTCGCGCAACTCGTCGAATGGCATTTCTTCGCCGGCCTCACGTTCGAGGAGATCGCCGAAGAGCTCGGTCGCCACGAGCGTACCGTGCGCCGTGACTGGGAGCTCGCTCGCGCATGCCTGCAACAGGCGATGACCGCGACACCGGTGTCCGCCGGGTGAGCCGCGGGCACGCCGGAATGTCCGTCGGCGGCCGCAACGCATGTTGATGCCTGCTGATCCACCGCACGACACGGCGCCGGTCCGCATCGCATCGGTCGACCTGATGCGCGGCCTCGTCATGATCGTCATGGCGCTCGATCACGTACGCGATTTCTTCAGCCCGTTTCCGTATCAGCCGACCGATCTCTCGCAAGCGTCGCCCGCGCTGTTCCTGACGCGCTGGATCACGCATTTCTGCGCGCCGACCTTCATCTTTCTCGCCGGCACGAGCGCGTGGTTCTACTGGCGCAACAGCGGCGCGACGCGCGCGTCGGTGCAGCGTTTCCTCTTGACGCGCGGGCTCTGGCTCATCGTGCTCGAGCTGACGGTGCTGAATCTCTTCTGGAATTTCGCGCTCGATTCGTTCTACGTGCAAGTCATCTGGGCAATCGGCTGCTCGATGATCGTGCTCGCGCTGCTCCTTTATCTGCCGTACGGCGCGATCGTCGTGTTCGGCCTCGTGCTCGTTTTCGGTCACGACCTGCTCGATGGCATCAAGCCGGAAGCGTTCGGCGACTACGCGCTGCTGTGGGGATTCCTGCACGCGCGCTATTTCACCGAGTGGCACGGAATCGGGATCGGCGTTCTCTATCCGCTGATTCCATGGGCCGGCGTGATGGCTCTCGGATTCGCGTTCGGACGCGTGCTTGAACGCGAACCCGCGCGACGCAAGCGCTTCCTGCTGATCGTCGGCGCGGTCGCGATCGAGCTTTTCCTTGTGCTGCGCCTGACGAACATCTACGGCGATCCGAATGCCTGGACGACGAATCCGCGGGGCTTTCTTTTCAGCGCGCTCGAAGTGCTCAACGTATCGAAATATCCGCCGTCGCTCGACTATCTCTTGATGACGCTGGGTCCGGTGCTGATGCTGCTGCCGCTGCTCGAACGCTGGCGCGGAAAACTCGCGGACGCGATCTCGGTATTCGGCCGCGTTCCGCTCTTCTTCTATCTGCTTCACGTTCCGGTGATCCATATCGCCTCGTGGACCGCCGCGCGCATCGTCTTTGGAGGCGCCGTCAAGATCGGCGCCGACCGATTGCCGGCAGGCTACGAGCCCAGCCTTCTGCGCGCGTATGCCGTCTGGATTCTGGTGATCGTCGCACTCTATTTCCCATGCCGCTGGTACGCCGACTACAAGCGCCGCCATCGCGACAATCGCTGGCTTTCGTATCTGTAAGACCGCGGCCGTGACGGCGGTCCTCAGCACTACCGTACCAGCCAGCGCGCCGCGGCCCCTTGCAAAGTACGCCATCGGATCAAAGCTAAGGAGATTGGGCTCTCCTGCCTGCGGGAAACGTTTGCCGGACGATCCACATGCCGAACGCCTTGTCTCGAACTTTCGAACGCGTGCGCCAGCGGACTCTTGCATTGGCGGAGCCGCTGTCCGACGCCGACCTTACGGTCCAGGCGGCGGAGTTCGCGAGCCCGGGCAAGTGGCACCTCGCCCACACGACCTGGTTCTTCGAGGAATTCGTGCTGCGCGCGCTGCCGGGATTCCGGAGCGTGCGCGACGAATACCGGTTCCTGTTCAATTCGTATTACGACGCGGTCGGAACGCGCCAGCCGCAGGCAAGGCGCGGACTCATCACGCGGCCCGATCTCACCGAAGTGCTGGCGTACAGGGACAAGGTGGACGATTCGATGCGCAACGCGATCGAGCGCGGACTCGAACCCGATCTCGCCGCCGTCGTCGAGATCGGTCTCAACCACGAACAGCAGCATCAGGAATTGTTCCTGACCGACATCCTCTACACGTTCGCGCAGAATCCGCTGCATCCGGCGTATCGATCGCCGACGAATATGCTATCGAATGCCGCAACACCGTCACCGCAACGCTGGCTGCGTTTCGACGCGGGACTGCAGACGATCGGACACGCCGGCGGCGGCTTCGGTTTCGACAACGAATTCCCGGCGCATCCCGAATACGTGCACGCGTACGCGCTCTCGAATCGTCCCGTCACCAACGCGGAGTGGATCGCGTTCGTCGAGGACGGCGGTTATCGCAATCCGTTGCTCTGGCTTTCCGACGGCTGGCGCACGGTGCAAACCGAAGGCTGGGCATTCCCCGAATACTGGATCGAACGCGACGGCTACGCGAGCATGACGCTCGCCGGCCTGCAACCGATCGATCCTGCTGCACCGGTCGCTCACATCAGCTACTTCGAAGCCGATGCCTTTGCGCGCTGGGCCGGCAAGCGTTTGCCGACGGAAGCGGAGTGGGAGCACGCCGCGCGCGCATTGCCGATCGCCGGCAATCTCGCCGACAGCGGGCTCTTGAAACCGCAGGTGCATTCTGAAATCAACGCGAATTCCAATGCGCCGCTGCAAATGTACGGCGACGTCTGGGAATGGACAGCAAGTCCTTACGTCGCCTATCCCGGATTTCGCGCGTCGAGCGGCGCGATCGGCGAATACAACGGCAAATTCATGAACGGGCAATACGTGTTGCGCGGCGGCTCGTGCGTCACGCCGGCCGATCACATCCGCGCGACGTACCGCAACTTTTTCTATCCCCACCAGCGCTGGCAGTTCTCGGGCCTGCGCCTAGCGAGCGATATCGAATGAACGCAGTTGTCAGAGAATGGTTCGGCGACGAACGCGACACTTTTGCCGCCGACGTCATCGCCGGCTTGTCGCAGCGTCCGAAGAGCTTGCCGTGCAAATGGTTCTACGACGAGGCCGGCTCGGAGTTGTTCGAGGCGATCACGCGCACGCCGGAATACTATCCGACGCGCGTCGAAACGCGATTGCTGCAAAGCCTCCTGCCTGAGTTGATCGAGCACGCCGGCGACACCGATGTCGTGATCGAGCCCGGCAGCGGATCGAGCGTCAAGACGCGCTTGCTGCTCGATGCGCTCCCGCAACTGAAGAGCTATCAGCCGATCGACATCTCGTCGAAATTCCTGCTCGACAGCGCGCGCGCATTGCGCGCGGACTATCCGCGTTTGCGCATCGAGCCGCGCGCGGCGGATTTCACCGCGCTGATCGAACCCTTCCGCTTCGCACCCGCGGAGCGTCCACTCGTGTTCTTCCCCGGATCGACGATCGGCAACTTCGCGCCGGACGAAGCGGTTACATTGCTCGCGGGCATCCGCAGGGCCGCTGGACCCCGATCGCGACTCCTGATCGGCGTCGACATGACGCAGGATGCGGCCCAGCTCGAAGCAGCCTACGACGACGCGGCCGGCGTCACCGCTCGCTTCAACTTGAATCTTCTCGTGCGCGCGAATCGCGAGCTCGGCATGGATTTCAATGTCGATGCGTTCGCGCATCAAGCGCGCTTCGACGCGCGTCACGGCCGCATCGAGATGCATCTGGTCAGCGAACGCCGCCAGCGCGTGCGTCTGTGCAAGCATGCGTTCGAGCTTGCGCGCGGAGAAACGATTCACACGGAGAATTCGTACAAGTACCGCATGCCGGAATTCGCGCCGCTGCTCGCACGCGGAGGCTGGTCGGTCGCGCACAGCTGGCAGGACCAGGAAGAATCCGGATTCAGCGTGCTGCTGTTGAACGCGAAGGAAATGCAGAAGGCCAGCCTGCCCGTCGCGCGCGGTCTCGCGCGCACTTAAGAAAAAGAGAATCGATCATGCCCACGAAGACGGATATCTGGTTCGCCGCCGGCGTTCGCACGCCGTTCGCGAAGGTCGACGGTCCTCTCGGCGCGCTCGATGCGATTGCGCTTTCGGTGCCGCTGGCGCGCTACATGATCGATCAACTGCACGGCGCGCTGCCGGATTTCTTCGTCTGGGGCAGCGTGGTTCCGAATCTCGGCTGGAGCAACATCGCGCGCGAAGTGCTGATGGAAACCGGCACGGCCACGAAGGTGCCCGCGTTCTCGACCGTGATGGCATGCAGCACCAGCATGGCCGCCGCGTTCGAGGCGGCCGGCATGATCGACGGTGTGAACCGGCAGCTCGCGCTCGTCGGCGGCGTCGACAGCTTGAGCAAAATCCAGCTCGGCCTCACGCAACCGTTGTCCGATTGGGTGCGCAAGTTCCAGCTGGCGCGCTCGCTGCGCGACAAGATCGCACACGCCGTCGACATCAAGCTCGGCGACATCCGTCTGCATGTGCCTGGCGTCACCAACCGCACGAGCGGACTCAGCATGGGCGAGCACACCGAGATCACCGCGAAGGAATGGAAGATCGGACGCGCCGAGCAGGACGAATACGCGTTGACGAGCCATCGCCGCGCCGTAGCCGGATGGGACGCGGGATTCTTCAACGATCTCGTCGTGCCGGTCGCCAACGTCGCCAGCGATACGATTCCGCGGCGCGATACTTCGCTCGAAAAACTCGCCAAGCTCTCGCCCGTATTCGATCGCAGCAGCGGACAAGGCACGCTGACCGCCGGCAATTCATCGCTGCTGACCGACGGCGCGGCGAGCTTGTGGGTCGCGTCGGAAAAAGGCCTCGCGAAACTTCCGCCGCGCGTGCCGAAGGCGCGTCTCGTCGATTACGAAATCGCCGCGGTCGATTTCCGCACCGAAGGCTTGCTGATGGCGCCGGCGTTCGCGGTGCCGCGTCTTCTCGCCCGCAACGGACTCAAATATTCGGATATCGCGCTGTGGGAAATCCACGAAGCGTTCGCCGCGCAGGTGTTGTTCCACTTGAAAGCGTTCGAGGATCGCGAATTCCTGCGCAAGAAAGCCGGCGTCGAAGCGGATCTCGGCGCGTTCCCGAAAGATCGCGTCAATCCGAACGGCGGCAGCGTCGCGCTCGGACATCCATTCGGGGCGACTGGCGCGCGCATCCTGAGTCAGGCGATCAAGGAGCTTTCGACGCTCGAACCCGGCAGCCGCGCGATCGTCAGCATCTGCGCGGACGGAGGCCAGGGTTCGGTCGCACTGCTCGAATCGGCTTGACGCTTCAAGCTCGCGTCGTGCGCGATTTTCGTTCCAGGACTTTCTGCAGGATCAGCGCGTGATTGACCTTCGGATCGTGCGCGGCATACAGCAAGGTGACAGTGCCCTTCCGCGCTGGATCGAGGCGACGACGCTAGCACAAGGAATCGAGCCATGAACAGGAACGACGAAGCCGCGGTCCGCGAGTTCGATGCGATCATCGTAGGCACCGGCCAAGCCGGGCCCGCGCTCGCGAACCGACTCACCGGAGCCGGCATGAGCGTTGCGCTCGTGGAGCGCCATCTCGTCGGCGGAACCTGCGTCAACACCGGTTGCACGCCGACCAAGACGATGGTCGCGAGCGCATACGCCGCGCATCTTGCTGCGCGTGGCGCGGACTTCGGCGTCGTCATCGAAGGCAAGCCGCGCATCGACATGAAAACCGTCAAGGCGCGCGTCGACGCCGTCGTCGGCGCCGATCGCGTCGGGCTCGAAAAATGGTTCGCCGGCATGCCGCGCTGTACGCTGATCCGCGGTCATGCGCGCTTCGAGGACGCGCACACGATGCGCGTCGGCGACGAGCGGATCCGCGCGGACAAGATATTTCTCAACGTCGGCGGGCGCGCGCTGGTTCCAGATCTCGACGGCATCGATCGCGTACCCCATCTCACCAACACCGACATGGTCGCGCTCGACGAAGTGCCGCGCCATCTCGTCGTCGTCGGCGGCAGCTACGTCGGGCTCGAGTTCGCGCAGATGTTCCGCCGCTTCGGCGCCGAGGTGACCGTGATCGAGAAAGGATCGCGCCTGATCGCGCGCGAGGACGAGGATGTCTCGCAGCAGATCAAGGACATCCTCGAACGCGAAGGCATCGCGATCAGGCTCGGCGCGGAATGCATTCGCCTTGCGCCGCGCGACGATGGCGTCGCCGTCCACGTCGGCGGCGGCGGTGCGGACGCGCGCGAGATACGCGGCAGCCACGTGTTGATCGCGGTCGGCCGCCGGCCCAACACCGACGATCTCGGCCTCGAAAAAGCCGGCATCGCGCTCGATGCGCACGGCTACGTCAAGGTCGACGATCAACTGCGCACCAGCGTCGAAGGCATCTGGGCACTTGGCGATTGCAACGGCCGCGGCGCATTCACGCATACGTCTTACAACGACTACGAGATCGTCGCCGCGAATCTTCTCGACGGCGCCAAGCGCTCGGTGGCCGATCGCATTCCGGTCTACGCGCTCTTCATCGATCCGCCGCTCGGCCGCGTCGGCATGACCGTGGCGCAGGCGCGTGCGAGCGGACGCAGAGTGCGCATCGGCGAGCGGCCGATGACGCGCGTCGCGCGCGCGATCGAGAAAGGCGAAACGCAAGGATTGATGCGCACCGTCGTCGACGCCGAGACCGACAAGATTCTAGGCGCGTCGATCCTCGGCCCCGGGGCGGACGAGGCCGTGCATTCGATCCTGTCGATGATGTCGGCCGGCGCGTCGTATCGCGTGCTGGCGCAGACGATGGCGATCCATCCAACCGTGTCCGAGCTGATCCCGACGATCCTCGGCGAGTTGTCGGCGCCCGGATAATCGCCGACGAGACGCCTCAGCGTTCGGCGAGATAGTCGAAGACGACTTCGCCAGGTCCAAGCGTGAGATCGGCGATGAAATGCAGCGCGGACTTCACTTCGAGCACGGGCAGGCGCGCCACGTCGGCCATCGCGTGCGCGTGCAGCTCGAGCGCGGCGGGCGCTGTCCATGCGCCTTTCAGCGTGATGTCGCGCAGGTAGTAGCGAACCAGCTCCAAGATGCGCGGCGAGCCGTCGACATGCGGGATGATCTTGACCAAGAAATTCGGCATTTCGAGCGCCTTCATGACGGCGCCGCGATCGGCTTCGCGATGCTTGTAGCCCATCGTGCCGGCGGCGCAGAGCTGGCTGCCGTAGTGCAGCGTGCCGACGATGACATCGCCCTCGTGCTGGATCTTCGGATTCGCCAGCTTCTTGGGAAATCCCCAGATCTCGCGTCCGCCGGCGATCGGCGCGTCGTCGTCAAGATACATCGAGTGCACGTAGACGCCGTCGCGGCCTTCGTAGCGAACGGGAATGACCTGACCGGATTCGGTGTAGTCGCCAAAGCCGGTCGAATCAGGCATGCGGATGAATTCGTACTTGACGACGGGCTCGGTGACTTCGAGCGGCTCGGGCACGACCGCGGCCAGCGCATCGGGATCGGTGCGATACGTGATGACGATGTACTCGCGATCGGTGAAGCGGTAGGGCGCGGGCGGATAAGACGGATTCGTCAGCGGCATGGCGAAGCCACGCTCGCGGACTTCGGAAATCTTCAAGGGCGTACTCCAGGAACGATCGTTGCAAGAGGCTCGCAGTAGGCGATGACGCCATGATGGCGCTGTCACGAGACTGGAATATGGAGCGTACATGCTTTCGAGTCCCGCCAAGGCATTGGAGAACGCTTCATGTCGACACCGGCCGCCTCGATCGAGCTTCCCTCCTCGCGTCCCGTGCTGGACAGCAAGCCCAGCGCGATCACGGGACTTCTCTTCGTTGGTCTAGTGATTCTCGGCATCGGCTTCAGTGGCTTCAGCCTGGTCACGGACATCAGCGACGCGGCGCCCAAGACGACGACGTGGCTGCCGTATTTCCTTCTCGGCATCGCGCTTCTGATCGCGCTCGGCTTCGAATTCGTCAACGGATTCCACGACACCGCGAACGCGGTCGCGACGGTCATCTACACGCACTCGCTGCCGACGAACTTCGCCGTGATGTGGTCCGGATTCTTCAATTTCCTCGGCGTGCTGGTGTCGAGCGGCGCGGTCGCGTTCGGCATCATCTCGCTGCTGCCGGTCGAATTGATCCTGCAGGTCGGATCGAGCGCGGGCTTCGCGATGGTGTTCGCGCTCCTGATCGCGGCGATCCTGTGGAACGTCGGCACATGGTGGCTTGGCCTGCCGGCGTCGTCTTCGCACACGCTGATCGGCTCGATCATCGGCGTCGGCGTCGCCAACGCGCTGATGCACGGCCGCGACGGCACCAGCGGCGTCGACTGGGCGCAGGCGACGAAGGTCGGCTATTCGCTGCTGCTCTCGCCGCTGATCGGATTCCTGCTGGCCGCGGTGCTGCTGCTGGTGCTGCGCGCGCTGGTCAAGAACCAGGCGCTGTACCGCGAACCCAAAGGCAACACGCCGCCGCCGTGGTGGATTCGCGGCATCCTGATCCTGACCTGCACCGGCGTCTCGTTCGCGCACGGCTCCAACGACGGCCAGAAAGGCATGGGCCTCATCATGCTGATCCTGGTCGGTACGGTGCCGATGGCGTACGCGTTGAATCGCGCGATGCCGGTCGACCAGATGACGCCGTTCGTCGCGATGGCTCAGGCGACCGAGCTATCGCTCGGCAAGGCTTCGACCGTGCCGGCGGCGACCGATCCGCGCAAGGCGCTTTCCGATTACGTGCGCACGCACGAGATCAAACCCGACGTCGTGCCTTCGCTCGCCGCGGTGACGGCGAACATCGGACAGCAGGTCAAGGAACACGGAACGCTGGCGCACGTGCCGGCCGAAGCGGTCGCGAACGTGCGCAACGACATGTATCTCGCCTCCGAAGCGATCCGCTTCATCGGCAAGGATGCGAACAACGGACTCGACGGCGACGCGAAGAAGAACCTCGACGCCTTCAAGAAGCAGATCGACAACGCGACCAAGTTCATTCCGCTGTGGGTCAAGATCGCGGTCGCCATTGCGCTCGGACTCGGGACGATGGTCGGCTGGAAGCGCATCGTCGTTACCGTCGGCGAGAAGATCGGCAAGACGCACCTGACCTACGCGCAGGGCGCATCCGCCGAGCTGGTCGCGATGAGCACGATCGCCGCTGCGGACGCGTTCGGCCTGCCCGTGTCGACGACACACGTGCTTTCATCCGGCGTCGCGGGGACGATGGTCGCGAACCAATCCGGGCTTCAGATGAGCACCGTGCGCAATCTCGTCATGGCGTGGGTGCTGACGATGCCGGCCGCGATAGTGCTGTCGGGATCGCTGTACTGGCTCTTCAGCCACATCTTCTGAGCTGATCCATCGCCGCTGCAGCACGTGCGACGGCGCGTGCTGTAGCGTTTCTGCGCTGAGTGCGATTCGGGTGCTCAGGCCGACGCGACGGAAACTTGCGCGATAGGACCGGTGCCGTGCTGGAGGACGCCGATCGCGGCCACGGCGACGATGCCGGCGCCGCAGACGATCATCAGCGTCGATGGCGACGCATGGCCGAGCAGCAGCGGCGCGCAAAGATTCGCCAGTAGCATGCCGCCCCACTCGAACACGATCGTGAGGCGATAGACGGCCGGAATTTCGGCGAACGGAAACATCGTCTGGCGCAGCAATGCCATCGGGATGTCCGTCATCGGCCCGCCGAGCGCGGTGAACGCCGATGCCAGCGCCAGCGCCGGCAACGCCGCACCCGCGGGTGCATTGACGGCAATGCCCAGAAGTATCAGACCGACGCCGACCACCGCGTTGCCGGCGAGGATCATCGGCATCGGCCGGCGCACGGATAGGCTGCCGACGACGAGGTTCGATATGAGGTTGCCGATGCCGTACGCGCCCATGATCAGCGCAGTCGCGGCGAGTCCTTCGATGCCGAAGCCGTGAATGCCTTCGCGCTGCACGGCCAGCGGCAGGCTGAGCCACAAGGCTACGAACCACAAACCCGAGACGACACCGCCCCGCCACAAGAGGTACACGAACACCGGATGCGCGCGGATCGCACGCACGCCGCGCAGCAGACGGTCGCGCGCGCTCGCGCGATGCGGGATTGTGGAAGGCAGTGGCGGCAGCTCGCGGCGCAGGCTCGCGATCGCGATCGCCGACAGAACGAATGTGACCGCGTTGACACCCATCAGTCCGACCGTCGGCAGGACGCCGGCGAGAATCCCGACCAGCGCCGGTCCGAGCAGCCGCGCGATTCGCGTCGTCGCGTCCATCAGGGCGTTGGTGCCGATCAGGAGACTGCGCGTCGGCGCGAGGCGCGGCAGGCAAGCCTGCAGCGCGGGATCGAACACGCTGCGCAGCGCGCCGAGCGCGAGCGAAGGCATGATCAGCACCGCGAGCGTGAGATGGCCGGTCGCCGCGGCGACCACCGGCACGAGTGCGAGCGCCGCGCGTACGAGATCGGCGCCGATCATCGCGCGGCGCGGATCCCAGCGCTCGACGATCGGCCCGGCGAAGAGCGCTGCCGCCAGCACGGCCGCGCATTCGGCCGCCGAGACGAAACCCGCGTCGGCTCCGGCGAGTTGCACCGCAAGCCAGATCAACGCCATGTTGTGCGCCTGGTCGCCGAGCGCCGACAGCGTCAGCCCGGACCACAGCCGGACGATCGGGGCATGCGCCAAGGGCTTGAGGATCTGCATCGCGGCGGCTCGTGCTTGCGTCGCGATATTTCTAGCAGCGCGCCTCTTCACGCGCGCACGACCGGGTGCCAATCTATATCGCACGAGTGCCAACCTCCGGCGGCGTCGCGTGACCAAGATCAGCGTCGAGATCCACAAGCACGACATGCCGCCGGCGTCGCGGTTCGAGGCGCATGCGCACGACGACGAGGCGTTGCTGAGCTACGCCGCGGAAGGCTCGTGCACGCAGATCATCGCCTCGCGCTTGTGGGCCGTGCTGCCCGCGCACGCCGTGTGGATGCCGCCCGGCATCGATCACGCGACGCAGATGGGACCGCACGGCTGCCGGCTGCGCACGGTCACGTTTCCGGCTCCGATTCCGCCCGATCTTCCGACCGAACCCTGCGTCATCGAAGTCTCGCCGTTCCTGGCTTCGCTGATCGCCGCGTGGGAAGAAACTGACGCTTCGGAAACCGCGCGGCGCGATGCGCTGCGCTTTCTTCTCTACGATGAGATCCGGCGCGCGACGCCGCAGGATCTCAGCCTGCCGCGCGTGAGCGATCCGCGCCTGATGCGCGTGACCGATGCGCTGCAGGCCGATCCTTCGGATTCGCGCAGCCTCGAAGAATGGACGCGCGTCGCCGGCATGAGCCGGCGCTCGTTCATTCGCCACTTCCGCGAGGAAACCGGGCTTGGCTTCGCCGACTGGCTGCGGCGCCTTCGCCTGTTGTCGGCGCGCCAGCTGCTGGCCGAAGGCGTGTCGGTGACCGAAGCAGCATTGAGTCTCGGTTATCGCAGCCCGAGCGCATTCATCGCGATGGTGCAGCGCGAGCTCGGCGTCACGCCGGGCCAATTGCGACAGCGAAACACCGTGAAATCCCACGCGGGCTCATCGACATGAACGAGCATCCGACCGACAGCGCCGACCTGATCCAGTTGTACCTGCACGTCCGCGTGCTGCTCAGCATGGTGATCGGACTCGGGCTCACGCATCTGCTACGCCATTTCGCGCGCATGGTCGAGCCCGCCAAGCGCAAGCAGGTGTACTGGGTGCATCTGGTGTGGGCGCTTTCGATGTTCCTGTTCCTGCTTCATTTCTGGTGGTGGGAATTCCGTTTGTCGGCGATCACGAACTGGACGTTCAATCTCTATCTCTTCGTGACGCTCTACGCGCTGATTCTGTATCTCCTCTGCGCGCTGCTCTTTCCGGAAAACCTCGACGATTACCGCGACTATCGCGAGTACTACTACGCGCGCCGACACTGGTTCTTCGGCGTGCTCGCGCTCGCGTACGTCATCGACATGGCCGACACGGTCATCAAGGGCAGCTCGTACTTCCACAGCTTCGGCACCGAGTACGTCGTGCGCAATTGCGCGTACGTCGCCGGCAGCCTGATCGCGATCGCGACGCGCAACGCGTGGTATCACGGAAGCTTCGCAGTGCTCGGCATCGTCTATCAGTTCTCATGGATCGCGCGCCTGTTCGAAACATTGCGATAGGCACGCGGCCGGCGAAAACGGCCGTAGCGAAGATCGTGTCGTCTCAACCGCCGCCGGCCTGCGCCTGCACGGGCGAAAAATCCTTGGGCATCGTCCGCTCGACCGCGCGGAGCCTCGCCGACACGGCCGCCGTGCCTTGCGGATTCGCATCGAGCAGCGCATCGGCCTCGTGCAGCGCCGCTCCGGCCTGCGCGTAGCGCTGCAATCCGACGTACGTCTGGCCGAGCGCGATATCCGTATCGAGGCGATTGCGCACATGCCCCGCGCTGCCGTGCAACGCCAGCAACCGGCTCGCTTCGACCAGCGGTTTCTCGGCGTCGGTATAGCGCTTCGCAGCGAGATAGGCTTCCCCAAGCGGCGTCAGCACGCGCACCAGGTCCGGATGATCGGCGGGATACGCGGTGCGCGCGATCGTCGACGCTTCTTCGAGCGTCGCGATCGCAACGTCCACGTCGCCGTGATCGAGCTGGCAGCGACCCTTCCCGGCCAATGCCTCGACGACACGCAGGTGCGCCGGACCGAACTTGGCGCGATAGATCCGGAGCGCTTCGTCGTAGTCGCCGATCGCACGCGCGGGATCTCCGCTCGCGCGCACGACGTCGCCGAGATTGGTCAGCGCGAATCCGACGCGTTCGTTGTCCGCGCCGAACGCCGCTCGGCGGATCGCGACGGCTTGTTCGAGCAGCGCTATCGCCGGCACGTAATCACCGCGATCGCGCTTGATCAACGCGAGACGCTGCAAGCCGTTAGCGACTTCGGTGTGCTCCTCGCCGAGCACCTTGCGCCAGATCGCAAGCGCAGTGTCGGCTTCGCGCTCGGCGGTGTCGAGATCGTTGCGCGCTTGTGCGATCTCCGCGAGAAGATCGTGATGCGCGGCATCGTGCGCGGTGTCCGCGCCGAACACCGCGCGGTTGATCGCGAGCGCTTCGCGCGACGCGGCTTCCGCCTCGTCGTAGCGGCCGCGGTAACTTTCGATGCCGCCAATCCAATAGAGGACGGCCGCGACGCTCGCATGCGTCGATCCGAAGAGCTCGCGGCGCATCGCGAGAGCGCTCTTGAAATCGCGCTCGGCCTCGTCGAGATCGCCGTGATCCCAAGCCAGCTTGCCCAGATCGATCAGCGTATCGGCGATCGTCGAATGCTTGTCGCCGTGGACGGCTTTGCGCCGCGCCAGCACGTCGCGCAAGAGTTGTCCGGCTTCATCGTAGTGACCCAGCGCGGAGACGACGCGCGCGAGATGGTCCTCGTCGGCGGCGATGCGTTCGAGCGAAGCGCCCGGCGCGCGCCGATCGATCGCCAGCGCTTCGCGCAGCAAAGGCTCGGCGTCGCGTTGGTGACCTGTCGCGTCTTCGAGCTCGCCGAGTGCACCCAGCGTCTGCGCGCGCGCGGCCTGATTGCGCGTGTGGCTTTCGATCGCCAGCGCCTCGCGCAGATAGCGCTCGGATTCGGCATGATGCTCGAGCGTGCGCTCGGTGTCGGCTGCCTCGGTCAGCGCGAGCGCGAGCTCATCATCGGCGCCGAGCTCTCGCTCGATCGCGATCGCGCGCGTCTGCAATTCCAGCGCTTGCGCGTAAAGGCCGAGCCTGGAATCGAGCGAGCCGATCAGACGCAGAAGCTCGGCTTGCAGGCGCGGCTGATCGGCAAGCTCGGTCTGCGCCCGACGCGCGCCTTCGTCGAGCAGCTGGCGCGCGGTCACGGTGTGGCCTTGCGCGCGGTCGGGATCGGACGCATCGAACATGCTGGTCAGGAATTCCTGGATCTCGCGCGCGCGCCGTCCCGCTTCGGCCGTCTGGCGCGCCTGCCACAACACTGCCGCGACGCCGGCGACGGCGACCAGCGCGATCGCCGCGGTGGCGCCGACGGCGAGCGCGTTGCGGCGCAGGAATTTGGCGATGCGATAGCGCGCGTTGCCACCGGGCAGCGCGCGGCCTTGCCGATAGGCGCGCAGATCCTCGGCGAGGGCATCGACGGATGGATAGCGTGCTTCCGGCGATTTTTCGAGCGCGCGCTGCACGATGCGCTCGAGATCGCCGCGGAGCGCGCGCCGCAATCGCGCCGCCGGCAGCGCGCGGGCTTGCGCGAGGGATTCGACGTCGCCGGCGACGCGACCGGTGCGCGCGAGCGCTCGGCTCAACGGTTCCGGCGCTTCCTCGACCACGGCTTTCGACCATCCGATGCGACCGCGCTCGGCATCGGCATACGGCAAGTGTCCGCACAGAAGCTCGTACAACAAAACGCCGAGCGTGTAGCCGTCGGTCGCGGTCGTGACCGGCTCGCCGAGCACTTGCTCGGGCGCGGCGTATTCGCGCGTCATGAGGCGCGCGTGCGTCGCCGTGTCGCCGGTCTCGGCGGTGCCGGACAAAAGCTTGGCGATGCCGAAATCGAGAAGCTTGGGTGCGCCCGCCGCGGTGACCAGGATGTTGGATGGTTTGAGGTCGCGATGCACGACGAGGTTGCGATGCGCATACGCCACCGCCTCGCAGACCTCGAGCATCAGATCGACGCGCTCGCCGATGCCGAGCTGGTGCGCATCGCACCAGCGCGTGATCGGATCGCCTTCGACGTATTCGAGCGTGAAATACGGCGTGCCGTCGTCGGTGACGCCGCCGTCGTGGAGCTGCGCGATATGCGCGTGATGCAGGCGCGCAAGAATCTGGCGCTCGCGCAGGAATCGATCGCGCATCGACGGATCGACGTAATCGGCGCGGATCAGCTTGAGCGCGACCCGATGCTGGAAGTGTCCGTCGGAACGCTCGGCGAGGTAGACGCTGCCCATGCCGCCGGTGCCGATCGGCTGCAGCAAGCGGTAAGGACCGATCGCGCTGCCGCTGCGATCGATATCGCGCACAGGTTCAGGCAGCCAGCTCTTGAGAAGCGCACGCGCATCCTCGTCGAGGATGCCGGAAGGCTCGGCGTGAGCGCTGAGCAGACGCTCGACCTCGGCCTCCATCGCGGCATCGCCGGCGCACGCGTCGGCGAGCCGCGCGCGGCGTTCGTGCGCGGGGCATCCTTGCAGCTCGTGGAAGAGCGCCTTGATGCGCAGCCAGCGTTCGTCGGAATTCACGGCACGTGCGGTGCAGTCGTCGTGCGCCGGTGGCGGCGCTCTCCCATCGATCAGCATAGCAGCGCATCGGATCGGCGGCGGCGACGGCGCGGAATGTAAACGCCCCTATCCGATCGCCCGGCAGCGTCAAGCAGGACCGACGGCACTGTGCGCTCCGGGACACGGGCCGCTAATTTGCGACCATGAGCGCGGCGTGCTCGCTGTCGCAGGGCGGCGTGGCACCTTCGTTCGGCCTGCATGGCCTCGATCGGAAGACAAGTCACCCTAGGCGTGTCGATTCCGGCTCCACTCATTCGACGCATCCAGCAACGATCGCACCGATCCACGTTTCCGGGCGCGATCGCAACGACCCATTCAAGGAGAGCCCCCATGAGAAAGCTCGTCATCTTCATGCACGTATCGCTCGACGGCTTCGTCGCAGGCCCCAACGGCGAGATGGACTGGATCACCGTCGACAGCGACCTTTTCGACTACGCGGGAGCGCGCACGAACGAATCCGACACCGCGCTGTACGGACGCGTGACCTGGGAGATGATGGAAAGCTACTGGCCGAACGCCGCCGACAAGCCGGGTGCGACGCGCCACGCCATCGAGCATTCGCACTGGTACAACAATGTCGCCAAGGTCGTCGCGTCGAAAACGATGCGCGGAACGAGCTCGCCGCACACGCGCATCATCAGCCAGCCGAACGAAGACGTCGCTGCGCTGAAGCGCGAATCCGGCAAAGACATCCTGATCTTCGGAAGCCCGTCGCTCGCGCATGCGCTGATGGCGGACAACCTGATCGACGACTATTGGCTCTTCGTCAATCCGATCCTGCTCGGGCGCGGCATACCGCTGTTCAAGAACATCGAGCAGAGGACCAAGCTCGAGCGCATCGAGGCAAAAGCGTTCGCATCCGGGGTCGTTTGCCTTCACTATCGCATCGCCGCATAGCGGGCCCGCAAGGCGGATGACGTGACGATGTCGCCGTCGACGCCCGATTGACGTTCTACGCCACGGGAGGTTCGCGCCGATCGTGAACGACTCGTCCGAAGCCAACGAATCGCAGGACCGAAGCGGCGCCTCGCTGGCGCGTCTGGCTGACCTGTTCAAAACCGCGATCGACCTAGCGCCCGAAGACCGGGACGCGTGGATCGCGGCGAACGTCGCCGGCCGCGGCGAGCACGCCGCGCTGATGCGCCTGCTCGTCGCGGACCAGGATCCGGGTTTCCTGGATACGCCGGTCAGCGAGCACGCAACGCGCATCACCGAGGACGGCCGCATGGCCGAGCGGCTCGTCGGCCAGCGCATCGGTGCATTCCGGCTGATGCGCCTGCTCGGCAAGGGCGGCATGGCCGCGGTGTTCTTAGGCTCGCGCGAAGGCGGCGATTTCCGCCAGGACGTCGCGATCAAGCTCTTGCGCCGCGGTCTCTACTCCGAGGTCGAGCAGCGTTTGTTCCTGCGCGAGCGCCAGGTGTTGGCGAGTTTGAGCCATCCGAACATCGCGCGCCTTTTCGACGGCGGCGTGACCGACGCGGGCATTCCGTACCTCGTAATGGAATACGTCGACGGCCGGACCATCACGCAGCATTCCGACGAGCGCAAGCTCGATGTCGCGGCGCGCCTCGAACTGTTCCAGACCGTATGCCATGCCGTCGACGCGGCGCATCGCGCGCTGATCGTGCATCGCGACATCAAGCCGTCCAACGTGCTGGTGTCATCCGATGGCGCAGTGAAGCTGCTCGACTTCGGCATCGCCAAGCTGCTCGAAGACAATGTCGAATCGGGAACCGTAGGCGTGTTCACGCCCGACTACGCCGCGCCCGAACAGATTGCCGGCCGCCACGTCACCACCGCCACCGATGTCTACGCGCTCGGCGTGGTCCTGCACGAGCTGATCCTCGGCGTGCGCCCGCGCCATCCGGCGAAGCGCCCCTCGTCGATCGACGCGCGCCAGGGCGCTGCGGCCGGATCTCCAGCGCAGCTCAAGAAAATTCTGCGCGGCGATCTCGACAACATCCTCATGAAGGCGCTGGCGCCGGAGCCCGATCGGCGCTACGTCTCGGCCGGCGCGCTGGCCGACGACATCCAGCGCTATCTCGGCGCGCAACCGGTGCTCGCGCATCCGCCCTCGCCGTGGTATCGCGCGCGGAAATTCGTGCGCCGGCATCGGCTCGGCGTCGCCTCGACGTTGGTCTTCGCGATCGCCGTCGTGGCCGCGCTCGCGACCGCGCTGTGGCAGGCGAACGTCGCGCGCGTCGAGACGCAGCGCGCCGACAGCGTGCGCGATTTCCTGATGTCGGTGTTCAATTCGGCGGGCGCGGACCTGCCCAAGGATCAGCGCCCGAGCACCGAGGATCTGGTCGATCGCGCCGCGGCGCGCCTGATGTCGCAGGACGCCCTGCCCGATCCGCTGCGCGCCGACCTTCTGATGACGCTCGCCAAGGTCGCCGAAAGCGTCGGCGCCTTCGATCGAGCGGTGACCCTGCTCGATCGCGGCGAGCCGATCATCGCCCGACTTTACGGCCCCGACGATGCGCGCTCGTGGGACGCCAAGGTCACGCGCGCGGAACTGCTGCTCGATCGCACGCACTACGCGGAGGCCGCCGCCTCTCTGCAGCCGATGCGCGAGCGCCTCGCTTCGCGGCGCGATGCGATCGGCGTGCGCGGCATGATGGTCATCGGCGCTGGGCTCTCGCATGCCGGTCGCGTCGACGAGGGCCTCGCGGCGCTGCGCCGCGCGCGCGAGCTCGGCGAATCCGAAGACACGCGGCTGGCCGATCTCCTGCTGCGCGCGTCGATCCAGGAAGCGGCGACGCTCCTCGACGCGCAACATTTTCGCGAAGGGCTCGATCGTTCCGATGCGACGCTCGCGCTGTGGCATCGTTTGGGCGATCCGCCCAATCGCAGCATCGTCGATCTCTACGTCGACATCGCCGTCGGCGCGGAAGCGCTCGGCGACGTGGCGCGCGCCGAGGTGGCGTACAAGCAGGCGATCGATCTCGGCGATCGCTACTTCGACAAACCGAACCCGAGCACCGCGTGGAACGTCGGCATCTACGGCACGTTTCTGGTCGCGCAAGGCCGATTCGACGAAGCCGAGCCGTACCTCAAACGCGGTCTGGAGATGCGCCGCGCCGTGCTCGGCGATGAAGACCAGCGCACGCTGTACGCGATCGGCGGCATGGGCAAGCTGCGCACCGGCCAGCACAACTATCGCGACGCCGAAGCCTGGTTCACGCAAGGCATAGACATCTGCCGCAAGGCGGCGCTGCGCGCCGTCGTCTGCCCGCGACTCCTCGCACAGCGCGGACGCGCGTTCGGTGCGGAAGGCCGCTTTCGCGAAGGCGAAAACGACATCCGCAACGCGCTCGCGCAGCAGCGCGAATTCGGCGGCGACAACAATCCTCCGGTCGCGTACATCCTGGACTATTTAGTGATCCTGCAGGTTGCGCAGCATCACTACGAAGAAGCGATCGCCACCGCCGACGAAGTGCTCGCGATCTACAAGGGCGTCAACGGCGGCATGTTGCAGTCCGAGCTCGGCACGCGCTTCGAGCGCGCGACGGCGCTGTTCGAGCTGCACAAGAACGACGACGCCTTGCGCGAAGTGCTGGACATCGAGCCGAAGTATGCAGCGCTTGTTCCCGGCGGCGCGCTGCGCTTCGACATGCTGGCGCTCAAGGCGCGCGCGCTTGCGCGGGCACGACGCGCCGGCGAAGCGCATGACGCGGCGCAAAGCGCGCTTGCGCTCGATCACGGAACGCAAACGGTCGACCAGCCGGTGATCGAAGAGCTGCAGACGCTCGCCACCGTTCATTGATCGTCGCAACGAGATCGATCAGGAACCGCGCGCTGCCAGCATCGCTTCGAGCCGATCGATCAGCGGCCGCTGGCTTTCGAGGATCATCGAACGCGCGCGCTCGGCATCGAACCACGCCGCGCGATCGACTTCAGGGAACGACTGCAGTCGACCGCTCCGCGGCGGCCATTCCATCTCGAACGGGTTGCTGCGGAGCGCATCGACATCGAAATCGCCCATCAGCGCGAACGCGTGCACGACCTTGCCGCCGCGCTGGCGGATCGTTCCCAGCGGTTCCAGAACACCTTGCGCCTCGGCACCGAGCTCTTCGAGAAATTCGCGCCGCGCGGCCTTTTCGGGTTCTTCTCCCGCATCGAGCTCGCCTTTCGGGATCGTCCACGCACCCTCGTCGCGGCGCTGCCAGAAAGGGCCGCCGGGATGCGCAAGCAGGACTTCGAGGCGCGCGCCGCGAATGCGATACAGCAAGATGCCGGCGCTGGAGAGAGGCATGACGAGGCGAAGTTAGCGCCGACGCGCCGCATTGCCAATCGCGAATGTCGCGATTGCGCGCATTTCGCCGTTACTCCAGACGAGAGGAGCATCGCGGCGCCGCCGCGATCCCGACAGGAGCCGCCCATGTCGTCGTCCGAATATCTTCCTCACCGATCGATGCGTCTCAAACCGCTGGTTGCGTGCCTTGCGACCTTGCTCGCCGGCGGCGAGGCCTCGGGTCATGCACCCGCCCCGTCGAACCAGATCGTGGTCCAGAATTGCCTCGACAGCGGCAACGGCAGTCTTCGCGCCGCCGTGCAAAGCTCGGGCGACGGCGACACGATCGACCTGACGCAACTGACCTGCAGCCTGATCACGCTGACCTCGAGCCGCATCGACACCACGCACAATCTTCTGCTGCGCGGGCCGGGCTCGGGGCTTCTCACGATCGACGGCAACAACAACGATCGCATCTTCAATCAGAACCAGGCCGGCGCGCAGATCGCGATCTACGGCATGACGCTGCAGCGCGGCTACGGTTTCCTCAAAGGCGGCTGCGTCTATTCGAAAGGACCGGTGCTCCTCAACGATGCCGTCATCACCGGCTGCCGAGTGTACGGTCTGGCGGGCACCAGCATCTACGAAGGCGGTGGCGTCTTTGCCGACGCTCTCGTCTTCGCCGCCGACAGCAAGATCGTCGACAACCGCGTCTACACGACGCTCGGCGGCGCAGTCGGCGGAGGACTCTCGGCGAGCGGCGACGTCGTATTGATCAACAGCACGATCAGCGGCAACCGCGCCGACAGCGCGGCTTCTTCCGGCATCGCGGTCGGCGGCGGCGCGGACATCGGCGGCGAGCTCACAATGCAGTATTCGACGATCGCCGACAACGAAGTATCGGGTCTCGCCGCGGGCTCCGGCATCGCCGGTGGCGTGCGCGCCATCGGACCGGTCGTGATGCAGAACTCGACCGTATCGGGCAACACGGCAGGCGCTTCCGGCGGACTTCTCTTCTACGGCCAGGGAACGACGACGCCCTCGTTGATCCAGAACAGCACGATTTCGGGCAACACGGCACTGTCCAGCATCGGCGGTTTCTACGCGCACGGCACGCTCACAATCGCCAACTCGACGATCGCGTTCAACACGGAAGCGAATTCGCTCGGCGCCGGGATGCGCATCGCCTATGGAATCGCCGACGTTCAAAGCTCGATCATCGCGTCCAACACCGGCACGGCCGGCACGATCAACATCGGCGAGGGCATCGGCGGCGGCATCAGTGGCGCCAACGACCTGATCGGCCCGTCGGGAACGACGACGCTGCCGCCAGGCACGATCCAGTCCGATCCGAGACTCTTGCCGCTGGCGAACAACGGCGGCGTGACGAAGACGCACGAGCTCCGATCCGACAGCCCCGCGATCGATGCGGGCAACAACACGGCAGGGCTAACCAACGATCAGCGCGGGCCGGGTTTCGCGCGCGTGCTCGGCGCGAATGCGGACATCGGTGCGGTCGAGCTCGATTCGGACGTGATCTTCGGCGATGGTTTCGATTAGCACACGGGCACGCGTGCGTTCGAACAATGCGCATCAATCGCCGGGATCGAAACCGTTCGCGAAAATGATGTCGCTGGTCTGCACTTCGAACGCGCCGATGTCCGCGGCGAGCCCGACCTCTCGCGCGAAGCCCGGGCCGCGCTGATCGGTCGCGAGTTGCGCCAGGTTGTTTCCGGTGTCGATTGCGGGACTGCCCGCCATCAGCGGAATCGTCGGGGTCGGTCCGCCGTTGTCGCCGAGCGTGCCGAGCAAGGGATCCGACGAGATCGTATCGGGCGGCAGCGGAGCCGACGAGGCGATGACGAGATTGTTCGCGCCCGTGATGACCGGCGATCCGTACCCGTCGAGATCGTCGGGCTCTCCGGACGCGTCGTTGCCGGAAATGATCGTGCTCTCGAGCTCCAATGTCGGACCGCTCATGAGCACGCCGGCGAGACCGTTGAACGCTTCGTTGAACGCGATCGTCGTGTTCGAGATCTTCGCGGGAATGATGAGGTTGAGACCGCCGACGCGGGCGACGGCATGATTGTTGGCGATCGTCGAGTTGACGATCGTCGCGATCGGCGAGCCGCTGGTATAGGTGGCGCGCATGCCGGCGGTGAGTGATGCGCCGTTGTCGGAAATCGTCGAGGAATCGATCGTGACTTCGTCCTGCGTCCAGATTCCGCCGACGCTGTACGCGCCGTTGCCGGACACCGTTGAGCTGTTCAGCGTCGTCGTGCCGACGATCATCGCGCCGCCGCCCTGCCCGCCGTTGATCGGCGCACCGTACGCGGCGTTGTTGCTGATCGTGCTGAAGTGCGCGGTGAAATCGCCGCGCACGTAGACGCCGCCGCCGTGCGCACCGGAAGCGGTGCCCTGCGCGTGGCTGGCCGTGACTAGACTCGCCGCCAGCGAAAGATTGCCGTGCGCGTAGACGGCGCCTCCGCGCGCGATCTCGCTGGCGGTCCCAACCGCGGCACAGTCGGTCACGACGGACGCAGCGATGTCGAGATTGGCCGCGGAGTAGATGCAACCGCCGCGCGGTGTTTGCGCGCTTTGATAATGTCCGTGACCCAGCGTGAGACCGGTTATCGCGAGCGTGCCGGCCCCGGAATGCCGTATCACGCCGGAAGCATCGCCGGCGTCGATCGTCAAATAGGCCGATCCGGGACCCAAGAGCGAGAGATCATTCTGCTCGATGCCGATGAATCCGGTCGTCAGCGTGATCGTGCTGCAGGTGAGACTACCGAGGTCGATCGTATCGCCGCTCGTCGCGGCGGCAACGACGGCACGCAGGCTTCCGTCGCCGTCGTCGTCGCAGTTGGTGACCGGAATCGCGCCGCGCGGAGCGCGTTCGACGGACATCGGATGCGGCGATGCCGCCGCTCCCGTACCGAGGGCAAGCAGCAGACAAGCCGCCAGAGGACGCGTGACGATATCGCGCGAAAAGACGCAGGACGTAGGCATATCCAAGCTCCACAGTGCGGGCGCCAGAATAATCCTACCGCGCCGCAAAGACTCGTGCGAAGCAGCACGATCCGGCAATCACGGCGCCGGTCGGGGCGCCGGTTCATCCAGCAGCTGGCGGAATTTCGAAAGCTCCTGCGCGTCGAGGTCGGAAACGATCGCGACCGACTGATCGCCGAGCTTCGCGACGACGAGCGAATAACCTTGGCGCGCCTCGTTCGCGGTGGGAAATTCCGCTGCGACGGGCGACACGAACACGTCGATGAGATGGCGATCGTGTCGGTACACGAGCACCGCCACGCGTTGCGAGCCCGCGTAGTCGAGGCGCCCGCCGACCAGCGGGAAACCTTGATCGGCGAAATCCTTGACGACCGGCGCCACCGCCAGCTTGCCGGCAAACCACGGCTTGACCGTGTGCCGATCGCTGGACACGACATCGACGGGCGACGTCGCAGCGAGCGCGCGCCAGTGGCTCGCGAACAGATCGCGTGCGGCCTGTTCGCCCGCGCTCGATGACGATCGCGTCCAGAGCTGCGTGACGGCAGAACCCGCGACGAACGCGGCGAGGCACGCAGCGGCAAGATACCAGCCCCGACGACCGCGCCGCGAAGCGGATGGTCTCGCTTGTGTCACTTCACTCGCAATGCGCTCGCGCAGCGATTGCGGCGCGACATGACGCGTCGCCTGCGTGCGCAAAGCGTGGCGGACCTGCCCCATTGCCGTCAGCGCGTCGCGACAGTCGGCGCATTCGTCGACGTGCGCTTCCAGCGCGCGCGCCTCGTCCTTGTCGAGCTCGCCGTCGAAATACGCTTCGAGCAGCGGCGCCGCGGCTTTACAGTCCATGCACATTCTCCTCGTTCGACGCGAACGCGCGCTGCAGCAGCGCGCGGCCTCGCGACAAGCGGGACATCACCGTACCGATCGGAACCTGCAGCACGTCGGCGATCTCCCGATACGACAAATCCTCGACCTCGCGCAGGATCAATGCTTCGCGAAATTCGATCGGCAGCGCGCGCAGCTGCTGCTCGAGGAGACTCCGTTGCTGTTCTGCGTAAAGCTTCGTCTCGACGTCGCTCTCGTGCTCTGCGCCCGCGTCGATCGTCTCGCGATCGCTGTCGACTCGACGGTCGCGACCGCGCGCGTTGAGCATCGCGAGGCAGCAATTGCGCACGATCGCGAGCCACCATGCGCGCGCGTTTCCGCCGGCGTAGGTGTGTGCCGAGCGCGTCGCGCGCACGTACGCATCGTGCACCGCGTCGGCCGCATCCTGCTCGTTGCCGAGTAGCCAGCGGCCGAGGTTGTAGGCCGCATCGAGATGCCGCTGCGCAAGCTCGGCGACCCACGCGTCCGGAACGGCCAGCGTCATGTGCGGCCCCGACGGAGCCCCAGCGCGCTGGCGTTGACATGCAATTCGATCACCGCGATCCCGTCATGGTTTGCGCACGTGCACGATGCCCGTCATGAACGGATGCACCGTGCAGAAATACGAAACGTCGCCCGGCCGATCGAAAGTATGCTCGTAGCGGTCGCCCGTATCGAGCGCTTTCGACACGAAGCTGTGATCGCTCGCGGCGACCGTGTGCGGCGTCTCGTCGGCGTTGATCCAGACCACGGTCGTTCCGGGTGCGATCGTGATGTCGTTGGCCGAAAACACGAACTTGCGGATTTCGATCTGCACCGGGGCGGAAGCGTGTGCCGTACCGACGAGAAGCGTTCCAAGGAGAAGCGCTGCGGCAGAAGTAGCAAAATATTTTCGCATCGCGAGCCTCAACGGACGAACGGCGTATCGATGGTCGCCAGCATCGAGCTGCCCGGCACGACGCGAATCTGCCGCGTGCCGAGCCGCTTGCCGAGCTCGCCCGCGGGCACCGTGACCGGACCGGGCTCGCCGACGCCTTCCTGGCCGGGCGTCGGCAACGGATAAGCGAGCGACATCGCGGTGTGCAGCGCGACGTTGCCTTCGACTTTCTGCAGCACCTGATGCACGTGCCCGTTGAGAACCGTGACCGAACCGAAGGGTCGCAACAGCTCCAGCGCCGCGCCCGCGTCGGCCGTGCCCCAGCCCCAGGGCTCGTAGACCGACCACATCGGAATATGCGCCATCACTACGACGGGCGTGCTGTGCGAGACGCCGGCGAGGTCCGCTTTCAGCCACGCGAGTTGCTCGTCGCCGAACGAGGACAGCGTCTTCGCCTTGAAGTTGAGCACGTTGCTCAAGCCGACGAAGTGCACGCCGTTTTGATCGAAGCTGTACCACGCGCGCTTCTTTCCGTCGTGATCGAAATGAGCGAGATAGCCGGAAAGTCCGTCGTCGAGCGCGTCGTGCTCGCCGGGCACGATATGCAGGCGATCGACGCGAAGCTCGCGGAAAATCTCCTTGGCCTGGCCGAACTCTTCGGGCCGCGAGAGATGGCTGACATCGCCGGTGTGCACCGCGAACGCGGGCGCCTGCGGCAGCGCGTTGATGTCGGCGATCGCGTGACGCAGGCTGCCGATCACGTCGGGATTCGCGTCTTTGTGAAAGCCGACGTGCGTGTCGCTGATCTGCACGAACGTGAATGCCTTGGATGCCGCGACCGGCTGCTTCGCGTTGGTGACGCCGAGCGCCTTCGGCACGCCGCCGGCGACGGTCCATACGACCGCGGCGCCGGTCCATGCCGCGAGGCAGCCGAGCGCTTTCCTTCGCTCCGGCTGAAAGGAATGATCGAACTCGTTGTCTTGCGCGCTCATAAGGACTCCTGGTGGGCCATGCGACCTACCAGATCATCCGGGGCGGCGATTTATTCCCGATGCGTCGTGTTCAGAGCCGCTCGGCATCCACGATCGCCTGGGCGAAGCTCTGCGGATCTTCCTGGGGCACGTTGTGGCCGATCCCTTTCAGCACGCGGTGCGCGTACTTGCCGGAGAATTTCCTGGCGTAAGCAGCGCCGTCGGCGGCGGCGCCGTCGAAGTCGCTGCCGATCGTGATCGTCGGAACCGCTACAACCGGCGCCTCTGCGAGCTTCTTTTCGAGCGCGTCGTATTTGGGATCGCCGGCAGCAAGACTCAGGCGCCAACGATAGTTGTGGATCACGATGGCGACGTGATCCGGATTGTCGAACGCGGCCGCGCTGCGATCGAAGGTCGCGTCGTCGAATGCCCATTTCGGCGAGGCGATTTTCCAGATGAGCTTGGCGAAATCGTGCCGGTTCGCGTCGTAACCCGCACGTCCGCGCTCGGTGGCGAAGTAGTACTGATACCACCAGCCGTATTCTGCGGCGGGCGGCAACGGTCGCTTGTTGATTTCGAGATTGACGACGATGTAGCCGCTGACCGAGACGAGCGCTTTGCAGCGTTCCGGCCACAAGGCCGCGACGATCACCGCGGTGCGCGCGCCCCAGTCGAAACCGCCGATCACGGCTTTTTCGATCTTGAGCGCGTCCATCAAGTCGATGACGTCCTGAGCCAACGCTGCTTGCTGACCGTTGCGGAATGCATCGGCGGAAAGAAATCGCGTCGCGCCATAACCGCGGAGGTACGGAATGATCACGCGATAACCCGCCGACGCCAGCGGCGGCGCGACATCGACGTAGCTGTGGATGTCGTAAGGCCAGCCGTGCAGAAGAATCACCGCGGGTCCATCGGCCGGCCCCGCTTCCGCGTACGCGACGTTGAGCGCGCCGGCATCGATGTGCTTGAGCGGTCCGAGCGATGTGTGCGTGCCCGGCGCCACCGAGGGAACGGCGCCCGATGTCGCCTTTTTGGATTGCGCGGTTGCAGAACCCATCAAGCCGAGCTCCGCCGCCGCAAGCGTCATCGCCGCAGTGCCCAGGAATCGGCGTCGCTGCGGGTCGGAGGCTTCGGAATTTTCCAGAGTGTTCATCGTGGATCCTTCGGTTTCGACGTAGCCTGACCGTCGGGCTCCCGCGACGTCGAGCACAACCGTGCCGACCCTACGAAGCCGCAGCGGCCATCTCTTCGATCAACACCGACATCAGCCGCGCCGCAGGCAACGATCTTGCGAGCGGCGCACCCTGCCCGGCCCACTGCGCGCCGTATCCGTATTCCGATTTTTCTTTTGCCGCGGAATGGAGCGCCTTGCCGGCGGAGTACGCCACCGGATACGCGGGAATTTCGCGCGCTGCTACCGATTGCCCGAGCGCCGTGAAGCGATTGGCGAGGCTTCGCGCGAGTCTTCCGGAGATAGCCGAGGTCATCACCGTGTGCAGCGCGGCGTCCGATGCGAGCGCGGCGCGAAACCCCGCGTCGGCGGACGATTCGGGACAGGCGATGAACGCGGTGCCGAGCTGCGCAGCCACGGCACCGAGGCGAAGCGCCGCGTCGATGCCGGCGCCGTCCATGATGCCTCCGGCCGCGATGACCGGAATCTCGAATTTGCGCACGAGGAGTCGCGTCAACGCGATCGTTCCGAGGCGATCGTCGACGGCCTTCGGATCGAACACGCCTCTGTACCCGCCTGCTTCGTAGCCTTGCGCGACGATCGCGTCGATGCCTGCGCGAGCCAGGAGTTCGGCTTCGTGCACGCTGGTCGCGGTCGCGATCAGGAAACTTCCGATGCCTCGAAGCGCCGCGAGCTGACGCGCAGTCGGCAAGCCGAAATGAAAACTGACGACCGGAGGCTTCAGCGCGACCAGCGTATCGAGCATCGCATCGTCCACGACGAAGCTCTTGTAGATCTCCTCGAGCTCCGACGGCGGCGCCGCGCCGAATCTCGCGAACTCCGGTCGCAAGCGCTCGATCCATGAAGCTTCGAGCTCGCGATCGCGCGTCGCCGGACGATGGCAGAAGAGATTGACGTTGAACGCATTCGGCGTCAGCTCGCGAGTCGCGAGGATCATGCGCCGCGCGCCTTCGGGCGTCTCGGCACCGACACCGATCGAACCCAATCCGCCGGCGTTCGACACGGCCGCGGCGAGCGCCGGCGTCGACACGCCGGCCATCGGCGCCTGGATGATCGGATAGCGAAGTTCGCCGCCGAACAAGCGGATGGAGCCTGATTTCATCTTCGCAAAGTCCGTGTGATCGCTAACAAGACAATCGCCGGCACGTCGATCTTGCCGCTGATGATTTCGATCGCCGAATCATGCGCTCGCAGCGGTTATTCGTCGAAGGACGTTCGCCCCAGGACGCGGTCGTACAACTTCTTGCCTGCGTCGTAGCACCCGCAAGAACAGGCTTCCAGCCCGCGCCGATCGACGATCGTGATGTCGCCGCGGCTGTAGCGGATCAGGGACAGCTTCTGCATCGACGTGGCCGCTTTGGTCACGCCTACGCGACGCACGCCCAGCATGTGCGCGACGGACTCTTGCGTGGCGTGCAATTCGTTCGAATGCGCGCGGTCGTGCGCCATGAGAAGCCAACGCGCCAGTCGCGCTTCGAGCGCATGGAAGCGCACGCACGCCGCCGCCTGCGCGAACTGATGCATCTTGACGTGGAGATAAAGATTGAGCCGTCGCCGCAGCAAAGGGCTGCGCTCGAGCTCGCGCCGGAACGAGGCCGCGGTCATGCGCAACGCGCTGCCGCTGCCGCGCACGAAATGCTGCCGCGGCGATGCGGAAACCCCCAGCAGAAGGGCGACTCCGACCATGCCCTCGTCGCCCACCAGCCCGATCTCCAAGCCAGGACATGCACCGAGCGGCGTCACCAAAGAGATGAAGCCGCCGGTCGGAAAATAGACGTGCCGCAGCGGCGTGCCGGCCTCCTGGAGCATGTCGGCGGACGTGAGCTCGACCTGATCGCAGTTCGCGAGGAATCGTCGGCGATCGTTGTCGGGCAGCGCCGCCAGCAAACGATTCGTGCCCACGACCCGGCTCATGACGCGCGCCGACGATTTCCCGCTGCGCCGCATGACGCGGCAGGCATCGCGCATGAGAGAAGGCCGTGGCCTTCAGATCGCTTCATTTCGCTCCGACATCGGGCAGCAGGCGATCGAATTCGTTCTTGACCACCTGGTAACACTCGCACGCGCGTCCCTCGAGACGCGGCCGGTCCAGCACGGTGATCTGGCCGCGGCTGTATTTGATAAGGCCCGTCATCTGCAATTTGCCTGCGGCTTCGGTAACGCCTTCTCTGCGTACGCCGAGCATGTTGGCGATGAGCTCCTGCGTCATGCTCAACTTGTTCGAAGGCAACCGGTCGAGGCTGAGCAGCAGCCAGCGGCACAACTGCTGGTCGACCGAGTGGTGGCGATTGCACACCGCCGTCTGCGCCATCTGGGTCAGCAAGGCCTGCGTGTAGCGCAGCAGCAGATGCTGCAGTGCTGCAGCCCTTTGAAATTCTTTTTTTAGAAGCTGACCCTTTAGGCGATAGGCATGGCCTGCGCTCTGCACGACGGCGCGGCTGGGCGTGGTCTCGCCTCCCATAAACAGCGCGACGCCGACCATGCCTTCGTTGCCGACCACGGCGATTTCGGCGGACGCGCCATCTTCCATGACATACAGCAGCGAGACGATCGACGTCGTCGGAAAATACACATATCGCAACTGGCTGCCGGATTCGTACAGCACGTCGCCGAGCGGCATCGGAACGAGCTCGAGATTGGGCACGAGGCGCGAGAATTCCTTCGCGGGCAGCGCGCGCAGAAGATGATTCTGCTTGGGATCGTGAGGGGCAGGCATGGGCGACCTTTGCGTCCTGCGCACTGCGTTTGTCTTGGCCGACGCCGGCATAGGCTTCCCCGTTAGCGTAGGCAATGTAGGCGCAAAGCGCCAGCGCGTATGTACGACAGCGCACAGAGCTTATGTTCGGCAGCGTACAGACGGCGAGCGGCACGCAGCGCACCGTCTCCTGGCGCTAAAGGAAGGCGACGCAAAGAATGGGCAACCGTCCGTTGCATCGCGGATCGTTATCCGGTCGGCGCGCGCCGATACCCTGGTATCGGCCCGACCGGGTTTCTCGCAGCGGAATGAATCGTCGTTCGCCTCGGCTGCGCTTCCCTCGGTCATCTTGCGACCCGCGCCTATGCTTGATTCCCTTTTGACCCATGCTTCGCACGGAATCACGTACGCCGGACTCGGAACGAAGATCCTCATCCTCCTGGCGATGACGCAGCTGACCATATTCACGGTCACGCTGTACTTGCACCGCAGTCAGAGTCATCGTTCCGTCGAGTTCCATCCGGCGTTGGCGCACGCGTTCCGGTTCTGGAGCTGGCTGACCACCGCGATGGTCACCAAGGAATGGGTCGCGATCCACCGCAAGCATCACGCGCATTGCGAGACCGAGCTCGATCCGCACAGCCCGCAGATCTTCGGCATCGGCAAGCTGATCTTGAACGGAACCGAGCTCTACATGAAAGCGCGCTCGGACCCAAGTCTTCTCGAGCGGTTCGGCCGCGGCACGCCCGACGACTGGATCGAGCGGAACGTCTACACGCGGCATTGCAACTGGGGCCCGACGCTGCTCGCCGTGATCGAGATTGCCCTTTTCGGTGTCGCCGGCATGGCCCTCTGGGCCGTGCAGATGATGTGGATTCCGTTCTGGGGCGCCGGCGTCGTCAACGGCGTCGGCCACTGGTGGGGTTATCGCAACTTCGAAACAGTCGACCGCTCGACCAATCTGGTTCCGCTGGCGGTCTGGGTCGGCGGCGAGGAGCTTCACAACAATCACCACGCATTTCCAAGCTCGGCGAAGTTCTCGCTGCGGCGTTTCGAGTTCGACCTCGGCTGGCTGGTGATAAGAATCCTGGCGAAGCTTGGCCTCGCCGACGTCAAGCGCGTTGCGCACCTCGGCGACTTGCCGGCGCAGAATCGAACGCCGCAGGCGCGTCCGCTTCGAGTGACGCTGAATCCGAAAGTGCGGGTCATGACGAAATTCTTCCGCACGGTGATTCTTCCGGCGGTGCGCGACGAATCGCACGGAAGTCGCGACGACGTACCATCGCTGCGCCTGCGCCGCGCGTTGGCCGATGGCGGCCGATGGCTCGGCGTCGATGATCGCGCCCGGCTCGACGCCTGGATCGGCAAGCGACCGCACCTTTGCACGCTCTGTACATTCCGCACGCAGCTGGCGTCGCTGCTGGAGCAGCGCGACGTCGGCGCCGAATCCGGAGCGCTCTCGCAATGGATACGCGCAGCCCACGAGACGGGTATCGCTTCTTTGCGGACCTTCGCCGCCGCGTTGAATAGAGAAGAGTTCGTCGGCACACGCGAGGAACGCCTGGCTACGTAAGTCCCGAGCGGGCGTCGAGCCACGCGGCGGCCCCGGTCCTTCACAAGATTCTGCCGCCCTATGTGCGCTATCGAACGGTCGCGATTCTTCCGATATGCGCATGATGCTCAAGCGTTATGCGGCTCCCATCTTGCCCGGCGCGGGCGCTGCGCTTCATCCCGAGTAGAGATCATGCATTCCCAATGGGTCGCGAGCTCCGCGGCGCTACCGCACGAAGGCCAGTCGGTCGAGTTCGTTCTCGACGATCGCGACATTGCGATCGACGGCACCTACGCGCGCCAGATTTTCTGCTCGCGCTGGACTTCCTACGAAGTCGGGCGTGTCCGTACGTGGCGGTTGCCGGCACAAAACAGTGCCTGCGTGCTCAGCCGCGACTTGTCACATCGAGGGATAACCGCGTGCGTAAATCAGGCTACCGTGTGAATGCCATCGCCTCGCTCCTCGACGAGCCACGCACGAGCGCGGCCCGGATTCTTCGAGCATGTGCTGCATCGACGATGAGCTTCTGGATCGACGACCGCTCGACGATACACGCCGACCTTCCGGACAACATTCCGCCGATGGCCGAAACTCTCATCGTCGGAACCTACGGCAGCACCTCGACGGCCGACGATATCGAAGACGACCTTCGAGCCGAGCGCCGCGAGCGGGCACGGATGTGGATCACCGAGTAGCTGGAGCCCCGGCAACCCGATGGAGTCCCGCTTGCATCGTCTGGGGCCAAATGCCACCGCCGCTGATCGCGGCGAAAGAACTGCCGCGCGAAGCAATTCACAAATGACTCGCACCTGAGCTCCTGCTCGGTCATCGATGTCGTCTGCTGCGCGCCGACTTTCGTCCCGGCCGGCAAGAGCGTATGACCGGAATCCGGTGGACGAGTCACCTGCGCCGCCGAGTTGACTCTTCGGGCGAGAGCACAGATTCTTATCCGGCATCGCCGATCCGTCGATCGAAGCGGAAGCCTTGCAGAACCCGGCTTTGAGCAGGATCGTGCAGGCCACGCATACCAGCACAGCAGCACCCGCGCGACTCGCGCATCTTCTCGTCGTCGACGACGATCCTGACATCGCCGCGCTCGTCGTACGTTATTTTTCCGCGCAGGGATTTCGCGTGAGCGTCGCCGCCGAGGGCGCTTCGATGCGCCAGTTGCTGGCGGCCGAGTCCGTGGATCTCGTGCTGCTCGATCTCGGTCTTCCGGGCGAGGACGGCTTCGAGCTGACGCGCTACTTGCGCTCGAGCTGGCAGGGACCGGTCATCATCGTGACCGGCCGCGGCGAGTCGGTAGATCGCGTCGTGGGCCTCGAGCTCGGCGCGGACGATTACGTCACCAAGCCGTTCGATCTGCGCGAGCTGCTCGCGCGCGTGCGCAGCGTGTTGCGGCGCGTCGCCGAGCGCGCGTCGGCAGGCGCGTCTGAAAGCGGAACCGTGTTCGCTTTCGCCGGATTTCGACTCGACGCCGCCGCGCGCGAGCTGCGCGATGCGCATCAACGCGTCGTCGAGCTCACCAGCGGCGAGTACGATCTGCTCAAGATACTCGTCGACCACCCCAATCGCGTGCTGTCGCGAGACGATCTGATGACGCGCCTGCACGGACGCGATGCCGGCCCCTACGATCGCGCGATCGACGTGCAGATCAGCCGCCTGCGCCGCAAGATCGAAATCGATCCGGCGCGCCCGGAGATCATCAAGTCGGTACGCGGCGCGGGCTATCTCTTCGCTCAGCAGGTGCGCCGCTCGTGAGCGCCGCCCGCGAGCCCGGCCCGAGCTCGAATGCGGCCTTGTTCGAGGCGCTCTTCGAGACCGCGCCCGACGCGATGATCGTCGTCGATCGGGACGGCTGCATCGTGCTGGCCAATCCGCAGGCCGAGCGATTGTTCGGCTACGCCGCCGGCGAGCTGCGCGGCCACCCCGTCGAAGTGCTGCTGCCGGACAGCGTGCGCGGCGCGCATGTCGGTTACCGTTCCAGCTACATGGACAATCCGCGCGTGCGTCCGATGGGCGCAGGCTACGAGCTGACCGGTGTACGCCGCAGCGGCGAGGCGTTTCCGGTCGAGATCGGCCTCAGTCCGATCCGCACCGGCGAGGGCGTGCTGTTCGCCGCATCGATCCGCGACATCTCCGAAACGCATCGCGTGCGCCAGGCGCTCAAGCGTGCTCGGCACGACACCTTCGCCGCGCAGATCGGCCGCCTCGCGCTCGAATCGCCGAGCTACGAAATCGCCGTGGAAAGCGTGCCCGCGCTGATCGCCTCGGCGCTCGAGGTAAGCGCCGTCGCCGTGCTCTTCTCCGGATCGCGCCGCGACGATCTGCACGTGCGCGGCGAGACGGGCCTCCCGGAACGCCTGCGCGACGCACTGCCGCGCGTCGTCCCGCTGGCGACGCTGTTCGGCAAGCTCGCCGACGGCGCGCCGGTCGGCCTGACACTCACCCAGTTCGACGCTGCGACGGCGGCCCCCCTCGTCGCCGAGCTGGCGCACGCCGGATTCCAGGATGCCGCCGCCGTCCCTCTGCTCGATCGTTACGAACCGATGGGCGCGCTGTTCGCACTCTCGAAGAACCGCGAACGCTTCGATCGCGACGCGCTGCATTTCCTGCAATCCGTCGCGAACATCATTGCCGCCGCGGTGCAGCGCAGCCGTAGCGAAGAGCAGCTCGCGCACTCGCAGCGCCTCGACGCCGTGGGCCAGCTCACAGGCGGCATTGCGCACGATTTCAACAATCTCCTTACCGTGGTATCCGGCAACCTGCAGTTGCTCGAGGCGGAGATCGCCGACCAGTCCGGCCTTCGCGAAATCATCGACAGCGCGTTGCGCGCGGTCGATCGCGGTGCGGTGCTGACGCGCAAGCTGCTCGCGTTCGCGCGACGCCAGCGCCTGATACCACGCGCCGTGCTGCCCACGCAGCTCCTCGCCGATCTCAAGGAGATGCTGCAACGCACGCTCGGCGAGCGCATAGCGGTCACGGTCGAGTGTCCCCCGGACATTCCGCCGGTGTTCGCCGATCCGGGCGAGCTCGATGCCGCGCTGATCAATCTCGCGCTCAACGCGCGCGACGCGATGCCGCGCGGCGGCGCCGTCACGATCCAAGCGCGCAAAGACGTCCTCACCGAGAGCGACGGCGAGCTGCCGCCCGGCGCGTACGTCGTGTTCACGGTCACCGACACCGGCATCGGCATGACGCCGGACGTGCTCGCGCGTGCGCTCGAGCCGTTCTTCACGACCAAGGAGGCCGGCAAGGGCAACGGCATGGGCCTCAGCATGGTCTACGGCTTCGTCAAGCAGTCCGGCGGACGGATGACGATCGACAGCACGCTCGGCTACGGCACGCGCATCGAGCTGTTCTTGCCCGCCAGCTCTCCGCGCGTGGCCGCGAACGGCGCGCCGATCCCGGCTCCGCTGCACAAGGGCCGCGAAACGATTCTCGTCGTCGAGGACGAACCGGAAGTGCGCGGCATTGCGCTCGCGTTCCTGCGCTCGCTGGGCTACACGATCTGCGAGGCGGCCGACGGAGAAAGCGCGCTCGAAATGCTCGCCGCACGCACCGACATCGAGCTTTTGTTCTCCGACATCGTGCTCGGCAGCGGCATGACCGGTTTCGATCTCGCCCGCGAAGCGAAGAAGCTGCGCCCCGGCCTGCGCATCCTGCTCACGTCAGGCTACGAGCGTGCATCGGGCGGACCCGACGCGTCTTCGGACATCGAAGTGCTGCGCAAGCCCTATCGCCGCGAACAGCTCGCCGCCGTCGTGCGCAAGGCGTTCGGCGACGAGTGATCTTTTCGCAGCTTCGTGTGTATCTCAGTGCACGAACGCCGATCCGTTCGCGAGCGCGTGCAGGCCTTCCTCGTCCAGCACCTTGACCTCGCGGCGCAGCACCGAAATACAGCCCATGTCCTGCAGGTGCGACAGCGCGCGACTGACCGTCTCGTGCTTGAGCGCGAGGAAGCTCGCCATGTCCTGACGACTCATGCGCAGAATGAAATGGCGATCGCTGAATCCGAGCCGCGCATGGCGTCCGGCAATGTCGACCAGGAACGCGGCGACGCGCTGCTCGGCCGACAACGTACCGAGCGCGAGCATCCAAGCGCGATCGAGACGAATCTCTTGCGCGAGCGCGGCGGTGAGGCGCATGTGCAGCTCCGGAATCTCCATACATGCGGTCAGCACCGGCGGGTACGGCAGATCCCACACCTCGCCGTCTTCGAGCGCGATCACATCGCAGGCGTACGTGCGAAGGCCGATCGATTCGACGCCGAGCAGGTCACCGCGCATGCGAAAACCGGTCACTTGCTCGCGGCCGTCGTCGGAAAGCGCGCTGGTCTTGAAGCAGCCGACATGCACCAGGTGCAGCGCGTGGAACGGCTGCCCGGCGCGGTAGACGTATTGTCCCGCGAGAATCTTGCGGCGCGTGACGGACACATGCCGGCGTAGGAGCTCGATGTCGATGCCTTCTGCGAGCGTGGACACGGCGTGCGCGCGATGAGTCGGAGCGACGAGCGTGGCGGTGGCGGTGAGAAGGGTCATGACAGCGTCCTCGGGGTTCGATTCGACGAGGAGACTACCGGCGAAGACTCTCGGGACGACGTCGGATCGGCAACGGTTTGTAACCGTACGTAACAGCAGCGGCGTTGCAGCGACTTGATGCCGCTCAAGTGCGGGCCGTGGCGATCGACGGACACTCGGCAAACTCGAACCCTCCCCACCGAGATCCTGATGCGCGGCAATACCTCCTTCATCGACCCGGCCGCCGTAGAAGCCTGGGACGCCTGGTTCCGCTGGCGCCGCGACGGCCGGATCGGCGATTTCTCGATCGACGATACGTGGACGCGCGTCGCGCGCGCTCTCGCCTCCGTCGAAGCCTTGCCGGGCGTATTCGAAAAACGCCTGGTCGACGCGTGCGCGTCGTGGAAGCTTTTGCTCGACGAAAGCCTCCTGACGACCGCGGGCACAGAGCAGGCGGATTGGCGCGACGATGGGCTCGTCGCCGTCGTCAACGCCGCCGTCTTCGTGCGCGGGCGCTTTGCGACCGGTGCGCGTTTCGACTACGCCGCATTTGCGGAGACCGCCGCGCTCGCCGTGCGTGCGCTGGACAACGCCGGCATGTTGGCGGCGCGGCGTACGTCGCGCGGCGAATCCGCGATCGGCGTCGGCATCGTCGGGCTTGCCGACGCGCTCGCATTCCTGCGCGTGCGCTATGGCAGCGCACTCGGCCGCTCGATCGCGCGGGACATCGCGAGCGAGCTCGCGCGGGCGTGCCTGCACGAATCCGTGCGCCTCGCGCGCGAGCGCGGACGTTGCCGTGTCGCGCCGTCGATATCCACGCACCTGCTCGAATCCGACGTGCTCGGCGCCGAGCTCGAGGCAGACCTCGACCGTCACGGCTCGCGCCACGTGCGCGTCACCTCGATCACCTCGCAACCACGGCTCGCGCTGCTCGCTAACAATGTTGCCGATGCCGCCGATCCGCTGCGCGGCGCCGATCAAGCGTATGTCGTCGCGACGCGCGACACCTCGCGCGTCGTGTCTTCATCCGGTTATGCGATGACGATAAGCCGCGACGTGGCGAATCGGCACAGCGGACTGCACGCCTGGCAGACACTCGCGCAGATTCCGGTCACCGAACAAATCGAAATGCGCGCCGCGATCCAACCTTGGATCGATGTGCCGATTTCCTACCCCCTCGCCGTCGCGCAGATGCCCGACGCGCGCGATCAGCGCCACGCTGCACTTTTGGCTGCGGCATACGGCCTGGGTGCCGTGATCTGGAATCCGCCGGACCACGGCTGGCCTGTGCGCGAGAGCCCGGCAGAAGGCGCACCCGCGATACGGGAAAAGATGCCCGTCGATTGATCGGCCGACTGCGCCAAACCGAACGAAACGCGGAGCGCTTGGAGTGAAGCACTCCGCGTCCGCCTACCGCTTCTGAGGCTATCGATCAGAAGCGGTACCCCGCTGAAACGCCGTACACCCACGGATCCACGCTCACCGTCCCGACGCGCGAGCCGTGTGCTCTCTCAGTGGCGCGTGAACAACGGCAGCCGCGCATGATTGAGCACATGCCGCGTCGCGCCGCCGAGCGCCCATTCGCTGAAGCGGGTCCTGCCGTACGCGCCCATCACGAGCAGGTCCGCCTCGAGCTTCGTGGCGTTTTCCAGCAAAGCCTCGCCCGCATGCTCGTCGTCGGCGCCGATGTCCTTCGATTCGACGTCGATGCCGTGGCGCTCGAGATACGGAAGGATGTCGAACGCCGGCTTCCAGGTCACGTCGAGATAGGCAGGTCGGCGCTCTCCGCACAGCAGCACGACACGTTTGGCGTGCTGCAGGAGCGGCATCGCGGCATGGATCGCGCGGACCGCCTCGGGTGCGCCGTTCCACGCCAGCGCGATGCAGTCCAGGCGCGCGCTGCGCACTTCGGCCGTGGGCACGACGATGCAAGGAAGGTGCGAAGCAAGCACGAGGCTGGCGACGTCGGGAGCCGAACCCCAGGGCTCGTCGCCGTTGAGCTCCAGCACGAGCAGGTCGTGCCACGTGCCGATCTGCGCGAGCGCGTCCGGCAGGTAGCCTTCCGCGACGTGCCACGAGGTGTGGTTGATGCCGAGCGATCGCGCCCACAACGCGAACGGACTTTGCGCCGACTGCGCCGCCGCCTCGAGCGCGCGCGCGTTCTCGAAGATCGCCGTGATGAGGTCCGGCGGACAATAACGCGGCGCCGCGTACAGCGGCGAGGGATAGATGTACGCGCCGGTCAGCGAAGCGCCGATCATGGCGGCGAGCCGGCCGCCGTATTCGATGGCGCGGCTCCAGGGCTGCTTGAAACTGCTGGTATGGACGAGTATGTCCTGCATCGCACGGTCTCCTGTCGGCACCGGCGGCGTCATGCCGCGGCGCGCTCGATCGTGCCGGCAACGCTACCGGCGAGCGGTGCTCGCCGTTCTGATCTGAATCAAGTCACGCAGTGAAGGACTCAGTCCAGCGCGATGCGCTCGCCCGGAGCCGGCGTTTCGCAGGACACGCCGCGTTCGGCGAGACGCGCGGCCAGCGCCGACATGCCCCTCGCGGGCTCGCCATGCACGAGCAGCACCTTGCGCGGCGTTCCGACGTGGCCGAGCCAGCCGAGAAGATCGCGCTGTCCCGCGTGCGCGGAGAATCCGTTGATGGTCCAGATCTTCGCGCGCACCCCGATGTCTTCGCCGAACAACTTGACGTGATCGGCGCCGTCGATGATGCGCCTCGCAGGCGTCCCCTCAACGGCATAGCCGACGAAGACGATGCCCGCTTCCTTGCGCCAGAGGTTGTGCTTGAGGTGGTGGCGCACGCGCCCGCCCGTGCACATGCCCGAACCCGCCAGGATCACCGCGCCGCCGTCGATGCGATTGATCGCCATCGAGTCGCTGACATCGCGCGTGAATCGCATTCCCGGCAACGCGAAGAGATCGCCGCCACCAGCAAGCCGGGCGCGTGCCGGGTCGGCCAGGCAATCCGGATGACGCCGGAAGATCTCGGTCGCCGAGATCGCCATCGGCGAATCGAGGAAGACCGGCAGATGGCGAGGCAGCTTGCCCTCGTGCATCGCGTCGGCGAGATGGAACAGTATTTCCTGCGCGCGCTCGAGCGCGAAGGTCGGGATGACGACATTGCCGCCGCGATCCAGCGTATCGGCGACGGCGCCGATCAGCTCGTCCACACTCGCCGTCACCGATCGATGATCGCGATCGCCATAGGTGGCTTCCATCACGACGTGATCGGCGGGCGGCGGCGGATCCGCATCGCGCAGGAGCGGACGGCCCGGATTGCCGATATCGCCGGAGAACACGATGCGCCGCCGCGACGCGCCCTTCCCCGCCTCGACGACGATCGACGCCGAGCCCAGCATGTGGCCGGCGTCGATGAAGCGCGCGCGCAGTCCCGGCGCAAGATCGATGTCGACGCGGTATTCGGCGCGACGTCCGAAGAAATCCATCGCGCGGAATGCGTCCTCGAGCGTATACAGCGGCAACGCATCGGCCACGCCGCCGCGGCGCAGGCGTCTGGAGCGCAGCCTCGCGTCCTCTTCCTGCAGAGACGCCGCGTCGCTCAGCACCAGCCGCGCGAGCTCGCACGTAGCCGCGGTCGCGATGATTTCGCCGCGGAAGCCGCGCTTGACCAGCAGAGGAATGCGCCCGCAATGATCCAGATGCGCATGCGTCAGCAGCAGGAAGTCGATCGACGCCGGATCGAAGCCGAAGGTGCCCGCATTGCCGCGTTCGACCGATTCGTTGCCCTGGAAAAGCCCGCAATCGATCAGGACGCGCCGGCCGGCGCATTCGAGCAGATGGCACGAGCCGGTAACTTGTCGGGCGGCGCCGTGGCAGGTCAGCGACATCATCGCAATCGGATCTCCGCGCGGATCGCCGTCGCGGACGCTTCCACGACGGCATCACGTTAGCGGCATCGAAGCTCGCGCCGATTGATCACGATCAAGACGGCGCGCCATGCGCCTGCGCCCACGCGGTATCCTGCGCAACTGTTGCTCGTGCTGCACGCGCGCGCACCTGCGGAGGGCCGCCATGCAGTACATCGAGAACAAGACCTGGGAAGAGCTCAAGGTCGGCGACAGCGCCGAGCTCGAGCGCACGTTGCGCAAGCAAGACATCGAGCTTTTCGCCGTCCTGTCGGGCGACGTCAACCCGGCGCACGTCGACGAGGATTTCGCAAAATCCGACGCTTTCCACAAAGTCATCGCGCACGGCATGTGGGGCGGCGCGCTGATCTCGGCCGTGCTCGGCACGGAGCTGCCGGGGCCCGGCACGATCTACGTCGATCAAACGCTACACTTCAAGAAGCCGGTCGGCATCGGCGACACGATCAAGGTGCGCGTGACCGTTCGCGAAAAGCACGCCGGCAACCGCGTGACGCTCGATTGCGCTTGTCTTAACCAGGACGGTGAGGTCGTCGTCGAAGGCCAGGCGCTGGTGCTCGCGCCGATCTTGAAGGTGCGGCGGCCGCGGGTCGTGCTGCCCGAGATCCATATGCACGAACTTGGCGCGCGTTATCGCCAGCTGATCGATGCGACGCGCTCGCTCGAGCCGCTGCGCATGGCGGTGGTGCATCCGTGCGACGAGCTCTCGCTCCTCGGTGCGCTCGAAGCGAAAAAAGAAAACCTGATTGTGCCGGTCCTGGTCGGCCCTGAAGCGAAAGTGCGCGCCGCCGCCGAGAAGGCCGGCCGCTCGCTCGAAGGCATCGAGATCGTCGACGTGCCGCACAGCCATGCCGCTGCGGCGCGCGCGGTGGAGCTCGCGCGATCGGGCGCCGTGCGCGCGCTGATGAAAGGAGCGCTGCACACCGACGAGCTGATGGCGGCCGTGGTCGATACCGCCTTGGGCCTGCGCACCGAGCGGCGCATGAGCCACGTATTCGCGCTAGACGTGCCGACGTATCCAAAACCGCTGCTGCTGACGGATGCGGCGATCAATATCGAGCCTGACCTGATGGACAAGCGCGACATCGTGCAGAACGCGATCGATCTCGCGCACGCGATCGCGATCGCGAAACCGAAGGTCGCGATCCTGTCGGCGGTGGAGACGGTCTATCCGAAGATCAAATCGACGGTCGAGGCGGCGGCGCTTTGCAAGATGGTCGATCGCGGCCAGATCACCGGCGGCATCGTCGACGGACCGCTCGCGTTCGACAACGCGATATCGCGCGCCTCCGCCGACACCAAGCACATCAACTCGCCGGTCGCAGGCGACGCCGACATCCTCGTCGTTCCCGACCTCGAGTCCGGCAACATGCTGGCCAAGCAGCTGATCTATCTTTCCGGCGCCGAAGTCGCGGGCATCGTGCTCGGCGCGCGCGTGCCGATCGTGCTGACCAGCCGCTCCGACAGCGTGCTCTCGCGGCTCGCCTCCTCGGCGCTCGCGGTCCTCGTCGAGCATCGCAAGCGCCGGGCGCCGGCATGAGCGAGGCGATCCTCGTCCTCAATGTCGGCTCGTCGAGCATCAAATTCGCGCTCTATCGCGTCGGCGAGCTGGATCTTTTGTGCCGCGGCCATATCGAGCGCATCGGCACCGACGCCGCGAGCTTCAGCGCCAGCGGCCCGCTCGGTGCCGCGCTCGGCGATACGCCGCCGTCCGCGCGCGATCACGCCTCGACCGGGCAGTGGCTGCTCGACCGCATCGCCGAGCGTCTGCCCAGAGTCACGGTGCGCGCCGCAGGCCATCGCATCGTCCACGGCGGCATGGAATTCACGGCGCCGGCGTTCATCGACGATCGCGTGCTGGCAGCGCTCGAACGCCTCGCGCCGCTCGCGCCGAATCATCAGCCGCACAATCTTGCCGCCGTGCGAATGGTCGCACGCGCGTGGCCTGACTTGCCGCAAGTCGCCTGCTTCGACACCGCGTTCCATCGCACGCAGCCGCGCAACGCGCAGTGGTTCGCGCTGCCGCGCGCGTTCGCGGACGAAGGCATCGTCCGCTACGGCTTTCATGGTCTTTCGTATGAGTATCTTTCGGGCGCGCTCGCCGAGCATGCGGGCGCGCGCGCCGACGCACGCGTCGTCATCGCGCACCTCGGCCATGGCGCCAGCCTGTGCGCATTGCGCGAACGCAAGAGCGTCGCGACGACGATGGGCTTCACCGCGCTCGACGGCCTGATGATGGGCCGGCGCAGCGGCGCGATCGATCCCGGCGTGCTGCTGCATCTGATGCAGGAACGCGGCATGACGGCGGCCGAGGTCGGCGATCTCTTGTACAACCGCTCCGGCCTCCTCGGCGTCTCGGGCATCAGCGACGACCTGCGTACGCTCGAGGCCGATGGCAGCGACGCCGCGGAACAGGCGATGGATCTTTTCGCGTATCGCGCAGCGCGCGAGATCGGATCGCTCGCGGCCGCGCTCGGCGGCGTCGACGTGCTCGTCTTCAGTGCCGGCATCGGCGAGCGCTCCGCGCAGATGCGCGCAAGAATCTGCGCATATTCGAAGTGGCTCGGCGTCTCGATCGACACACACGCGAACGGCACGCACGGCCCGCGCATCGGCGCCGCCGATTCCCGTGTCGATGTGCTGGTCGTCCCAACCGACGAAGAGATCGTGATCGCGCGCGCCGCGAATGCGTGGATCGAGGACCGGGCCGGGAATACGCGCTCGAAGTGACGTGGATCAACACGGGCGGCGCACCGGGGCGCGAAGCTGACCGCCGACTCCACGGAGATCGCGGACATGACCAAGACGACTACGCGCAATCGCACCTCAGCCGCCCAGCGCGGCACCAAGACTTCGAAATCGGCCGCACGCCCGAAGAAAATCGCGACACCGCCGCGACGTACCGCGTCGACCAAACGCGCCGCCGGCGCCATCGTCGTGTCCGCGCCGACGCGCGATGCGCCGCGCTGGACCGAAACGTTGTCCGACGGCACGCGCATCATCATTCGGCCCATCCACAAGGAAGACGCCGCGATCGAGCGCGCGTTCATCAAGCGCCTTTCGCCCGAATCACGCCGCTTGCGCTTCCTCGGCCAGATGAGCGAACCGAGCGAGGAGCTTATCCGCCTCCTCACCGACATCGACTACCGGCGAGACATGGCGTTCGTCGCGCTCGTTCATCGCGACAGCGAGAAAAAAGAGATCGGCGTCGCGCGCTACGGCACGAGCAAGGACGGCAAGACCTGCGAATGCGCGGTCACGGTCGCCGACGAATGGCGCAACCGCGGCCTCGGCTCGTTGCTGATGCGTCATCTGATCGAGGTCGCGCGATCGCGCGGCGTGCGCTCGATGATCTCGCTGGACTCCGCCGACAATCTGGCGATGCGCGATCTCGCGAAGTTCATGGGCTTTCGCCGCAAGCGCGATCCGAAAGACCCGACGCAGGTCCTCCACACCCTCAAACTGCAATGAGCGCACGCGCGTGCGCGATATCCTCGCCTGCAGTACGGACGTCAACGTCTGGGGACCCGGCATCCGCTATGCGGCGGAGCTGTCCGCGAAACTCGGCGCCTCGCTGACCGGCATCCATATCGCAGCGCAGATCCCGCGCCGTGCTCCGCCCGGCACACCGCCTTCGGTGCTGGCCGAATTCGTCGCCTACGCGCAGGAAGAAGTGCAGGCGGCGATGCAATCCGGTCCGCGCTTCGCCGCGTGGGCGCGCCAGCTCGGCGTGCGCTCGACGCACTGGCAGGTCGCGCTCGGCGATCCGCTCGACGTGCTGGGCGCGGCCGGTAACTGGCACGACGCGATCGTCATCGAGCGCCGCCTCGAAACCCGCGAGGACACGACCGAGCTGATCGGCGAGATGCTGCTCTCGGGCTTCACCTGCATCGCCGTGCCGGAAACGATGTACGCGATCGGCCGGCTCGAGCGTATCGCGATTGCGTTCGACGGATCGCCTGCGTGCATCCGCGCGCTGCACAGCGCGATTCCGCTCTTGTCCCGCGCCGCCCACGTCATCTTGCTGACCGGAAAGTGGCGCGATCTCACCGACGAGCCTCCCGTCTGCCGGCCTGCATTCGATCCGGTGCGGCATCTCGCCCAGCACGGCATCGCGGTGCAGAGCGAGGCGCTCGATATGACCGGCACCGACGCCGGCGACGTGCTGCTCGAAGCGGCGTCGCGCCAGCGCGTGGACCTCCTCGTCACCGGCGTGGAGGGCAAGCGGCGGCTCGGCGAAACCTATCTCGATCCGCTGCCGCGGCATCTCCTGCGCTACGCCGGCCTGCCGCTCTGCATGGCGCAGTGAGCGCGACGGCCTCGCCACCGAACGAGCACGACTCGCGCGCACCGCAGCTCGACATTCCCGCGTTCGAGGCGCGGCACAATCTCGATTTCGCGGTCTATTTCGCGGCCGAGTGCGCAGCTCTGATGAAGCTCGCCGCGGACGGCATCGTCGTGATGACGCCCGATCGCATCGCGGCGACCGCGCGCGGCCGGCCGCTTCTGCGCATCGTCGCGATGTGCTTTGACCGCTACCTCGCGCGCCGGGCGGCGTGGCGGCCGGTTACTCCAAGGCCTTGTGATGCATTGTGTGGCGCGTGCCTGTAGCTGACCCGGATCAAGCCGAAGCCCTGCCGCACGCCGGATCGGGGCGCATTTGATCCAGATCAGGGTGCCGCCGGTCGGCATCGAGGAGACTTTTCCCACAGTGCCCGTTGACGCCTTTGGGAAAAAGCCATGAAACGCCTGATGCTCTCGTGTGTGATGGCGGCCGCGCTGGCCGCCGCCGGGTGCGGTTCGCGTTCGGCCGACGTCGATGCGGCCGGTGCCGCGACGGCGGCGGCGGAAACGGGCGGCTCGGCCAAGGGCGATTTCGGTCCGCCGCAGGGCGAGCCGATCCATGCCGTGTTGACGAGCCCTCCGCACGTTCCGCCGCCGGTCGGCCGCGACCATCCGGCGAAAGTCATCGTCGAGCTGACCGTCATCGAGAAGGAGATGCCTATCTCCGAAGGCGTTTCCTACACGTTCTGGACCTTCGGCGGCACCGTGCCCGGCAGCTTCATCCGAGTGCGCCAGGGCGACACGGTCGAGTTCCACCTGCGCAACGATCCGACCAGCAAGATGCCGCACAACATCGACCTGCACGGCGTGACGGGCCCCGGCGGCGGCGCGGCGTCGAGCTTCACCGCGCCCGGCCACGAATCGCAGTTCACGTTCAAGGCGCTGAATGAAGGCCTCTACGTATATCACTGCGCCACGGCGCCGGTCGGCATGCATGTGGGCAACGGCATGTATGGCCTGATCCTCATCGAGCCGCCCGGCGGCTTGGCCAAGGTCGATCACGAGTACTACGTGATGCAGGGCGATTTCTATACGACCGGAAAATATCGCGAGAAAGGCTTGCAGCCGTTCGACATGGAAAAGGCGATCGACGAAAAGCCGACCTACGTGCTGTTCAACGGCGCCGAAGGCGCGCTGACCGGCGACAAGGCGCTCGCTGCGAAGACCGGCGAGACGATACGCCTCTTCGTCGGCAACGGCGGACCGAATCTCGTCTCGAGCTTCCATGTGATCGGCGAGATCTTCGACAGGGTGCGCTACGAAGGCGGCACGCGCGAGCAGGAGAACGTACAGACGACGCTGATCCCCGCCGGCGGCGCGGTCATGGTGGAGTTCCATACCGAAGTGCCCGGCAGCTACGTGCTGGTCGATCATTCGATCTTCCGCGCGTTCAACAAAGGCGCGCTCGCGATCCTCAAGGTCGACGGCACGGAGAACAAGTCGATCTATTCCGGCAAGGAAGTCGATTCAGTGTATCTGGGCGATCGCGCCGAGCCGAACTTGAAGCCGGTCGCGGTCGCGACGAAAGCGGCCGCGGCCGGCGCCCTGACCGTCGAAGACCAGGTCAAGGCCGGCCAGGTGCTGTTCACCGGCACCTGCTCGGTCTGCCATCAGGCCAACGGCGAAGGACTGCCCGGCGTGTTTCCGCCGCTGGCGAAATCGGACTTGATCGCCGCCGATGCCCAACGCGCGGTCGGCATCCTGCTGCACGGCCTCAGCGGCAAGATCACCGTCAACGGCAAGGAATACAACTCGGTCATGCCGCCGATGACCCAGTTGAACGACGACGAAGTCGCGAACATTCTCACTTACGTACTGAACAGCTGGGGCAATCCGGGCGGCCGCATCACGGTCGACGACGTCGCCAAGGTCCGCGCGCAACCTGCGCCCGCGGCGACAGCGGCACATTGAACGGACTGGCAGCGATGCGACGCGCCCCTACCCTGTCGATGAGCCTCGCATGCGCGGTGCTCGGCGCAACGAGCACGGTGTACGCGGCGGACTACGTCTCACTGACCGGCGGTACGTTCGCC
>Ga0068862_100000246_pt1 | contig 60352 bp, 55 predicted proteins | sample KBSSwiS52_FD_66598 | JGI IMG/M metagenome (GOLD analysis project Ga0068862, IMG submission 66598) | Switchgrass rhizosphere microbial communities from Kellogg Biological Station, Michigan, USA - KBS Switchgrass S5-2 | ecosystem: Host-associated > Plants > Roots > Rhizosphere > Soil ...
CGGATCGACGTGGATCTTCATGCGCTCGTCGATGACGAGCTCGACGCCCATCTGGCCGAGGAGCTCCATCGTCGTCGTCACGTCGTGCAGGTGCGGCACGTTGCCGATGGTGACGGGCTCGTCGGCGAGCAGGCACGCCGCAAGGATCGGCAGCACCGCGTTCTTGGCGCCGGATATCCAGACGTCGCCGTTCAGCGCTTCACCGCCGTTGATCACAATTTTCGCCACGCGTGGTTCTCGCAGGTTGCCGCCATCCATGGGTGTGTTACCTCTGAAAGCTTCCTTGCCTTTAAAAAGCAGCCGTCCTGGCCGCACGTCGATCATTTCGCTTCAACCGCCGCGGGCGGCTTCGTCGGGTGTCAGGGTTTTCAGCGACAGCGCATGGATCTCGCCGCCCATCCGATCGCCGAGAGTCGCATAAACCATGCGATGGCGTGCGAGCGGCAGCTTGCCGGCGAACGCCGGGCTCACTACCAGCGCCTCGAAATGCACGCCGTCGGGGCCGTGAACCTCGACGCGGGCGTCCGGGAGGCCGGTCTGGATCAGATGCTGGATGGTGTGGGTGTCCATTTGCTGCGTATATGGGGGCGATATCAGGAAGATCGGCGCCCACCGGCGAAGTCAGCCTCAACAAAGCGGGCTGGAGGCTGCGACGCTGGCGCCGTCACGGCCGTCCTCAAGCCAAACCGGGGGCTAACCGTTACAATGGGGCGGCGAATGGTACTCAAAATCCTGCGGCGCAGAAATCAAGAGTTTGACGACCTCGCGCTTTCGTACCCCGATCCGGATGAACGTACCGCCCCGATGAACGCCCAGATCCAGGCCGCCCCGATGCCGCTCAGCAACCCGCTCCTCGACGGGGCGAAGCTTGTGCGCAGCGCGCGCGCGGTCATAGCGACCGAGGCGCGCGCGATCGAGGTGCTGCACGATCGCATCGACGGCCGCTTCCTGCGCGCCTGCCAGCTGATGTTCGAGTGCGCCGGCCGCGTCGTCGTTTCGGGCATGGGCAAGTCCGGCCACATCGCGCGCAAGATCGCAGCGACGCTGGCCTCGACCGGCACGCCGTCGTTCTTCGTGCATCCGGGCGAAGCCAGCCACGGCGATCTCGGCATGATCACGCAGAAGGACGTCGTGCTGGCCTTGTCCAACTCGGGCGAGACCGACGAGCTTCTGACCATCCTGCCGCTGATCAAGCGCCAGGGCATTCCGCTGATCGTCATGAGCGGGAACGACGAATCCTCGCTGGCGCGCATCGCCGACGTGCACCTGGACACCAGCGTGCCGGCAGAAGCCTGCCCGCTCGGCCTCGCGCCGACGGCGAGCACGACCGCGGCGCTGGTCATGGGCGATGCGCTCGCGATCGCGCTGCTCGAAGCGCGCGGCTTCACGGACGAGGATTTCGCGCGCTCGCATCCGGCGGGCAGCCTCGGCCGCCAGCTGCTGCTCAAGATCAGCGACGTCATGCACACCGGCGACAAGATTCCGACCGTCGTGCCGGAGGCGTCTCTGACCGAAGCCTTGGTCGAGATGACGCGCAAGGGCCTGGGCATGACCGCGATCGTCGACGATCAGCACCATCTCCTCGGCGTCTTCACCGACGGCGACTTGCGCCGCGCGGTCGACGACGACGACATCGATCTTCGCGCGACGCCGGTGACGCACCTCATGACCGCGCGGCCGAAGACCATTTCGGGCGACAAGCTCGCCATCGAAGCCGCGCGCCTGATGGAAGCGCACAAGATCCATGCGTTGCTGGTCGTCGATCAGGACAATCGCGTGGTCGGGGCGCTGAACATTCACGACCTTCTGCGCGCGCGCGTCGTCTGAGCGCCGTGAATCGAGAATCGGGAATGGAGAATCGCTGAAAGCCGGCCGACACCGATTCGAGCTACCCTGTCGTCCGATTCCCCTTTCGCGATTTCCGAGTCCGTGCTTCCGAGCGATCTTCCCACCGATATCCGCGAACGCGCCGCGCGCGTCAAGCTCGCCATCTTCGATGTCGACGGCGTGCTGACCGACGGCCGCCTGATCTACGCAGCGGACGGCCACGAGCTCAAGGCGTTCCACGTACACGACGGGCTCGGCCTGAAGCGCCTGCTCGCCAATCACGTCGAAGTCGCCGTCATCACCTCGCGCATGAGCATGCTCGTGACCGAGCGCATGGCCGAGCTCGGCGTCGCGCACGTCTATCAAGGCCAGGACGACAAGCTCGCATGCTTCGAGCAGCTGCTGCACGCGCTCAAGCTCGCGCCCGACGAGGTCGCGTACACCGGTGACGATCTTCCCGATCTTGCGGTCATGCAGCGGGTCGGGCTCGCGATCGCGGTTGCCAACGCGCATCCGTGGGTCCGCGAGCGCTCGCACTGGCGCACGCGGCTCTCCGGCGGCGCGGGCGCGGTGCGCGAAGTGGCTGATCTGATTCTCGGCGCGCAGGGCAAGGCCGAAGCCGAGCTCGCCGCGTTCCTGCGATGACCGATCGTCGTCTCTGGCTCGTCGCCGCGATCCTCGCGATCGCCGGCATCGGCCTCAACATCGTGTTCTGGATCACACGCGAGCGCATCAACGAGCAGACGTTCGCCGGACCGCCGCGCTCGGACTACACGCTGACCGACTTCACGCTCAACGCGCTCGACTCGGAAGGCGCGCTCTCGTTCCAGACGACGGGACCTGCGCTGCAGCGGCGCGGCGACGACGGATCGATCTTCATGACGACGCCCGATTACGTGGTCGTCGACGGCAACGGCCATCCGTGGAAAGGCAAGTCGGATTCGGCCTGGGTCAACAAGGAAGGCACGATCATGAAGCTCCTGGGACACGTCGAGATGCACCGCCAGCCCGAGGCCAACCTGCCGCCGATCGACGTCGTGACCCGGGATCTGACCACCTGGCCCAAGGACAAGAAGATGGAAACGGCCGAGCCCGCAACCATCACGCAGCCCGGCTCTATACTGCGCGGCGTCGGCATGCGCGGCGATCTCAACACCAAAGTCCTGGAGCTCCTCTCCGATGTCCACGCGACCATTGAACCGAAGAGCGCGCGCAAGTAACGGCGTGCGTGCATCGATCATTCCCCTCGTCGCCGCGTGCGCATTCGCGCCGATCGCGGCGAGCGCGCTCAGCACCGATCGGCAGCAGAAGATGCTGATCAATGCCGACTACTCGAAGATCGTGCAGAACTCCAACGGCAGCAAGCCGGGCGAGCCGAGCGTCGCGTACCTCAACGGCACCGTGACGATGGACCAGGGCACGCTGAAAGCGCGCGGCGACGAAGCGACGATCTACCAGCATCCGAGCGGCGCCAAGAACGCGCAAGGCGAGGACGTATCGAGTCAGCTGCAACGCGTGATCCTGATCGGCAAGAAGAAACAGGCGCACATCGAGCAGCAGCAGGATGCCGGCGGCCTCATGACCGGCGATTCGGACAAGATCGACTACAACGCCGACACCAGCATCGCCGTCCTGACCGGCAACGTCGTCGTCGTGCAGCCGGGACGCGGCGAATTCCGCGGCGCGTACATGACCTACAACACCAACACCGGCGAGATGGAAAGCGGCGACAAGAATTCGTCCGGCTCGCGCGTGACGATGGTCATCGAGCCGAAGGCGAAGCCCGCTCCGGCCAAGACCGACGCGAAGCCCGCCGACGCCAAGCCGGCCGACGGGAAGCCGCCCGCGGACGGCAAGCCGTCCACCGATCCGAAACCCGCTGCGAGCGACCAGCACTGATGCTGAGCGCCACCGGATTGCAGAAAAGCTTTCGCGGCCGCACGGTCGTGCGCGGCTTCGAGTTTTCGCTCGACGAAGGCGAGATCGTCGGCCTCCTCGGCCCGAACGGCGCCGGCAAGACGACGTGTTTCTACATGGTCGTCGGACTCATCGCGGCCGATGCGGGCACGATCCAGATCGACGATCGCGACGTGACGGAGCTTCCGATGCATGCGCGTGCGCGCCTTGGCGTCGGCTATCTGCCGCAGGAGCCTTCGGTATTCCGCCGGCTCTCGGTCGCGGACAACATCCTCGCAATCCTCGAGCTTCGCGACGATCTCGACGGCAAAGGCCGCACCGGCGAGCTCGAATCGCTGCTCGACGATCTCCAGATCGGCCATATCGCGGATCAGAAAGGCGTGTCCCTTTCCGGCGGCGAGCGGCGCCGCGTGGAAATCGCGCGTGCGCTCGCGGCGAAACCGCGGTTCATGCTGCTCGACGAGCCTTTCGCCGGCATCGATCCGATCTCGGTCGTCGACATCCAGCGCATCGTCCGCCAGCTGAAGTCGCGCGGCATCGGCATCCTCATCACCGACCACAACGTGCGCGAAACGCTCGGCATCTGCGAGCGCGCGTACATCATGAGCGAAGGCGCCGTTCTGGCGCAGGGCGCGCCGGCGGAAATCCTCGCCAACGAGCAGGTGCGCGAGGTCTATCTCGGGCGCGAATTTCGCATGTAAGCGGCGCGCGCGGCACGCCTGTGCCCGCCAGAATGAACAAGCGGCGGTTGGCTACAAAGCGGCTTTTTGCAGCAGAAGCCCGGCTGCCCGGCGGCGCCGAACCGGTACAGCCTCCGCCTGCTCAAGCGTGACGTCAAGCCTGCCTGTGTCATCCATTTGGCGTTAGGATGAGGCTCAAAGGGGGCTTGGCACGATTTGGGCATGAAACCCGCTCTCCAGATACGACTCAACCAGCAGCTCGCCCTGACGCCGCAGTTGCAGCAGGCGATCCGCTTGCTGCAGCTTTCGAGCATGGAGCTCGAGCTGGAGCTCAATACCGCCATCGAGTCGAACCCCCTTCTGGAGCTCGAAGCCGACCGCGCGGACGACGGCGAGGCCGACGGCCCGGAGACGGTCGACGGCGTCGAGGCGGCGCCGGAAACGCCGGCCGAAGCCGCCGAATCGTCCACCGAATCCGACGACGGCCCGCTCGATCTCGAGCTCGAGCGCAACGACTACCGCGGCAGCAATCTCGACGAGGACGGCCTCGAGCCGCAGGACGCCGAAGTCGAGGACCTGCGCGATCATCTCCTCTGGCAGCTCAACCTCACGCCGATGTCGGCGCGCGATCGCGCGATCGCCGCCACGATCATCGAGGGCATCGACGACGACGGATACTTGAGCGAATCCGACGAATCGATCCAGGGCAGCCTCGTCTCGCTGTATGCCGTAAGCCAGGACGAGATCGAGGCGGTGCGCCACTGCGTGCAGCGCTTCGACCCGATCGGCGTCGCCAGCCGCTCTCTGCGCGAGTGCCTGGGCGTGCAGCTCGAAGCGCTGGATCCCGCGACGCCGGCGCTCGCGCTGGCGCGCACGCTCGTCAACGATCATCTCGAAGCGCTGGCGCGGCAGGATCGCGCACGTCTTTGCCAACGCGTGCACGCGAGCGAAGAGGATTTCGAAACCGCGCTGACGCTGATCCGCACGCTGTCGCCAAAACCCGGCGTCGGCTATTCGAACACCGCGGCCGAATACGTCGCACCCGACGCGTACGCGCGCAAGATCAACGGCCGCTGGCACGTCACGCTCGCGCCGGGCTGCCAGCCGCGCCTGGGCATCAACGAGCACTACGCGAGCCTGATCGCTAAGGCGCGCCGCGATGACGCGCACTATCTGCGCGGACAGCTTCAGGAAGCGCGTTGGCTGATCAAGAGCCTGAAGACGCGCGCGGAGACGATGCTGAAAGTCGCGACGTCGATCGTGCGCGCACAGGAAGCCTTCTTAGAATTCGGCGCCGAAGCGATGCGCCCGCTCGTGCTGAAGGATGTCGCTGAGGAAATCGGCATGCACGAATCGACCGTCAGCCGCGTCACCACGCGCAAATTTCTGCACACGCCGCGCGGCACGTTCGAGTTCAAGTACTTCTTCTCGAGCGGCGTTTCCACCGTCGACGGCGGCGCCGCGTCGGCGACGGCGATCCAGGCCATGATCAAGAAATTGATCGGCGACGAGCAGCCGGCGCGTCCGATGTCGGATCAAGCGCTTGCATCCGAGCTCAACAAGCGCGGCATCAGCGTCGCGCGGCGCACCGTCGCCAAATACCGAGAGGCGATGAACATTCCCTCGTCGAACGATCGCAGCCGGTTGGGCTGAGGTTCGCCATGATCTTTGCGCGTCGCCGTCATTGCGCGTCTTCGATTTTCGGCCATCCAGGAACCGACGCGTCGCGCGCGTGTCTTATTACCTGTAGCAACCGACACGGAGGTACCCGCCGACTCACGTGATTGTCATTCCGGCCTTCGGCAGCTTTCTTCGCGCTGCATTCACGCAGCACGGCTCGCAATGGACGCGACTGCCAAGATCCGGCCCGCACGAACGCACACGCGTCCGGCGCTTCCGGACGTCAGCAATCGAGGAGAACATCATGCAGATCAACATCCAGGGTCATCAGGTCGATGTCACGCCGGCGCTGCGCGATTACGCCACCGCCAAGTTCGAGCGCATCACCCGGCATTTCGACCATCTGCATGAGCTCAACATCGTCCTCGGCATCGAGAAGCTGCTGCACTGCGCCGAGGCCACGATACAATTTTCCGGAAAGAAAACCGGCCGCAAGCTGCACGCGAATGCGACCTCAACCGACATGTACGCGGCGATCGACGTGCTGGTGGACAAGATCGACAAGCAGGTCAAGAAGCACAAGGAAAAGCTGACCGACCACCACGCCGAAGCGGTGCGCGCCACGCGTTACAGCTGACGCACGCCGCGGGACATCGAGGCATGAGCAGCTCCGGCGGCTGCGGTGACAGCCGGCGTCCTCGCTGCGCGACACGGCCCGTCAAACGCCAGTACTATTGCCGCCTGCCGACGCAGAAGAACCCCTACTGCTCATGCCTTTTCTCGACCTGCTGCCTGCCGAGCGGGTACAGACCGATTTCGCTGCCGACGACAAGCAGACGCTGATCCTGCGGCTGGCGGATCTGCTGTCTTCCGGCAACGACGCGGACGCCGTGCGCGCCGCGCTGCACGCACGCGAGCAGCTGGGCTCGACGGGTCTCGGTCACGGTGTCGCGATTCCTCATGGCCGCAGCTCGACCATCGGCGAGGCCCGCGGAGCCTTCGTGCGTCTTGCTAAACCTGTCGACTTCGGCGCCGATGATGGCCAGCCCGTCGATCTCGTCGCGGCACTCATCGTGCCGGAGCATTTCACCGATCAGCATCTGAAGCTGCTCGCTGAGCTCGCGGAGCTTTTTTCGAATGTTGATCTGACCGCGGCGCTGCGCGCAGCGCCGGATGGATCGGCGCTGCGCGCGGTGTTGCTGAAAGCGCGCGCTGAAAGTTAGTCGTTTTCGAAACCGTCGCGGAACAGCGAATCGGCGATGACGAATTCGACGGAATAGCCGAGCGAGCCGTTGCCGAGTCGGCCGTAGTAGCCGTTGCCCCAGCACCACGTCAGCACGCCCGACGATGCGCACGTGTAACGGTCGCCTGCCGATATCTCGAGCACGCCGCTTCCGGCCGGGAGAGCAGCGACGGCGTACGCGGATGCCGTCAGCGTTCCGTTGCCGAGTTCGCCATAGCCGTTGCTGCCCCAGCACATCACGCCTCCGTCGACGAGAGCGCAACTGTGGTTCGACCCCGTTGCGATGCCTGTCGCGCCGGTCAGCGGGATCCACTCCGCCAGGTCTACGACGACCGGCGTATGGGCTTCGGTCTGAGTTCCGTCTCCCAGCTGGCCGGTGGCGTTGGAGCCCCAGCAACGCACGCCGTCGTCGACCAGCGCGCAAGTGTGCTGTGCACCGGCATCGATCGCGTAGACCGAACTCGCTAAGCCGCTGACCGCGACTGCGATCGACGACGAAGTCTGCGTTCCGTCGCCGAGCTGGCCATTGGAATTTTCGCCCCAGCACCGAGCAGCGCCTGCGACGACCGCACAGGAATGGGTAGCTCCGGCAGTGACCGACGTCACGCCTGTCAGCGGAACGGCGATGTTGCCGGCCGAGCTCATGACGCCGACCGGCGAATACGCATCGACGAACGCGTTGTTGCCGAGCTGGCCCGATGATCCGGCGCCCCAGCATTGAACGCTGCCATCCGATCCGACCGCGCAGCTGTGCGCGTTTCCGGCGTCCATGCCGACGGCACTGTTCACCCCGTTCGCGACGGGCACTGCCGATGGCATCGTACCGCCGTCGCCGAGCTGGCCATGATCGTTGAGGCCCCAGCAATAGACGCTCCCGATGAGAATCGCGCAGCTGTGCTGATTGCCGGCAGCGACGTCGTCCACGCCTCCGGGAGCTGCGAACTGGACTTGGTCCGGCAGTGCGTCGTCCGTCGTCGTGCCGCGCCCAAGCTCTCCGTTGCGATTGAAGCCCCAGCAATACGCGTCGCCGAGAAGAGTTGCGCACGCGTGCGTGAGACCGGCGCTGATATTCGACATGCCACTCAATGCCGGCGAGATCGTCGGAGACTTGATAGAGACGGGGTGGCCGCCATCGCCGACTTCGCCGTTGTAGTCGCTTCCCGCGCAGAACACATTTCCGTCGCCCGAAATGGCGCAAGTCGTGTCTCCGCCTGCGGAAACGCCGTAAATATTCGAAAGCGATGCTACGGCAACAGGAATCGTGGAATCGTCGAGCGTTCCGTTGCCAAGCTGGCCGGCAGCATTGAAGCCCCAGCACTGAACGTTCGACCCGGCGCCGGTGACGACGACGGCACAACTGTGCGACGCCGTGAATTCTGGGTCCCCGCCCGCACCTAGCGCGATGATGCTTCCGATGTTGCTCAAGTTCGCAACCTGTGTAGGACTGAAAGCCTGATTCTGGTTTCCTGTGCCCAACTGTCCGTAGTCATTCGAGCCCCAGCAGTAAGCACTGGCGAAGTCAACGACGGCGCACGTGTGGATCGGGCTCGCGGCAATCGACGTGACGCCGGAATCCAAACCCGGAACGGCGACGGGAACGAGGGATTGGTCCGTCCCTCCGGTGCCCAGCTCACCGTCGTAATTTCCGCCCCAGCACTCAAGCCCACCGTTGACGATCGCGCACGTGTGCCACGCACCGGCGACGACCGTCGTAGCGCCACTAGGGATGATCGTCACTGGATTGGAAGACGGATTCGTGTCGCCGGTTCCAAGCTGTCCGTCTTCATTTTCGCCCCAGCACTGTAGCTCGGTGTTCACGATCGCGCAGGTATGCGCATAGCCAGCCGAAACCGCCGTGACTCCGCCGTTTTCCGGATAAACGGCGACGGGAACGAGCGATGGGCTCGTGTTCCCTGTGCCCAGCTGCCCCGCATCATTCGCGCCCCAACACTTGAGCCCACCATTCACGACCGCGCACGTATGCGCGTAACCCGCCGAAACGGCTGTCACGCCGCTGCCGCCTCCAAGCCCGAACGCGTAGACCGGATACAGCGAATCCTTGGTCTTGTTGTTGCCGAGCTGCCCATCGGCGTTGTAACCCCAGCACTGAACTCCGCCGCGGCTCACGGCACAAGAGTGGTAATAACCGTTTGAAACCTGCCCGACCGGCGCACCACCCGCCGATGCCTCGCTCGAAAAACCAGCAGCCGCCATCACAGCGAGCGCCAGCGTCACCGCGCCGATAGTTCTCATCATCATGTCCTCATCCGCGAACCCCGGAGTCCGGGCTCGTCTTGGTTTACGGAAAAGGATCGAGGCCCCCGCCAGCGCGGCGAATGGACGCGGCCTCGCCGCGCGCTTTGTCGCCGCCGCCACACTGTGGCAGTCTGGCAACCCGCCGCGCTGAGCCGGCGGAACCCGCCCGACGGACGGAATCATGGAACGCCTTTCAGCCCGCCAACTCTTCGATGCCGTCGGCGAGCGCCTCGCGCTGCGCTGGGTCGCGGGCATGCGCGGCGAGAACCGCGGTTTCGAGCCGGGCGCGACGCAGTCGCGGCGTCCTTCGCTGGTCGGCTATCTCAACATCATCTATCCGAACAAGGTGCAGATCATCGGCACCGAGGAGCTCAACTACCTCGACGGCCTGGATTCGCGCCAGCGCTGGGAGACGGTCGAGAAGATCATCGCGTACCAGCCGACCGCGGTTCTGGTGACGAAGGACCAGGCGATCCCGGCCGATCTTCGCCAGGCCGCGGAGGAATCGCAGACGCCGCTCTGGAGCAGCCCCAAGCGCGGCCATGAGCTCCTGACGTACCTCCAATACCATCTCGCGCGCTCGCTGGCGCGGCAGCTCACGCTGCACGGTGTGCTGATGGAGGTCTATTCGATCGGCGTCCTGATTACTGGCGAGAGCGGCACCGGCAAGAGCGAGCTCGCGCTGGAATTGATCACGCGCGGCCACCGCCTCGTCGCCGACGACGCGCCGGAGTTCACGCTGATCGCGCCGGACGTCATCGACGGCAACTGCCCGGACATGCTGCGCGATCTTCTGGAAGTGCGCGGCCTCGGCGTCCTCAACGTGCGCGAGATGTTCGGCCAGACGGCCGTCAAACCCTCGAAATACCTGCGCCTCATCGTGCACTTGAAGCCGCAGAAGCTGGATACGCCGGGCGACGGCATGGCGCGGCTGACCGGCGACGTCGGCTATCGCGAGGTCCTGGACGTGCAGATTCCGTGCATCACGATCCCGGTCGCGCCCGGCCGCAACATCGCGGTCCTTGCGGAAGCGGCGGTCCGCAGCCATATGCTGAAGTCCAAGGGATTCGATCCCGCGCAGACCTTCATAGACCGCCAGGCGCATCAGTTGCGCCGCCTTCCGCCATGGTAGAACCCGATCCCCGCTCAGGCGCCGCCGGCGCGCCTCCGCCGGCCGAGCTGATCATCGTCAGCGGCCTTTCCGGCTCCGGAAAGACCGTGGCGCTGCGCACGCTCGAGGATCTCGGCTATTACTGCGTGGACAATCTCCCCGCGGCGCTGATGCCGGCGTTCGTGCAGGCGATCTCGCAGGGCGCGGCCGGTCTGCATCCGAAGCTTGCGGTCGGCGTCGACGTGCGCAACCGCGCGGAGAATCTGAACCGCCTGCCGACGATCCTGGCCGAGCTCGCGCAGTCCGACATCGCGTACCGCCTCGTCTTCCTCGAAACACGCGACGACGTCCTGATCAAGCGCTATTCGGAAACGCGTCGGCGCCATCCCTTGTCGGCCGACGGCCTCGGCCTTGCGGAAGCGATCGCGACGGAACGCCAGCTGCTGCGTCCGATGCTGTCGATCGCCGATCGCGTGATCGACACCAGCGACATCAATGTGCACCAGCTGCGCCGGCTCATCATTACCGAGATGGGCCTCGCTTCCGGCGGCATGACGCTGCTGTTCGAATCGTTCGCCTACCGCCGCGGTGTGCCGACCGACGCCGATTTCGTGTTCGATGCGCGCTGCCTGCCGAATCCGCATTGGGAAGCGCGCCTACGGCCTTTGTCGGGCCGCGACGCGCCGGTGCGCGAATGGCTCGAAGCCAAGACGGACGTCGCGCGCTTCCGCGACGATCTCGCGACCTTCCTCGACACCTGGCTGCCGCGCTTCGAGGCCGAAGGCCGCAGCTACGTGACCATCTGTATCGGCTGCACCGGCGGCCGCCACCGCTCGGTGTACCTCGCCGAGCAGCTGGCCGATCATTTCCGCCAGGAACATCGCCAGGTGCTGAGTTACCATCGGGAACTGGAATGAGCGTCGGCGTCCTCCTCCTCACGCACGAATCGATGGGCGCCGCGCTCGTGTCGGCCGCGCGTCACGTGCTCGGCCGCCTGCCGCTGCCGGTCGAAGTCCAGGAAGTCACGCCGAACGCAGATCCCGACGTCACGCTGCACGACGCTGCGCTGCGCGCGCGCGATCTCGATCGCGGCGACGGCGTGCTCGTGCTGTCCGATCTCTACGGTGCGACGCCGTGCAACGTCGCCAATCGGCTGCCCGGCCTCGGCGTGCACATGCACTGCGTTTCCGGATTGAACCTGCCGATGCTGCTGCGTGTCCTCAACTATCCCGAACAGTCGCTCGACGAGCTCGCGCAAACCGCGGCGACCGGCGGGCGCGGCGGAATCTTCGTCGATACGCCGTAGGCGGTGGGCCAAGGCCCACCCTATGGTCGATGCGGCGCATTTTTAATAGGGTGGGCCTCGGCCCATCATCGTTCCGGCTTCCAAGGACATCGCAGCAGGCCCGCATGCTCGAAAAGGACATCACTATCTCCAACCGCCTCGGCCTCCACGCGCGCGCGTCGGCCAAGCTCGTGCAGGCCCTGCAGGGATTCCAGTCGACAACGGTGATCGCCTACCGCGGCAAAGAGATCAACGCCAAGAGCATCATGGGCGTGATGATGCTGGCCGCGGGGCTCGGAGCGCAGATCCGCCTTCGCACCGACGGACCCGACGAAACCGCCGCGATGGCGGCGATGGTGGATCTCTTCGAGCGCAAATTCGACGAAGGACAATAGGGTGGGCCTTGGCCCACCATAAGGGCGCGGTGGGCCGAGGCCCACCCTACGATCATGGACGACGGGACGGTGGGCGCTGTCCACCCGGAAGGCGAGCGACGTGCGATTCACACTGACCGGCAATGGTGCAGCGCGCGGAATGGCGTTGGGACGCGCTCGCCTCGAGCAGCCGAGCCGGTACCTCATCGACGAGCGTCCGCTCGGCGGCGCCGAAGTCGACGCCGAACTCGCGCGCCTCGACCGCGCGCTCGCGATGGCGCGCGGAGAGCTCGGCGCACTGCGCGAAAAACTGCATGGCGCGCTCGCGCGCGAAGTCGGCGAATTTCTCGAAGCGCACAGCATGATCCTCGCCGATCGCGAGCTGATCGCCGGCCTCGTCGACCTCGTCCGCGTCGGCCGCTACCGCGCCAGCGCCGCGCTCAAGATGCAGCGCGATCGCCTCGTCGCCGTGTTCGAGGCGATGGACGATCCGTACCTGCGCAGCCGGCGCGAGGACATCGACCACGTCATCGGCCGCGTGCAGGCCGCGCTCTCGCGCGAATCGAGCGCGGAAGAACGCAAGCTCGCTGCGCGCGTCGGCGAAATCCTGGTCAGCGATACGGTCGCGCCGTCCGAGCTCGTGCCGCTCGCCGAGCACGGCGTGCTCGGCGTCGTGCTGACCTCCGGCAGTCCGCTCTCGCACAGCGCGATCCTGGCGCGCTCGCTGCGCCTGCCGATGATCGTCGCTGCGCACGACGCGCTCGCGCACGTGCAGGACGACGATCTGATCCTCATCGACGGCGCGACCGGCGAAGTCACGATCCATCCGACCGCGCAGGACATCGCGCGTTATCGCACCTGGCAGCGCGATTCCTTGCAGCGCGGCAAGCGCCTCGCGCTGCTGCGCGACGTCGACACGCGCACGCGCGACGGCGTTCCGATCCATCTCTACGCCAACGCGGAGCTGCCGGCGGACATCGCGCAGGCACGCGCGTGCGGCGCGGCCGGCGTCGGCTTGTATCGCACCGAATTTCTGTTCCTGCAGCGCAAGGAATTGCCGGACGAGGAAGAACAATTTCTCGCCTACCGCGATCTCGTGCTTGGCATGGGCGGCCTGCCGGTCACGATCCGCACGCTCGATCTTGGCGCCGACAAAGCCGACGCCACCGGCCTCGTGCTCGACGATGAGGACAATCCCGCGCTCGGCGTGCGCGGCGTACGCCTCTCGCTGCGCCGCCCGCAGCTCATGACGATGCAGATGCGCGCGATCCTGCGCGCATCGAGCTACGGTCCCTTGCGCGTGCTGGTGCCGATGGTGTCGACCGTCGAGGAGATGGAGGGCGTCTCGCACATCATGAAGGAATGCGCGCGCGACTTGCGCTCGGCCGGCTACGAGATTGCCGAGCACATCGAGCTCGGCGCGATGATTGAAGTGCCCGCGGCGGCGATCGCGCTGCCCGGCATGATCAAGAAGCTCGACTTCATCGCGATCGGCACCAACGATCTCGTGCAGTACACGCTCGCCGTCGACCGCAACAACGATCAGCTCGCCAATCTCTACGATCCTCTGCACCCCGCGGTGCTGAAGCTCCTCGCACAGACGATCGCAACCGCGGTGCGCGCCGGCCGCCGCGTGACGCTCTGCGGCGAGATGGCCGGCGACACGCACTACACCGCGCTGCTGCTCGCGCTCGGGCTCACCGAGTTCAGCATGCATCCTGGCCTTCTGCTCGAAGTGCGCGAAGCGATCAACGCGTTTGACCGATCGCCTCTTCTCGCGGAGGCCAAGGCGCTTCTGCGCGCGACCACGCGCGAAGGCATCCTCTACGTACTCGAGCGCATGAAAGCCTGCAGGCACGCAGCGCCGCTGCCCGTGCCCGCCGTCGCAACGCCATGACGATGCCGCTTCTTTCCAGTCACGTGCTCCTGCACGCGGACGAACATGCCGAGCGATTCGCGCGCCGAGATCCGTTTCGCCATGTCGTCATCGACGACTTCTTCGCGCCCGACTACGCGGCCGCGCTGCTCGGCGAATTTCCGCCGTTCGAGCGCGGCAACGCGCGCAACGAAGCCGGCGAGCTTGGCAACAAATCGACCGTCGAGAAAATTCGCGATCTCGGCGCGAGTTACGCCGCGCTCGACGATCTGATCCAGTCGCGCGAATTCCTCGATTTCGTCGGCCGCATCACCGGCATTCCGGATCTGCTCTACGATCCCTGGTACTTCGGGGGCGGCACGCACGAAAACCGCGAAGGCCAGGACCTCGATCCGCACGTCGATTTCAACCGCCATCCGGTCGAGAACTGGCATCGGCGCCTGAATCTCATCGTGTATCTCAACCACGAATGGAGCGACGCGTGGGGCGGTTCGCTGGAGCTTCACACCGATCCGCGCTCGCGCCAGGATCGCGTGACGCTCGTCACTCCGCTCTACAACCGCTGCGTGATCTTCGAGACGACGGAATGGAGCTGGCACGGCTTCAGCCGGATCTCGCTACCCGATGCGCGCAAATCCCAATCGCGCCGATCGATCGCGCTTTACTTCTACACGTGCGAGCGGCCGGCGGACGAGCTCTCCGACACGCACTCCACGATCTACGTCGATCGTCCGCTTCCGCCGCGGTTCCGGCCGGGCATAACGCTCGGCGAAGGCGACGTGGATCTCCTGAATGCGCTGCTCGCGCGGCGCGACCAGCACAACCAGCGGCTCTATCGCGACCTCACGTCGCTGACCACGCAGCTCGAACAGGCCAAGAACCAGCTCGCGATCGTCAACAACCGTTCGTGGCGCTACTACGCGTCGCGCGCGCTGGCGCTATTGCGCCGCTGACGGTTTCTCGCCCGGCGTAGCGGCGAAACCGAATCCGTGCGTTACGAACGACAGCTGGCGGCCGTCGTTCGAATTGTCGACGTCGTCGGCGACCAGACGCACGCGAACGACATCGCCGACCGCGGGCGCACACGCGCCCAGCGGAACCTCACGCTGGGCACGCACGTTGACGTCGGAAATCATCGTTCCGGCTTTGCAATCGCCGACCCAGGCCGTGATCGACGGCAAATGCCCATGCCGGTAGTACGCCGGTTTGGGCGTATAGACGTCGATCTTCAGCGCCTGCTCGCCGCCGTATTTCAGCATCGCTTCGACGTCGCTCCTCGCCCAGCGCCAGCCGTCGCCCTCGTGATCGTAGAACCCGAACACGTATGGATATTCCGCGCCGTGGAAATCGGCGTAGCCGCGCAAGGCCGAGCGGTCGACGTCGACGTCCGCGAACGGATCGCGCACGCGATCGGTCGTGAGCTCGACGATGCGGAAGTCGTCGATGCGCGCGCGTTCGGCGTTCGCATAGCGACGTAGCCAGTACGTATCGACACCGGCGATGCGCGCACCCTTGTCGAGCAGCACGAACACCGGCGAGCGCGCGGCGAGCTCGATCGACGTGGCGTCGTTGAGATCCCCGATGCGTCGCCCCGAATACAGCGCAATCGACGGCATCGAATACCAGCCGATGCCGTAGAGATGCGCGTCGTGCGGCAGGCGATCGACGGCCGCGAGCTCGGTGGCGAGCGCCGTTCTGGCATCGGCATCCGGAAGTCCATTCTGGCCGAAGCTTGCCGCGGCCAGCGCGGCAGCGACCGCGATCGACAGTGTCGCCGTCACACCGAACGCGATGCGCGCGTTGCGCGAGAAGCGCGGCAGGTTCTTCCACAGCACGCCGACCAGTAGCACCGCCATCAACTCCCAAACCAGCACGCCGTTGAAGATGCGCCGGTACCAGGCCTTCTCGGTGGGCGTGACGCCGAGCCACCAGACGAGATAAATCGCCGCCATCAGCGCCAGCGTCGCGATCAGCGGGCGCGCGTTGTCGCGCACCCAGACGCGCCATCCGCCGGCCAGCAGCAACGCCGGCAGAAGAAGAAACGCGGCGACGACGCCATGCGCTGTTCCGATGCCTGCGACGAGCACGCCGAAGTGCGTGTGCACCTTGCTGGCGACATCCTTGCTGTCCGGAAGCCCTCGCTCGGTGCCGGCCTGCATATGGATCATGTGCCACTCGTCGAGCACCCACGCTTTCCAGTGCGCGTAGTCGGCGAACGTCAGCGCGCGGCAGATCTCGTGCAGCACGACGGGCAGCACGGCGCCGGCGCCGAAAATGAAAAGAGCGACCAGCACCGGGCGCACGCGCCCTTGCTGCCGCGCCGCCTCGACGACAAGCACGGGCAACAGCGCACAGACGCCGATCAGGAGCACGGTCTTGGTGACGACGGCGATGCCGACGAGGACGCCGGCGAGCGCGATGCGCCGATGACCCGGCGCATTGCCGTCGGTCGAGCCGTACAGCACGGCCAGCGCTGCGAGCCACCAAGTCAGCGCCGGAACTTCGCCGAAACCATTGAGTCCCGTGTCCTCGAATCCCGGCGTGCACAGGCACACCGCGACCGCGGCGATCGCCCAGCGCCACGACACGGCACGTCGCACGAGCACGAAGACGAGCAGCGACAAGGCCGCGAGATACAGCACATTGACCAGCTGCGACTGCCAGATGCCAACGCCGAATGCCGCATACACGGCGGCAGCCGGCAGGATGTACGGCGCGCGCGTCTGGATCGCGTGCGAGAACCCGAGATGATCGGCGTACATGCGCCGGTAACCGTGACCCTCGGCGAGGGAACGCGCGACTTCTAGATTCATCGCGCCGTCGAAGCTGACCGGCTGCACCGCAGCCCAGATCGAAAGCTTCAACGCCGCCGCGAGCAAGAGGATCGCGACCGCCGCGACCGGAGCGAAATCGAGCACGCCCCCGCTCGCGCGCCGACGCACCGCAGCGCGCGGCACGCTTTCGACGCCGATGGGCACGCTATCGCCGAGCGCCGCGCTCATCGCGCGCGCGCTGGCGTTTGCATTCGACGGGCGGCAACGATCCCCATTCCAAGCCCTCGATGAAGCGCTTCGCCGATCAATGCTCCAGCGATGCGCTGACGATCTTATAAGCCAAAGCCCTCTCGTCGGCCGAGTCGCCGGTCCGCGCCGGCGTCCATGTCCGCGCCGCGCGAATCGCGAGCTCGATCTGCGTGCCCGCGCCGGCGCGGAGCGGAATTCTCACCGTCGTCCGCGCGTCGCGCCGGAGCTTCTCGGTTCTCCCGACCGATCCGACCCGGATTTCGAGCACCTGATCCTCGTCAAGCTGACGCGGACACCAGAGCTGGAGGACCAGACCCCGCACCGCGCGCGTCGGCGTGAACCGCGCCGACACGTCCGCACCCGCCCACGCATCCGGCCACACGCCGGTGACGCCACCCGATTGCGTGGCGTATCCCTGCAGCTCGAACCGCTGCGCAGCGCGCGCCTCCTCCAGCGCGCGCTTGAGCGATGCGATCTCGCCGCCGAAGCGCTTTTCCCGGTCGTAAAGATAGCGCAATTGGGTGCGCAGGCGGCTGAAACGCTGATTGAGATCGGTGAGGTCGGCGCCATCGAGCGCGCGGCCCGCGGTCCATCCGCCCGGCATCGTCGAGGGCACGTAGATCGTCGCGTGCGGCGGCGCGGTTTCCGCGGGCGGACGTTCACGAGTGTAAAGATAGATCGCGAACGACTTGCGCGAGGTGCCGTTCGCCGGATCCGGAAGCCCGATCGACGAGAAACCGTGCCACGAGGACTCGGTCGTCTCGAAGATCGCGCAGCGGTTGAAGAGCGGCGCGATGGACACCGTGCGATCGACCGCCTCGTTCCAGGGATCCGCATGCAGCTCGAGCGCGCCGCCCCAAGCCTCATCCCATTCGTGATTGAGATACACGATCAGGTTCAGCCGCCGATGCCAGTTCGTGCGCGGGTGGTAGTTGAAGTCGATGTGCGCGTCGAGACCCTGGCCGTGGCGGTTCTCGTGCGTGCCGCCGCCGATGTAGTCAGGATCGTAAAGAAGATCGGGAATGCCGGTGATGCGCGAGATCAACCCGAGGAATTCGTCGGTCTGCAGGTAGCGATCGAGCTCGCGGTAGCTCTCGCCGATGTCGCGCACGTCCATGCGCACGGCCTTGCCGCCGACCTGCCCCATCTCGTTCAGCGCGTGGCGATCCTCGAAACGAGGGAAACCGGCCAGTAATCGCTCGCCGAACTCATTGTGGAAAAAATCAGGAATCACCGCGTGCCGGAACGGCTGAGCCTCGGCGAATTCGCGCGCATGGCGGTCGGCGTCGCCGAAGACGCGGGGATTCAGCAACGACATGCGGAGATCCTTCCAGTGCGGAGATGGCATTATACGAACGCCCAGACCGGGATTTCGCCGTAGATGCTGTTCGATAGCCTGTTCGGAAACGATCACTGCCGCGCCTGCGGCCGACGCACGCGCCTGCGCGATCTCGGCCGCGTCGATGCGACCCACCCCGGGCCGTTCCACACCCGCGACTTCAAGCTGATCTTGTGCCCGCGCTGCGAAGTCGTCTATCTCGATCCTGCGCCGACGCCGGACGATCTGCGCACGCTGTACGAGAATTCCGTGCAGTTCGCCGATCCGCACTACACCGACGACGATCGCATCGCGCGCATGCTCGAGTACTACACCGGCGCGATCAGGAACCTGCTGCCGCCACACGGCGGGCGCGCACTCGAAATCGGCGCCGGCTACGCCTGGGTCTCGCGCGCCGCGAAGCAAATCGATCCTTCCATCGTCACCGTTGCGCAGGACGTCAGCGGCGAAGTCGCCGAAAAATGTCCCTGGGTCGATCGCTATCACGTCGGTCCGCTGTCGAGCCTCACCGATCGCGAGCCGTTCCATCTTGCATCGATGACGCACGTGATCGAGCACCTGGTCGATCCTGAAGCGATGCTCGCGGCTGTCGCCGAGCGGCTCGTACCAGGCGGCAAGCTCTTCGTCACCGCTCCCTATCGTCCGATCGGATGGCACGCGGACGCAGGACTCACCGGCTGGCGCGAATATTCCTACCTGCACGTGCCCGCGCACGTGAGCTATCTCTCGCGTGCTTGGTTCGATCGCGTGGGTCCGAAGCACGGCTTGCACGTTCAGCACTGGGACGCCGGGCACGAAGACGGACAGGCGTTCGAGCTCGTGCTCTTGCGGCGCTGAACACACCGCCGCGCTGCAGACTCGCCGCAAAGATGCGTTCCGCCCGCGTGCCCCGCGAGGCTGACTGACCACCTTCTGAAGCTTCTATTTGCGAATACACAAAGATCGCAATTCGCAAATGCGAAAATGCGACACCGCCGCTCGGATCGCTCGGATCGCTGAAGAACTTATCGCGGCTCCTCGAGGTCGCAGCAACGATCCGGCTTTCCGGATCGTCTCTTCTGCCTGACTTTGTGACCGCGGCGGGATTTCGTCGCGGGCGTCTTCGGATGGACCCGATGAGCTTGCATGCCGCAAGGCTTCAGAATCCCTCGCTCAGCGCAGTCGACCGACCGCTGATTCTCTATTTCGCGCTATGCGCGCTGCTGCTCGGCGATACGTTCCGCGTCGTCGCGGGAGTCGCCGCGCAGACGCCGTACGAGATCGTGTCCATCCGCGTGGACATGGCCGTTGCGCTGGCCGCGGCATTGATCCTGGCCGCCCTCGGCGTCCTCGCGGCGCGCCGCCGCGAGGCGGTCGGCGGAGTCGCCTTCGCGATCGGAGCGATGGTCGGCGTCATCTTCTTCGCGCGCACGCTGGGTTCGGCGCTCGCCGATCCGCGCGAGATCGGCTGGCTCATGACCACGGACTGGGCCCAGCACTACAGTGGCTGGGCGATGTTCCGCTCGACACCGTGGAGCTGGCCGCCGGGCCTGATGCCCGAGGTCTGGTATCCGGTCGGCACGTCCATCGTCTATACCGATTCGCTGCCGCTGCTCGCGCTGCTGCTGAAGCCCCTCTCGGGCCTGCTGCCGCAGCGGTTCCAGTACATCGGCCTTTGGCTCGCGGCGAGCTGCGTTCTGCAGGGCGGCTTCGGCGCGCTGCTCGTCTCTCGCGCGGCGCGCACGCCGGCTACCGTCCTGGCCGGCGCGGCCCTCTTCGTGTTCGCACCGGTACTGATCCAGCGCATCCATCACGACACGCTGACCGCGCACTGGCTGCTGCTCGCCGCGTTCTGGCTCTACTTTCGCGCACCGCCGAAACACCCGTCGAGCGAAGCATGGCCGTGGTGGATGTTGACGGCGATCGCCTCGCTGGTGCATCCGTATCTCGCCGCGATGGTGTTCGCGATCGAGTTCGCGTACGCATGGAAGCGCTCGCGCGACGACGTCGCGCTGCCGATGCCCGCCACGCTCGGCCTGCTCGGCGTCTCGCTTGCGATCTGTGCCACCGCATGGTGGCTCTGCGGCGCCGTGACGATCCGCGCAGCCGATAGCTCCGGTGGAGTCGCCTACGGCGTCTACTCGCTCAACCTGCTCGCGTTCTTCAACCCGATGAACTACTCGGGCCTGCTGCCGAACCTGCCCGCACGAATGGAGCAGTACGAAGGATTCGCTTACCTCGGCGCCGGCATGCTTGCGCTGCTCGCGCTCGTCGTCGCCGACCGGATCCGCGGCACACACCTGACGGAACGACCGCGCGACTGGGCCCCGCTCGCGATCGTCGCGATCCTGCTCGTCGCCTTCGCCGTCAGCACCGTCGTCTCGATCGGATTGTGGACGCCAATCGATTTTCCGCTGAGGAGCCGCTGGCTCGGGATGTTCCGCTCGTCGGGCCGGTTCGTCTGGGTGGCGTACTACGCGCTGATGCTGCTCGCGCTGGGTCACGCATTGCGCCGCCTCGCCCCGCTTCGTGCCGCCGCGCTCCTCGCTGCGGTGCTGATCGTGCAAATGATCGATCTCTCCGCAGTGCACGGCCGCGTCGCACAGCTTCGACTCAAAGCGGATGCGCCGACGCTCCGTGTCGATAATCCCGGTTGGGACAGCCTCGTCGCCGGCCGCCACCACCTGACCTTGCTGCCGCCTCCGGCATGCGGCCGTGTCGGCGCGCCGTATCTTCCAATGCTGCTGTTCGCGGCCGAGCACGCGCTTACCGTCAACACCGGTTATCTCGCGCGATGGAACGCCCGCGCGACCGGCCGCTATTGCGAGACGCTGCATTCAGAGCTCCAGAGCGGGCAATGGAGCCGCGACGATGTCTACATTCTCGGCCGCGACTGGAAGGCGCGCTTCGCGGCATCTGCGCCGACGGCGCGTTGCGAACGTCTGGACGGATACGACGTTTGCATCGTCGAGGACGCGACGTCGCAACGAGTGCCGCAGGACGGCAACTGAAGCCGGGATGATCCGAGCAGCCTCGCATTCGGCATACGCGCTCGCGTTCACGGGCTATCCCGAATCGGCAACGCCCCGCATAATCCCCGCGCTCCGAACGAGAGCAGCGCCATGGCCGAAGCGATCCGCCACGAAAAGACCGCACGTCAGCTGCGCCTGCTCGCCGAGGCGATCGACTCGGGCCGGCTCGGTGCGGTCAAGCGGCTGGTCAATACGTTGGCACCGGCGGAGATCGGCAACCTGCTCGAATCGCTGCCGTCCGAGCGGCGCGCGATCGTCTGGGGACTGACCGACCCCGAGGACGACGGCGAGATCCTCGTTCACGTCGGCGAGGACGTCCGCGAGGATCTCCTCAAGGAGATGGATCCGGACGAGATGGTCGCGGCCGCCGAGACGCTCGACATCGACGATCTCGCCGAGCTCATGGGTGACCTGCCCGATACGGTCGCCGATGAAGTCCTGAAGTCGATGCAGCGCGAGGACCGCGAGCGCCTCGAGCACATGCTGACGTACGAGGAGGACACGGCAGGTCGCCTGCTCAATCCCGATCTCGTCACGGTGCGCGCGGACGTCACGGTCGACGTCGTGCTGCGCTACCTGCGCCAGCGCGGCGAGCTGCCCGAGCAATCGCATCACGTCTACGTCGTCAACCGGCGCCGCCAGTATCAAGGCCGCATCGCATTCTCGGCGCTCCTGATCGCCGATCCCGCGACGCCGGTCAATCAGCTGATGGACATCGAGCAGCCGGCGATCGACGCGCACACGCCGGTCGCCGAAGTCGCGCAGCAGTTCGCCGATCACGACTGGGTGTCTGCGCCCGTCGTCGACGACAACAACGTGCTGCTCGGCCGCATCACCGTCGACGACATCATCGACATCATCCGCGAGCAGGCCGAGCACCGCGCGATGAGCGCGGCCGGCCTCGACGAAGACGAAGATCTTTTCTCGCCGGTGCCCCGCGCGGCGCGCCGCCGTGCGGTCTGGCTCGGCATCAATCTCCTGACCGCATTCCTCGCCTCGTGGGTGATCGGCAATTTCGAGGGCGTCATCGCGCAGGTCGTCGCGGTCGCCGTGCTGATGCCCATCGTCGCCAGCATGGGCGGAATTGCCGGAACGCAAGTGCTGACCCTGATGGTCCGCGCGCTCGCGCTCGGCCAGGTCGGCTTCTCGAATTCGCTGCCGCTCCTGCGCAAGGAAATGCTGGTCGCGGTCAGCAACGGCACCCTCTGGGCGCTGGTCGTCGGCGGCGTCGCGTTCGTCATCTATCGCAACATCTGGCTCGCGGTCGCGTTCGGCGCGGCGATGGTGATCAACCTCCTCGCCGCCGCGCTCGCCGGCGTCGTGATCCCGCTCGTATTGCGACGCATGTCGATCGACCCTGCGCTCGCCGGCGGCGTGATCCTGACGACCGTCACCGACTGCTGCGGATTCGCGTCTTTTCTCGGCCTCGCGACGCTGTTGCTGATGCGTTGAGCGCTCAGCGGCGCTGCTGCTCCGCCAGCGTCAACGCCACCTTGTCGCGCAGATACACCGGCAGCGCCAACTCCGGCGCGACGCCTCCGCCGCGCACGGCGATAGGTTCGGCCAGGCGAGCAACATCCGCGGCTTGCGGATAGCGATCGCCTTCCGCCCAGCGCGGCGGCGAGCGCATGAGCGGCATCAGGATTTCGCGGTAGCTGGTCCAGCCCGTGCCGATCACGTTCAGCGTTTCGGAGTCCGCGAGATCAAGAGCGCTCGCGTGACTTACGGTTTCGTCGCCGAGAAGCTCGACGCCTTCGATCGTGCGACGGAATCGGCCGGCATAAATCTCGCCCATGCGCGCATCGATCAGCGCGAGCACATCGGCGCCATTGTCGGGCGCCTGCAGCGCCAACGCCGCGAGCGAGGAAACCGGAATCACCGGAATGTCGAGCGCGAGCGCGATGCCTTGCGCGGCCGAGATCGCCAGACGCACGCCGGTGAATGCGCCGGGTCCGCGCCCGACCGCAATCGCGTCGAGATCGACGCGGCGAACGCCCGCTTCCGCGAGCAGCGCTTCGCACATCGGCAGCAACAATTCCGCATGCCGGCGCGGCGCGATCTCGCTGCGTGCGAGGATGCGCCCGCCGGTTAGGAGCGCGGCCGAGCAGGATTCGGTCGCGGTTTCGAGGGCGAGGAGATTCATCGGTGCGATTGTATCGACAGCGGGTGGTGATTTTTCAGGCGTCATCCCGGCGAAGGCCGGGAGCCAGCTTTCGCCGGGAGCACTATCACCAGAAGCCGGATCTTAGCCTTCGTCGGGATGGCGAATGCAGATCAGGGAAGCTCGCTGGCCGAATACGGATCGATCGAATACGGATACATCGTCGCGACAAAACCCGGCTGCGCCTCGATGCGCGCGATCCACGACCTCACGTTCGCGAACTCCTGCAGCGAAAGCTCGGCTTCGTGCGCTCGGCTGACGTAGGCGAACAGCGAAATGTCCGCGATCGTATAGTCGCTGCCGGCGATAAAAGGCCGCGTCGCAAGCTCGCGATCGAGAAGGCGCAGCGATTTCACCGAGCCGGCGCGCTTGGACGCGACCAGCTCCTGCGGCCGCCGCGCGACCTTGCCGGTCATGATCCAGTGGCGCAGCGTCGCGATTCCGTTCTGCACGTAGTCCCCTTCATACGAAAGCCACTGATGGGCCTGCGCGCGCGCATAGCGATCTTCCGGCAGATACGGCGTGCCGTCGGCGAGGTAGATCAGAATCGCGTTCGATTCCGCCAGCACGCGACCGTCGTCCAGGCGGATAGCGGGAACCGCGCCGGTCGGGTTGATCTCGAGATATTCCGGCCGCTGGCCTTCGCCTTCGAAAATACTGATCAATTGCGTTTCGTACGGAACGGAAAGCTGGTTCAGCAACAGGCGAACCTTGTAGGCATTCTGCGAGGGCAGATAGTCGAACAGCGTGAGCATTGCGATAGTCCCTTGCGTTGAGAGCTGCGCGACAGCATCTTCTAGAGCAGGGGCTACGCCTATCCGCTTCTTGCTCGTCAATGGCCGCGAATTGCCGAGCAAGAAGCGGATGGTTCGCCCGCCTCTGCGGCGTTCTACTGCGCACACGCAGAAGGAGAACCCACATGACTCTCGATCAGGAAAAATGCTGGAATGCCGTGCAGCACCGCGATGCGTCGAACGACGGCCGCTTCGTGTACGGCGTGATGACGACCGGCGTCTATTGCAAGCCGTCGTGCGCTTCGCGGCGCGCGTTGCGCAAAAACGTGCGCTTCTACGCGACGCCAGAGGAAGCCGAGCGCGACGGCCTGCGCGCATGCCGCCGCTGCAAGCCGCAGCAGGCGAATGCCGGAGCGCTGGACGAGCGTATTCGCAAGGCCTGCGAAATCATCGTGCGCAATGCCGATCAGCCGTTGTCGCTGAAAGACATCGCCGCGCAGGTCCATCTCAGCCCATTCCATTTTCAGCGCAGCTTCAAGGCGATCGTCGGCCTGACGCCGAAGGAATTCCACGAAGCCGAACGCGTGCGCAGGCTGAAGGAAGGACTCAAGTCCGGCTCCAGCGTGACGGCTGCGATCTACGACGCAGGTTTCGGCTCGTCGAGCCGCGTCTACGAGAAGGTCGACACGCGCCTCGGCATGACGCCGCAGCAATACCGGCAAGGCGGACGCGGACTTTCGATCTCGCACGCATCGGCGCAGACGCCGCTCGGGCTCGTCATGATCGGCGCGACCGATCGCGGCATCTGCTTCATTCAGTTCGGCGACGACGAGAAAGCACTGCAACGCCAACTCACTGCCGAATATCCCGCGGCGACGCATGCGCCGATGCCGGCCGATCAGCGCGACACGTTCGCCGCATGGATGCGCTCGCTGTCCACGTATCTCGAAGGTCACGCCGCGGCGCTCGATCTTCCGCTCGACGTGCGTGGCACCGCGTTCCAGATGCGCGTGTGGCGCTACCTGCAGACGATTCCATTCGGCGAAGTCCAGTCGTATTCCGAAGTCGCGAGCGGCATCGGACAACCGAGCGCGGCGCGCGCCGTCGCGCAGGCCTGTGCAAGCAACACGGTTGCGCTGGCGATTCCTTGTCATCGCGTGATCCGCGGCAACGGCGAGCTCGGCGGTTATCGCTGGGGCGTCGAGCGCAAGCGCACACTGCTCGATCGCGAGCGCGCCGCGCGATCGGAATCGCCCAAGCGCGCTCACTGAGACAAGGCGGCGCGTTCGCGCGCCGCCCACACGCTTCAGCTGGCCTGCGCGGCCGGGCCGAGTGCGTACCAGTCGACGCGTCGCGTCAGATACATCAGCGATGCGACCGCAGCGAGCAACGCGAGCGATCCCATCAGCAGCGCGTAGTCTTCGCTGACGACGAGTCCGTACAAGAGCGCGTAGATCAGCGCCAGCATCGCGCCGAGCAGCACGCCGGCGCGCCGCGCGCGCAGCACGACCGCCGCGTAACCGCCGACCATCGCCACGACCGCAGCGGACGCCGCCGCGTACGCGATCGCGAAACCGAGCTGCTCGGAGAGCGCCAGCAGCACGACGTAGAACGTCGAGAGCGCCAGACCGACCAGAAGATACTGCACCGGATGCACGCGCAATCCGCGCAGCACCTCGAACAGAAAGAACGCGACGAAGGTCAGCGCGATGAACAGCACGCCGTATTTGCCGGCACGAACGTTCTGCTGATACGCGCCCGCCGGCTGCGTCAATGTAATGCCGAACGCGGATTCGGCGAGCGCGCCGACGACGTTGTCGCTGTCGCGCCAATGCTGGGCGAGCCGGCGATTGAGATCGAGCACCTGCCACGCGGCTTCGAAGCCGCTCGCGTCGACGCGGCGGCTCGCCGGCAGGAAAGCGCCGTCGAAACCGGGATCGGCCCAGGCGCCCGCGATATGCGTTTCGGTTTGCCGTGCCAGCGGCAGCGCGGCGAAGCGCTCGGTGCCGGCGAGCGTCAACGTGAACGAGAACGGCAGTGTCGCCGGGAGCTTCGCGATATCGAGCGGCGCAGGCGCGCTGACCGCAGCCACGCCCGCAATGCCCGCCGAGCCCGGTCCGAACGCGAGCTCGCGATCGCCAAAGTGCAGCGGCGAGATGCGCCGGATGCCGCGCACGTCGGCCACCGGCGCGTGCAACTCGGCGCGCTGCCATTGCGGCTCGCGGCCGTCGCCGGAGAGCGCTGCGATGTCTTCCGCGTTGAAGCGTCCGTCGATCTTCACTTCGGCGGTGTAGATCGCGGTCTCGTAGATGCCGTAGCGACGAAGCTCGGGATCGAGCGTCGCGCTGATCGCGAGGCGATCGGCGAGCACGTATTCGCGCTCCTCGACGTACGTCCACTCTTTGTCTTGGCGGACCGCGCGGCGCACGGGCACGACCAGCACCGGTCCGCCCAGCATCTGCTGCGCGCCCCAGCGCTCGGCGATGCGCTGCGTCGCCTCCTGTGCCCTGCCCTCGCGCTCGCCGACGAGGCCATTGACCTGCGCCAGCGGGATCAGCATCAGGATCGCGAGCAGCGCGATGCCGAACACCTTGAACGTTACGCCTTGATGGAATCGGATCGTCACTTTCGTTTCTCCGGCCGGTTGCGTCGGACGGTATTCAAGACGGGACGGGCGGCGCAGGCGGGCGCGGAATCGGGCGCAAATAAGGCATATGATGGCGGCCTCCGGCGCAACCTTTGCGCCGGACTTGCAAACCGGATCACGAAAACCCCGCGCGGCATGTCGCAACGTTTGCGATAAGTCTGGAAGACACTCGACGGCACCTCCCCTGAAGCCGACATCGACATGACGCAGACGAAGACCAGCGAAGAGCTTTACAACGAGCAGCGCCGGCAGCGCGCCGCGGAATTGATCGCGGCGATCGTGCGCAAGCGCCGACGCGTCACGACGGACGAAGCGCTGCTCGATCAGGAAGCGCTGCGCGCCGCCGCCGAACGCATGCCGACGCAGGAAACGTAAGCACCGGCAACCGCGTTGCGGATTTTGGTGCCACGTGTTGCCGCGTTCGCTTCATCACTATTGAATTCCGCTTTCCACTTCTGCACAATCTTACGACGATAGCGTTCGTACCTTCTGCATCGTCGGCGACGCCGTCCACGCGCGTGTCATCGCCGCAAAATACTTTCGTAGCGCACCGCGCCGATTCGTAACCCAAGAGGAACGAATCGGTTGCCGTCGTGGAATGACGCTGCGTCTCTCCCGTTTGCATGCTCTCGTTGCGGCTGCACGCCGCCAGGCGAAGCGGGCTCAGATCCCGCCGCACGCCGTTTCCATCCATCCATCAGTTACGGGAGAGTTTGCATGCGCCTGATTCTTGGTCTCGGTTTGCTCGCCGCGTGTCCGGCGATGGCGACGGACGTCGTCGACACGTTCGAGACGGACGCCAATCAAAACGGATGGAGCTTCACCGACGACATCGGCGATACGCTCGGCACGATCCAGCCGTCCGGAGGCAATCCCGGCGGATGGCTCGACAGCGGAATCCCGTTCTACAACGACCATCCCGCCGTCGCCTCGCTCGGACCGCCAGGCAGCAAGCTTCGCGCTGCGCTCGCGAGCGGCACGCTGTTGTCCGCAAGCGTCGACTTCCAGCGGATCGACGCGGCCGGCGATTGCGGTCCGGTCTACGATTTGCCCAGCCATTTCTCGATCAAGCTCATCGACCGGCATACGGTGCCGTCGACTCCGCCTACCGTGATCCAGGCATACACCACCGCCGGCGAATCGCCCCTCGAAGGACCGTTCCCCTGGATGACCGCGAGCTTCACGATCCCGAGCGCCGCGACCGACGTTCCGGCGGGCTGGGTCCTCAAGGCCCCGCCGGATATCAACTACACCTGGCAGGACATGATGCACAACATCGACGGCATCGCCCTCGGACTCGTCGATCCCGACGACATCACGTATTCGGCGTGTTGGCACATCGGCGTCGACAACATCAAAATCACCTATGCCGGCGAGAACGTGTTCGGCAACGGGTTCGACGCGCAGTAGCACATCGCCCGGATAGGCATTGCTCGAGATCGAGCGATCGCAAACATCACGTCGCGCCGTACGCGGCGCTCGCTGCCCTCTCCTGCTCGGCGCGGAAGAGGGCAACGCCTTCCCTCACGCCCCGGCTCACCGCCGCCTGAAGCGTTTTCGTAGCGGCACCCGCAGCGCTCCTTGACCCAAGTGGAACGGCTCGGTTGCCGTTATGGAATGACGCTGCGGCTCCCGTTTCGCATTCTGCGACCGCGGCGATTCGTCGCGTCCTGAGCGCGGCCTCGCGCCGCGCCGTTTCCATTCGCCTATCCGAGTTCGCCTATCCGTTACGGGAGAGTTCAATGCGCCTGGTTCTTGGTCTCGCTCTCATCGCCTCGTGTCCTGCGATGGCCGCACAAGTCGTCGATACCTTCGACGCGAACGACAACCCGAACGGTTGGGGCTGGACCAGCGATCTCGGCCAAACCGGCGGCACGGTCCAGTCGACCGGCGGCAATCCCGGCGGGTGGTTCGACAGCGATCCCCTCTTCTTCAACCAGCATCCGGAAGTCGGCTCGTACGGACCCGACGGCAGCGAACTGCGCGCTGCGCTCGCGAGCGGCACGCTGCTCTCGGCCAGCATCGACTTCCAGCGCCTCGATACGTCCGACGAGAACAACTGCCATCCGATCTACGACCTGCCGAGCCATTTCTCGATTCGATTCCTCGACCAGCACACCATCCCGAGCACACCTCGCACGACGCTCGATGCATTCACGACCGGTGAAGTGTCGCCGCTGCAAGGACCGTTTCCGTGGATGACCGTGACCTTCACCATCCCGAGCGCTTCAACCGAGGTTCCCGCCGGCTGGGTTCTGGACGCGCCGTCGGACTACACCTGGCAGGACATGATGCACAACATCGATGCCGTCGCCTTCGGCGTCGTCTCTCCCGAGGACATCACGTATTCGTCGTGCTGGCATCTGGGCGTCGACAACATCACGCTCACGTATGCCACAGAGGACGTGTTCGCGAACGGGTTCGATGCGGACTAGTGCGAATGTGGGAAGGTGGCCATCAACGCCCTCGCCGTCGACACCGCGACGGGCGAATGTCCGACTTCGACGACACCATTTTTGCCAACGGCTTCGACGATCGAGTCCGCAATTGCTTACGACTCGAAGTCGCCCGCGAAAATCGTGTCCCGCATGAGCCGCGCCACGCTGTGATCCGAGTCGGGAATCGGGAAGTTGAAATACCAAAGGCGAAATCCCGCAACGAGAATCCTGTCGTCTGCATCGACGATGAGCGAAGTCGGCCAACCCTGCGGCAGCACTTGGGACGGATACTCGAATGAGACAGTAGAAGTGGGGCCATTCCCCGCCGCATCGAACTGCACGACCGACTGGAGAACATCCGAGGTGTACGGATCGGGCAGCAGGCCGTTCGACGGTGTCGAAACGACGATGTCGCCATTGGCCCGAATGACCATGTCCGTCACAGTGGTCGTCGCACCGACGTTGATGTGGGTCATGCCATTGACGCCGAAGTCCATGCTGGGAGCTCCGTTCGGCTGGAACGATGCGAGCAAGACGTCGGCGATGACATTGAAGAATTCATCGTCGTGGTTGGCGTCGCCGGCAACGACGATGCGGCCGTCGTCCAGCACTCGAATTGCGCGAACGATGGCTTGATCGTAATGAACGCCGACGCTCGTCGACAGGTAGGCATAGCCGTCCGTACCGAAGTCGGTGTCGAGCGCGCCGGTCGCCGCATCGAGCGCGAGAACGTAGCCATGGCTCGCTTGCGTCGCGTCGGTCTGTGCCGATCCGCCGATGAGGACATCGCCGTTGGCCGCGAAAGCGGCGGCATAGGCATAGTCGAAACCGTCGGGGTAGAGGTTGGGATCGAACACGGCGGTACCCGGCACGGGACCGGTGCCGCCGCCGAAAGCCTCGTCGAGCTCGCCGGTCGCAGCATCGAGTTTCGCGATCGCGATCGCGCTGCTGTGCCCAAAGTCGCCACGGCCCGGGTCGGTCGTGCCGACAGCATAGAGGCTGCCCTCGCGTTCGAGGATGCGCAGCGCCTCGCTCGACATGCCCGGTGCATTCGCGGCGATCGTAACCGTGCCCTCGGCATCGCCGAAGCCGGCACAATACTGGCCCGAGGAGTCGAGGCAAGCGACCGCCATCACGCTCGGACCTGACGACGTCAGCAGATAGACGCCCGCGATGTAGAGACGCCCGTCGACGACAACGGCGTCGCGGACCCACGTGAGGCCGGTGTCGACCGCGATCTTGCCGCCGTTACCGAATGACGCGTCGAGATGACCATCGGAATCGAGTTTGGAGATCGCGACGCGGTCGGATCCGCTGTCGGGTCGATGAAAACCGATTAGCCAGTAGCCGCCGTCGTCGGCCGAGCGCAGTCGAACGGATTCGTCCCACGTCCCATAGTCATCGTTGTAGTTGACGACGGTGAAACCGTCTTCGCCGAACGTTGAGTCAATGACGAGGTCGCCGCCGATCGAGGTGCCTACTACGCCATCCGTGGTCGGTGCGGAAGCAACTGCTACGGCTGCAGAGAATGCTGCAACCGATGTTCCTATCGCACGAACGAGCTTGCGCATTGCTGATCTCCGAGTTGCCACGTCGACGCCGACCAAGCGCGTTGCCAAAATGAACGCCATGACCATTGGGCCGCGGTTATCCCGTCTACGGATCGAAGCTGCTCGCGAAAATTCGGTCGCCGACTTCGAAACGGACCGGAACGACGAGACGCGGATGCGCGGGATCATTACTCGCGATGCAGAGCGTCGCCGTGTAGGTGGCGTTCGCGAGTTCCGACGGATCGAGCGTCACCATGATCGTGCCGCTGTCGTGTGCCGCGACGTTGCCGGACGTGTCGCTCAGCGTCAGCCATGGGACATCGGCGGGCGCCGCGCAATAGTCAGGCGCCTCGACCGCGCGCACGAGCAGCGCATGGTAGTCGGCGAACTCGTCGATCGTCGAATCCCACGAGCCCAGACCAAGATCGGATCCGCGCATGTGATAACCGTGACCGGCGTTCGGATCGCCATTGACGTCGGAGGCAATGAAGACGCTTCCCGGATCGAGCGGATTCCACTGCGCCCCGATGTAGACGCTGCCGCTCGGTATGCTGATGCCCAGGCCACTGAGGTCGACCTTGACGAACGCCGCCATCGCCGTGTCCGGAATGCCGGTCGCGGTCGCAGGAACCGAGGCGATCAGGTTGCCGGGGCTACCGTCGAAGCCGGTGTCGTCGTAGACGATCAGCTCGAAATCCTGTGTCGTCGGACCGAGCGTGAGGAACGAAACGCAGGCAGTGGTCAACGTCGCCGGGTAGGCGCTCGGAGTGAAGCGATCCACATAGGCATTGATGGAGAAGAGGCCTGAGCCGTCGCGATAGCCGTCATCCGGCATGCCGTCGTCGTGCACGAGTATGCCGGGCGTCGCCACGTCGCAGCCGGGCGTGATCTCCCCGCGCACCACCGGCGCGTCCGGCGCGCGCGAGCGGAAGCGGTCGTGCGTTGCTTCGTTTGCGGCAGCCTTGGGCCCGACCGGCGACGACGTTGCGCGATCGGCGGACGTCGGGGAACGCGTCGACGTGCCGCCAGGGGCCTCGACGAGATTCCACGAAAGCGCCATGTCGCCCGCGTTGGCGATCTGGACCGGCACACTGACCGGCGCGTCATCGGGCGCGGCGCTTGCCTCGATCGGTGCCGGCGTAACGCTGATCGTCGCGGGCACCAAGGCAGGACTGACGTCGAGCGTCGCCGTCGCGTTCGCCGTGAGTGCGGTCGGAGTCGTCACTATCCAGTCGATCGCGAGCGGCGACGTCACGACAGGCGTATCGAACGAATAGAGATTGCCGACCGAAGCGTCGGCATTCTGGAGGCCGACCGTCGCGCTGCCGCCGTTGTCCCAGTCCGGGTTGGCCGAATCGCCGAACACGGTCGATGCGTACTGGAACGAGAGCGAGCCGTCTTCGCCCAGGATCGTCTCGACGTTCGCATGTCCACCATCGTCGAATAGGAAATGCGGGCGGTCCCACTGGATCACCGCGCGCCGGTTTGGCGCCGTGCCGACGACGTCCCAGTAGACGTCGCCGGCGGCTTCGCCGAAATCGTCCCAGAACGGCGCGATCAGCGCGCCTTGGCCCAAGATTGCGAATGTCGAAGGCAACGTGTCATTGAACGCTGCGCTGACCGCGTCGAGCGTCCCGAACACGAGCTCGCCGTTGTTGCCGATCGCGAGGTCGGCCGACGACACGCCGTACAACGAGAACGCGAACGGCAGCGTGACGCCGGCAACGCCATCGTCGGCGAGGCCGAGCGGTGTGCCGGTCGCGCGGATGTCGACGAAGTCAGGTGTAGTCTCGACCGGTCGGTAGCCGGGCGCATAGTCCTGGGCGGTCCACGTCGCGTCGTACGTATCGACGCCGTCTTGCACGGTCACGATGCGATTGAACTGGAAGCTGTCACCGGGCGCGAGGTCGTGATGGAGCAGCGAGAAGATCTGGCCATCGACGCTATCAACCAACGTGTGGTAGCCGAGCGTGAGGCCGCTCGCATTCGTGATCGTGTAGCAGAAATTGACCGAATCGCCGACGTGGACGGCGAGCGTCTGGGCCGCGCCGCACGCGCTCGGATCGCCATCGTCGAGCATGAGGCCGACCGTCAATGCGATGCCATCGCCGGTGGGCGCTGCGGCCTTGGCGACAATACGGACCGTGTCGGCCGACGCCGTGCGGTTGCCTACGGCGAGCAAGGCCGCGAGCGCGAATGCCGCGGCCAGCGGCGCGGCACGGAATGAATACGCAGGTATGTTCACCAGAAGAACGCCTGTTTCGATGGGAGGAACGGCGCCAGGCGGCGCCCATCGGCGAGAGTAGCGCTCAGCACCGTCGGCACATCAAACGAGCGTGACATCGCGATGACACGATCGTTATGAGTGGCCGTGATCCTGAATCATTGCGACCGTTGGCCGGCGAGAGCGACCGCGCGGCGACGAGTCTCCTCCGCGGAATTCGCATCGCCGAGCGTCGCGTAGAGCCGCGTCATGGCGCGGGCGGCGCGGAAGTCGCCATCGGAATGGACGGCGAGGCGGCCGGCGATCTGCTTCGCATCGTCGATGCGGCCGCGGTCGAGCAGGAACCCCACGTAACTCGATGCGGCGCGTACGGTTTCGTCGGGCCGGTTCGCTCGCACGGCGCGGTCGAGCGCCAAAGCGTATTGGCGATCGGCCGAGACTTCCTCGCGCTTCGCTGCGGCAACTTCGGCCGAGGCGAGATCGAGCGCATAGGCGCGATCGGGGTCCTGCGGCTCGAGACCGGCTTCGCGCAGCCGCTCGACCACATGCTCGGCGACGGCGAGGCGCTTCGCGCGCAGCGCAGCGTCGACAAGCACCAGCGTCGCGTACGAGAGACGCGCGTCGCTGCTCGGATCGGGCGGACGGCGCACGCGGTCGAGCATCGCATCGGCCTGATCGGCTGCCTCGGAGGCGCGGCCGCGCTCGGCGAGGATCTCGAGATGCAGCACCGCGAACTCGGGCGGGCCGTCCGCTGCGGCAGCATCGAAACGTTCAAGCAGCCGCTCGGCTTCGTCGAAATGGCCGGCCGACACCAGCGCCAGCGCGCGCGAATAACCGATCGCGCGCACCGCGCGGATATCCGACACATGCGCGGCGAGCTGCCAGGCATCGGCGCTGCTCGCAAGAGCGCCACCGTGATCGAGGAGCATGCGCTGTGCATCCGACTTCGCCGCGCGCGTCGAAGCGAGATGATCCTGTACGCCGAAACGCGCGAACACCGCTGCTGCACGGTCGAACGCCGCGACCGCATCGGCGAGCCGGCCGTTGCGCATATCGGCGAGGCCCTCGTTGACGTCGACGCTGGCCTCGCCCGGCAGGTTTCCCGCGCGCCGCCATTCGAGCCGCGCGAGGCCAAAACCTGCCATCGCCTCGTCGACGCGGCCGAGATCATCGTCGATGACCGCGCGCAGCATGTAGATGCGGCCGAGCAGCATCGGCTCACGCTGGTTCGCAAGCACGGCGAGCGCGTCGCGGCAGTGGCGTTCGGCGCCCTCGAGATCGTTGCGCCGGTATGCGATCGCGCAGAGACCGTAGAGCGCGCGGCCGTGCACGGCCGTTGAGACGTCGCCTTCATCAATGAGCCGCGAGAACTCGCGCTCGGCGAGTTCCATGCGACCTGCGCGCTCGTCGACCTCGGCAGCACGCACGGCGACACCCGGATCTTGCTGCGCTTCGAGCGGCGCGGCTTCGATCAGCTCGCTCGCGTGGCGCAAGTCCCCTTCGAGGAACGCCGCGTCGATGCGCTGGCGGAGCTCGACGACACTGGGGAGCTGTGGCTCGGTCGCGGAGGCGTCGACACCTCTTGCGACGAGCAGCTCGCCGATCGCAAGGTCGGCGGCTTCGAGCGGCGTTGCGGCCGTCGCGGCGTAGCGATTGGTTTGCTCGGCGTCCTGCACGTGGAGCTCGAACGACCAGCCGTTCTCGGTGCGTCGCGCGCTCGAGGCGAGCACGTGCGTCGCCCCGGCGGCTTGCGCGAGGCGCCAGCGCTCGGTCGCGTCGGCGAGATCGGCATCCCGGCGCGCACCGAGATAAGCGATCGTCTGGTCGGCCGGCAGCACCGGCAGTCCCGCACGCTCGCGCAGCCGCGAAGCGACGAAATCCATCGCCCCGAGACGGATCCAGCGTGTGTCGAGTTCATCCTCGGCGACGGCGACGGGCAGGACCAGATACGTATTCGCCGAAGCCGGAGCGTTCGCCTCGACGGCAGTCTCGCGGCGAACGAACACGAAGATTGCGACCGCCGCGACGACGAGCACGAGCAGCGCAAGTGCTGCCGCGACCCTTCGACGAGAGGCGCGGCGCGACGCACGCACTTCGACGGGATTCGGAACGTCGACGCTTCGCGGAGGCTCAGCGGGCGGTGTTTCGCTCGGCATTGCGCGGACGTCGGCGGTCGATACCGGCGCGACCCATTGGTAACCAAACCCAGGCACCGTGCGAATGACGCTCTGCGCCTCGCCGCTGTCGCCCACCGCGCGGCGCGCGCGCGCCAGCGTCTGGCCGAGCAGCGCATCACTGACGTCCGCGCGGCCCCAGACCGCGCTGATCAGTTCGTCGCGGCCGACCGCGCGCTGGCTGCGCTCGATCAAATAGACGAGGCAATCGAACGACTTGAGCGGCAGCGACACCGGCGCGCCGCCGCACCGAAGCTCGCGCGAGTGCGGATGCAGCTCATAGTCGCCGAACCGGTAATACTGCGAAAGCATGAAATGTGGCGAGGGAAATATCCGGAGGAACGACGAAACGATAACCGCGAGACGCTCGCGCGTCGATCACGGTACGCGTCACGTTTAGCTCGAACGACGTTCGTCCGGCGAGTTACTCGCACAATGGCTCGATGCTCGCCGCGCAACATGGTCACCTCGCCCAGATCCAGGACCAGGTTGCGCGGGATTCTTACGATAGTCGATCGCGCAGTGTATCTTCGACCATCTCATCAAGGCTGCTGGCGCGGATTCCGAGCAATTCCTCCGTATCGGTTGAATCGACCCGGAGCGGCCTATCGAAGAGGTAGCTCATTTCGATGAGCTCGCCCAGGCCCTGCTCTTCGAGTTCCGAATGTGAATAGGATCGGAGCGGCGGCAGCTCTTTTCCCAGGGCATCGGCTACTTTGGAAGCGAGCTCACGCGGAGTGGCGTATTGGGACGGGACATGGAATGCGCGGTCCCATTTTCCCTTGTAACCCACTGCAGCTGCCGCGGTGCGCGCGACGTCTTTCGTAAACGCCCACGCGTGCCTCGCATCGAGATCGCCGATGAACGCCACCGGTTCGCCGGCTAGAAGAGCGGGTAGCGCAAGAAGAGCGAAATAGCCGATCGCCCCGTGTCCGAGATAGTCGCTCGCTCGCACTTCCAGAGCAGCCACTTTGGACCGTAGCGCGCGCTGCCACATGATCGTGCGCGCCGTTCCTTTCCGTGAGGTGGGATCGAGCGGCGTGTCGAATCGCAGCGGACTTGGCGCATTCGCCCCGTAACCATAGACGTTGCCGACGACGATGAGTCGCGCATCGATCGCCTCGGCCGCTTGCACGGTTCCGTCCAGAATCGGGAAGAACTCCGTCGGCCAGCGGTGATAGGGCGCCATCGCGCACATCAGGATCGTTTCTGCGCCTGCGCTGATGTTCGCAAGTCCGGCGCCGTCGGTTGCATCGGCTTGCACGATGCGCACGCCCGGAGGCGCCCGCTTGACGGTGCGGCTCGTGAGAATGACATCGTGGCCCGCCTCGGCGAGGAGGCGAGCGGACTCCATTCCGACGGGCCCGGCACCGACAACAACTTGAATTCCCATGACTCACCCATGTGATTGGCTCGGTGAGAAGAATAGGAACGGCTGCATTGAAAATCGCGCAGAAAATGCCAGCTGTTGAGCAAGATCTGCTACGACTGTGGTGAGCTCATGAACGTGTTGCGCGACGCCTATGGCGCTCCTTCGGCAGTGGCTTTCACGGTCTCGTTGCGGCGCGTAGACGCCGGTGCCTATCGCCTGCCGCCTACGGATCATCATCGGATACTGCTGCATAGAAGCGCGCATACGCGCAGCTACTGCCGCACGGTCGGCAAGTATTTCGTGCGGCGCGATGGCGATATCGATCTCGTCCCCGCGGGCGAAGCGGGCGGCTTCGAAGCCGAAACGGCGTTCGACACGCTCGAGATTCGGCTCGCCCCCGACCGCTTCGATCGCATCGCGGCGGACCTTCGCGTCAAGGCGAATTTTGAAACGCGTCATCTGTTGCGCGACGCGAGAGTCGTCCATCTCGCGCGCGCGCTCTATAGCGACGGCGAGACAGCATCTCCGGTAGGCGCGCTGTTCGCGCAAACGATTGGCGATGCGCTTGCGATCAGGCTGTTGAATCTCGACGAGAGATCGCCGGATCTTCGAATTCGACTCTCCGAGACGCAATTGACGCGCGTCCGAGAGCACATCGAGACGAATCTCGACCAGCCCCTCGGCATCGATGAGCTAAGCCGTATCGCCGGCGCGAGCAGTGCTCATCTGAGGAAATGGTTCAAGGCCGCAACCGGGTTCACGATCCATCGTTTCATTCTCCATCGCCGCATCGAGCGGGCGCGAGTCCTGTTGTCGAACACCCGGCTCGCCATCAGCGAGATTGCCGCGACAGTGGGATTTGCGCATCAATCGCACTTGACCCAATGGATGCGTCGCGAGCTCGGCACTACGCCGGCACAGGTGCGCCGACGATCACTGTGATGCTCGTTCCTAAGAACGAAGATCGCTGCCAATCAACGCCGCCGTAGCTGTCGCTGGTTTCCAGCGATGGCCCGGAGCCGCGTGAACGCGTACAGCCTGCGAGGCTGGCGTTAGCCAAGTCGTTCCGGGCTCGCCTTCGGATCCGCTCCCGTCAGGGCTTCGCGCAACCTGCGAACATCTCGATTCAAAGCCATCAGCTCGGCAGGTTTCATTCCCGACCGCGCGAGCAATGTCTCTCCGAGACAACGACTCGTCTGTTCGAGCTCCCGCCCGCGCTCGGTCAAGGCGACAAGAACTCGTCGCTCATCGCTGCGATGTCGTGTCCGAGTGACCAGGGAAGCGGCCTCTAGCCGCTTCACGAGTGGTGTCACCGTACTCGACTCGAGCCCCAGGCGATCTGCGATAGAACCAATCGTTCGACCGTCCTCCTCCCAGAGTGCATTGAGGACCAGATACTGGGGATAGGTAATCCCGAGCTGGTCCAGCATGGGCTTGTAGGTGCGATTAATCGCCATCGAAGCCGAGTAGAGCGAGAAGCAGAGAAGGCTCTCGAGCGAGGGTTTGTAGTTCATTACGAAATCTTACCACAGATTAGATATCGCGATAAAAAATATCTTGACAATGTCTACCGTAAGTCGATAACCTCCATATCGCGATAACTATTGTCGCGCTAACAGGAGTAAGAAGTGACTTTGCAAGTTCTGTATCAAACGAGTGCTACGGCCGTCGGCGGACGGACCGGCAAGGCGCGGTCTGACGACGGGCGCCTCGATGTGGATTTGTCGACACCGAAAGAGCTGGGTGGCCCCGGCGGTGCTGGCACGAATCCCGAACAGCTCTTCGCCGCGGGCTACGCGGCATGCTTTCTTGGCGCGCTGAAGGTTGCGGGCCAACAGCTCAAGGTCAACGTTCCTCCTGAGAGCTCGATCACCGCCACCGTCGGCATCGGGCCACGCTCACAGGGCGGCTTCGGTATCACGGCGAATCTCGCCATTGCGCTACCCGGCGTCGATGCCGAACGCGCGCGGACGCTCGTCGAAGCGGCGCACCAGATTTGCCCGTACTCGAACGCGACGCGCAATAACGTTGATGTCGTGCTGACGGTCGTTTGATGACGGACTGCGAGTCTCGCGGTCCGGGTTCCTGACGTCTCGCCATCGAGCGCCAAGAGGCCGCGGTGTAGCCATCTACAACCCTACCCGCGCGCGGCGCTCGAACCCTCTGAAGCAACGCTTTTCGTCTGCCTCGCCATCGATCGACAAGGCGGCGGATTGGCGCGGCACACTTATGACAAATGGAGAAATAAATGTTTGGAATTTCCCCGCTTGGCTGGGTCCACACGCTCGGCAGCCTTCCCGCGATTCCCGCGGCGCTCTACATGTTTGTTCGCTATGGCCGGATCGTGCCTCGCTCCGGAGCTGGCCTCGTCTACTTCGTTACGATGTTGATCGGAGCGTCAACCGTCTTCCTGGTGGCCAAGCAGCCTGCGAGCGTCGTCGTAGGAGTCGTCACGCTCGTACTGCTGTTGGCCGGCTATGGCGTCGGGTTTCTGTCCGGATTGGGAAAAGTCGCTACTTACCTGGAAACCCTGTTTCTGAGCCTCACCGCATTCCTGTTGCTGTTGCCGGCGGTGAGCGAGACGCTGCGTCGTGTGCCTGACGGTCACCCGTTGGTGACTGATTTGCAGTCGCCCATTCTCATGGGCGCTCAGGCCGGTCTCCTGGTCCTGCTCGTCGTCGGGCTGACGGCGCAAATCCTCTACCTGCGAAAACAAGGTCGCAGATCGGCCTCGGGCGTGGAGAGTCCGGTGTACTCGTCAAAATCGAGATGACCGAGTGTGGCTGCATCGCGAATTGAGCGCGCCGTAGATGCGGCGAGGTACCGCCGACGGACGTTGTCGGGCTTTCGGACTGAGGGATGGTGGGCCGTGATGGGATCGAACCATCGACCAATGGATTAAAAGTCCACTGCTCTACCGCTGAGCTAACGGCCCCCGCTCCAATAAAATAACGCTGTCGCGCAAACTCGCGACGATCACTCCCCCTCTCCCGCTTGCGGGAGAGGGCAAGGGGTGAGGGTGATCGGAGCAAGCGCTCCACCGCACCAGACGCCCGGCGAGCCGCGCATTCTAACGACGCCGGCGCCTCAACGGTAGCGCGTCGGATCGGGGACGCCTGCGGCCGCGAAGCCCTGCGCGCGCAGGCGGCACGCATCGCATGCTCCGCAGGCGCGGCCTTCGGCATCGGCCTGGTAGCAGGAAACGGTTTGCGCGAAGTCGACGCCGAGGCGCAAGCCTTCACGCACGATGTCGGCTTTGGTCAGCCGGATCAGCGGCGCGTGGATCTTGAGATGCGCGCCTTCGACGCCGGCTTTCGTCGCGAGATTCGCGAGTTGCTCGAATGCTTGGATGAACTCGGGCCGGCAATCCGGATAGCCCGAATAGTCGACGGCGTTGACGCCGCAATGGATGTCCTGCGCGCCGAGCGCTTCGGCCCAGCCGAGCGCGACGGCGAGCATGATCGTGTTGCGCGCCGGCACGTACGTGACCGGAATTCCGGCGCCGCCTTCGGCCGGCACGTCGATGTCCGCGGTCAACGCGGAGCCGCCGATGCTGCGAAGATCCACGTGCACGGTCTTGTGCTCGATCGCGCCGAGCATCTGCGCGACGCGCATCGCCGCGGCGAGCTCGGAATGATGACGCTGTCCGTAGTCGACGCTGAGCGCATGGCACGCGAATCCCTGCTCGCGCGCGAGCGCGAGCGTGACCGCCGAATCCATGCCGCCGGAAACCAGCACGACTGCCTTGCGCGACGTCGTCATTTGCCGGGCGTCTCGCCCCAGAGCGATTTGTGCAGCTGCAGCTGGAAGCGCACGTCGAGACGGTCCGCGAGAATCCATTCGGCGAGATCGCGCGGCGCGAGCTTGCCGTAGACCGGCGAGAACAGCACCGTGCAGCGATCGCTGAGTGCGTGCTCGGCGACGCGCTCACGCGCCCATTCGTAGTCGCCTCGATCGGCGATCACGATCTTGACCTGATCGCGCGCGCTCAAACGATCGAGATTGGTCCAGAGATTGCGCGCGCTTTCGCCCGATCCCGGTGCCTTGAGATCGACGACCTTGCGTACGCGCGCGTCGACACCGGAGACATCGAGCGCGCCGGAAGTTTCGAGCGACACGTCGTAACCCGCGTCACACAAACTCGTCAGCAGCGGAAGGCAACGCTTCTGCGCCAGCGGCTCGCCGCCGGTCACGCAGACATGGCGCACGCGGTGCGCGGCGATCGTCGCGAGGATGTCCGCGATCGTGCGCCATTCGCCGCCATGAAACGCGTATTCGGTGTCGCACCACACGCATCGAAGCGGACAGCCGGTGAGTCGCACGAACACCGTCGGCCAGCCGACGGCGTCGGCTTCGCCTTGCAGGGAATGGAAAATCTCGCTGATGCGCAGCCGGTCTTCCGGCGGTGCGCTCGTTGCGGAATGCTCGGCGGCGGCGACTGCGTTCACGGCGCCGAAGTCTCGCTCGGTCAGTGTCGGCTTTCCAGCTTCAGCGCGCGCAGTCGACCCTGCGCGAGGCGCGCGGGCGTCGTGTCGGGATAGCTCTGCACGACCTGGTTCAGCGTCGCTTCGGCGGCATCCCACTGCTTGAGTTCGTACTGGCTGTAGCCGATCTTGAGCAGCGCATCGGGCGCTTTCTGGCTGTTCGGATAGCGCTGCAGCAGCGTCTGGAACGATTGCAACGCGATCTTGTAATTCTGCGTGACGTAATACGATTCGCCGAGCCAGTAATACGCGTTGGCGGCGAGCTCGCTGTTCGGATATTGATCGAGGAAACTCTGGAAGCGGCGCGCCGATTCGGCATAGCGGCCGTCTTTCAATGCGGCGAACGCGGTGTCGTACATCGGTTTCTCGCCGGCCGCGTCTGCACTGCTGCCGTTCGAATCCTGCGCTGGCGCTTCGTCGGGCGGATTGCCGAGATCGCCGCGCTCGTCGTCGCGAAGCTCGCCGACGCCCTGGCGGTTGCGCGGCGGCGGTGCGCCGTTGTCCTGCGGGGCGGGTTGCGGACGTCCGCCGAGATCGATGTCCTGCATCGGCGCGGGCTCACGCGAGGCCGGTCCTGGCGCAGGCGGAGCGCCACCGGGCGCATGGCCTTCCAGACGTCCAATGCGTGAATCGAGATCGATGTACTGATCCTTGTTGCGCTGCTTGGCTTCGTCGAGCTGATGTTTCAGTTCCTCGACCTGGCCTTGGAGCGACTGCACCTGCGACTGCAAGGCCTGGAGCTGGTTGACCAGATCCACGGCATTGCCGCCGCCGGGATGGTTGGCTTGCTGTTCGAGGCGGTCGACGCGCTCGGCCAGCGACAGCCGCTGCGCCTGGGCCGGAATGCTGCACGTAACAGCGGCGGTCCAGAGGACCGCCGCTGCGAGGACATTGAAACGCTGGCTCGATGCCGGCTTCACGTCGATAGATCTCACGGTCGCATTACTTCGCCGTGTAAACGATCTCGACGCGACGGTTCTTCGACCAGCACGACTCGTCGTGCTGACGGCAGACCGGACGCTCTTCGCCGTAGCTCACGACATTGAGCTGCGAGGACGAAGCACCGGCGGCCGAGAGTGCGCTCTGCACCGCGTTGCCGCGACGCTCGCCCAGGCCAAGGTTGTACTCGCGCGAACCGCGCTCGTCGGCGTTGCCCTCGAGGCGCACGCGCGACTCGGGGAACTGGCGCATGTAAGCCGCATGGCACGCGATCTGAGCCTGGAACTCCGGCTTGATCTCGGTCTTGTCGAGATCGAAGTACACGACGCGCTGGCGCAGGCACGAATCGGTGTCGAGGCTGTCGCGCGTGTAGCGGCCGGTCGTCTCGGTCGACTGCGTCTGCGCCTGCGTGGTCGTCTCTGCAGGCGCCACTTCCGGCTTGACCTTCTTCTTCGCGCAGGCCGCGACGGCCGCGACCATCATCACCGCAAACATCACTCTTGCAACGTTCTTCATGGGTTTACCCCTTTCGTTTTTGCAGGGTTGGGACAGTGGAGAAATGCGTATGTTCAGCCTTTCGTAGGCCGTTATTTCACATCTAGATTAACGTTGGCGGAACGGGCCCCAAGCCGGCTCGCGGACATCGCCGTCGGCGAGCACCAGCCGCTGGCGAACGCGACCGTCCGCGGAAACCGCATAGAGGACGCCACGCGATCCTTCGCTGGTGGCGTACAGCAGCATGCTTCCATTCGGAGCGAAACTCGGCGACTCATCTTGATTGCCCGGCGAGACCAAAGTGCTCTGGCTGGTCGCGCGGTCCAAAACCGCAATACGATACACGTTTCCGTTGCCCTGCACCATTGCGAGCTTGATGCCTTTCGCATCGACGACGCTTGCTCTCGCGTTGTATTGGCCGGTGAATGTGACACGCGTCGGCTCGCCGCCGGAAGGCGACACCTGATAGATCTGCGGCTTGCCGGAACGATCGGACGTGAAATAGAGGCTCTGTCCGTCCGGCGCCCAGACTGCCTCCGTGTCGATCGCAAAATGCTTGGTGATCTGCGTCGTCGAGCGGCTGCCGAGATCCATTACGTAGATGTCGGGATTGCCGCCTTTGGAAAGAGTGAGCGCGAGACGGCTTCCATCCGGCGAGAACGCCGGCGCGCCGTTGATGCCCTTGCTGCTCGACACCTGTTGGCGCGAACCCGTGGCGAGATCCTGGATGAAGATCGACGAGTTGCCGCTCTCGAACGAGTTGTAGGCGAGCTTCTTGCCGTCCGGCGACCACGCCGGCGACAGGAGCGGCTCGCGCGAGCGCACGATGACTTGCGGATTGAAGCCGTCGGAATCGGCGACCATCAGCGCGTACTGGATGCTCGGCGCCGTGCCGACCGCGGTGATGTACGCGATGCGCGTCCAGAATGCGCCGCGCACGCCGAGGATTTTCTCGTAGACGATGTCGGCGATCTGATGCGCCACGTCGCGCAGCGCTGTGCGCTGGCCGCTGATCGCAAGGCCCGCCATGCGCTGCTGCTTGGCCACGTCGAAGAGCTCGAACTCGACGCGGAGTGCACCGTCGCCGCCGTCGGTCGCGCGACCGACGACGAGGTAGTCCTGCTTGAGGAGACGCCACGTCGCGAACTTGACGTCCGCCTCGCGCGTCGGAAATTCGACGATGTCGCCCTTGGGCAGCGTGCGGAACTGGCCCGAACGCGCGAGATCGTTGCGGATCACTTCGCCGACGTCGGTCTCCGGAGGAAGTCCGCCGCCTTCGAAGCCGAACGGAACCACGGCGACCGGGATCGCCGATGCGTTGCCGTTGACGATGTCGATGCCGAGCTGTTGAGCTTGCGCGCTCGAAGCCGCGCCGTTCGCAAGCACGAAGGCCGTCAGCAGCAACAGCGCGTGCGTGAAGAATCGCTTGTACGAGGTCATCTTTTCATCCGTCGTATTTGAAATTGAATCGGATCGATCGCTGGAATACTTTTTCGTAGCCTTGGTAGGGCAGCGGCGACGCCTTCCTCACCGCCTGTTCGATCGAGTTGCGTGTGACCTGGTCCGCGTTGCAGGGCGGCGCCGGCGTCACCGAGATCACGTCGCCGCCGGGGATCTGCACGATCGTCAGGCTGCAGCGAAGCCCAGCGCTCGCACTGTCCGGACGGTTCCAATTGTTTGTCACGGCACTCTGAATCGCAGCCGCATAGCGTGCGGCGAGGTCGTTGTCCTGGCCTCCGGCGCCGGTCTGGGGCCGCTCGGATTCCTGCTCGGCCATTTCCTGGATGCGCTGGCGCTCGGCTTTCTGCTGGTCGGCGCGCTGTTTGTCCTGCAATTGGGCGAGCTTCTCCTTTTCGAGCTTCAGCGCCTTCTCGGCAGCCTCACGTTGCTGGCGGACGTCCGCGAGCTGCTTCTTGCGTTCCTCTTCCTTGCGCTGCTGCTCTTCGAGCAAGGCCTGTTGCTGGCGATGCTTTTCTTCCTGCTCCTTCTTCTCCTGCTCGGCCTTCTCCACCGCAAGCGCGGCGATGCGCTCCTGCTCGACGCGATCCTGGTGCACTTCGGTCGGCGGCGGCGTCGCTTCCTGCAGCGGTTTGGGAGGTTCGGGTTTCGGAGGTTCCGGCTTGGGCGGTTCGGGTTTGGGCAATTCGGGTTTCGGCGGCGCGAGTTTCGGGCTCGACACGGCCGTCGATTTCGGCGCCGAGGTCGGTCCGATCAGATCGACCTGGATCACCGGTCCCGGCACGCTGACAGGCCGCGATTCGGTCGTCCACCACAGGCCCACCAGCATCGCCAGGATGCACAGCACATGGATAGCCAGCGCCAGGCTGAACGCGCGCAGCTTGTCGCCGAAGGTTTCCATGATCGTCTAGTGCGCGTCCTGCGCCTGTACGGGCTGGCTCATCAGGCCGACCTTGGCGACGCCCGCCTGCTGCAGCAGCACCATCGCCTGATAGATGCGACCGTAGTCCGCGCGCTGGTCGCCCGCGACCAGGAACGGCAGCTGCGGATTCTCGCGCACGAACGCGGACACCTTCGTGACCAGTGCGGTCGGCTCGATCGCCTCGCGCGGAGCGCCGCCGAGCGCGAGATAGAGCTTGCCGTCCTTGTCGACGGTGACGACCGCAGGCTCCTTGTCGTTCTGCACCGATTTCGCCTTGGACTGCGGCAGCTGGATGTCGACTCCGAGATTGAGCAGCGGCGCCGTCACCATGAAGATGATCAAGAGCACGAGCATCACGTCGATGTACGGCACGACGTTGATCTCGGCCTTGAGCTTGCGGCGTTTGCGGATTCTGCCGTAGGGCTGCATCAGACGACTCCAACGGGAGCGGGCGCGCGGCGGGGTTTGAGGCTCAAGGCGCGTCGTCCAGATGCGCCTGGCGCGCAAGGATCGATGAGAACTCCTCGACGAACGTGTCGTAGCGCATGTTGATGCGCTCGAGCTTGGTCGAGTAGCGGTTGTACGCCCACACCGCGGGGATCGCTGCGAAGAGGCCCATCGCGGTCGCGATCAGCGCTTCGGAAATGCCCGGCGCCACCATCGCGATCGTCGCTTCCTTGACGTTCGCGAGGCCCTGGAACGCGATCATGATGCCCCACACCGTGCCGAACAGACCGACGTACGGCGAGATCGAGCCGACGTTGGCGAGGAATTCCAGGCTCTGTTCGAGGCGATCGATCTCGCGCGTCGCGGCGACGCGCATCGCGCGCTGCGCGCCTTCGAGCAGGGCGCGCGAATCGACGCCGCGGCGCTGGCGCAGGCGCGCGAATTCGCGAAAGCCCGCTTCGAAGATCGCCGCGCTGCCGGCGATGCGCTCGCCCGCCGAAGTGAGGTCCTTGAAGAGGCCGGCGAGATCGGCGCCGGACCAGAAGCGCTCCTCGAATTCGTCAGCGCCCGCGTTGGCGCGATCGATCAGCGCCTTCTTGCGGAAGATGATGAACCAGGACGCGATCGAGAACGCGATCAGGATGCCCAGCACCAGCTTGACCGGCAGGCTGGCGCCGAGGATCAATCCGAGTACGTTGAGTTCGTTGTTCATGGGTTCGCTATCACGTCGAGAAGGTGTTCGGGAATCGGATGCGGCCGGAACGTGGCCGCGGCGAGACAGGCGATGCGCACGCGCGCTTCGACCAGCGGCCGCGCTTCGGGTTCGCGGCGAAGGTCCTGGCGCACGATGAAGCTCGCGCTGCGACGCTCGATCGGCACGACGGTCGCGGTCAGGAGATCGTCGAGCCGCGCCGGCGCGTTGAAGTCGAGCTCCATGCGGTGCACGACGAAGACGACGCCGGAATCCTCGCGCATCTGCTGCTGGCCGAAGCCCGCCGCGCGCAGCCATTCGGTGCGCGCGCGCTCGAGGAAATTGAGGTAGCGCGCATGATAGACGACGCCGCCGGCGTCGGTGTCTTCCCAGTAGACGCGGACCGGCCACGCGAAGAGCGGAGAATTGGAAATCGGGGATCGGGAATCGCGGGAACCCGGAGAATTTTCACCCATGCGCGTGGCTCCGCGTTGCGATCCGCTCACATGCCGTCGTGTCGCGCCTCAAGTTTTGCCGCTCCCCGGTTCCCCTGTTCCGATTCCCGGTGGCTCGGCCTCGAACAGATCCTCGTTGCGCACATGACGCGGTACTTTGAGGCCAAGATGCCGCCACGCCTTCGCGCTGACCATGCGCCCGCGCGCGGTGCGCACCAGGAAACCTTGCTGGATCAGGAACGGCTCGAGCACGTCCTCGATCGTGCCGCGCTCCTCCGACAGCGCCGCGGCGAGCGATTCCACGCCGACCGGACCGCCGTCGAAATTCTCGATGATCATGCCGAGCAGGCGCCGGTCGAGCGCGTCGAAACCTTCCCCATCGACCTTCAACATCTCCAGCGCCGCCGATGCGATCTCGGCCGAGATCGTGCCGTTCGCCTTGACCTCGGCGAAATCGCGCACGCGGCGCAGCAGGCGGTTGGCGATGCGCGGCGTGCCGCGCGAGCGGCGCGCGATTTCGGCGGCGCCATCGGCGTCGCAGACGATACCGAGGATCTTGGCCGAGCGGCGCACGATCGCGCACAGCTCCAGCGTCGAATAGAACTCGAGCCGGTGCACGATGCCGAAGCGGTCGCGCAGCGGCGCGGTGAGAAGACCCGCGCGTGTGGTCGCACCGATCAGCGTGAACGGCGGCAGGTCGAGCTTGATCGAACGCGCGGCGGGGCCCTCGCCGATCATGATGTCGATCTGGAAATCCTCGAGCGCCGGATACAGCACTTCCTCGACGATCGGCGACAGGCGATGGATCTCGTCGACGAAAAGAACGTCGCGAGGCTGCAGGTTAGTCAGGATCGCGGCGAGATCGCCCGGCCGTTCCAACACCGGCCCCGACGTGCTGCGCAGATTCACCCCGAGCTCGTTCGCGATCACGTGCGAAAGTGTCGTCTTGCCGAGTCCGGGCGGTCCGAAAATGAGCACGTGATCCAGCGCCTCGCCGCGCCGCCGCGCAGCTTCGATCGAGATCGCCAGCTGCTCGCGCACGGCCGGCTGGCCGAGATAATCGGCGAGCTTCTGCGGACGGATCGAAGACTCGAGGACTTCGTCGTCGTCGCGTGTGGCGGTGGCGGAGGTCAGGCGATCGGTCACGTTCGGCGTCAGGGATTGAAGGCTGCGCGAATTATGCGGGTTTGCGGTCTTACCTAGCGGTCGCAAACCATACGGGACATGAACGGCGAAGCTCGCTGCCCGACGTTCGCGGCAAGCCGAGGGCCTGCCGGGTCAGATCTCCACCTGCGTCCCGAGCTCGATCAGGCGATTTCCCGGAATCTGGAAGAACGCCGTCGCCGGCGTCGCGTTGCGCTGCATGAAGACGAAGAGCTTGTCGCGCCAGAGCGCCATGCCGGGACGATCGGTCGCAACGATGCTTTCGCGACTCAGGAAGAACGTCGTGTCCATCATGTCGAACGGAAGACCGCACTTGTCGATTGCGGTCACGGCTTCGGGTACGTCCGGATCCTCGGCGAAGCCGAAGCGCAAGGTGAGCTTGTAGAAATCGTTGCCGAGCGATTCGACCTCGATGCGCTCATCAGGTTCTGCGGTCGGCGTTTCCAGAGTCTCGACCGTCAGAAGCACGTTGCGCTCGTGCAGCACCTTGTTGTGCTTCAAGTTGTGCAGCAACGCGTGCGGCACGGCGTCCTGGTTGGCGGTAAGGAACACCGCCGTTCCAGGCACGCGCAGCGGCGGATGCGCCGCGATCGACGAAATGAACGGCGCCAGCGCAAGACCGCTCTGCTTGATCTCGCGCATGACCAGATCGCGGCCGCGGCGCCAGGTTGCCATCATCGTGAAGATCACCGCGCCCAGCACCAACGGAAACCAGCCGCCGTGCTCGACCTTGTCGGCATTGGCCGCCAGGAACGCGGCGTCGACGAAGAGGAACAGAAGCCCGACCGAAGTCACCTTCAGCTTGCTCCAATGCCACATGCGGCGGAACACGATCATGACCAGGATCGAATCGATCGTCATCGTGCCGACGACTGCGATGCCGTAGGCGGCGCCGAGATTGTCCGACGAGCGAAAGCCCACGACGACCGCGAGCGTCAGCACCAGCAGCATGCGGTTGATCCACGGCAGATAAATCTGCCCGCGCGTTTCGCGCGACGTGTGGCGCACTTCCATGCGCGGCAAGTAGCCGAGCGAAATCGCCTCGCGCGTCACCGAGAACGCGCCGGAGATGACCGCCTGCGAGGCGATCACCGCAGCCGCGGTCGCGAGCACGATCATCGGGATCAGAAGCGACGCCGGCACCATCATGAAGAGCGGATTCTCGGCCGATTTCGGATCGGCGATCAGAAGCGCGCCTTGCCCGAAATAATTCAGCACCAACGCCGGCAGCACCAGGCCGAACCACGACCAGCGGATCGGCTTCTTGCCGAAATGGCCCATGTCCGCATACAGCGCTTCGGCGCCGGTGATGGCGAGGACGACCGTGCCGAGCGCGAAGAACGCGATCCAGTGCTCGTGCGCGAAAAATTCGATCGCGTAGTACGGCGAGAGAGCGCGCAACACGCCGGGCTGCTGCGCGATGTGCCAGACGCCGAGCACCGCCAGCACGATGAACCAGAGCGACATCACCGGCGCGAACACCGCACCGACTTTGCCGGTGCCTCGATTCTGGAATGCGAAAAGGAGCAGCACGATCACCGCAGCCAGCGGCACGACCCAGTGCGAAAGTGCCGGCGCCAGCACTTCGAGGCCTTCGACCGCGCCCAGCACCGAGATCGCAGGCGTGATCACACCGTCGCCGAAAAAGAGCGACGCGCCGAAGAGACCGAGCACGATGATCCACCAGCGCGCCTGCTGGCTCGAGCGCACGCTGCGCTGCGCGAGCGCGGTCAGCGCCATGATGCCGCCCTCGCCCTTGTTGTCGGCGCGCATGATGAAGCCCGCGTACTTGACCGACACGACCAGGATCAGCGACCAGAAGATCAGCGACAAAATACCGAGCACGTTCTCTTCGGTCGGCGGCACGCCTTGCGCGCCGAAGGTCTGCTTGATCGCGTACAGCGGACTCGTGCCGATGTCGCCGTAGACGACGCCGATCGCGCCGAGCGTGAGCGCGGAGAAGCGTGCGCGCGTCTCGTTGTCGGGGGGCGAAGCAGCGTCGGTCATGGTCGTTTTCATCGTGGTCAGCGCAGCGCAGCCTTGAGCGCCTTGCGGATGATGTCCTCGGCACTGTCGCCCGTTGCCGCGGCGTCGCGAACGAGGCGAGTGACTTCGGCCGGCTTGTAGCCGAGCGACTGCAACGCGACCGTGGCTTCGGCGACCGGATCCTTTGGAACGCCGCCGTACGTCACCGAGGTTCCGGTGCCGATTCCATCGAGCCGATCGCGCAATTCGACCAGCATGCGCTCGGCGGTCTTCTTGCCGATGCCGGGAATGCGCGTCAGCGCGGCGATGTCGCCCAGCTGGATCAATCGCGCGAATTCATCCGTGCTGACGCCGGAGAGGACCGCGAGCGAAATCTTGGCGCCGATGCCGCTGACTTTCTGCAGGCTGCGAAAGAGACTGCGCTCGGCTTCGCGCAGGAATCCGTACAGAACCGCGGTGTCTTCCTTCACGGCGTAGTGCGTGAAGAGGCTGACTTCGCGTCCGGTTTCGGGCAGGTCGTAGAACGTCGACATCGGCGCCTCGATCTCGTAGCCGACGCCGCCGACGTCGACGACGAGCCACGGCGGCTGCTTGGCGAGCAATGTTCCGCGCAAGCGTCCGATCATCGCCGCCGCCTCCATGCCGCCGCGGGGACGCCGAGGCGCTGCGTGCTCGCGCGCGTATGCGCGTGCGTCAGCGCAATCGCGAGCGCATCGGCCGCGTCGGCTTGCAGGCGCTCGTGCAGATTGAGCAGTACGCCGACCATGTGCTGCACTTGAGTCTTGTCCCCGGCTCCGGTGCCGACCACGGATTGCTTCACTTCGCGCGCCGCGTATTCGGCGACGCTCAAGCCGCGACTGACGACCGCGCAGATCGCCGCGCCGCGCGCTTGTCCCAATTTGAGCGCCGAATCTGCATTGCGCGCCATGAACACGCGCTCTACCGCCGCTTCCTGCGGCGCGTATTCGGAAACGATCGCGGTGATCTCGTCGAAGATCTGCTTCAGGCGCGCGGAGAACGTGTCGTGATCGAGAAGGCGCAATGCGGTATTGAAGACGTGGCGCGAGCGTCCGGCGTCGTCGACCTCGATGATGCCGATGCCGGTGCACTGGCTGCCGGGATCGATGCCCAGGATGCGGATCATGCGTGCGGCTGCTGGAAGCGGCTGGTGCGAAGGAAGTCGATCGCAAGATCGGCCACCGTGGAGGAAAACAGAAGTCCCGTGTGCGTCGCGTCGACGGTGCAATGATCGGTGACGCCGGCGAGCTGCGTTTCCTCGACGGCGACGGTGCCGTCGTGCGGCGCGGTCAATGTGCCGATCGTGACGCCGAGGCCGAACGGCATGCGTCCGGCGATGACGCCGAGCGGACGGCTGTCGTCCCAGCGCTCGACGCCGTCGACCAATCGGCCGCGGTTGTTGCCGAGAATCCAGCTTCCGCCAGGAAGCGCGGAAAGTCCGCGCGCGACCGCGCTGCCGCGCAGAGGCGGTCCCAGGCACACGATGCTGCCGCGCGGAAGATCGCTCGAACCGCGCACGGATTCGAGCGCGACCAGACCGCCGAGACTGTGTCCGACGAGATGCACGCGATCGCCGCCGACGGCGCGCATGCGTTCGCGCACGCGCTCGCAGGTCGCATCGAGGTTGCCGAACACGCTCGCGTAGTCGAGCACGTCGACGCCGAAGCCGGCCAGGCGCAGACGGCGCGCGAGCGAGTGAAGAGTCAGGCCGCGCATCCACACGCCGTGGAGGAGAATCACGTGCTCGGCCATGCCCGCATTGTACGCGCGATGCGCGCCGGGTGAGCGGCGCGGCTCTTCGCTGCGCGGTGCGCGGATGCGTGCGGGCGTCGCCATCTTGAGGCTCAGCGTTTTTCCGGCAACACCGTACGCACGTGGAGCTCGGCGAGCTGCGCGTCGGCGACGAGCGACGGCGCCGCGGTCATGAGGTCCTGCGCGGTTGTCGTTTTCGGGAATGCGATGACGTCGCGGATCGACTCGGTCCCCGCCATCAGCGCCGCGATGCGGTCGATGCCGAACGCGATGCCGCCGTGCGGCGGCGCGCCGAACTTCAGCGCTTCGAGGAGGAATCCGAATTTCGCCTGCGCTTCTTCGGCACCGATCCCGAGCAGATCGAACACGGCGCTCTGCATGTCGGGGCGATGGATGCGGATCGATCCGCCGCCGATCTCGTTGCCGTTGAGCACCATGTCGTAGCCGCGCGAGACGGCGATCATTGCGTTGGCCTTCAAGTCGGCGATGTCGTCGACCTTCGGCGCGGTGAACGGATGATGCAACGCGACGTACCGCTTGGCTTCGGCGTCGTATTCGAACATCGGGAAATCGACCACCCAGAGCGGCGCCCAGGTGTTGGCGACGAGGCCGCGATCGCGCGCGACTTTGAGGCGCAGCGCGCCCATGAAATCGGAAACGGTCTTGTACGTACCGGCGCCGAAGAAGACGATGTCGCCGCTCTCGGCGCCGACGGCGTCGAGCACGCTCGCTAGCGTCGCGTCGTCGAGGAATTTCGCGATCGGCGAGTTGAGACCTTCGCGGCCTTTGGCGCGATCGTCGATGCGCATCCAGGCGAGACCCTTCGCGCCGTATTTCGCGACGTGCGCGCCGAGATCGTCGATCTGCTTGCGCGTGATGTCGGCGCCACCCGGAACGCGCAGCGCCGCGACGCGACCATCGGCATTGTTTGCCGCGTCAGCGAACACCTTGAACTCGACGTGCTTCACTTTCTCGGCGACGTCGACGAGCTCGAGCGCGATGCGAAGATCGGGTTTGTCCGATCCGTAACGGCGCATCGCTTCTTCGTACGTCATGCGCGGGAACGGCGCGGCGAGCTCGACGCCGACGACTTCCTGGAAGATCGCGCGGATCATCGCCTCGACGGTGTCCTGCACGATGCGCTCGTCGACGAACGCGAATTCCATGTCGAGCTGAGTGAACTCGGGTTGCCGGTCGGCGCGCAGGTCCTCGTCGCGGAAGCAGCGCGCGATCTGATAGTAGCGATCGAAGCCCGCCATCATCAGCAGCTGCTTGAAAAGCTGCGGGGACTGCGGCAGCGCGTAGAACTCGCCCGGATGCACGCGCGAGGGAACCAGATAATCGCGCGCGCCTTCGGGCGTCGCCTTGGTCAGGATCGGCGTCTCGATATCCTGGAATCCGCGGGCGTCGAGATGACGGCGGAGCGCAGCGACGAGCTTGGTGCGCTGGCGCATCATGCGCTGCATGTCGGCGCGGCGAAGATCGAGATAGCGGTACTTGAGCTTCAAGTCTTCGTTGGTGTGCTCGTGCAGCGCGAACGGAAGATCGCGCGCGGCGTTGAGCACTTCGATCGTCGACGCCAGCACTTCGAACTGCCCGGTACGCACGCGGTCGTTGACGCTGACGCGGCGGCGCACGCGTCCTTCGACGCGAAGGCAATATTCGTAACCGACGGAGCTTGCGGTCGCGAACGCAGCCGCGTTGTCGGGATCGACGACGATCTGGACGACGCCCTCGTGATCGCGAAGATCGATGAAGACGACGCCGCCGTGGTCGCGGCGCGTATCGACCCAGCCGCAGAGCGCGACGGTCGTATCGAGCAGGGTCTCGTCGACGAGACCGCAGTAATGGGTGCGCATGAAGTCGTTCACGTTGCGCCGGGCGGCGCCGGAAGGCGCGAAATGCTACGGAGGAAGTTGCTGCACTGCAACGTCGAGCACGCCGCGCGCGAAAAATCGGCAACGCACCCTTCCCCCGCGAGCGGGGGAAGGGGTTGAAGACTTACTCAGCGCCAGCGGCGCTCGATCGTGAAAACCGCCTCGCAACCGCCGTCGACCCACACGCCGGCGCGATTCCAGCCCCAGGTGCGGCCTTCCACGCAAGGCGTGTTGGAGATCTGGCGCGCGACGAACACGCGGCTGCCGCGGCCGGTATCGACCTGGCACATGTTGTAGTTATAGCCGCCGCTCGCACAGCGCACCTGGATGCTCTGATCCCAACCCGGGCCCGGACGCCACGGATCTGGACCTGGGCCTGGGCCAGGACCGGGGCCCGGACCACCGCCGCCCCAGCGGCGCTGTACGCGGAAGATGCCTTCGCATCCGCCGTCGACCCATACGCCGGCGCGGTTCCAGCCCCAGTTGCGGCCTTCCACGCAGCGTGTCTTGGAAATCTGCCGCACCAGGCTCACGCGGCTGCCGCGCCCCGTGTCGACCTGGCACATGTTGTAATTGAAGCCGCCACTGGCGCAGCGGATGTCGATGTCGCGGTCCCAGCCCGGGCCCGGACGCCACTCCTCGTACTGCGCGAGCGCTGCGCTTTCGACGGTGGCGGCGATGCGGGTCGCATTCTGCGCGGACGCGGTCGCCGCGCCGAACGACAGCACGAGAGCCGCCGTGACGCAAACAGGTTTGAGCATGATCGTCTCCCCGATTGGCTTTGGATTGAAGCCGCGCCAGTCTAGACCAAGCTCATGAACGGATCGCAACCCCGCGCCGTTTTCAGCCCGCCTCGCCGCTACCCGAAGCGGGTTTCGCGGCCGGCGCCGCAGCCGGCTTGCTCTCGGTTTTCGGCGCTTCCTTCGTTGCACCCTTGTCGTCGGCCTTGGCATCCGCTTTGGGCGCTTCTTCCTTGCCGGCGAGATTGCGCTTCTTGTCGCCGTCCTTCTTGAAATCGGTCTCGTACCAGCCGCTGCCGGCGAGGCGGAACGCCGGCGCAGTCAGACGGCGCTTGACGCGCTCGGCGCCGCACTTCGGACACACCGTGGGATCGGGATCGGACAGTTTCTGCAGGCGCTCGAAATGATCGCCGCAGGCGCTGCATTCGAATTCGTAGATCGGCATCGAAGAACCTCTCAATTCGGACGACGCGCCGGCTTGCCGGCGACGCGCTGCCGACGATGCGGCTTGCGGCGGAAATTGCAAGCCCCAGGCCTGCGCCGGCTCCGTTGACAATTCGGCGACGCTTGGATGACAGTGAGTCGCCGGTGGGGAGGAAAGCACCGGAATCGGGTTGCGACGCCTCCAAGCAAGGTCGTCGAATCTCAAGCAAGTACGGGGTGCGCATGAGCGTTGCCGCGAGGGCTGCCGGCTCATACGACGATGCCATCGCGTCGCTCCGGCGCGTGGCCGACGCCGATCCGCACCGCCCCCAGGTCTGGCGTCAGCTCGCCGATCACCTCGATGCCGCCGGCGATCGCGACGGCGCCGCCGACGCCTACCTTGCGCACGTCCGCTACGCGATCCACGACGCGGCCCTGATGAGCGCCGCGGCGGCGCTGCACGCGAACGAGATTCCCGCGGCCGAAGCGCGCCTGCGCCATCACCTCAAGCAGGCGCCTACCGACGTCGTCGCGATCCGCATGCTGGCCGAAGTCGCCGTGCGCATCGATCGCGTCGAGGATGCCGAGCGGCTGCTCGAACGCTGCCTCGCGCTCGCGCCCGGGTTTCGCGAAGCGCGGCACAACTATGCGGTCGTGCTGCACCGGCTCAACAAGCCCGTCGAAGCAATCGCGGAACTCGATCGCCTGCTCCAGGAAGATCCGTCCGACCCCGCCTGCCGCACGCTGAAGGCGGCGGTGCTGTGCCGCACCGGCGACTACGAGCCGGCGATCGACATCTATTCGAGTCTCCTCGCCGAGCATCCGCAGCACGCGCAGGTGTGGCTGAGCTCAGGACATGCGCTCAAGACCGCAGGCCACGCCGATCGCGCGATCGCGGCGTACCGGCGCTGCATCGAGATCGATCCCGATTTCGGCGAAGCGTACTGGAGCCTCGCCAACCTCAAGACGTTCCGCTTCGACGATGCCGAGCTCGAAGCGATGCGCACTGCGCTGGCGCGCGAGGATCTCAAGACCGAGCATCGCCTGCATTTCGAGTTCGCGCTCGGCAAGGCGCTCGAAGATCGCAAGGAAGACGCCGATTCGTTCCGCCACTACGCGCACGGCAACGCGCTGCGCCTCGGCCAGATTCCGTACGACGCCGACGACACGACCTCGCGACTCGCCCGCGTGCGCGAGACATACACCGCCGAATTTTTCCGCGAACGCGAAGGCGGCGGTTGCGAAGCGCCCGATCCGATCTTCATCGTCGGCCTGCCGCGCGCGGGTTCGACATTGATCGAGCAGATCCTGTCGAGCCACTCCGCGGTCGAGGGCACGATGGAGCTGCCCGAGATCATCTCGATCACGCGCGCGCTCCGCGCCGGCGGCGGCGGCAAGCCCGGCGCGTATCACGAGGCGCTGGCGGAGCTCGACGCCGATGCGCTGCGTCGTCTCGGCGAGCAATATCTCGCGCGCACGCGCATCCATCGCAAGATCGGCCGGCCGTTCTTCATCGACAAGATGCCGAACAACTTCGCGCATATCGGCCTGATCCATCTGGTGCTGCCGAACGCGAAGATCATCGATGCGCGCCGTCATCCGCTCGCGTGCTGTGTGTCGGGCTTTCGGCAGCATTTCGCGCGCGGCCAGAACTTCAGCTATTCGCTGGAAGATCTCGGCCGCTACTACCGCGACTACGTCGAGCTGATGGCGCACTTCGACACCGTGCTGCCCGGCCGCATTCATCGCGTCATCTACGAGGACATGGTCGAGAACACCGAGCGCGAAGTCCGCCGGCTGCTCGATTATTGCGACCTGCCGTTCGAAGACGCGTGCCTGCGCTTCTTCGACAACGAGCGACCGGTTCGCACGGCAAGCTCCGAGCAGGTGCGCCAGCCGATCTATCGCAGCGGCGTCGACCAATGGCGCCGCTACGAGCCTTGGCTCGATCCGTTGAAGGCTGCGTTGGGACCTGCGCTTTCCGCCTGGCGGCAGGCAGGCGACGACGACTGATCTTCTGAATTTTTTCGTGACGCAAACCGGGAGGGGTTCGTTGATGAAAATGCCACGCAGAGGGAAGCCGCAACGCTACGGACATCGCGTGCTCGCACGCCTGCCGCTTGCGGCGGCGATCCATCTCGCCTGCTTCGCACCGGCGTTCGCCGCCGACGAAGAGCAGGATCAGCCGGCGACGCAAGATCAGAGCGCGGCCGAGCGCAAGCCGCAAGAGCTCGGCGGCATCACCGTGACCGCGCAAAAGCGCGCGGAAAACGTGCAGGACGTGCCGATCAGCATGGACGTCCTGGACACGGCCAAGCTCACCGAGATGAACGTCGCCGACATCCGCGACTACGTGAAGATGCTGCCGAGCGTGTCGATGCAGAATCTCTATCTCGGCTTCACGCAGGTGTACATGCGCGGCGTCGCCAGCGGCAGCAACGGCAATCACTCAGGCCCGCTGCCGAGCGTCGGCATGTACCTCGACGAGCAGCCGATCACGACGATCCAGGGTCCGCTCGACATCAACATTTACGACGTGCAGCGCGTCGAAGCGTTGGCCGGACCGCAAGGCACGCTGTACGGCGCGAGCTCGCAATCGGGCACGATCCGCATCATCACCAACAAGCCCGATCCGAGCGCGTTCGACGCGAGCTTCAGCACCGAGATCAACGCGATCGACAACGGCGGCATCGGCTACGTGACGCAAGGCTTCGCGAACCTGCCGATCTCATCGAACATGGCGCTGCGCCTGGTAGGCTGGAGCAAGCAGGATGCTGGCTTCATCGACAACGTCTACGGCACGCGCACGTACCCGACGTCCGGCATCACCGCGAACAACGCCGATCGCGTGCGCGAGGACTACAACAACACCGACACCAAGGGCGCGCGCGCCGCGCTCAAGATCGATCTCGACGACACCTGGTCGATCATGCCGACCTTGATCGGACAGTCCTCGAACTCCGACGGCATCAACGCGTTCGATCCGCACGTCGGCGATCTCAAGGTGACGCATTTCTATCCCGAGGATTTCAACGACCAGTGGGTGCAGGCCGCGCTGACCGTGCAGGGCAAGATCGGCAACTTCGATCTCGTCTACGCGTTCGCGCATCTCAACCGCCACGATCACTACGACCAGGACTACAGCGACTATTCGTTCTGGTACGACACGCTGTCCGGCTACGGCGCGTACATCCACGACGACGCCGGCAACCTGATCAACCCCGCGCAGTACATCATCGGCAACGACAAGTACCGCAAGACCAGCAACGAGCTGCGCCTGTCGTCACCGCGCGAGGATCGCTTCCGCTTCGTCGTCGGCGTGTTCGACGAGCGCCAATCGCACGACATCAATCAGCAGTACAAGATCAACGGCCTCGGCTCGGATCTTTCCATCACCGGCTGGCCGCAGACCTTGTGGCTGACGCAGCAGGTGCGAGAAGACAACGATTCGGCCGTGTTCGGCGAGATGAACTTCGACTTCACCGACAAACTGACCGGCACGCTCGGCGGGCGCTACTTCAAGACCGACGACAGCCTCAACGGCTTCTTCGGTTTTGCGCCGGGCTACAGCTCCTCGCAAGGCGAGGCGACGTGCTTCGATCCGCATCCGTTCCACGGCGCGCCGTGCCGCGACATCGACAAGAGCACCGACGAAAGCGGCTCGCTCGGCCGCGCCAACATGACCTACAAGCTCGACGCGGACAAGATGATCTACGCGACATGGTCGCAGGGTTTCCGCCCGGGCGGCATCAACCGGCGCGCCTCGTTGCCGCCGTACAAGGCCGACTATCTCGACAACTACGAGTTCGGCTGGAAGACCGAGTGGCTCGATCATCACCTGCTCTGGAACGGCGCGATATTTCAGGAGAACTGGAAAGACTTCCAGTTCGCGATCCTCGGCCAGAACGGCCTCACCGAAATCAAGAACGCGAACCAGGCGCGCATCCGCGGCCTCGAGACCAACGTCGCCTGGGCGGCGACGTACAACCTGACCTTGTCGGCCGGCGCTTCGTGGTATCACACCGAGCTCACCGAAAACTATTGCGGCTTCACCGACGATGCCGGCAATCCGGTCACCGAGTGCGACACGCCGCAGGCGCCAAAAGGCACCCAGTTGCCGCTGACGGCGAAGGTCAAGGGCAATCTCACGGCGCGCTATAACTTCGAGGTGCACGGCATGCAAAGCTACGTGCAGGCCGCGGCGTTCTTCGAGGGACGGCGCCGATCGGATCTACGCCTCGTCGAGCGCGACATCACCGGCGACATGCCGGGCTACGGCACATTCGATGTTTCGGCCGGGCTCAAGAACAACTTGTGGTCGTTCGATGTGTATCTGAAAAACGCGTTCGACAGTCGCGGGCAGATCGCGCGCTATTCCGAATGCGCGACGGCCGTGTGCGGTGCGCAGACATATGTCGTGCCGGTGTTGCCGCGGATGGTTGGATTGCGCGTGACGCGTGATTTTCAGTAAGGCTCAATTCCCGATGTCCCCTCTCTCGCTTGCGGGAGAGGGTTAGGGTGAGGGCGCTCTTGCGACTACGCCCCGAAACGATCAACTCTTTAGACGCACCACTCCGGCTTCCCTCACCCTGCCCTCTCCCGCAAGCGGGAGAGGGAATCAAGGGCGAGGGGAAAGATTCAAGCGAGAGAGGAAATCAGGCGCGGCGCTCGAACACCAGATGCCCGCCGACCGCATCGACCGCAACCGTGTCGCCCGGCTGAAACTTCCCTTCCAGAATTTCCCGCGCCAGCGGATTCTCCAGCTGCTGCTGGATCGCCCGCTTCAACGGACGCGCGCCGTACACCGGATCGAAACCGACATTGCCGAGCAGGTCGACCGCCTTTTCGCTCAAGGTCAGCTTGAGCTGCCGCTCGGCCAGGCGCTTGGCGAGATAGTCCGTTTGAATGCGCGCGATCTGGCGAATCTGCGCCTTGTCGAGCGCGCGGAACACGACGATCTCGTCGAGGCGATTGATGAACTCCGGCCGGAAGTGCGCTTGCACGACGCCCATGACCGAAGCTTTCATCTTCGTGTAGTCCTCTTCGGTGTCGCCCGAAGAATATTCCTGGATCAGCTGCGAGCCGAGGTTCGACGTCATCACGATGACCGTGTTGCGGAAGTCGACCGTGCGGCCTTGACCGTCGGTCAGGCGTCCGTCGTCGAGCACCTGCAGCAGCACGTTGAACACGTCGTGATGCGCCTTCTCGACTTCGTCGAGCAGGATCACGCTGTAGGGCCTGCGCCGCACGGCTTCGGTGAGGTAGCCGCCTTCCTCGTAGCCGACGTAACCCGGCGGCGCGCCGATGAGACGGCTCACGGAATGCTTCTCCATGAACTCGCTCATGTCGATGCGTACCATCGCGTCGGTCGAATCGAACAGGAATTCGGCGAGCGCCTTGCACAGCTCGGTCTTGCCGACGCCGGTCGGACCTAAGAACAGGAACGACCCGTTCGGCCGGTTCGGATCGGACAAGCCCGCGCGCGAGCGGCGGATCGCATCAGCCACCGCGCGCACCGCTTCGTCCTGGCCGACGACGCGCTGATGCAGCGCATCTTCCATGCGCAGAAGCTTGTCGCGCTCGCCTTCGAGCATCTTCGAGACCGGAATGCCGGTCCAGCGCGCGACGACTTCGGCGAT
>Ga0068862_100000254_pt1 | contig 59824 bp, 54 predicted proteins | sample KBSSwiS52_FD_66598 | JGI IMG/M metagenome (GOLD analysis project Ga0068862, IMG submission 66598) | Switchgrass rhizosphere microbial communities from Kellogg Biological Station, Michigan, USA - KBS Switchgrass S5-2 | ecosystem: Host-associated > Plants > Roots > Rhizosphere > Soil ...
CTGCCTCGGCCCGGAACGCAGGCTGTTTCTCGCGAACACCAACTCCGCCGTCGAAAATCTCCGGAGCCGAGTGGACGCTTCTAACGCGGAGTCCAACACGATCCAGAGCCACCTGAACGGCAGGAGTACGTACTACGAGTACGACGTACTCGTAATTGACGAGTGCAGCACGGTGACTAACGCCAGCCTGTTGAAGGTGCTCGAAAGTACCTCGTTCGAGTTGCTAGTCGGTAGTGTCCGGGTCAGCGCGAGTATCTGGCTACGCACCGACGCCGGGACCTGTTCTCGCGGGGCGCCCCGAGGACGGTCGAAGTCCGAGCCTCGCGGCGTGTGCAACACGGTGCGGACAGGGGGCGGCCGGACCGCCTAAGATCCTGGTGAGACGCCCGAACCCACGCCGGCACGATCGGCACCGCCCCCGCACGCCGGAGGGTCACGGGATCGCGGCGAGGTCCGCGGCGGTCAGCTCCCAGGCGGCAGCCCTGGCGTTGGCATGCACCTGCTCCGGGCGTGTCGCGCCGGCGATGACGGAGGTGACGCCGTCCTGGGCGGCGAGCCAGGCGATGGCGAGCTCGAGAACCGGGTGACCCCGTTCCTGGGCGAAGGACGTGAGCGCGGCGACCCGCTCGAAGTTGGTGGCGGTGGCAACAGCAGCGAAGAATCCCATCGTGCTCAGCCGCGAGCCCTCGGGGTAGGGCTGGCCCTGCTGGTACTTGCCGGTGAGCATTCCCGAAGCCAACGGGAAGTACGGCACGATGCCGAGGTGAGCCGTGCGCGCCGCCGGGACCGTGTCCTGCTCGACGTCGCGGGACAGCAGATTCCACTCGATCTGGGTGCCGCGGAACCGGACAAGTTCCTTGGCGGCCGAGATCTCGGCCGCGGCCGCGATGTCCTGCGCGGACACGTTCGACGACGCGACGTGCAGGACCTTGCCCGCGCGGACGAGCTCGTCAAGCGTCTCCAGCGCCTCCTCCGGCGGCGCGTCGGCGTCGGGGTAGTGCTGGTAGTAGAGATCGATGCGGTCTGTACCGAGCCTGCGTAGGCTGCCCTCGCACCCCTCGACGATCCGCCGCCGCAGGGCGCCGGGCTCGTAGGGCTGGCCCTTGGGACGTGGCAGGAACTTCGTGGCGATGACCGCCTCGTCGCGGCGCGAGCCCAGTGCGGCCCCGAGGAACGTCTCGGAGCTTCCGCCGCCGTACATCTCCGCGGTGTCGAAGTGGGTGATGCCCGCGTCGAGCGCCGCGCCCACCACGGTGGCGCTCGCGGCGCGGTCGATCTTCATGCCGAAGTTGTTGCAGCCGAGCCCGACAAGGGACAGGGCTGGGCCGTCGCCACCGAGCCGACGTGTCTGCACGTTGCTGGTCTCCATTTCTGTCTTGCGGTGGGATGAGGGTTCCTTGGCTCGGAGGGCCATGGGACTCACTCGGCGCCGTTCAGAACTTGGCCACTGCTCCCGCGTCGACTGGCAGTGCCACGCCGGTGATGTAGCGCGCCTCGTCCGAGGCGAGGAACAGGACAGCGTTGCTGATGTCGCGCGCCTCCAGATATGGCACCGGCAGCAGGTGGTTACGACCGATCGCCTCGGCGGCGTCGGCGAGGGTGGGCTCGTCGAGGTCCGGACAGGCCACGCGAAGGAAGTACTCGTTGTCGATCATCGGGGTCGCCACACTGCCGGGGTGCACGCTGTTCACGCGGATCCACCGTGGTGCGAGCTCGTTGGCCAACGAATGCATGAGCCCGACCAGCCCGTGTTTGGCGGACGCATAGGCGGCCATGTAGCCGCCTCCGCTCAGGCCGAGCATGGAGCTGGTGAGAATGATCGCCCCACCGCCGGCCGTGGTGAGGTGCCCGATGGACACCTTGGCGGTGTGCCAGACGCCGGTCAGGTTGATGTCGAGCATCGTCCCCCACGCACGTTCGCTGACCTCGTCCGTCGGGGCGCCTGCGTGGACGATGCCGGCGTTTGCCACGACGATGTCGAGGCGGCCTAGCTCCGTCACGCCTCGGTCCAGCGCCGCTTGGAGGCTGTCGACATCCCTGACGTCCGCCTTCGCCGCTACGACTCGCCGCCCCGCCTTCTCGACCAGTGCCGCCGTCTCGGCGAGTTCTTCCTCGGTGGCGCCCGGGTAGCCGACGGTGTCGACGTCCTCACAGACGTCGACGGCGATGATGTCTGCGCCTTCCTCCGCCAGGCGGATCGCGTGGGCGCGGCCTTGGCCACGCGCCGCGCCGGTGATGAAGGCGACCTTGCCGGCGACCCTGCCAGTTGCGTGGTCCATCATCAAAATCCTTTCAGTCGGCCGGTATCCGGGCATCGGTTGGTACGAAACGTGGGTCTCCGGCGCCTACGCCCGCATGGTCCTGGCGTCGGAAACCGCGGCCACGACCAGCGGAATGGCGGGCGATGCGCAGGCCGACGCGCGACCTGGTCAGGGGGCTGCCCTACCCAGTCCGGTGAGGTCGGCGAGCGCCTGAAGCTGCTCGGCGAAGTGCGCGGACGACAGGCTGTGAATGGTCGCCGAGATGACGGTGGCGCCGGCCGCGGTCAGCTCACCGAGGTCGTCGAGGATCGAGCCACGATCGCGGCCGGGGTCGAGCGGCTTCGTGGTGAGCACGACCTCGAAGCCGGCCGGGAGTTCCACCCGGTCGAGCATGCCGCGGACCTCGGACGGCTCCAGCGCGAACGGAACCCAGCCGTCAGCACTGGTGATCGCCCGTCGCAGGGAACGAAGCGTGCGCCCACCGACGAGCAGGGGGACCTGCTGCTGCACCGCGCAGGGGTCGACCGTGATGCCGTCGAACGACACGTAGTCACCCTTGTAGGAGGGAGTAGGCCCGGCCAGCGCCGCCCGCAGGGCCGGTAGGGCGTCGTTCGCGCGCGCCCCCCGATCCTCGAACGGCACACCGAGCAGCTCGAACTCCTCCCGCAGGCTGCCCACGCCGACGCCGAGCATCAGCCGTCCCGCGGAGATCCGGTCGAGGGTGCCATAGCGTTTCGCCAACGCCACGGGATGGTGATAGCCGAGCACCAGCACCTTCGTGAAGAGCCGGATCCAGCTGGTCCGGGCCGCGAGGAAGGAGAGCGTGGCGAGGGGGTCCCAGTAGGTGCCGCCGCGCTCGTCGACGATCGCCGACGGCACCGCCACGTGCTCGCTGCAGGTCAGGTGGTGGTAACCCAGGTCGTCGGCGACCTGGGCGAGCCGGCTGATCTGCTCGATGCCCGCGGTCCGCTCCCAGGGAGAGAACGTCCCGGGGAACGCCGTCACGACCGGTGTGGCGAGGCCGATCTGCACCGTCATCACATCCTTCCGGCTCGCTTGGCGTCGCCGCCGCGGCAACCACGTTGTGTGTTCGCGGGTGTGCGCGGCTGAGCACCCGACGCATGCTATCCCGCCCCATCAAGCAAGTGCTAGGTTGGTGAAGAGCTGTCTGGGCGGTGGACGGGCCTCGCGCGCTCGGCATGGTGCGCTGTGCCGCCGTGTGTTGTGCCGCCGTGGGGCCGAGGGCCGATGGACCTTCGATGGGCGGGCCGCCAGCGCACTGGTTGTGGGTGCTCCAGGCCAGGCGCGTGGTCGAACGCCCAGCGCCCGGCCGCTGTTCGACGGGACGGCTCTCCCCGTTCAAAGATCCGAAAGGGGTGCCGATGACGGAGCTGGCCGACAGGGTCGCGCTCGTGACAGGCGGCGCGCGTGGGCAGGGGCGGGCACACGCGGTGGCGCTCGCCGCCGCGGGCGCCACAGTGGTCGTGTGCGACATCGCCGACCAGGTGCCGACGGTCAGGTACCCGATGTCCACGACCGCGGATCTGGACGAGACCGTCCGAACGATCGGCGAAGCGGGTGGCCAGGCCCGGGGCGTGGTCGTCGACGTCCGGGACAACGGGCAGCTGCGGCACCTGGTCGACGACGTGGTGGCCCGTCACAGCCGCCTGGACGTTAGCCGGGCGGTCCTGTACCTGGTGACCGATCCCGGAAGGACCAGCGGTTCCGTGCTCGAGGTGAACCTCGCGACGTCCGCCAGTCGCGTCTGACGGGCCAGCGCGATGACCGACGCCGACACGATGGACGACGCCGACGCGACGGCGGCCGACCGGCCCAGCCCGCTTGCCGCCGCCGGCGTCCTGACCGCGGCGACGCGCCGACTGATGCGCGCCGCGGCGACCACCGGCCTGCCGCCCGAACGCGTGCTGGAGCTCGCGGGCGACATCCACAGGCTGGCGGACGCGCTCGACACGCTGCCCCGCGACCGGGCCTACCAGATCCCGTTCGACGCTGAGCGCGAAGCGGAGATCAGGGCGGGCGAACCATGGCGAATGTTCGGGTTCAACCCGTTGGGTATCCCACTGGCGATCACGGTGCGGGACGGCGTGGCGCGCACCGAGCTGACGCCGGACGCGCTGTTCGAGGGTCCGCCGAACTGGCTGCACGGCGGTTTCGCCGCCGCCATCATGGACGTTCTTCTGAGCACGGTGGTGATGGTGGAGGCCGAGCCGGCCTACACGGCACGCCTGGACGTGCACTTCCGCCGGGGAACCATGCTGGACCGGCCGGTGGTCGGCGAGGGCCGGCTGGTCTCGACGGACGGGCGCAAGATCAACGCGCACGGGTGGATCACTCAGGACGGCCACCGCACGGTCGAGGCCCAGGGGCTGTTCGTCCCGATGCGGCGGCCGGCCTGAACCAAACCAGCCCCTGGGACAGCCGACAGGGCAGGAGGCCACGAATCTTCGCGGCCGGCCGGTCGCGTGACGGCCGTCGCCGCACGGAAACACAGCGATGAGGAAGGTCACATGAGACTGGCCGGGAAGGTCGCTTTCATCACCGGCGCTGCGCAGAGCCAGGGGCGCGCCCACGCCGTGCGGTTCGCGGAGGAGGGGGCGGACATCATCGCCGTCGACATCTGCCGCCAGCTCGACATCGCGGCATACCCGATGGGTACCGCGGAAGGGCTGGCGAAGACCGCCGAGGAGGTGCGGGCGCGCGGTCGGCGCGTGCACTCCGCTGTCGCCGACGTCCGCGATCCCGACGGGCTTGCCGCGGTCGTCGACGCGGGTGTCGCGGAGCTCGGCCGGCTCGACATCGTCGCCGCCAACGCGTCGGTCACGTCCGTGCAGCCGCACGAGGAGGTCACGCCGGAGATCTGGCAGACCACCCTGGACATCAACCTGACTGGCGTGTGGAACACCTGCATGGTCTCGATCCCGCATCTGGTCGCCTCTGGTGGCGGCAGCATCATCATTACGGGCTCGTCGGCCACCGTGCGCGGCCTGCCGTTCTATCTGCCGTACGTGGCGTCCAAGCACGCGCTGCTCGGGGTGACGCGTTGTCTCGCGTTGGAGCTGTCCAATCGCAACGTGCGGGTCAACATCGTGCTTCCGACCGGGGTTGACACCCCCCAGGGCCACTCGCCGATCTTGCCGGGCCTGCTGGAGGGCCGTCCGGACCTGGGCCCGGTCTTCATGAACAGCCTGCCGGTGACCCGGATCGAATCGGTCGACGTGACCAACGCGCTGGTCTACCTCGCCTCCGACGAGGCACGCTACGTCACCGGCTCGACCCTGACCGTCGACGCTGGCGCCACCATCCGCTGACGCCGGGGCCTCCGTCTCACGTGCTCGTTCACGCTGACGGTGGTCCGCGGTTCTGCCGTCCAGTCACGGGATGGCAGAACTGCGGACCGCGGCTCACCGCTCCGACAACACGGTGATCAGCGGTTCCACCTCGGTGAAGCTCGCCGCGCCGAAGTCGACGTAGGTGAGCCCGAGCGTCTCGTGGCGCTCCTCGAGCTGCTCCACGCACTGCTCGACGGTGCCGACGAGCAGCCCGACCGACCTGCGGCCGACCTCCACCTCGACGCCATAGGCGGTGCACACCGCCGCGAGCGCCGCGTCGGTCTGCGACGGACGGTCCACCACCCGGCACGTCCACGTGATCGACAGATAGTCCAGCTCGTCGGGATCGCGCCCGGACTGCTCGGCGGCCTCCCGCACCCAGGAGATCTTCCGAGCGATCCGTTCCGGCACCATGTCCTCGATGACCGCCGCGTCGTAGGCGGTGCCGGCCCGCAGGTTCGAGTGGATTCCCGCGATCTGCGCGTGCCGGCCGGCCAGGGTCAGCATTCGCCGGCCGCCGCCCCCGATGATGAACGGTGGCCGTGGCCGCTGCACAGGCGCGGGGGTGCCGGTGATGCCCGTCACCGTGTAGTGAGTGCCGTGGTGGTCGACGGGCTTCCCGGAGAACAGCGCCTCGAGGACCGCCAACGACTCCTCCAGCCGGTCCACCCGGACGCGGGCGTCGTCGTACGGCAGGCCGGCCGCCGCGTACTCGGCCGCCAGGTAGCCGGCGCCGATCCCGAGGTCGAACCGGCCGCCCGAGAGCACGTCGATCGTGCTCGCCGCCTTGTGGGTGAGAACCGGGTGGCGGTAGTCGTTGCACAGCACCAGGGCCATGACCCGCAGCCGCTCGGTGCACATCGCGAGAGCCCCCAGCGCTGGGACCGGGTCCTGGCGCCCGACCAGGAAATGGTCGGACACCGAGACGGCCGTCAGCCCGCTCGCGTCCATGCGGGCCAGGCGGCGTCGCCAGGACGCGACATCGTGGCCGATCGGCGGGGCGTAGATGGCGGTCCTGATGGTGCTGGTCCTGGCGGTGGTGGTCGTCGTGGCTTGGGAAGCCGGCGTGGGACCCGGAAACGCCCGGGCCTCGGGCCGGGCCGAGGGGGCGTCGCTCACGCGGATGTTGCGCGGTAGCGGACCTGGATGACCTCCGGCCCCGCGATCACGCCGCCGGCCTTGATCTCGGCCGGGTCGTCGGCCTCGACGTCCCGCCAGCGCCGGGTGAGCAGCCAGAGGGCTTCCTCCATCTCGGCCTTCGCGACCCCGAAGCCGAGGCAGTAGTGCGGACCGTAGCCGAAGCCCACGTCGAACGCGGGCTCCTCCCGGTGCAGGTCGAGGCGGTCGGGGTTCGGGAATGCCTCCGGGTCCCGGCCCGCGGCGGTGACGTTGAGCGTCACCACCTCGCCGGCGTCGAAGTCGGCGCCCTCGATCGTCAGCGGAGTGTTCACGATCTTCACCTGCCTGGGGGTGGCCGGGTACATCCGCATCGCCTCGACGATCGCGGTCGGTACCAGCTCCGGCCGCTCGGCCAGCGTGTCCCACTGCCCGGCCTGGGCGACCGCCCGTACGCACGAGGCGAGCTGGTAGCGGGTGGTGTCGTGACCGGCCAGCAGGATGCCGGCGATGTTCCACACCAGCTCCTCCGCCGAGATGCGGTCCCCGGCGGCCTGTACGCGGATGAGGTCGGAGATGTAGTCCTCCTGAGGATCCCGGCGACGCCTCGCCACGATCTCCTCGCTGTAGTCCCGGACCGTCCGCAGAGCCTGCTCGAGCCGGGGCACGCCCGGCCAGAACGGCTCCTGGCCGAGCAGCCGTAGCTCGACCGTCGCCTGGTCGAACTCGGGCACGTCCTCGGGAGGGATGCCGATGAAGTGCGAGATCACACCGATGGAGAGATGGTGGCTGAACTCGGTGACGATGTTGCATGAATCCCGGTCGGCGAGTTCGTCGGCCAGCTTCGTGGCGAGCTGGCGCATGTGCTCCCTGGCCCGGGCGATGCGCTTGGGATTGAAGCCCTTCACCAGGATCGGACGCAGTCGGTCATGGATCTCGGGCCAGGTGAGATTGAGGTTCCCGTAGATCAGGTAGTCCATGATCGGGCCATTGCTGAGACCCTTGTCGAGAAAGAGCTGCGGAGTTCGAGGTGTGATTCTGCTGTCCCGGAAGATCCCCCGGACTGTTTCATAGGAGAAGAACTCGGCGCCGGAGCGGCCGTTCGCGATCCTCAGGCGCTCGGCTCCCGAGCCGATCACCGAGTTGGGATTCTCCAGGAACTCGGCGGTGTGCGAGTCGATGTAGGGGATCTCGCGTTCCCGAACCAGTGTCTTCACGGTCTCTCCTTTACGTTGGATGGTGCGGAACGGGTCAGCTCCGAGCCTCCTCGCGGCGCAGCACGAACCCGCGATATCCGTCGGCCACGACCTCGTCGACGATGGTGCGGTAGGTGCCCAGACCGCCGATGAACGGCATGAACACCCGCGGTTTCCCCGGCACGTTGGCGCCGAGATACCAGGAGTTGGCCTGCGGGAACAAGGTGGCGTCGGCGAGTTCCGCGCAGTGTCGGACCCATGCGTCCTGAGCGTCCGGGCCTGCCTCGATGGTCGCGAAGCCGTTCGCGTCGAGATGGGTGATCGTGTCGGCTATCCAGTCCACGTGATGTTCCGCAGCGAGGATCATGTTGGCGAGCACGCCCGGGCTGCCCGGCCCCGTGACGACGAACATGTTGGGGAAGCCGGCCACACCGAGCCCGAGATAGGTGACGGGTCCCGCGGCCCATGCCTCCCGCAGGGCCCGCCCACCTCGGCCGCGGATGTCGATCGCGGCCAGGGAGCCCGTCATCGCGTCGAATCCGGTGGCCAGGATGAGGTCGTCCAGCTCGTATTCGGCCACCGTCGTCCGAATCCCCGTCCGGGTGATCTCGGTGATGGGCGTGGAACGCAGGTCGACCAGCGTCACGTCGTCGCGGTTGAAGGTGGCGTAATAGTCGCTGTCGGTGCAGATGCGTTTCGTGCCGATGGGATGGTCACGGGGAATGAGGAGGTCGGCGACGGCGGGGTCCTTGATCATCGCCCGTACCTTGCTCTCGAAGAACGCGCGCGCCTCGGCGTTGGCCTCCTCGGACCGCAGCTGATCCGGGAAGGTCTTGCTGAACAGGACGCCGCCGAGCTCCCACTGCCGTTCGTAGGCGGCGCGCCGTTCCTCCGCCGGCACCTCCAGGGTGTTCCGCGGATGCGGGAGGTGCGGCGAGCCGCCACCGCTTTCTCTGGACCGCCGCCGCCGTTCGGCGTAGGTCGCCCGGTACTCCGCGCGGCTGAGCGGGGTGTGCGGGCGGTTGTTGGCCGGGATGGAGTAGTTGGCGGAGCGCTGGAAGACGTAGAGATGGTCAGCCTGCCGGGCAAGGATTGGCGTGGCCTGGATCCCGGAGGAGCCGGTCCCGATGATCCCGACGCGGCGACCCTCGAAGTCGACGTCGTGGTGTGGCCAACGGGCCGTGTGGAACGTGCGACCGGCGAAGTCCGCCAGACCCGGTATGTCCGGCGTCCGGGCCGCGGACAGGCTCCCGGTCGCGAAGACCACGAAGCGGGCGGTGAGCGTGTCGCCGTCATCCAGGCGCACATTCCAGTGACCGCTTGCGTCGTCGAACTGCGCGCTGGTGACGCGGGTGCGGAACCTGATGGACCGCCGCAGGTCGTGACGGTCGGCCACGTGCTCCAGATACCGCAGAATCTCCGGCTGGGTGGCGTAACGCTCGCTCCAGTCCCACTCCTGCTCGAGCGCCGGGTCGAAGGAGTACGAGTAGTCGATGCTCTCCACGTCGCACCGGGCACCGGGGTAGCGGTTCCAGTACCACGTGCCGCCGACCCCGTCGGCGACCTCCACGCAGACGACCGACAGGCCCTGGCCTCGCAGGCGGTGAATCGCGTACAGGCCCGCGACCCCGGCGCCGACGATCACGGCATCCAGCGTTTCCGGCTCCCGCGTCCCGCCGGTCACAGCAGGCCGCCCACGCGAGAGTTCGCCCCCGACAGCGCGGCCGAGGGCGCGTCCGAGGGCGGATCACCGTCGGGGACCGGCGCGAGCGCGCCGCGAAGGACGGCGACCTCCTCAGCCGCCTCCCTGCGCACGATCGCGGCCTGCGGGAACATCGAGGCTCCGTGAAAGGTCCCGGGAAACAGGTGCACCTCGACCGGTACCTCGGCCGCGAGGAGGGCGAGCGCGTAGTTGAGCCCCTCGTCGCGTAACGGATCGAACTCCATCACGTTGACGTAGGCCGGTGGTAGCCCCCGCAGGTCCGTGGCCCGCGCGGGTGCCGCGTAGACGTCGACATCGGCCCCACCGGCGACGTCCTGCCCGAGATAGGCGGACCAGGCGATCGCGGCCTTGTCCCGGTCCCACATCGGTGTATCGGTGAAACGCCGGATACTGGCCGTGTCCTGGCGGTCGTCGAGCATCGGGATGCCGAGGTACTGGAAGCGGACCGCCGGGCCACCTCGGTCGCGGGCCAGCAGTGCCGCCGCCGCGACCAGTCCCGCTCCAGCGCTCGTCCCGTGCAGCACGATCCGGGTGGGATCCACGGCGAGGCCGGCCGGCGCCGAGGCGAGCCACTCCAGCGCGGTGAACACATCCTGGAGCGCGGCGGGGTACGGGTGCTCCGGGGCGAGCCGGTAGTCGACGGAGACCAGGGGGACGCCGAGCTTTCGAACCAGCTCCACGTTGCGGGGGTGACTCGACTCGACATCGCACATCACGAACCCGCCGCCGTGGGCGTGCAGGATCGCTCCCGTGGGTCCACCGACCTTCGCGGGTCGATAGACACGTACGCCTACGCCCGTCGGCAGGACCTCATCCGTGATCAGCACTCCGGTGGTGTCCACCGCGGCGCGTGCCGCCGCGGCGGCGGCGACGGCGGCGCGCGTGCCGGTGAGATCGGTGAGGTCCCGTCTCGGTAGCTGCGCCACCACCGGCGCGAGGTCGGGATCGTAGCGATAGCCCATTGGCCCACTCCCGTTCGAGTCAGTCCCTGTGCCCAGGGCGCCTCTGGAGTCCGGAACCGGCTCAGCCGGCCCCCGGCCTATGACCAGGACCGTCGTCTTGGGCGTCGCGGCCGTCTGCGCGCGACAGGCCTCCGGCGCGGGTCGCGGCCTTCTCCTGGCCTGATGATGCATCAGCACCGCACTGTTTACCAAGCGCTTGCTAGCCTCCTTGTCGAAGAAGCTGCGGCGGCGCCGCTTCTGGCTCTGCCGGAGAAGGCGCGGCCGCCGTCGAGGGAAGGAGCTTGCATGCCGACGCAGGAAGCGGTGTTCGGTGGTGGGTTAGCCGTGGTGACCGGGGCCGGGGCCGGGATCGGCGAGGGGCTCGCCCGGCACCTCGCCGGGCGGCTGGGCATGACCGTCGTGGTGACCGACATCGACGAGCGGTCGGTGGGCCAGGTCGCGCAGGAGATCATCGAGGCTGGCGGGCGCGCCGTCGCGCGCGTCGTCGACGTACGGGACGCCGAGGCGATGATGCGGCTGGCCGAGCAGGTACGCCACGAGTTCGGCCCCGTGCGCCTGCTGATCAACAATGCCGGTGTCGAGCAGTTCGGCTATCTCTGGGACGTCTCGCCGGAGAACTGGCGCAGGGTCGTCGACGTGAACATCAGCGGCGTCTTCCACGGCATCCGGGCGTTCCTGCCCGCGATGATCGCTGACCAGGAACGCAGCCACGTCCTGACGGTTGCGTCGGTCGGCGCCGTGACCGCCGTTCCGCTGCAGGCGCCGTACATCATGAGCAAGCATGCGGTGCTCGGCATGGTCGAATGCCTTCACCAGGAGGTGGGGAGGATCGGCGCCGACATCGCGGTCTCGGTGGTGCTGCCCGGAGCGGTACGGTCGTCGATCTTCGTCACGGCAGGTGGGGTCGACGCGGGTGACGCGGAGGCCGCCGAACATCACCGGGCCGAGATGCTGGCCGTTCTCGAGCGTGCCATCAGCCCCGCCGAGGCGGCCGACACGATCATCGAGCAGGCGGCTCAGGGCGAGTTCTACATCGTCACCCAGCCGGACATCGTGCTCGCGGTCATGGCGGCGCGCGCCGACCAGCTTGTCCACCGGCGCGCGCCGGCACCGTACAGAAGCAGGTTCGTCAGCCCCGGCTGAGCGCGTGAGCCCGGCGGCGGCCCGCATGGATCGAGGGCGCCACCGCGGCGTCATGGCGCGCGAACCGATCCGGCGGCCCGCTGAAAGAGCGCCACGGATGCCTGTCGATCGTGCTGGGCCGGAACCGCCAGGACGCCGTGGCGTCGGTCAGGCTCCGCCGCCCGCGAGGGAGATCCGTTGGGCCCGGGCATCTCGCGGCGGGGCCAGGCGGTTTGGCCGGTTCCGCGCACGGCTGTCCCGGGCGGAGGGAAACAGTGCGCGGGCGGTACGACGGGCCGCGAAGGCGACCATGGGTGCCACCCGTTCCATGACGAGGTCACCCTTGCGCGCGACGGAGATGGCGGCGACCGGCCCGTCGGGCCCGACCACCGGGGCGGCGATCGAGCTGACGCCACTGGCCCGGTGGGCGCCGGGGGAGACGGCGATCCCACGGCGCTGCTGGATCACTGTCAGATCCCGGTGAAGGTCCGCGCTGGCCGCGGCGCTCAGTGACGGGCACGACGCCATCAGTTCGTCGACCTGCTCGGGTAACAGGCACGAGAGCATCGCGCGTCCACTGACCGTGTCGCACGCGAGAAGTCGGCCGCCCACTCGCGAAGGCACCGTGGTCGCGACGGCCCCCCCGAGCTTGTCGAGGTAGTGCACGATCCCGCCGTCGAGGACGGACAGGTGGGTCACCGCGCCGGTGGCGATCTGCAGTTCGGTCAGTGGCACCGCGGCCGCTACCCGGAGGTTCTCGTAGTCCGCGCAGCGGGCGCCGGAGTGACGCATGCGTGGGCCCAGCCGGAAGCCACGGCTGCCGTGCTCCACCCAGCGAAGCTCCACGAGCTGACGCAGGATCCGGGACGCGGTGGAGCGGGGCAGACCGGTGATCTTGGTGATGTCCTCGAGGAGCAGATGTTCGGGAGCGTCCTCGAACGCGTCGATGATGAGCGTGACTCGCTCCACCACACCTGGCCGGGCGCTGCGCGCCGGCGCGGCGGAAAGATCGCCACCACGGGCGGCCGTCAGGGTCACGATGCCTCCATCGTTCTACCAAACGCTTGCTCAAGACATCTTTGGTGGCTGCTGGGATGAACGTCAAGCCGCCGGTGGTGCCAGGCGTGCGGGCGAGATCTGGGGTGCGACCGTACTGGCCTCATCACTGCGTGACCGTCCACCCTCCGTCAACCGGTAGAAACACCCCGTTGATATAGGAGGCGAGTGGAGACAGGAGGAACAGCGTCGCGTAGGCGATGTCGTCGGCGGTGGCCATCCGGCCGAGTGGAATACGCGCGAGGATGCGCTGGCCTGTCTCGCTCTCGACGAAACCTGTGAGCCTCGGCGTATCCGTCATCCCTGGAGCGACGCCGTTCGCGCGCAGCTGGCCGCCCCGCTGGGCGGCGAGGTGGCGGACGTACCCCATCAGGGCGGCCTTCGCTGCCGAGTACCAGTCGCTCTCAGTTCCGACTCGGTTGCCCGCGACCGATGTGGTGACCACCATCGCCGCGTGGGGAGGCACGCCTCCGGCCAGCCACGCCTCCGTCATCCGGCGCACGCCACCCACGCTGATCCGGACCGCTTCGTCGAAGTCCAGCGGCGCCGACGAGGCCGGCCCGGCGTTGTTGACCAGGAAGGCGGCCGGGCCGAAGCGGTCGGCGACCGTCGCGAAGCCGCTGGTGACCGCGTCGTCGTCGGCCACGTCCCCCACGAAGGTCATGATCTGGCCGCCCTCGGCGGTGACCTCGCCGGCCAACGAGCGCAGACCGTCGGAGCGCAGGTCCCAGGCGGCCACGTGCAGGCCGAGCTGGGCGGCTCGTCGCGCCGTGGCCCGACCGATACCGCTGCCGGCGCCCGTGACGATGATCGGGTCCCCGGGAGGGAAACAGAAGTCGGCGGAGTTCGGCATGGTGATTCCTTTCGGAGAGCCGCGCGCCGGCCGCGCTCCGTAGGCATGGGCCGGCTCCTTGGCGTTTGTGACCTGCGTCATGCTAGCCTTCGCAAACTAGCAAGCGCTTGGTAGCCCGTCGTCGGTTCCGATGGAGACAGGCATTGGGTTCACCCTCATCCGGGCTCGCGCGGTGGAAGGACTTGCCGGCCGGTCGGGTCGCTCGGTGTCTCGACACGAGGACGCGAATCATGACTCTCATCTGGGGCGGACTCGCCTTGGGCGCCGTCTACGCGATGGTCGCCGTCGGTTACAACATCGTCTACATCGCCTCCCGGACCTTCAACTTCGCGCACGCGCAGCTGATGATGATGGGCGCTTTCATTGCCTATTCGAGCCTGGTGAGCTGGGACCTGCCCTGGGTGCTCGCGCTGCTGCTGGCCGGTGTCGTGGTGGGTGCCATCGCGGCGGTCGAGGAGCGTCTCGCCATCCGGCCGGTGCGCGACACCCACAACATCCTGGTGACGACGCTGGGTGCCGCGACCATCATGGACGGCGCGGCCCAGCTGATCTGGGGGAGCCAGCCGCTGCGCGTGCCCTTCGTCGCCGGCGAGGACGCGATCAGTCTCCTGGGAGGCCGGGTCCGTCCCGTCGAGCTCACTCTGATCGGCGTCGCGATTCTGCTCGTGCTCGTTCTGGTCCTCATCAGCCGACGATCGCTGATCGGGCTGGCACTGCTCGGCATGGCCGAGGACAGGGAGGCGGCCCAGCTGCGCGGCGTCAACGTGCGGGCGACGGCGTTCGGTGCCTTCGTCGTCGCGGGCGTGCTCGCGGGCCTGCTGGGTGTGTTCGTCGGCCCCAAGACATTCGCTGTCGCGACGCTCGGCGCCGCACTGGCGCTCAAGGGTTTCGTCGCGCTCGCGATCGGCGGATTCGGCTCGATGCCGGGCACGCTCGTCGGAGGTCTCCTGGTCGGCCTGGCGGAGGCGTACGCCGCCCGCTATCTCGGCGGCGAATACGCCAACCTCATGGTCTTCGTCATCCTCATCGCTGTGCTGTTGATTCGCCCGGCCGGGCTCTTCGTCCGCGCCAAGGAGAGAGTGGTCTGACATGGTGAACCGAATGTCGGCCGACCGTCTCCGGTCTCTGCCGCTGTGGACGGTACCCCTCGCGCTCGGGATTCTCGTTGTTTTCCTGCCACAGTTCGTCAGCGATTTCTCGGTCATCCGCCAGGTCCAGCTCGCGCTCATCCTGGCACTGCTCGTCAGCGGGCTGAACCTGAGTCTCGGCTATGCCGGCGAGCTCGCCCTCGGCCAGACGGCGATGTACGCGGGCGGCGCGTACGCAGCCGGTCTCCTGTCCAGACACGGCCACACCGAGATCCTCTTGCAACTGCTGGTGGCCATCGCGGCGGCCCTCGTGATCGGCGTCGTCTCCGGGGTGCCCGGACTACGGCTCGGCAGCTGGTCGCTGGCGATGACGTCGTTCTTCCTGGTGTTCCTGGTGGGCGACGTGCTCGCGATCTTCAACTCGCAGACCGGCGGCCGCAACGGCCTGTCCGGGATCGCGAGCCCGACGCTGTTCGGCGGGATGCTGGCCCCCAACGACTACTTCGCGCTGATCGCGGTGGTCACACTGCTCTGGTTCGTCGTGATGCGGAACATCGTGGTGTCCCGGCACGGCAACGCCTTCCTGGTGCTCAAGCAGAGCCCGGTGCTTGCCGCCTCGATGGGTATCTCCGTGTTCCGCATGAAGCTGATGGCCTACGCGCTCGGCGCCGTCCCGGCGGGCCTGGCCGGAGCGTTGTTCGCCAACCTCGACCTCTATGTGTCACCGGACCAGTTCACCTTCAGCATGGCGACCACGATCCTGGCCGCGTCCATCCTGGGCGGCTCGGCCAGCGTCTACGGAGCCGTGGTGGGCGCGTTCATCCTGCAGTTCGGCCTAAACCAGTCCAGCGAGTACCAGCGTTACTCGCTGTTGGTCACCGGCGTCTTCCTCCTCATCGGAGGCGTCCTGCTGACGGGCGGCCTGGCGGGCCTTGCCCGAGACCTGTGGCGGCGGTTCGTACTGCGTCCGGCGCAGGCGTCCGCGGCGGACGGCTCGGCCGAGATCCGGATCCCACCAGTGCCGGGCAGGGCGCTGCGCGTAGAGGGTGTCTCGAAGTCCTTCGGCGGCAACCGGGCGCTCTCCGATGTCGACCTGCTCGCACGCCCTGGCAGGATCACGGCGCTGATCGGCCCGAACGGGTCGGGCAAGACGACGCTGCTCAACATGGTCTGTGGCTTCTACCGGACGGACTCGGGGGCCATACGCCTGGACGATCGCGAGCTCCAGCGGCTCGGCCCGGACCGCGTCGCCCGCGCTGGCATCACGCGGACGTTCCAGACGCCGAACATCCCCGCCGGCATCACGGTCCTGGAGGCGGTGACGGCCGGGCGGTTCACGGCGCACCGCGCGACGGTGCTGGAGAGCGCCCTGCGCCTCCCGCGCTACCGCCGGCTGCGCCGGGAGGATGTCGCGGAGGCCGAGCGGGTGCTCGAGGCGGTGGGCATCAGCAACCTGCGCGACTCCCGTGCGGACTCCCTCCCGCTCGGGCAGCGCCGGCTGCTCGAGGTGGCACGCTGCCTGATTCGTGACCCCGCGGTGCTGCTGCTCGACGAGGTGGCCTCAGGCCTCGACGAGCACGAGGTGGAGCGGCTGGCCGCGGTCATCCGCGGAGTACGTGACGCCGGCGGGACGGTGCTGCTCGTCGAGCACAACTTCCAGCTGGTGCTGGCACTGGCCGACGAGATCGTCGCGCTCGCGCACGGGCAGGTGATGGCCCACGGGACCCCGGTGGAGATCGAGAACAACCCGCGGGTGCTCAGCGAGTACCTCGGCATAGATCCGGACGAGCAGGCTGACGGCGCCGCGGTGCTGGCGGACCTCGTCACCGAACCGGGAGGCGACCGGTGACTGCCCAGGAGCGGGACCTGACGGAGCAGGGGGACCAGCGGCCACCCGTGCTGCGCGTCAGCGGCCTGAGCACCGGCTACGGTGACCTCCGGGTCGTCAGGGAGGTGTCCTTCGAGGTCCGAGCCGGCGAGATAACGGTCCTGCTCGGCCGAAACGGGGCGGGCAAGACCACGACGCTGCGCGCGGTGGCCGGGCTCAACCGGGTGGCGGCGGGGGAGGTCCTCCTCGACGGCCAGGACATCGGCAGGGTGCCGCCGCACGCGCGGGTACGCCGGGGCATCGCCTACGTCCAGGAGGGCAAGCGGGTCTTCCACGGCCAGACCGTGGAGCAGAACCTGCTGCTGGGCGGCTACACCCGCCGGCGCCGGCGCCAGGAGCAGCGCGCCGAGATCGAACACGTCTACGAGCTGTTCCCGGTGCTGGGGGAGAAGCGCTCCCGCCTGGCGGGCAGCATGTCGGGCGGACAGCAGCAGATGCTGGCCATCGGCCAGGCGTTGATGGCCAAACCCACACTCCTTCTGCTCGATGAGCCCTCGGGCGGCCTCGCGCCGGTCATCGTCAAGGAGGTCATGGCACGGGTGCAGGAGCTCAAGCAGTCGGGGCTGGCGATCCTGCTGGTCGAGCAGGCCGTGGAGGCGTCGTTCGCCATCGCCGACCACGTCACGGTGCTCGACATGGGGCGGACGATCCTGTCCACCCGGGCCAGCGCCGTGAGCGACCTGACGGTCCTGCGGGACGCGTACTTCGGGAGGCCGGCGGCCGGCCCGGCGCGCTGACCACCCGTTACCTCCGGTAGACGGCGCAACCCACCTAGCACTTGCTTGGTCGCGCCCATATGCTGGCACGAGTCGCGGAAGGGAGGGTGAGGTTGTCCTTCACCATCGACATGTCCGGCCAGGTCGTCCTGGTGACGGGCGGAGCCCGCGGTGTCGGGGACGGCATCGTGGAGACGTTCCTGCGGGCCGGCGCGGAACTGGAGATCTGCGGGCGCCATGTGCCGGAGTCGCTGCGTGAGGTCGACGGGCGCACGCCATGCTTCAGCGCCGTCGACGTGCGGGATCCGGAGGCGGTGGAGGCCTGGGTCGCCGACGTGCTGGCGCGTCGCGGGCGGGTCGACGTGGCGGTGAACAACGCGGGAGGGGCGCCGTTCGTCCCCTTCGTCGAGGCGTCGCCGCGCCTGCACACCAAGGTCACTCAGCTCAACTTCCTGGCGGCGGTGCACGTGCTGCACGCCGTTCAACCGGCGATGATGAACGGCGACGGAGGCGTGGTGCTGAACATCACGTCGATCTCGGCGCGCCGGCCGAGCCCGGGCACCGCCGTCTACGGCGCCGCGAAGGCGGCCCTGGAAAGTCTCACCGGCAGCCTGGCCGTCGAATGGGCTCCGCGCATCCGGGTCAACGCCGTCAGCTGTGGCCTGGTGGGGACGCCCGGGTCGATGGACCACTACGGCGACGCCGAACAGATCGCCCGGGTGGCGGCGACCATCCCTCGCGGGGTCTTCGCCACGCCGCAGGAGATCGGCGCCGCCTGCCTGTTGCTGGCATCGCCGCTGGCCAGCCACGTCACCGGCGCGGTCCTGGACGTGGACGGTGGGGGCGAGTGGCCCGCCTTCCTTCAGCACACCCCCAACGCGTGACTCCGGCCTGACCTTCCACGCCGCGTCCGCCGCGTGCCCGCCGCCCTGTCCGCGAGCGGCCCGACCCGAGGAATGCCCATGCCCGAAGCTGTCATCGTCTCCGCGGCCCGATCGCCGATCGGCCGGGCCGACAAGGGATCCCTGAAGGACGTTCGCCCCGACGACCTCGCCGCGCAGATGGTCGAGGCGGCCCTCTCCGCCGCCGTGGGACTCGACTGGTCGGACGTCGACGACATCATGCTCGGCTGTGCCCAACCGGCTGGAGAGCAGGCGTACAACCTGGGCAGGATGGTCGCGCTCCGCCTGGGTCTGGACAACGTCCCGGGCACCACGGTCCATCGTTACTGCGCCTCCTCGCTACAGACCACGCGGATGGCGATGCACGCCATCCGCGCCGGCGAGGGCGACGTGTTCGTGTCCGCGGGCGTGGAATGCGTGTCCCGGTTCGTGCACGGCAAGTCCGACGGCATGCCGGAAACGAAGAACCCATGGTTCGCCGAAGCCATGGAGCGCACCCGGGCGAGAGCCGCGTCGGGGGAGAGCTGGACCGATCCCCGGCTGGACGGACTGCTCCCAGACGCCTATATCGCCATGGGTGAGACCGCTGAGAACGTGGCGCAGGCGTTCGGCGTCTCCCGGCAGGCGCAGGACGAGTACGCGGTCCGCAGCCAGCACCTCGCCCAGGCCGCGACCGCCCGCGGCTTCTGGAAGCGTGACATCACCCCGGTCCAGCTGGCCGACGGCACGACGGTGGCCACCGACGACGGGCCCCGGTCCGGAGTGACCCTGGAGAAGGTCGCCTCGATGAAGCCGGTGTTCCGGCCCGACGGCACCGTGACCGCGGCGAACTGCTGCCCGCTCAACGACGGCGCCGCGGCGCTGGTGATCATGAGCGACGCGCGGGCACGAGAGCTCGGCCTGGTCCCGCTCGCACGGATCGTGTCGACCGGTGTCTCGGCGCTGAGCCCGGAGATCATGGGTCTCGGTCCCGTGGAGGCGACCCGGCAGGCTGTTGCCCGCGCGGGGCTGTCGATCTCGGACATCGACCTGGTGGAGATGAACGAGGCGTTCGCCGCGCAGGTCCTGCCGTCCATCGACCAGCTGGGGCTCGACCTCGACCGGGTGAACGTCAACGGCGGCGCGATCGCGCTTGGCCATCCGTTCGGCTCCACCGGCGCCCGGATGGCCACCACCCTGATCCACGGGATGCAGGAGCGCGACGTCCAGTTCGGTCTCGAGACGATGTGCGCGGCTGGCGGCCAGGGCATGGCGTTGGTTCTCGAGCGCCTTCGCTGACCCGGGTAGCGCCGGGAACCACGCTGCGCTTGGGCTGGAATGCTGGTGAACATGCTTGTCGCCGGCTTGTGGCCGCCGGGAACGGCGGCCACAAGCATTTCTCTGGACGCTCGTCATGCTCGGAGACGTCAAGCGGGATCGCGCAGCTCCCGCTTGAGGACCTTGCCGGTCGGGCCACGCGGCAGGTCGTCCACCAGGACGAACTCCCGCGGAACCTTGAAGTTGGCCAGCCGGGACCGCAGGTAGTCGGTCAGCTCCGTCGCGGACGGCTTCGATTCCGGCCGGGCGACCACGTAGGCCCGGGCGACCGATCCCAGCCGGTCGTCGGGCACACCGACGACCGCTGACTCGATCACGTCAGGATGGCCTCCGAGCGCGTTCTCGACCTCGGCGGGGTAGACATTGAATCCGCCGACCGTGAACATGTCCTTGATCCGGTCGGTGATCTTGAGGCAGCCGTGCTCGTCGAAGCGGCCGACGTCGCCGGTATGGAACCAGCCGTCAGGGTCGAACGCCGCCTTCGTGGCTGCCTCGTCCTCGAAGTAGCCAACCATGACGAGCTCGCCGCGCAGCACGATCTCGCCGTCGGCGCCCAGGGGCACGTCGTGGCCGGCCTCGTCGACGACCCGGATCTCGATGCCCGGCACCGCGGGTCCGGTCGTCTCCGCGACGTGCCGCGGATCCTCGTTGGCGCGGGACTGCGTGGCGACGACACACTCGGTCAGGCCGTACGCCTGGCCCACCGACTCGAACCCGAGCACGTCGAGCATCTGCTCGAACAAGGTCTCCGGTACCGACGCCGCGCCGGCTACGGCGAAACGCAGCGAGGACAGGCCGAAGTCGCGTAGCCGCGGATGGTTGATGAGAGTGGTGAAGATCGTCGGAGTTCCCGGAAGTACGGTGATCCGTTCTCGTTCGATCAGCTTCATCAGGTCGACCGGGTCGAACACCGGTACGGGGTAGATGGTGGTGCCAGCGGTCAGTGCCGTGATCACCCCGGCCTTGTATCCAAAGCCGTGGAAGAAGGGGTTGACCACCGCGTACCGGTCGGTCTCGCTCAGCCGCGCGCCCCGGGCCCAGGTCTCGGCCACTCCGATGGTCTGCCGATGGGTGCTCATCACCCCCTTCGGCGTGCCAGTGGTGCCTGACGTGAAGAGAATGTCGCAGATGGTGTCCGGCTCGACGTGCATGGTCGTCTCGACCGTGACGGGTGTCCGCCGCGCCAGGTCGAGGAAGGCGGTCCACGTCGTCACGTCGGGCCGAGACCCGTCGCCGACGTCGATGATCGCGCGCAGGTGTGGCAGCCCCGGGATCATGCCGTCGGCCGCGGCCGAGTCGGCCGACCCTGCCGAGTCGCGGAGCATCGCGACGTAGTCGACGCCGAGGAAGCCATTGCTGACGACCAGTACCGACGCCCGCGACCGCTCCAGAACCACTCGGGCCTCGTGGCCCCGGTAGCGGGTGTTCAGCGGGACGACGGAGGCTCCCCGGCACTGAGCGCCGAGCATCGCGAGGATGAACTCCACCCGGTTGGGAGCCCAGATCGCGACCCGGTCATTCGGCTCGACGCCCAGGGCGACCAGGCCGCGCGCGACGGCGCGCGCCTGCTCGGCGAGGCCCGCATAGCTCAGGCGGACAGACCCGTCGACGACCGCCGGATGGTCGCCGTACCGGCGGCCCTGCTCTTCCAGCAGCGCCGGTATCGTCATGGCCGCTCCGGCGCTCAATCGCTGACCTCACGGTCCCGGGTGCCGGCCGGGTCGATGACGGTACGGATCAGTTCCAGCTCGCGGCTGTCGGGGAGCCGGGTCGTGTCCGCCGACGAGACGTCGATCGGGAAGCCGGTGTTGGCCGTGACCTCCTGCGCGCTGACCCCGGGATGCAGCGACCGGACCTTCAGCCGCCCGCTGTCGTCGTAGTCCAGCACCGCCAGGTTCGTGACCACCACGCCCAGGTCGTGAAACCGCAGGGAGGTGCCCTTGTGGGCCCGGGCGCGGTCGTTGCCGACCCCGGAGACGACGTCCACCGTCTCGACGAAGACCCTGGCCGAGTGCTTCGACACCCAGTAGTCGGTCCGGTGGTTCACCGTGTTGCCCGGCGCGCCGCGCACGCCGATCAGCTGGCGCTTCGGCCGGCGCCAGTCCCCGATCGCGGAGATGTTCTGGTTGCCGAAGGCGTCGACCTGGCTGGCGCCCATCATGCTGTGCCGACGACCGGTGTTCACGACATCGAAGACGCGCCGGTAGGGCAGCCAGCACTCGATGGTTCCACCGGCCGCGGCGGTGCGGCCGAGCGGAGGCGGCTCGCTCATCAGGAACGCCTCGCCGTCGGTGAGCACCAGGTCGGGGGAGTGGGTCAGCCGGGCGAGCCGTGCGCTGATGCCCGGGATGGTGCCGACGGCGTGGGCCAGGACCTCTCCGGATCCCCGCCAGGCGTCGGCGCACGCGACCACGCAGATCTCGGCACGGGTGATGTCCATCGTCATGCCTTCCCCCCGCCCGCGTTCTGCTGGCGGAACTCCCCGACGGCGGCCTGGTACGCCGCCTCGTCCTGTTCGAGGAACCGTGAGGTGAACTCCTGCCAGGACTGCTCGTCCCGCGCGGCCCGCGCATAGTGCGCCTGGAACGCCTCGTCCCGGCCGTAGTCCGGCTCGCAGGAGGTGAAGTGCGCCCCGGCCGGTGTCTCGACGACCCCGGAGACGAACATCCGGCTGATCAGCAGGGAGTGGACCGGGGCCGTGGCGGTCAGCTCCGCAGTGTCGACGATCCGCTCGACACTCATGAAGCAGCGGTCGGCGGCCATCGCCAGCAGGTCGTCGAAGTACGGGTCCGGGCCGAGGTACTGGCCGTTGCCGTGGACGTCGGCCCGGTTGAGGTGGATGAGCGCGACGTCGAGCCGGATACCCGGCACCGCGACGTACACCTCGTCGTCGTAGGGCGAGGCGACCAGCCGCAGGTCCGGGTTCATCGTCAGCACGTCGCTCTCCAGGCCGGCCCGGGTGGGCAGGAAGGAGAGCCTCCGGGCCCCGGCGCGCAGCGCCTCGACGAACATGCCCTCGTCGTACTCGACGGACGTCACGGTGCCAGCTTCGCGGACGGCGCGGAAATGCGGGTCGAGCGCGATGCTGTCCAGGGAGACGAACCCGTAGATCAGTCGGCTGATCTTGCCCGCGGCGCACAGCAGGCCGACGTCGGGGCCGCCGAACGACACCACTGTCAGGTCCTTGACGTCGCTGCGCAGCAGCTCGCGCACCAGGGCCATCGGCTTGCGCCGCGACCCCCAGCCGCCGATGCCGATGGTCATACCCGACTCGATGTGCCGGGAGACGTCTGCCAGGGACATGGTCTTGTCCCGCACCAGACCTCCTTCAAAGAGAAATCGTTGGTTGTCGAGAGCCGTGCGCTGGTGGATGAAGAGGCTGGGAGCGAGGTAGGTCCCGCACCTCGCTGTCAGGCGGGGGGCTCGCTGTCAGGCGGGGGCTCGACGAGCTCGACGCGCACCCGGTCGGGGTCGAGGACGTAGACGCACCGGTAGCCGGCCATCGGCTCGCTGGTGACGATCGGATCTGACAGGACGGTCACCCCGGCCGCACGCAGCCGGGTCAGCAGACCGTCGAGACCGCGGACGGTGATCGCGACGTGGGCAGCCCCGACATGCCCGTTGTCCGGGTCGAGTACCACCGAGGACCCTCGGACGTACTGCAGCAGCTCCACCACGGTGGAGCCTTCCTGCGCCCGGACGAACGCCTGCCGGACGAGCACGCCGGGATAGCCGGTGACGGCGTCGATGCGAGGCCCGCTGCGCTCGTACGGACCGAGCCGCTCGCCGCCGAGGAGATCGGCGTAGAAGTCCATGGATTGTTCCAGGTTGCTGACGGTGATCCCGACGTGGTGCACCGACGGCATAGCGACCCCTTCCTCTTCCCATCCTGCTCGGACCTCGCCTCCGGCCCGGCCACCGTCGCGAGGCGGCCAGCGAGCTGCCCCGCCTCCTAGTGATCCCGGGGACAATGCGGACCTCCCAGCAGACCTCCCAGCAGACCTCCCAGATCGCTTCGCGATCCGGCAGGAACCCCGGCCGGGCGTGCGAAGGAAGATCATTTTTGCACGCCCTTTGGCCCTCTAGACGTGCTCCAGCAGCAGCCGGCGGTGCTCGTGCGCCTGTCCGAACAGCTGGCCGGTCGCGTGCGCCCGCTTGAAGTACAGCTGGGTGTCGTCCTCCCAGGTGATGGCGATGCCACCGTGCAGCTGGACGGACTCGGCCGCCACGTGGGCGAAGGCGTCCGAGCACCAGGCCTTGGCCATCGCCGCCCGCAGCGGCAGGTCCGGCGCGTCGTGCGCCGCGGCCCAGGCGGCGGCCCACGACATCGAGCGCGCGGTCTCCACGGAGACGAGCATGTCGGCCACCCGGTGCTTGAGAGCCTGGAAGGAACCGAGCGGGCGGCCGAACTGGACGCGGTCGCGAAGGTAGGCGAGCGTACGGTCGAGCGACCTCTGCGCACCGCCCACCTGAAGCGCGGTCACCGCCACCGACGTCACGGAGTGCAGCCGGCGCAGTGCGGCCCGTGCGTCGGTGGCCAGTGGGATGGCGGGCACACGGTCGAAGGTCAGGGTCGCGAGATCCAGCGTGGGATCCATCGCGGGGGTCCGGGTGCGGGTCAGTCCCGGCTCCTCCACCGCCACCTCGAACAGCCCGACCCCGTCGGGGGTCTCGGCCGCGGCGAGCAGGATGCTGGCGTGGCCGCCGTCGAGGACGAGGGTGGCGGTGCCCGACAGCCGCCAGCCGCGCGAGTCGGTCGCCCGGACGTCGCAGCCGTCGGTCCGCCACCGGCCGTGGCGGTCGGCCCAGGCCAGCGCGCCGACCGCGCCCTCGGCGAGGGCGGGAAGCAGGCGCTCGCGTCCGGCCGCGTCCGCGGCGCTCAGAACCGCCTGGACGGCCAGGACGGCCGAGCCGAGGAACGGTGATGGTGTCAGCGCCGCGCCCAGCCGCTCGAGGACCACGTGGGTCTCCAGCAGGCTGGCGCCCGCACCCCCGTATTCCTCCGGAACGGCCAGCGCGGCGGCCCCGATCTGGGAACAGAGCGTCTTCCAGAGAACCTCGTCGTAGCCCTGCTCGGAAGCCGCCGCGGCGCGGGCGTCGACCGCGGCGCCGCGACGCTCGATGAGCTGCTCGACCGCCTGCGCGAGCTCTTCCTGCTCCTCGCTCAGCGCGAACCGCATCCGTCGTCAGCCCCTCGTCAGACTGTCGAGGACCCGTGTGCGGTGGGCCGCGGGTGTTCCCCATGCACCGACGAGCGCCCGCGTCTTGAGGATCCAGATGCTCAGGTCGCACTCCAGCGTGTAGCCGATGGCGCCGTGCACCTGCAGCGCGGTACGCGCCGCGCGGTCGGCCGCCGCCGAGGCGAGCACCTTGGCCGCCGACACGTCGCGGGACGCGCTGGTGGAACCGCTGGACAGCTCCCGAGCCGCGCCGTGCACCAGGGGACGGGCGAAGTCGAGGGCGACCCGGACGTCGGCGAGCGCGTGTTTGATCGCCTGGTACTCGCCGATCACGCGGCCGAACTGTCTGCGCGCACCGACGTAGTCGATCGAGGTGGCGAGCATCCGTTCCCCGGCGCCGACCAGCGTCGCGGCACAGGCCAGCGCGGCGTTGTCCAGCCCGAGCTGGATGGCCTGCTCGTCAAGCACACAGATCGCCATCTCTGGAGCCAGAGTGTGCAGACGCCGGGCCGGATCCACCGACCGCAGGGCTTCGGCCGTGCGTCCCGCCGACAGGGCGTGGTCGGCGACGAGGTACGCGTGGGTGGAGACGTCGCAGTCGAGGGCGTACGGCACCGCGGGCGGCAGCGCGAAGGTCACCCGCGCGTCGCCCTCGGCGACGGCCGCGAGGATTCCTTCCGCGTCGGTCTTCCGTAGCAGCGCAGGTGCCAGCGCGGCGGTCTCGATCCATGGCCCCGGTACGGCGTGGTAGCCGAGCCGTTCGAAGGTCACGACCAGGTCGAGCGGGGTGCCGTCGAGGCCGCCCAGCTCGTCGGGGACCACCAGCGCGGTGACGCCCAGCTCGGCCAGCCGCGACCACAGCTCGACGCCGGGCGCGGTGTCGCCGTCGGCCCACGCGCGGTGGACGGCGGGAACGTCGGAGGCGGCCAGCAGGTCGTCCAGCGACGTGGCGAACGCCTGTTGTTCGGCTGAGAGCGAGAACTTCATGCTCCGGCCCTCCGGTTGTCGCCGCGCGGCAGCCCGAGCAGCCTCTCGGCCACGATGTTGCGCTGGATCTCGTTGGTGCCGGCGTAGATCGGGCCGGCCAGGGAGAACAGGTAGTCGTCCATCCAGGCGCCGGCATTCGGGGCCGTCTCGCCGCGCAACTCCTGATCGGGGCCCAGCAGCTCCAGGGCCGTCTCGTGGATGCCGACATCGAGTTCCGACCAGAACAGCTTGTTGACGCTGCCGGCCGCCCCCAGGTCGCCGCCGGCGCGGAGGCGGTCGACGGTTCCCCAGGTGTACCAGCGGTACGCCTGCGCGCCGATCCAGGCGTCGACGACGCGGTCGCGCACCTGGGGGGCGTCCGCTCCGCGTTGCGTCCACAGCGTCAGCAGGCGCTCGGCGGCGGCGCAGAAGCGGCCCGGCGCCCGCAGCGACAGGCCACGTTCGTTGCCGGCGGTGCTCATCGCCACCCGCCAGCCGTCGCCGACGCCGCCGAGGACGTCCGCGTCGGGTACGAAGACCTCGTCGAAGAAGATCTCGGCGAAGCCGGCGTCGCCGTCGAGCTGGGCGATGGGACGGACGGTCACCCCGTCGGCGTCCAGCGGGAACAGGAAGTAGGTCAGGCCGCGGTGGCGCTGCGCGGCCGGGTCGGTGCGGAACAGGCCGAACCCGCGGTCGGCGAACGGAGCGCGTGAGCTCCAGGTCTTCTGCCCGGAAAGGACCCAGCCCCCTCGCTCGTCATCGCGCTCGGCCCGGCTGCGGATGGCGGCCAGGTCGCTGCCAGCCTCCGGCTCCGACCACGCCTGCGCCCAGACCTCGGTTCCGTCGGCCATCGGCGGCAGGTAGCGACTCCGCTGCGCCGGTGTGCCGTGCTCGAACAGGATCGGCGCGAGCAGTGAGATTCCGTTCTGGGCGATTCTTGTCGGTGCGCCGCTGAGGTAGTACTCCTCCTCGAAGATGACCCATTCGGTCAGGGACGCGTCACGGCCGCCGAACTCCGCGGGCCAGGCCACCACCGACCAGCGCCCGGCGGCCAGGAGCCGCTCCCACGCGCGGTGCCGCGCGGCTCCGGCCGCCGTGTCCATCGAGGGCAGACGGCCGGGGTTGTACTCGGCCAGCCAGGTCCGCGCCTCCTCACGAAATGTCTGCTCCCGTTCGGTGAACTCCAGGCTCATGCCTCACCCGCTGCCTGCTTGTTGGCCTTCGCCATGGAACGGGCGTCGAGGCCGCCGAGCGAGTCGACGTCGACCTCCGCGTTGTGCGCGTGCGCCGCGTGGTGCAGCGCGAACACCGTGTCCATGCTCGTCCGCATGCCCTGGATGTCCTCGACCTGGTTGATCGCCTTCTTGGTGAACGCCAGGCCTAGCCGAGGCATCTTCGCGATGCGCTCGGCGAGCGCGAGGACGGCGGTCTCGAGCTCCGCACGCGGCACCACGTGGTTGACCATCCCGAGCTCGTAGGCGCGCTGGGCGGACATCCGGTCACCGGTGTAGAGGAACTCCTTGGCGGCGCGGGGGTTCATCACCCAGGGATGGGCGAAGAACTCGACGCCCGGGATGTTCATGCGCACCACCGGGTCGGAGAAGAACGCGTCCTCGGAGGCGACGATGAAGTCGCAGCTCCAGGCGAGCATCAGCCCACCGGCGATGCACGCCCCCTGCACCATGGCGATCATCGGCTTGGGGATCTCGCGCCACCGGCGGCACATGCCCAGGTAGACCTCGGACTCACGGGCGAACCGCGCATCGACGCCCTGGGTGTCGACGTGGTCCCACCAGATCACGGCCTTGCGCTCGAAGGACTCGTGGACGTCGCGGCCGGGGGTGCCGATGTCGTGCCCGCCGCTGAAGTGCTTGCCGTTGCCGGCGAGCACGATGACCTTCACCGCGTTGTCGTTGGTCGCCCGGGTGAACGCGGCGTCGAGCGCGTAGGTGACCTTCGAGTTCTGCGCGTTGGAGTACTCAGGACGGTTGAGGGTGACGACCGCGACCGGACCGCGTACCTCGTAGGTGACAACCGCGTCCTCGTCTGGAACCGAGTCCTGCAGCGTCATAGTCGCGCCTCCAGGGGGTCTGCGGGCCGTACAGGCCAAGGTGATCGCACCAGGCCACGGCTGCGCGGGCGGTGCGGTAACGGGACCGTACCAAACAAGCGCTAGGTGAGGTAGCGTGACGCCGGTCCGCCGACGGCCGCTCGCGGCGGACGGGGAGGACTGCGTGGATCTCACCTATTCCGCCGCCGACGAGGAGTTCCGTCAGGAGGTCCGGCAGTGGCTCGCGGACAACCTCGTCGGGGAGTTCGCCGACCTTCGAGGGCTGGGTGGGTCGGGCCGTGAACACGAGGCGTTCGAGGCGCGGGTCGCCTGGAACCAGCACCTCGCCGCCAGTGGCTGGACCTGCCTGGGCTGGCCGGTCGAGCACGGCGGCCGCGGGCTGAGCCTGTTCCAGCAGGTCATCTTCCACGAGGAGTACGCGCGGGCCGATGCCCCGGCCCGGGTGAACCACCTGGGCGAGGAACTGCTCGGGCCGACGCTGATCGCGCACGGCACCGACGAGCAGCGGGCGCGGTTCCTGCCGGGCATCGTCAGCGTGACCGAGCTGTGGTGCCAGGGCTACTCGGAGCCGGGGGCGGGCTCTGACCTCGCGGCCGTGCGCACGAAGGCCCGGCTCGAGGACGGCCACTGGGTGATCGACGGCCAGAAGGTCTGGACGTCGCTGGCCCAGCACGCCGACTGGTGCTTCGCCGTCGTCCGCACCGACCCGGGTTCGACGCGACACCGCGGTCTGTCCTACCTGCTGGTACCGATGGACCAGCCCGGTGTCGAGATCCGCCCCATCCTGCAGCTGACCGGCACCTCGGAGTTCAACGAGGTCTTCTTCGACGGCGCGCGGACCGATGCCGACCTGGTCGTCGGCGAGCCGGGCGACGGATGGCGGGTCGCGATGGCGACGCTCGGTTTCGAACGTGGGGTGTCCACCATCGGCCAACAGGTCGGCTTCGCCCGCGAGCTGGACGCGGTGGTCGCCGAGGCGCGACGTACCGGTGCCTTCGACGACCCCTTCATCGCCGACCGCATCGCCCGTGCCCGTCTGGGCCTGGAGGTGATGCGCACCCACGCGCTACGGACCCTGAGCGCCTACGACGCGGGTTCGGCGGGCCCGGAGGCATCGGTGTCGAAGCTGCTCTGGGGACGGTGGCACCGGGACCTCGGCGAGCTGGCGATGGCCGTGCGCGGTGCCCCGAGCCTGACGGTCGCCACGCCGCCGTACGGCCTCGACGACCTGCAGACGCTCTTCCTGTTCAGCCGGGCCGACACGATCTACGGCGGCTCCGACGAGATCCAGCGGAACATCATCGCCGAGCGCGTGCTCGGTCTGCCCAAGGAGCCACGCGGATGACCCCTACCAGGGCCGAACAGGCCGCTCCTGCCTACGTGCCGGGGCACGGCCTCCTCGAGGACCGGACGGTCGTGGTGACCGCCGCCGCCGGTGCGGGCATCGGCGCCGCCGTCGTGCGCCGATGCCTGGAGGAGGGCGCGCGGGCGGTCGTGCTCAGTGACACCCACGAACGCCGGCTAGCGGAGGCGACCGAGTCCCTCGGCGCCGAGTTCGGGGCGGATCGCGTCGCGTCGGTCGTCTGTGACGTCACGCGCGAGGGTGACGTCCAGACCCTTCTCGACGCCGCCGAGAAGTTCGGCGGCGTGTCGGTGATGATCAACAATGCGGGGCTCGGGGGCACGGTCTCCGTGCTGGAGATGACGGACGAGCAGTGGGGGAAGGTGCTCGACATCACCCTCACGGGCACGTTCCGGTGCGTGCGCGCGGCGTCCCGGCGAATGGTCGAGAACGGCGTCCGAGGCGTCATCGTGAACAACGCCTCCGTGGTCGGCTGGCGCGCGCAGGAGGGCCAGGCTCACTACGCCGCGGCCAAGGCCGGGGTCATGGCACTGACCCGGTGCGCCGCGATGGACGTCGCCGAGCACGGAATCAGGATCAACGCGGTGTCGCCGAGCCTCGCGATGCATCCGTTCCTGGCGAAGGTGACCACCGCCGAGTTCCTCGCGGAGCTCAAGGGCCAGGAGGCCTTCGGCCGCGCGGCGGAGCCCTGGGAGGTCGCGAACGTCATCGTCTTCCTGGCCAGCGACTACTCGTCGTACATGACGGGTGAGGTCGTGTCCGTCAGCAGCCAGCGCGCGTGACCTGGCGAAACGTCACCCACCATTCATCAGTTGGAGGATCACGTGGCTGAGGCGTACATCGTCGAAGCGGTGCGGACGCCTGTCGGCCGCCGAGGCGGCGCACTGGCAGGCATGCACTCCGCCGATCTGGGCGCGCACGTCCTGCGAGCGCTGGTCCGACGGTCCGGCGTCGACCCGGGCGCCGTCGACGACGTGATTTTCGGGTGCACCGACACCCTGGGATCCCAGGCAGGCGACGTCGCGCGGACCGCGTGGCTAGTCGCGGGCCTGCCCGAGCACGTCCCGGGCGTGACGATCGACCGGCAGTGCGGATCCAGCCAGCAGGCCGTGCACTTCGCGGCGCAGGGCGTCATGTCGGGGACGGCGGACCTCATCGTCGCGGGCGGCGTGCAGAACATGTCAGCGATCCCGATCTCGTCCGCCATGACGGTGGGCGCGCAGTTCGGGTTCACCACGCCGTTCGCCGAGTCGCCGGGCTGGCTCGAGCGGTACGGCGACCAGGAGGTCTCCCAGTTCCGCGCCGCCGAGATGATCGCGGAGAAATGGGACGTCTCGCGCGAGCAGATGGAGGCGTTCGCGCTGGAGAGCCACCGTCGGGCCATCGCCGCGATCGACGAAGGCCGCTTCGTCCGCGAGATCGAGCCCTTCGGGGAGCTCGCCGTCGACGAGGGCCCGCGCCGGGACACCTCACTGGAGAAGATGGCGGGGCTGCGCACGCTTCAGGACGGTGGCAGGCTCACCGCCGCGGTCGCGTCCCAGATCAGCGACGCGGCGTCGGCCGTGCTGGTGGCATCAGAGGCCGCGGTGCGGACGCACGGGCTCACTCCACGGGCCCGGGTCCACCACCTCAGCGTGTACGCGGACGACCCGGTGTGGATGCTCACCGCCCCGATCCCGGCGACCCGCCGAGCGCTGGAGCGTGCTGGCATGTCGGTCGACGACATCGACCTGTTCGAGGTCAACGAGGCATTCGCCTCGGTGGCCCTCGCGTGGCTGAAGGAGACCGGGGCTGACCACGGCCGCACCAACGTCAACGGCGGTGGCATCGCGCTGGGGCACCCGATCGGCGCGACGGGCACCAAGCTGATGACGACGCTGCTGCATGAGCTGGAGCGCACCGGCGGCCGCTTTGGCCTGCAGGTGATGTGCGAGGGCGGCGGGCAGGCGAACGTGACCATCATCGAGCGCCTCTGACCCATGGTCGTTCGCGCGGGGACAGACCCAGGATGATGACCGCGCGGACGGGCCAGATTCGCATCCGCGCCCGTGGTTTGATTGCCGCCGCCGGCCGCCTGTACGCTGTGGCCGGCGATCGGTGCGCGGGAGTTGAGGGCAGTGGCGAGGATTGCGGAGGGCCGACCGCCTGCGGCGCCGGTATCGGAAATCCAGGTGGCGCGGCGAGATCGTATTCTCGAGGCCGCTGTCGAGCTTGGTGCCAACCGCGTTTTCGAGCGTGTGCAGATGAACGATGTCGCGCAGTGCGCCGGCGTCGCCATCGGCACCCTGTACCGGTATTTTCCCTCCAAGATCCATCTTTTTGCCGCGGTGTACGAGGCGCAGGTCATGCAGTTCATCGAGCACGACTGGCCGGCCGAGCGCGGGGAAGCCGTCGCTGAAATCGGCGAAGCGATGGTGGCGTTGAGCCGCAAGTTGATGACCTACCCGCGGCTGTGCGCGGCCATGGTCCAGGCGACCGACGCCACCTACACGAACCACCCGTCCCAGGCGGCCAACAAGGCCGAACCCGGACTGTATGACGCCATCCTGCGTACTCTCGACGTCCCCGGCCCGGACGCGGAGGCGCGCAGCGCGGTCCAACTGCTGACATACAGCTGGTGGGGTGTCCTGGTCGCGAGCCTCGTCGGGAGGACCTCGATCCGGCGGGGGGAGGAGCAGGTACGGCTCGCGACCCGGCTGATTCTTGCTCCCTACGCGGGGCGACGTCGCGCGACCTGATTGCTGACTGGAACGGGGCATGCGTCCGGCCTCCGGAGGAGGCCGGAGCACGACGAACCCCAGAATCGGTCCGTTGACAGGTGATATTTCGCCAGGGCGGACCTGAATGCTGGCACGAGGCGGCGCAGGAACTGCTCGGAGCGGGCGGCGTCCCAGCAGAATGCCGGCAGGAGTACGAGGACGTCGGTGCCGCCGCTCCTGACCAGCTCGGGAAGCGCGGCCAGGCTGAGGTCGAGGTCGCCTTGTGAGTACACCGCACCAGCCCGGACCACTGCTCGCCGGCCGTAACGCTGTGATCACAGGTGCGGCGGCCGGCATCGGCCGTGGCATCGCCACCGCGTTCCTCGCCCACGGTGCGCAGGTGGTGGCGGTCGACATCGACGGACAGGCGTTGGACGAGCTGGCTGCCGCCACCGATGGTGCCGACCGGCTGCGTACCGTGACCGTCGATGTCACCGCGCCCGCCGCGGCCCGGCTGTTAGCGAACGAATACCAGCCGGACGTGCTGGTGCACAACGTCGGGCATTTCATGCACCCTCCGTCCGGCTTCGCCGACGGATCAGCCGAGGAATGGCCCGGGCTGCACGACGTCAATCTCGGACACGTGTTGGCCCTCACGCACGCGATACTGCCCGGAATGATCGCCCGTGGTCGGGGTGGCAGCATCATCGCCCTGACGACCGTCGAGGCTTTTCGTGGTATTCCTGGGCACGCGGTGTATTCGGCCTACAAGGCCGCGGTCGGCCAGTTCATCCGCAGTCTCGCCGTAGAGGTCGGGCGCCACGGGGTGCGCGTCAACGCGATCGCGCCCGACGTGGTGGAAAGCCGGCAGCTTCCCTATTCGGATTGGGTGGATGCGCAAGACCGGTGGCGCTGGTCCACCTGGGTGCCGTTGGGTAGGCATGGAACGCCGGACGACGTCGCCGGTACGGCGCTGTTTCTTGCCTCGGATCTGTCGTCTTTCGTCACGGGCACGACGGTTCACGTGGACGGCGGCACCTGGGCCGCGGGCGGATGGTATCCGCGGCACAGCGGAGGCTGGACCAACCGTCCTCTCGAGCCGTAGAGCCTTCTTCTCAGGGCAGGTCCTCCCTCGGGCCGAGCGCCCTGAACCGGTCCGCTGGCTCGCGGCTCCAGGTCGTCACCCCCGCCAGCTGCTGTGAAGTGGCCGGGCCACGGTAAACGTGGTGCGTTGGAGCTGAGGCGCTGAAGAGGTCGTTCGTCACGGCTCGCGCCGCGTTCACGACCAGGGGTGCGACCCGTTCCTGCACCGAATGTGCGTGCCCGACGATGGAGATCGCGCCGATGGGCCCCTCGGGTCCGCGTAGCGCGACCGCGACGCACCCGATGTCCGGGAAGCACTCGCCGTGTTCGAACGCCAGACCGTTGCGACGACGGATGCGGCCGAGTTCCTGGTGCAGCATGTCGAGGTCCCCGATGCTGCGTGCGGTGCATCGATCGAGGACACTGGCGTACCGCGCGTCCACCCCTTCTGGAGGCAGCCAGGCGAGCAGCGCCTTGCCGAGCGCCGTGCAGTGCGCGGCTGCCCGGCCCCCGACTCTGGAGGGGATGTCCACCGCGGCCCGGCCACCTACCTTGTCCAGGTAGTAGATCTCAGCCCCGTCCAGGACCGCGAGATGCACCACCATCCCGGTCTGGAGAGCGATCTCGTGCAGGCGAGGTGCCGCGGCGGCCCGCAGCGCGCCGTGCTCGATCTCCCGACCGCCGAGGCCGAGTGCGCGCGGCCCCAGGCCGTAGCCGTTGGCCGTGTGATCCAGCCAACCCAGACGGACTAACTGATCCAGGATCCGGTGGGTCGTCGAGCGGGGAAGGCCGGTCTGGTGGGCGACGTCATGGAGGGTGAGGCGGGTGTGCGGGCGTTCGAACGAATCCATGATCAGCGTCACTCGCTCCACCATCGACAGGGGCGGGACACCTTGCTCGGCCCCGGATCTGGGGTTTGCGCTCAGTGTCAGAGCCATGCCGTCGCCTCCCTGTGGCTGAAATTCATTTCAGTTTGAAGCCTAGCAGTGACCTGGGTCTCACAGAAGGCCTATTCGTGCGCCCAGGACCGATCCGCCTGAGAGGTGAGACGTGAGCGACCGGGGCGTCACCGTCCGCGCTCGATCCTCGGTGGCCGCCGTGGCGAGCGGGAGTGGCGCCCGTAGAGGGCGACCTGCGAACCCTTGATCGTCGAGTGGTGACGCCTTGCGCGTCAGTCACTGCCCACTGCATCGACTGGATCATCCCACCTAGTGGGATCGTCGATGATGGGAGCTCTGTGAACGCCATACGCTGTCGTCCACCTATCAGACGACGTCGTCACCTGACCTGGCTCAAGTTAGCACGGTCCTCCCGGCGGGATCGTTATCGCGCGCCGTCGATTTGTTGCAGTAGGGCCGAAATCCGAGTATGCGTCTTGACTTTCCGAACGGTGCCACTGAACATGGAAGATATGTCAAGCAAGCGTTTGATTGACCACGTCGGCTCTGGCGAGTTCGCACTTATGATCAACGGTATCGGTGGCCAGGGTGTGCAGCTCATCGGTAAGACGTTGACGCAGGCTGCGACCACGGAGGGTAAGCACGCGATGCTTGCGGCGGACTACGGCGGCGAAATGCGGGGCGGCCCGTCGAGAGTTTCGGTGGTCATCGGGAGCGCGCCGCTACGCGCATTGCCGGTGTTGCCTTCCGCCGATGCCGCGATCATCGCCAATGACAAGTTCGGTGGGGCGGTGCCCGACCGCCTGCGGCCAGGTGCGCTTCTGTTGCTTAACTCCTCGATCGTCGATCCCGCAAGGGCCGGTACCGCCCACCGGGTGGTCGCGGTGGAGGCCACCGCCATCGCCGGGGCGCTGGGTGCTTCCCAGGCCAGCGGATTCGTCCTGCTCGGCGCGTTCAACGCCCTTACCGGCCTGGTCGCCGAGCAGTCGCTCGTCGACGCGATGGCCTCGCTGTTGCCTTCCTACCGCCGCCAGCATGCCGCGACCAACGCCCGGGCGCTGCGCGCCGGTGCCGAGGCCGTCGCGGGCGCGGCCGTGGGGGCGGGCCGGTGACGACGCACCCAGCCACCGCCACCGCCACCGCAGCCACAGCCGAGCTGCGACTGATGGAGGGGTCCGCCGCCATCGCGGAGTCCGCCATTCTGGCGGGTTGCCGGTTCTTCGCCGGCTATCCCATGTCGCCCTTCACGCCATTGCTGGAGAACATGGCCAGGGCACTGCCGGCGGCCGGCGGTGTCTGTATCAACTGCGAAAGCGAGATCGAGGGCGCGAACATGGTCCTCGGCGCGGCCTCGACCGGAGCCCGGGCCGCCACCGGTTCCTGCGGCCAGGGCATCGCGCTGATGCAGGAGACCATCGCCGAGGCAGCCCTCAACGAGACACCGCTGGTCGTGTTCAACATGGCCCGCAACCAGCAGGACTACTTCCAGGCGACCCGCGGTGGCGGCTGGGGCGACTACCGCACCATCGTGCTCGCTCCGAAGGACGTGCCCGAAGCCGTCGAACACACCCAGCTGCTGTTCCACCTCGCCGACCACTACCGGGTGCCGACGCTGCTCTACGGCGACCCGCTGATCGCCCAGACCCGGGTCGGCGTGCGCCTGCGGCGCCTCGAATTCGGCGACCTGCCGCCCAAGGACTGGGCGCTGGACGGCACCCGCGGTGGCACCGGCCGCTCCCGGCAGACCTGGACATGGGCGATGGGCAAGGCCACCAACCCGGGCCCGGGCCCGGACGGGCAGTGGAAGCGGATCGCGGCCAAGTTCGACGAGATCGCGCAGACCGAGCAGCGCAGCGAGCAGCGGTACATCGAGGACGCGGACACCGTCGTCGTGGCGTTCGGCTCGGCGGCGAAGTTCGTCGAGTACGTGGTGGACGAGCTGCGCGCCGAAGGGCACCGGATCGGGTGGTTCCGGCCGATCACCCTGTGGCCGTTCCCGTCCGCGGCGCTAGCGGAGGCGACCCGCGGCGCCCGCCGGGTGCTGGTCTTCGAGCTCAACGCCGGCCAGATGATCGACGACGTCCGCCAGTACGTCCACGACAGGTCCACCGTCCAGTTCATCGGCGGGGTGAGCATCTCGGACACCGGCCTGGCCTTCGGCACGCTGCTCGACGCACCCGAGGTCCGCGCCCGCATCCTCGCGGCCCTGCCGGCGACGGCCGGCACCGACGGCACCGGCGGCACCAACGGTGCCAACGGTGCCAACGGCACCGGCGGCACCAACGCAGAGAGGTCGCTGTGACCACCTCACCCGATCTGACCATCGTCCCGACCGAGCGGGCCCCGGAGTCGGGCCACCGCAAGGTCGCCGACTTCCAGCCATCGCTGCTCCTCGGTGAACACTCCATGTGCTCGGGCTGCGGCGAACCGGTAGTCCTGCGGATCCTGTTGGAGACATTGCAGGAACTCGGCATCGTGCAGCGCAGCATCGGGGTCGTCGGGCACGGCTGCTACGGCGGGTTCGTCACGATCATGGACGTCGACGTCCTGCAGTGCCTGCACGGGCGGGCGCCGTCCTGCGCCACGGGCATCAAGCGGATGCGGCCCGACACCGCCGTCTTCACGATCCAGGGCGACGGCGACATGGTGAGCGAGGGTCTGCAGGAAGTGCTGCACACCGCCGCCCGCGGTGAGAACGTCACCGCGATCCTGCTCAACAACGGCGTGTTCGGCGACACCGGCGGCCAGCAGACCGCCGCCACGGTGCTAGGCCAGCGCACGAAGACCAGCGTCGAGGGGCGCGACCCGCAGACGCACGGCTACCCGATTCCGATTGCGGACATCATCGCCCGCCTGGACGGCGTCGGCTTCGTCGCGCGCGCGGCCGTCGGCACCCCCGGCGGGGTGCTGCAGGCCAAGCGGATGATCCGGGCCGCGTTCGAGTCGCAGCTGGCCGGGGAGGGCTTCAGCCTGGTGGAGGTCCTGACCATGTGCCCGACCGGCTGGTTCGTCGGTGCGCCGCAGGGGCCCGGCTACATGGCGGAGTCCCTGGAGCAGGCGTACCCGCTCGGCGAGCTGCGCCCACGGCCCGGGGCCGGCGCGGTTGCCGGAGCCGGCGGGAAGGAGTGAGACGGTGGCTAGCGGAACCCTTGTGATCGACGTCGAGCGGTGCAAGGGCTGCGAACTGTGTGTCGCGGCCTGCCCTCCGGGGGTCCTGACGATGTCGGTGGAGGTCAACGCGACGGGCTACCCGTACCCGCGTCTACACCCGGGCTGCACCGGGTGCACGGCCTGTCAGCTGGTGTGCCCCGACTTCGTCTTCGAGGTCTACCGCGCGGACCGCGACACCACCCAGCGGCCCGCCCGGGCTGCCGCGCCCACCGCGCCCACCGCGCCTGCCGAGCCCCCGGGTGGCGCGGGATGAGCCGGCGCAGCGGTGACACCGGCCGGTGGGCCGGGACGAAAGGCAGGTACCGGCGGTCGGCCACGGGCGGCGCGGCCCGTCGACGGGGAGGAAGCCCGTGGGTCTGCTGATCGGAGACTTAGTCGAGGATGCGGCCGCCGCGGCACCGCGGGTGCTCGCGGCGACCATGCGGGACCGGACCGTCACGTTCGCCGAGCTCGACGCGGAGACGAACCGGGTCGCCCACACGCTGGCGGCACTCGGGCTCGGCCGTGGTGACGTGCTCAGCTGGTGGACCGACACCACGATGGACGCGCTCGCCGCGCTGCTCGCCTGCGCCCGGCTGGGCGCGATCTTCGCTCCGCTTCCGCCGGCCGCCACTCCGGCGGAGGTCAAGGACGTCATCGGATACGTCGACCCGCGCCTGCTGGTCGTGGACGCGCCGCGGCGGGAGGCCGCCGCCGAGCTCGCGGTCCCCCTCCGGACCGTCGGCACCGGTGGCCCGGACGACCTGCTCGAACTCGCCCGGTCGGCCGCCGCGGCCCCGGTCCGCTCGGCGGTCACCGAGACCGACCCCCACATCATGTACCTGACCAGCGGGAGCACCGGCACCCCGAAGGGGGTGCTGGTCAGCCACCGTGCGACCTGGCTGCGTTCGATCGCGGGCGGCGGGCGGTTCAGCGGCGACCGCGGCGTGCTGTGCAGCTTCCCGCTGCACCACTACGGAGGCTGGGCCTTCGTCGTCGACGCCTGGCTGCACCGGACGACGGTGCACCTGGTGCCGCGTGCGGACGCCGAACACCTGCACGCGGCGCTCGCCCTGCGAAGTCCCAGCGCCATGTACTGCATTCCGGCGGTGTGGGAGCGGGTACTCGCCGCGCCGGGCGACCTCAGCTGCCTGGCGCACGCGGACACCGGCACCTCGCGGATCTCCTCCGACCTGGTCGAGCGGATTCGGAGCCGGGCCTGCAACGCCACGACCACCGTGCTCTACGGCAGCAGCGAGGCCGGCCCGATGGCGGGCCTGTACCCCTGGCAGTTCGCGGACCGGCCCGGTTCGGTGGGACGGCCGATCCCGCCGGGGGTGATGGCGCTCGCCGAGGACAACGAGATCCTCTTCCGTGGGCCTACTGTCATGAACGGCTACTTCGGCAGGCCGGACGCCACCGAGGAGGCGCTCGACAGCGACGGCTGGTACCACTCGGGTGACATCGGCGAGTGCGACGACGACGGCTTCTTCACCATCGTCGGCCGCAAGCGGGAGATCATCCGCTCCGGTGGGGAGTGGGTGTCGCCGGCGGAGGTCGAGGAGGCGCTCCGCCGCCTGCCCGAGATCGCGGACGTCGCCGTCGTCGGTCTGCCGGACGAGCAGTGGGGGGAGATCGTGTGTGCCGTCGTGGTGCCAGCCCCCAGGGCCCCGGCCCCGGATGTCGCCGCGCTGCGGGCCCGGCTGAACGGGATCGCCCGGTTCAAGCACCCACGGCGGATCGTGACGGTCGAGACCATCCCGCGCACCTCGGCGACCGGGCAGATCCAACGCACCCGACTTCGGGCTGAGGTGCTGACCAGACACCTGTGACCGACGGCCGCGGATCCCGGACAGCGGGATCCGTGGCCTGCCCGTGGGCGGGGCCTTTCTTAGAGTCGCGCCAGGCCCGGTATGCCGGGCCTTGGGCATCGCTTCGACGTGGAAGGCGACACCAGCCGATGACGACGACGACACTGGATCTCACCGCACGGACCAGCCGAGGTATCTACGAGCTCTCCTACCACGAGGCCGGATCCGGCCCGACCCTGGTGATGTTGCACGGCTCCGGACCGGGGGTCTCCGGGATGTCGAACTTCGAGGCGAACCTCGCCCCGCTCGCGGAGAACTTCCGCGTGATAGTCGTCGACATGCCGGGCTTCGGGAACAGCCCGGAGGTCCCGTACACGAAGCCCTACCCGGAGCACGCCGCGGACTCCGTGATCTCCCTGCTCGATGATCTGGGGATCGACCGGGCGCACCTCGTCGGCAACTCCATGGGTGGGTTCGTCGGTTTGGAGGCCGCCTACGCCTACCCGGACCGGGTCGACCGGATGGTGATGATGGGCCCGGGCGGGATCTACGCGGAGACGTTCGCGCCTCCGCTGTCGGAGGGGGCCCGGCGGCTCGGGGAGTTCATGGCCGCGCCGTCCGAAGCCGCGATGCGGGCCTGGGTCGACACGATGGTCTCGAACCCGACGAGCGTGCCCGTCGACGTCATCCGGGAGCGCACCGAACGGGCGCTCGCGCCCGGGGCCATCGAGCGCATGCGGAACGTGTTCGCCAGCCTGGCGATCCCGTCGGCACACGGCCCGATGTGGACCCGAACCGGACGTATCGCGCACCGCACCCTGGTGACGTGGGGCCGCGACGACCGGATGCTTCCGCTGGAGGGGGCGTTCTTCGCGACCCGGCGGATGCCCAACGCCGACCTGCACATCTTCTCGAACTGCGGGCACTGGGCCCAGGTCGAGCGCAAGGCCGACTTCGAGGCGCTGGTCACCCGTTTCCTCCGCGCGGCCTGAACAAACCCGCACGGACGGTGCCCCGGGTCCGTTGCCGAAACCGCCCGGGGCGGGACGTCAGGCCGTGGGCGGCGGGGTGAAACGGTGCCCCCAGTACGCGCCCTCGGTGATGTCGTAGCTGGGCCGTCCCAGCTCGACGAGGTGCCCGTCGTAGCCGAACTCGACCGCGTTCAGGTCCGGCGACCAGACGTAGAACGAGACCATGTGGTCGTTGGTGTGCCGGCCCAGTGACTGCATCATCGGCACATCGAGCCGGTAGGCGCGGTCCAGAGCCCGGCCCACGTCGTCGAGGGTGCTCCCCTCGACCATGAAATGCAACAGCCCCGGCCCGGCGGAGGGCGCCAGCCCGAGAGTGTGCTGGCGGGCGTTGCATCCGAGGAAGTAGAGAGTCCCCGCCGGGGTCTCGGTCGTGTTGCGCTCCTCGAAGCCGAGCAGGTCCGTGTAGAAGTCGTAGGCGGCCTCCATGTCGGTGACGTTGAGGATGATGTGGCCCATCCCCTGGTCGCCGGTGACGAACCGGGAGACCCCCGGGGTGAGCACCTCGGCATGGTTGTACCTGGGGCCGTAGAACAGCTCGATCGGGTTGCCGGCCGGGTCGCTGAAGCTCGCGAACCCCGCCACCCGGCGTGCCGCGCACTCCTCCTTGTCACCCTGCCGGACCGTCACCCCGGCGGCCTCCAGCCGCCGGCTCACGGCGGCGAGGTCACGTGCGTTGCTCACCTGGAAGCCCGCGGCGCCCAGACCGGGGGCGTCCGCCGGGATCAGCGCGAGCCGGTGGTCGTGTTCGTCCATGCGGTAGAGGAGGCCGCCGTCACCGGGTCCGTCTGGACCGGCCACCTCCTGCAGGCCGAGGAAGTCGTGGACGAACGTGCGCCACCGGTCGACATCGGTGACGGCGATCCGGAGATAGCCGAGGGAGTGGATGGGCATGGTCGTACCTTTCCTCGGTCGACGGCGGTACCTGAGGTGTTCCGCCGCGGTGGACACGGATTCCGGGACGCGGACTTCGGGATGGCCGGATTCCGGGCGCCGGGCTTTCAGTACACGGCGGGAATCTCGGCCAGCGCGGCCTCGCCCGCCACGAGATAGCGGCCGTAGACAGGCAGCGCCCCGTCCGGGAGGTTCATGGCATGGTGCTCGCCGGCGTGGACGTCCCGCCACAGCTGCTGCAGCCGGCTGGAGCTCCTGACCGCCCGGGGCCCGCCGTGCTGGTAGGCCTTGTCGACGGCGGAGACCGCCAGGCCGACCGCGAGGATGTGGTCGCGCTTGCCGCGCAGGCGCTGCGCGACGGTCGGTGCCCGGCCCGCCGCGGCGGTCTCGTAGAGGTCGCCGACGTTGCGCAGGAGCAGGTCCCGGCCCAGGTCGATCGCGCCGGAGGCCTCGGCGAACCGGCTGAGGGTGAGGTCGCCGGGCATCAGCGCCGGATCGGCCGCGGCCTTCTCCCGGTGCACCTGCAACGCCTCGCCGAGCGCCGCGTCGGCCGCGCCGAGCAGCGGGACGACCACCGAATTGAGCAGCACGCCGAACCACGGCATGTCGTACAGCGGCCCGGTGTTGACCTGCTTGCCCGGCACCCTGCGTTCGAGGGTGTCAGCGACGTTCAGCGACCGGTGCTCCGGCACGAACTGCTCGCTCACCACGATGTCGTTGCTGCCGGTGCCGATCAGCCCGGAGGCGTGCCAGACGTCGACGATCGTGTAGTCCGTGCGTGGCAACAGGAAGTGGCGGTACTCGGGCGGCCCGCCGTCCTCGTCGGCGACCAGGCCGCCGACGAACACCCAGTCGCAGTAGTCGCTGCCCGAGGAGAAGCTCCAGCGTCCGCTGAGCACATGCCCGCCGGGCACCCGCGTCGCCTGGCCCGCCGGGCCGTAGGAGGAGGAGATCCAGGTGTCCGGATTGTCACCGAGGACCTCGGCCTGGGTCCGGTCCTCGAACAGGCCGATGTGCCACGAGTGCACACCGACCACGCCGGTCACCCAGCCGGCGCAGCTGGACGCCCGCGAGATCGCGTACATGGCCTCGTTGAACACCCGCGGATCCGCCTCGTAGCCGCCGTACCGGCTCGGCTGGAGAAGCCGCATCACCCCGATGTCACGGAACCGCTTGACGATGTCGGGCGCCAGCCGGCGTAGCTCGCAGGACTCCGCTTCAAGGCGACACAACTCGTCGTGGATGTCGGCGAGGGCGTCGAGAACAGGGTGGGTCGGGTACACGTGCTGCTCCATACGTCGCTGGGGCCGGGGCTGGGGCGGCCGGGGTGGCCGCTCCGCCCGCCCCGCCACCGGATGGTCTAGGGCACTGCCACCGCGCGTCCGCGCAGTGTGCCGGCGGCATGCCGGCGGTAGGCCTCCTCGACCTCGTCCAGCGGGAAGGTCTCCGTCGGATTGGTGATCGCACCCGCCCGGGCCAGCGCGATCACCGCCCGGGTGTCGGAGAGGTCGGAGCCCTGGAAGGTGAACACCTCGCCGTCCCGCGGGAGCCCGGAGAACCAGGAGGCGCCGAAACCGCCACCGGCGGCCCCGACCAGCCCCAGCGCTCCCCCCGGGGCGAGCGCCGCGAGCCCGGTGGCGATCGTCTGGTCGGTCCCGACGAAGTCGAGCACGACGTCGACCCCGGCACCGCCGTCGAGGTCACGCAGGCGTTCGGCGGTCGTCTCGTCCACGCCGTCGATCGCCTCGTCCGCGCCGAGCTTGACGGCCCGCTCACGCCGCTCGGCCGAGACGTCCACGGCGACGACCCGGGCGGCGCCGAGCTGGTCCAGGAACTGGACCCCGAACGTGCCGAGCCCACCCGTTCCGATCACGACGGCGGTCGTGTCCGGCAGGAGCCGGGACCGCACCCGGCGGACCGCGTGGTAGCTGGTCGCGCCCGCGTCGGTGAGCGTCCCGGCCGTCACCGGGTCGAGGCCGCCGAGCGGGACGATGTCGCGGGGGTCCTCGACGAGCACGTAGTCGGCGAGGCCCCCGTCGCGGCCGTAGCCGCGTCCGGCCGTACCCGCCTGGCAGGCATTGTCGCGCCCGGTGACGCAGTACCGGCAGCGGCCACAGGACGCCGCCGCCGCCAGCGCGACCGCGTCGCCCTCGGCGACGTCGGTGGCGGTGCCCGGGCCGATCTCCGCCACCCACCCGGCGATCTCGTGGCCCAGTGTGAACGGCATCGACCAGCCGAGCCGCGCACCGAACTCGGCGGGCGTCTGCATCATGCCGAGGTCGGAATGGCACAGCCCGCAGCCGGCCACCTTGAGCAGCACCTGCCCCGGTCCCGGAACGGGCACGGGGACCTCGGTCAGTAGCACCGGACCGGCCCATTCCGTGATCCGATAGGCTCGCATCAGTCGATCGGGCAACCGACCCGCCCCTTTCGCTCGAAAGTGCTCGGCCGTGCCCGTTGGCTGGCTCGGCCCGATGCCCGCCCGCCGCCGCGGGACGTCATGACCGGGCCCCCTGCGCCGCGGCGGCCGTCTCCACCATGCGGCGGAAGCCCTCACGCCAGCCGACGGTGCAGATCGGGCCACCCACCAGCTCGGCGAGCCTGCTTGCGTCCGGGCACATCCCGACGATGCCCGCCTCGTCGCGCCGCAGCACGACGTCCCGGCCGAGGAGCTTGCCGAAGTAGTCACTCCACTCCGTGACGCCGACCGGCTCGTCGCCGCACCAGTTGACGATCGTGGGCGGGGTGGCGGCGGCCCCGAGGAGAGCGGGCAGGGTCCGGATCATGTCATCCACGTGCAGCGGTGCGAAGAGGTCCGGGAAGTCAGGATGTACCACCACCGGATCACCGGCGAGGATGCTCTGGAGGTGCATCGCCGGCAGCCCGGTGGCGTCCGCGTACGGCACGTTCAGCCGGGCGATCGTGACGGGCACCCCGAAGAGCGTCGCGCAGGTGCGGATCACGGCCTCGCTGGAAATCTTCGAGATGCTGTAGGTCGGAAGCATCGACCGCATATAGTCGCCGAGCGGGTCCGTCTCCCGCCGGGCCTGGGGGTGCGCCGCGTAGACCGCCGTCGTGGAGCAGTACAGGAAGGACTCCACGTCCCGGTAGTGCGAGAGCAGGAACCCGCCGGGCTCGACGTTGTTGCGGAACGCCCGCTCGAAGTCGGGCTCGCCGAAGATGTCGACCGCGAAATGCAGCACATGGTCCACGTCGGGGAGGGCCACCTGCTGCTCCCCTCGGGCGAGGGCCGCCAGGTCGGCGACCACCACGCGAACGCCGCCTGCGGTGAGGCGTTTCGCTGCATCGGGGTCGGTGAAACGGGCCAGGCCCCACACCTCGTTCTCCGCGGCTAAAGCAAGTGCGAGCGCCGAGCCGAAATCGCCGCTCGCGCCGGTGACAAGCAGTCTTTTCCCGCCGATCATTCTGTCTCCTGACCGATCGAAACAGGGGAGCGAGGCCACCCAGTCCGCCTGGAACGGCCTCGCCGAAAGGCACGCTGGCACCATCGGGGAGGCGCAGCCGCCGATCGCGACTTGATTCCCTCCTCGACGCGATGTCGATGAGGTCGTGTTACCTATCGGATACCATAATAGGTAGCCGTGCAGGCCATCACGGTCCGTTCCCGGTGAGTGAGACTGGTTCTGCGGGCGTCGCGGCGGCCTGGCGGTCCGAGGTGAGGATTCGATTCTTGGGCTGGGTCGGTCGCGGGCGCGCCGGATCGCGCCGGGTGGTCCGGTCCCGACGTAGTCAGGGTCTCGCTGCCGAGAGTGCTGGTGTCTGGTTCTCTATGCCGCCGGCTGTTCGGCTTCGTCGGTGACTTTCAGGCCGAGTTTTTCGAGCTGCGCGACGAGCCGTTTCTGCTGGGCATCGACACCGCGTCGTCGCTGCATCCATTCGGCACCGAGCTCCCGGTATTCGGTGTTGTCGTGGACGATGTGCCAATAGGCGATGAGAATATCGTGGCGGATCGCGCCGACGGCTTTCTGCACATCCCGCCGGACCCCGGGGGCCCGGCGTGTCGGGCCGGAAAAACCGATCTCGAAACAGTCCCAGGTCCTGCCAAGGACCGTCAACTGGTCTCGCGGTGGACGAGGGTGGCGCCCGGCAGCGGTTCGTCGGCGGTCAGGGGACGGCTGTCGAGCAGGTGCAGCGCGAACTCGGCGAACGGCCGGCCGAGGGTCGACCGACGTGCCGAGCCGGACGGTCGACAGCCTGGGCGCGAACATGGTCGCGCCTGGGCGCGAACATGGTCGCGATCGGGGTGTCGTCGTGCCCGACGACGGCGAGGTCGTCGGGCGACGGAACGCGGGCCGCTTCGTCGTGCGCGGAGCCGATGTGCTACAGCTCCAACGTGGGCCACGTCAGATCAGTCACTGCCCCATGCCTCGACTGGATCATCCCACCTAGCGGGATTGTCGATGATGGGAGCTTCGTGAACGCCATACGCTGTCGTCCACCCATCGGACGACATTGGGAGATTGAGTGCTAACTGAGAAAGCCGCCGACAGGTATGTCGTCATCTCCGCGGACACGCATGCCGGTGCTGATCTCTATGACTACAAGCCCTACCTGCCGTCGCGGCTCCATGATGATTTCGACGCGTGGGCCCAGACATACGTCAGCCCGTTCGACGACCTGATCATCGCGACGGCCAAGCGCAACTGGGACCACGAGTTCCGGCTGGCCGAGATGGACGCCGACGGCGTGGCCGGTGAGCTTCTCTTCCCCAACACCATACCGCCCTTCTTTCCCACGAGCCCGAACATCACCATTGGTCTGCCGCGCTCCCGGGACGACTTCGAGAAGCGCTGGGCGGGTGTGCAGGCGCACAACCGGTGGCAGATCGACTTCTGCTCGATGCTTCCGGCCCGGCGTCGTGGGCTCGTCCAGGTCTTTCCCAACGACATCGACCTGGCGCTGGACGAGATCCGGTGGGGCGTCAAGCAGGGCTGCTTCGGCGGGGTGCTCATCCCCGCGGTGTCCCCCGGTGACCCGGCGGTGGCCCCCCTGTTCCACACCCGCTACGACCCGATCTGGGCGCTGTGCGCGGAGCTTGACCTGACGGTCGTCCAGCACTCCGGGCCGGGCAGCCCGGCGATGCCGATGGACCAGCCGGCGTCGAACGCGGTCCTGATCACCGAGATGGCGATGTGGGCGCAACGTACCCTGGGCCACCTCATCCTGGCCGGGGTCTTCGAGCGCTACCCGACGCTGCGGTTCGTGCCGACCGAGCTCGGGACGCTGTGGGTGCGGGAACCGCTGACCATCCTCGACGCGATGGTCCCGACGATGAAGTCCGACGCCGCCAACCGCACCTATGGCATCTTCGGTGGGTCGTCCGTGGACGAGCTGACGATGGCGCCCAGCGAGTATGTGAGGCGGAACTGCTACTTCGGCGCCAGCGGCCTGACCCCGTACGAGTCGCCGATGATCGAAATGCTGGGCGCGGACCACATTCTGTGGGGCAGCGACTACCCCCACGAGGAGGGCACGACGCCCGATTCCAAGCTCGCCATCCGCTGGGCTCTCCACGACCAGCCGGAGGACGTCTGCCGGAAGATCCTGGGCGGCAACGCGGCCCGCCTCTACGGCTTCGACCTCGACGCGTTGGCGCCCATCGCGGCCGAGATCGGCCCAACCGTTGCCGAGGTGCACACGCCCATCGAGGACACCGGTTACCGGGCGCCGTCCGCGTTCGCCTTCCGGCCCTTCGAGGGCGGGCTCGCACTCAAGCGTCTGGCCCCGGCACGCGCCTGAGCGTTCGCTCGCCGTGACGGCCGGAGCCTGGTGCTGCCGGCCCGGCCGACCTGGTCGCACCGCGCGATCGGCCCGCGACTCGTGGATCGATCGCGCGGTAGGCGGGACCGACGGGCCGTCCTTGGGTGAAGCTCGTTCTGGAGTCCTTCTCGCCAACCTCCAGGTTCGTGGGAAACCTCGGAATCCTGGCTGGGTGGTTGACGACTTATGGCTTTTTCGTCGGCGTGCTGATGGGAGCGTATACTCCCGCCGCGAATACGCGTTGACGTGGGCCGGCCGCCGTGCCGAGGAGGTCGGGGATGAGCCAGGGAGAAATCGCCGCGACATCGATGGTGAATCGGGTCGCCGAGATCCTGGAGACCTTTCACGGCAGGTCTGGTCTCACGCTGGCCCAAGTGGTCAGCCGCAGCGGGCTGCCGCGGTCGTCGGTCCACCGCATCCTCGAGCAGCTCGTCGCCGTCCAGTGGCTGACCCGCGAGGACAACGTCTATCGCATAGGGGTCCGCATGCTGGAGCTCGGGGGGCTGGCCGTCCGTCAGGATGCACTACACGCCGCAGCCCTGCCCTACATGTACGACCTCAACATGACGAGCCGGTTCGTCGTACACCTGGCGGTTCTGAGCGGTACCGACATCGTGTACCTGGAGAAGATCGGCGGGCGTTTCGCCGTCGATCTGCCGTCTCGAGTCGGCAGTCGCGCGCCGGCCTACTGCACGGCGGTGGGCAAGGCGCTGCTCGCCTTCGGTGGGGACGATCTCGTGCGGGAGGTCGTCGACGCGGGGCTGAAGGCGCGCACCCGGTTCACGATCACCAGCCGGGCCGACCTCGAGCGTGAGCTGCGGCGTGTCCGTGAACGCGGCGCCGCGTTCGAGCGGGAGGAATGCCTGCCCGGCATCGCGTGCGTCGCCGCGCCGGTGCGTGGCGCCGGCGCGCCGGTCGCGGCGATCTCGTTGTGTGGTCCTGCGCGCGGAGTCAACCTCGGGCAGCTCGCCCCGTCGGTGCAGCAGGCGGCGCAGCACATCTGGCGCACGTTGGAGAAGCGCCGCCCGCGCCCGCAGGAGGCTGATGAGCAGCAGGACGCCGCGTGGAGCCCGGAGATCCTCGACGAATGGGTCAGTTGGCCTCACCTGGGCGGTTGGCTCTAGGAAGCACGGCCCGGCGTCCTGGTTGTCGGGGCCAGCTCGCGTCTTGTTGATCGAGATTGGCTCGGGATGAGCCACCCGGCGGCGGCCCCACATCCGCCGGATCGGCTCCCGCTGACCGGGATGGTGGCCTCTCGAGCGGCTCCTGACCGTCTAGCTTCGCGTACCAAGGGGCGACCGGATAAACGGTGATGGTCAGGCGTCTGACCCGGTGGGTCGGCCGGTTCCTGGCCTGCGCTGCCGGCGACCCGAGCGGTGTCGGTGCCCGGGAACACATATCCGGAACGGAGGAGTTCCTCTGGGCTCCGGAATGATTCGGCCTGTTGCGCGGTACGGCTCCTGCGGGATGAGGTGGTCATGGTCGACTGATCGAGGTGTCGTAGTGCCGTCGGGCTCGCGTCGGCGTTTCCGTCCGACGTTCCGTGGATGTGCCCTGGTGCCTCCTGGCCCTTTGAGGTCCTTATCCAGAGCGGCTGCTCGGACTCGACAAACGCTTTAGGGAGACCAGATGACATCCATTGCCCAGGACTGGGACCACGAGGTGGATGTGCTCGTCGCCGGCAGTGGCGCGGGCGGCATGACCACGGCGCTGGCGGCCAACGATGCCGGCCTGAGCGCGCTTGTCGTCGAGAAGGCCGAGGTGTACGGCGGTTCCACGGCGCTGTCTGGGGGCGGGATCTGGGTACCGGACAACCCGACCCTGCGTCGGCTGGGCCGCGGCGACGACGTCGAGGACGTGCGACGCTACCTGGCGGCCGTGGTCGGTGACAGGGTGCCGCGCGAGCGGTTGGACGCATACGCCGAGCACGGCCCGGCCGCGATGGAGATGCTCGAGCGGGTGAGCCGGCACATGCGGTTCAGCTGGTGCCCCGGCTACTCCGACTATCACCCGCTGCTGCCGGGCGGTCGGCCGCTCGGTCGCACGATCGAGCCTTGGCCTGTCGACACCCGCAAGCTTGGCGAGGATGAGAAGCTTCTGCGGGCGAGTGACAACCCGGCGCCGATGGGGCTGTGGATGACGGCCGCGGACGTGCCGAAGATGATCTTGTTCAAGCGGACGTGGACCGGGAAGCGGATGCTGCTCGTCGCGGCCTGGCGCGTTCTCTCGACCCTGGTCACTCGTCGGCACGTGGCCACGCTGGGGCAGGCGTTGATCGCCCGGATGCGGCTGACCCTCAAGGAGCTGGACGTTCCGCTCTGGTTGCGGACGCCGATCGTCGACCTCGTGCTCGACGAGGACGGTGCGGTGGCTGGCGCGATCGTCGAGCGGGACGGGCAGCGTGTGCGCGTGCGGGCCCGTAAGGGGGTCGTGCTCGCCACCGGTGGTTTCGAGCGTGACGTGGCGATGCGCAAGCAGTATCTGCCCGAGGGCGGCAAGGCGGTGATCACTGCCGGGGCGTCGAGCAACGTCGGCGATGGTCAGCGCCTCGGCGAGCGGCACGGCGCGGGGCTGGATCTGATGGACGACGCGTGGTGGATGCCGTCGATCGTCCGGCCGAACGGCACCGTCTTCCCACTGGTCTCCGAACGTTGCATCCCTCCGATGGTGATCGTGAACCAGCACGGGGTCAGGTTCACCAACGAGTCGGCTCCCTACGTCAACTTCGTGCACGACCAGCTTGAAGGTGGGCACGGCCCTATCTACGAGATCTTCGGCGCGAAGGCGAAGGCTCGTTACCAGTTCGGTGGCGTGCTACCAGGCCAGCCTTTCCGCGGCTCCTGGTACAAGTCGAAGCTGGTCACGTCGGCGGACACTCTCGCGGAGCTCGCCGAGAAGATCCAGGTGCCCCCAAGCGCGCTGGAGGCGACCGTCGCACGGTTCAACCGGTTCGCTCACAACGGCCACGACGAGGACTTCGGCCGCGGCAACAGCCCGTACGACCGCTACTACGGCGATCCCACCCTGCCGAACCCCAACATCGACGAGATCGGCCCCGGGCCCTACTACGCGATCCGCCTCGAGGCCGGCGACCTTGGCACCAAGGGCGGCCTGACGTGTGACGAGCACGGCCAGGTGCTGCGAGCGGACGGCTCCGCGCTGGGCGGTCTCTACGCGACCGGGAACGTCTCGGCCTCGGTGATGGGAAACGAGTACCCGGGTGCCGGCGGGACCATCGGCCCGGCGATCGTCTTCGGCTACCTGGCCATCCAGCACGCCAAGGACCGCAAGGCGTAGGCGTGGTGAGCCGCCCGCGCCGCGTCCGGGCCCGGCCGGACACGGCGCGGGCCCGACAGCCCCCGCACCGGCGGTTCGGGTACGAGGGGGAGAGCAGGCCGCGACGGCGGTTCGCCCTCGCGGAGCCGCCGTTGCTCATGAATCACCGATGCCGCCACGACCGGGCCGGACAGCGCGTCTGCGGGCCCCGGCGGCAGCCAGACTTGTTGCTCCTGAGGCTGCATCTAGCCGGAGATGGCCTCGGGATGTCGGTCAGACGCGGCGGCAGGTCTGCAGTTATTGATCTTTTCTGCCTGTATCTGCCTGCTACACAGGATCTTTTGGTCACCCCCTTGAGTCGGCGGGTAGGACCCGGGTGGCATCAGAAACTTGATAGATGGCATATATTTGGCTACGTTGCCGAGGATCTGGTAGCCCGTCGACGTGCGCTGGCGCGCTCGATCGGTGTGAGGATGGAGCCGCTGCGTGTACCTGGTACAGACAGAGGAAGAGGAGACGCTCCGGCGGGAGCTGCGGGAGTACTTCGCCAGGCTGATGACGCCGGAGCTGCGTCACGAGCTGAGGCATGGGTACTTCGCACCCGAGTCGACCGATGCCTACCGGCAGGTCATCCGCCAGCTCGGCGAGGATGGCTGGCTTGGCATCGGCTGGCCGACGGAGATCGGCGGTCAGGGACGCTCAATGGTCGAGCAGGCGGTCTTCAACGATGAGGCCGCCCTCGCGAACGTGCCGACGCCGCTCCTGACCATCAACAGCGTTGGGCCAGCTATCGCGGCGCACGGGACGCCGGAGCAGCGGGAGACCATCGTCCCCGGAATTCTGAAGGGCCGGCTGCACTTCGCGATCGGCTACTCGGAACCCCAGTCGGGCACCGACCTGGCCTCGCTACGTACCCGGGCCGTCCGCGACGGCGAGGAGTACGTCATCAACGGTCAGAAGCTGTGGACCGGCATGATGGAGGCGGCCGACTACATATGGCTGGCGGCGCGCACCAACCCGGACGTGTCGCGCCACCGTGGTATTTCGGTGCTGCTGGTGCCGCGGCACGCCGACGGCGTCCACTCCACCCGTTTGCGTACGCTCGGTGACCATTCGGTGGCGGCGGTGTCGTTCGACGACGTCCGCGTGCCGGTGGAGAACTGCATCGGCGGCGAGGGTAACGGCTGGAAGATCATGACCGGCCAGCTCAACTCCGAGCGGGTCGCCCTGGTTCCCTCCGCCCTAATCCAGCGGCAGCTGGCCGACGTCACCGCCTGGGCTCGCGAGACGCGGCTGCCGGACGGCCGCCGGGTCATCGACCAGCCGTGGGTGCGCAGCGACCTCGCCCAGGTTCGCGCGGAGCTGGAGTTCCTTGTTCTGCTCAACAGCAAGTTGGCCACCGAGGTGGATGCCGGCGAGCCGCCGGCCGCCGGCGCCTCGGCGGCGAAGGTCTTCGGTAGTGAACTGATCGGTCGGGCTGGCCGGATGCTGCAGGGCATCGTGGGCCCGGACGCCGCGTTGGGCGCCGAGTCCCCAGGCGCCGTCCTCGGCGGGGGGCTGGCGAGGCAGGCCGGCACGTCCAACGTCCTGACCTTCATCGGCGGCGTGAACGAGATCCAGCGGGACATCGTCGCGCAGCTCGGCCTGGGCCTGCCTCGCGTCAAGCGCTGAGCCGCAACCCCAAGGAGCCTTCCGTGGACTTCTCTCTGGACGAGCAGCAGCTCGAGATCCAGCAACTGGCGACCACTGTCATCGCTGGTCGCGCCGACGCGGCACGCCCCGAGACCGACGGGGACTGGTTCGACGGCGCGCTCTGGGCCGACCTGGGCAAGGCCGGGCTGCTGGGCCTGGCACTGCCCGAGGACGACGGCGGTGCCGGTCTCGGGCTGGTCGAGCTGGCGCTCGTGGTCGAAGCGGCGGCGAAGGGCGCCGGCCACATCCCGGTCGTCGACGCGCTGGTCGGCGCCGCCGCGCCGATCGCGCACTTCGGCACGCCCGAGCAGCGCGCCCGGCTGGTCGCCCCGGTGGCCGCCGGCGAGCTCGTGCTCGGCTGCGCGGTCGGGCTCCGCGCGGACGTACCCCCGCCGTTCGAGGCGCACTCGACGAGCGATGGCTGGACGCTGACCGGCCGGGTCAACCACGTCCTTCTCGCCGATCAGGCCATCCGGGTGTTGGTCGAGGCCGCCGACGGCGAAGGCCGCGCCGGGCTGTTCCTGGTCGACCCCAGGGCCGCCGGTGCGACGCTGGACAGGCAGAACGCGGTCGACCGGCGGCCGCGCTGGCAGCTGACACTGGTGGACACGCCGGTGGCGGCCGAGGATGTCCTGGTGGCGCCTGGCTCGCCCGCCGAGGGGGGCGCCTGGCTGCGGCCGCGGCTGCTGGCTCTGCGCTGCGTCGAACAGCTCGGCAGCTGCCGCGGCGCCCTGGAGATGGCTGCCCGGTACGTCAGCGAGCGCGAGCAGTTCGAACGGCCAGTCGGCACCTTCCAGGCGGTCGCCCATCGCGTCGCGGACGCGTACATCGACACGGAGGGCATCGCGCTGACCACGTGGCAGGCCTTGTGGCGCCTGGACCAGGGCCTCTCCTACGAGGAGGAGCTGAATATCGCGGCCTGGTGGGCAGTCCACGCCTCGATCCGGGTCGTCGAGGCCGCCATGCACCTGCACGGCGGCCTGAGCGTCGATCTCGACTATCCGCTCCACAAGTACTTCCTGGCGGTCAAGCACACCCGGGCGGCCATCGGCACCCCGGGACAGCGTCTGGCCGACCTGGGCGACCTGATCGCGGTGAGCTGAGTGACCCTGTCTCCCGGCACAGGCCCGGGTGGGGAACCCGACCAGGACGGCTTGCCCTTAGCCGGCATCCGAGTCGCCGAGTGGTCCCGGTCCATCGCCGGTGGCTACGCGGGCCGCATGCTGTGTGACGCCGGCGCCCGGGTCATCCTGGTCGGCGATGCGGCCGCGGTGTTACCCAGGCCATCGCTGCGGACCTATCTGCACAGCGGAAAGGTCGAGCAACCCGGCACCGTACGGGACCTGGTCGCCGTCGGTGCCGACATCGTCGTGATCGAACTGGACGACGCCCCGGACCAGGAACTCCTGGCCAGCTTCGGCGAGGCGGTCGTCGTGGTCATCACTCCCTGGGGCCTGCACGGGCCCTGGGCGGGCAGCGGCCGGCCGTGGAGCGAGCTGACCATGCAGGCCGAGTCCGGCTCGCTGGCTATGCGTGGCCTGCCGACGCAGCCGCCACTGATGACAGGCAGCGCCGAAGGGCTGTGGATCGCGGGTTCGATGGCTGCCGGAGCCGCGGTCGCCGCGCTCCAGGGCGGTACCGCGCACCGCCTGCTCGACGCCGCGCTGATCGAGGTGACCTCCTATGGCACCAACCTCTTCCAGGACATCGCGGCCTCGGTCTCCAGGACCTCCCCGGACACCCCGCCGCCACGGCACCGCCTGAACCCCTCGGTGGAGCCCGCGTCCGATGGCTGGGTCGGCCTCAACCTGGCGTCGGCGCAGAACCACCAGGACTTCCTGGTGCTGATCGAGCGGTTCGACTGGCTCGATGACCCGCAGATGACGTCGCATTATGGGCGCTACCTGCGCTACGACGAGTTCACCGCCGCCGTCCGCGCCTGGACCAGGCAGCACACGGTCGCCGAGATCGTGGAGCTGGCCTCCGCGTTCCGGATCCCCTGCGCCCCGGTGCACAACGGCGCGACGATCGTGGATGATCCGCACGTCGTGGCGCGGGGCTTCTACCAGCCCAACCCGGTGGACCCGGGGTTCGTCGAACCCGTACCCCCGTTCCTGTTCGACGGTGTTCGGCCGCGACGCGGCAAGGAGCCGCGGCCGGCGACCGCGGCACCCGCGCGGGCCGAGGTGCCCGTCGACACGCTGCCGTTCGCCGGTCTGCGGGTCATCGACCTCGGCACCTGGTGGGTCGGCGGCTACGTGGGCGCGGCGCTCGCCGCACTCGGTGCCGACGTGGTCAAGGTCGAGAGCACCCGCCACATCGACGGCGCGCGCACCCTTGGCGGGGTCGCCGTGACCGAGGACCGCTGGTGGGAATGCGGCAACTTCTACCTGGGCGTCAACAGCGACAAGCGTGGCATCACGCTCGACATGACGCAGCCCGCCGGACGCGAGCTGCTGGTCCGGCTCATCGCGGACGCCGACGTGCTGATCGAGAACTACGCGCCGCGGGTACTCGAGTCGGTCGGCCTCGAGTGGGACGCCATCCATCAGCTCAATCCACGGCTTGTCATGCACCGCATGCCCGCCTTCGGACTGACCGGGCCGCGGCGCTCCATGGTCGGCTACGCGCAGACTGTCGAGCAGTTCTCCGGTCTGTGCTGGCGGACCGGCTACGAGGACGGCGACCCACACAATCCCAGCGGTCCGGCCGACCCGATGGGGGCGTCCAACTCCTTCTTCGCGCTTGCTGCCGCGCTGCTGAAGACTCGCGGAACCGGCGAGGGAATGCTCGTGGAATCGCCGCTGGTCGAGGCGGCGATGGTCATGGCGAGCGAACAGGTCATCGCCTGGACCGCCGAAGGCGTCCAGCTGCAACGGATGGGTAACCGCGACGCGATCGCTACTCCGCAGGGTGTCTTCCCGACGGACAAGACCGAACGATGGGTCGCGATCACCGTGGTCGATGACGAGCAGTGGCGGACCCTTGTCGATCTGACCGGGCTGGAGCGCTGGGCGGCGGACCCGGACCTGCGCACGCTGGCTGGCCGGCGGGCGCAGTCCGACCGGCTCGAGGCCGAGCTCGCCGAGTGGACCGCCGGGCACGACCGGGCGGAGCTGGTCGGCCGGCTGCTCGCGGCCGGCATCCCGGCCGCCGAGATCAGGGACAGTCGCTTCATCCACGACCATCCCCATCTGGCGGCCCGCGGCTGGTACCAGCCGTTCGACCTGCCCTGGCGTGGGGTCATTCCGCTCCCGCAGCTGCCGGTCCGTCCCACGTCCGGCGCCTGGGCACATCGTCGTCGGCCGCCGACCCTGGGCGAGCACAACACCGAGGTCCTCGCCGGCGAGCTGGGACTCGACCCGGAGCAGCTCGCTGCCCTGACCGCTGATCGGGTCATTGGTACGGTGCCGGAGGGGGCCACATGAGCGCGGCGCCCGGCTCGGACGTGGCGGGTCCGCCAGCCGGCACGGGCCCGTTGCGCGAGGTCCGGGTCGTCGAGCTGGCGGGCCAGGGGCCCGGCCCGTTCGCCTGCATGCTGCTGGCTGACATGGGCGCCGAGGTGATCCGGGTGGAGCGCGCCGGTCCCGTCTCTCCCGAGCGGCGCCGGGCCGACGTGCACGGCCGCGGCCGTCGGTCCATCGCGATCGACCTGAAGGACCAGCGCGGTGTGGACATCGTGCTGGACCTGCTCGATACCGCCGACGTGCTCGTCGAGGGCTTCCGGCCGGGGGTGGCCGAACGGCTGGGGCTCGGGCCGAAGGAGTGTCTGGCCCGCAACCGCCGGCTGGTGTACGGCCGCGTGACCGGCTGGGGACAGGACGGCCCACTGGCGGGCCTTGCCGGCCACGACATCAACTACCTCGCGTTCTCCGGGGCCCTGCACGCCATCGGCCCCGCGGGCGGTGACCCGGCGGTGCCGCTCAACCTGGTCGCCGACTACGGCGGCGGCGGCGCGTTCCTGGTGATCGGGGTGCTCGCCGCCCTGCTCGAGGCCCGCGTCACCGGCACCGGTCAGGTCGTCGACGCCGCCATGGTCGACGGGGTGGCGGCGATGATGGCGCCGTTCTACGCGATGGCCGCGATCGGCACCTGGAGCGAGGAGCGCGGCACTCACCTTCTCGACTCGGGCGCTCACTTCTACGGCGTCTACCGCACGGCGGACGACCGGTGGGTGGCGGTGGGCGCCATCGAGCCCCAGTTCTACCGGGTGCTGATGACGCTGTTGGACATCGACACCGACACCGTCCCGGCGCAGATGGACCGGGCCACGTGGGCCGCGCTGCGTGCCCGGCTCGCCGAAGTGTTCGCCACGCGAGACCGGGACGCCTGGGTGTCCCACTTCGCGGGCCATGAGGCGTGCTTCTTTCCGGTGCTGTCGATGAACGAGACCACGCGGCATCCGCACGCCCGTGCGCGCGCGATGTTCGAGGAGATCAATGGCGTGCCGCATCCTCGTCCGGCGCCGCGGTTCTCCTCCACCGGCCCGCTGCCGGCGCGGCCGATCGAAGAACTCGGTGACAGCACGGACGAGCTGCTGCGCAGGATCGGCCGCGCGCAGACGCAGATCGCTGCGCTACGTGCTGACGGAGTTGTCGCATGAGCGCGGGCCAGGGGCGCGGTCACCATGTGCTGGCCGCTCTCGCGGTTCGGCTTCCGGCCAGCGTTCGTTCCGTCGTGCAGCCCCGGAGGCTCCGAGTACCCGAAGGCAGGCAGTCATGAGCCGCATCACGACCCTGGACGATTTCGAGAAGGCCTATCGGGAAGGGCTGGGCCAGCCGCTGCCGCCGCGGCCGTGGCGTGAGGTCACCCCGGAGTGGCTGAGCCGGCACGCCGACGGCTCCGGGGACTACAACCCACTGTTCCGCGATTCTTCCTACGCGGCCGCCGGCCGGTATCACCAGCTCGTCGGTTCGCCGTCGTTCGTCTTCTCCATCGCGTTCGGCGCCAACGCCTCGATCTGGGGACACATCTCCGAGCGGGATGTCGCCATGGAGGACCTGAGCATTCTCTACCTGGGCGCCGACATCCAGTGGCATGCTCCGGTCTTCGTCGGTGACCGGGTACGCGCGATCGAGACCCCGGTCGACGTCACCCGCATGCGGACGCGCCAGCTGGGGGAGGCGTTGGTGTGCTCCGGGCGTACCGAGTACTACGACCATCGCGCCCAGCTCCTGGCGACGATCACCAACCGGATGCTGCGTTTTCCCAACCCTGGCCGCGGAGTCGAGTCCTCGGAGTCCCGCGACCGGACGGACCGGCCGAGGGTGGCTCCCGACCCACTGGTGTGGGAACGGACGCGGCGTGGCGCGAAGCCGCTGTTCCGGGACGAGGCACGGGAGGGTGACGAGCTGCCCGCCCTGCCCAAGGGCACGTACACGACATCCGAGCTTTATCTGTTCAGCTATGGGTCGTTGAACACCAACAGGTCGCGTTACGTCGCCGAAGGCAGCATCGATATGGGAGCCGGCGGGCGCGCTGACCCCGAGTATGCCCGGCGCAGCCGTTCGCAGGCGACCACCTTCGACTACGGGCCGCAGCGGATTGCCTGGATGACACAGATCGTGACCGACTGGATGGGCGACCGCGGTGACCTGGTCAGCCTGAGCGCCCAACTGCGCCGGCCCAACCTGATCGGGGACACCAACACCGTCGTCGGCAGGGTCGTCGGTGTGCGGCCGGATAGCGACCATCTGGTCGACGTGCGGGTGGCCGTGGTGAATCAGGACGGTGCTGAGACGGCGATCGGGACCGCGGCGGTCCGGCTGCCGGAACGGCACGCCATCGCGGATCCGCACGCAACTCTGTTCTCTGCCGACAAACCGACCGAGGCGGGTCTGTACGGATGACGCCGAGCCCGACCGGCACCGGTGCGGACGACTCATCGCGAATCTGCACGAAGGCGGGTGCCGGGCCACTGACGCTCGCCGGCACGGAACTCGACGTCCGCGCCGCCAAGGCGCTGCCCTCGTCGGACCGAGCGGTGAACATCTGACTGATCTAGGAAGATATTTGATAAAAGACATCTTTTGTGTATTGTGACGAGGGTCACGAGGAGACTGCTCCTCCTGTGCCTCGCAGCCAGAGACCCACTGTCCCGCGGTTGACCAAGCCCCGCAGTTCACCTGTCGAACGTCGGAGATACTTGATGACTGACAACGATGTCGACCCGTTCGCCGGTGCCGCTGCGCTGCCGGCGGAGCAGGTGTCCATCGGCTACACCTGGCCGGAGTGCCCCCGCTGGCACGACGGCGCGCTGTGGTTCAGCGACATGTACGCCCACCGGCTCGTGCGGCTCGACGCCGACGACAAGGCCGAGACTGTGCTGGACGCCTCGGGACGCACGTCGCTCAACGACACCGAGGTCATCCTCGGCGGTTTCGGCTGGCTGCCGGACGGCCGGCTGATCGTCACCTCGATGCACGAGCGGGTCGTCCTGGTCTGGGATGGCACGGATCTCGCGGTCTACGCCGACCTGCGTGATCTCGCCACGGGACCGATCAACGACATGGTCGTCGACGAGGCAGGCCGGGCGTACGTCACCCAGCTCGGGTTCGAGCTCTTCCAGGGCGAGGAGCCGAAGGACTCCCTGCTGCTCGTCGTGGAGCCGGACGGCACTCCCCACGCCCTGGAGGACCTCGGCGGCTTTGGCAGCGCGAACGGCATAGCCATCACCGCCGACGGCACCCGAGTGGTCACCGCCGAGGTGTTCAGCACCCGGCTCAGCGTCATGGACCGCGACCCGCAGGGCCGCCTGAGCAACCGGCGGGTCTTCGCCGACCTGGCCAATATGCCCGACGGACTGTGCCTCGACGAGGAAGGCGCGGTCTGGACAGGCCTGGTCGACCTCCCAGGCATCGCCCGAGTACTCGAGGGCGGCCAGATCACTCACCTGGTCAAGCTGCCAGTGGAGCAGGGAGTCGCGCCAGCCTGCGTGCTGGGCGGCCCCGACCGGCGGACGCTCTACATCTGCGCCGGTGTCGAGGTCATGGACTGGGAGAAGTCCCGCCAGGGCAAGCTCGGCACCATCTCGACCGTCTCCGCGGCCGTCGGTGGTGGCAGTGCCCGTCCTTGACCGCCACAAGACCTGCTTGCGATGGGACGTGTGATGACGGAACTTTCCTTCGATGGCCGGGTGGTCATCGTCACGGGTGCTGGCCGGGGTATCGGCCGGGCTCATGCGCTGCTGCTCGCCAGCCGCGGTGCCTGTGTGGTGGTCGCGGATCTTGGTGCGCGTACGGATGGATCCGGGGTGGAGGGTGACGATCCGGCCGGCGACGTCGTCGCCGAGATCCGCGCCGCCGGCGGGAAGGCCGAGGCGTCGCGCGCGGACATCTCCACCGAGGAGGGCGCTGCCTCCGTGGTCGCCACCGCGGTGGCGGCGTTCGGTCGGCTGGACGCGGTCATCAACAACGCCGGTATCGTGCGGACCGCGCATTTCGACGAGGTCAGCCGGCAGGAGTACCAGCGTCACCTGGACGTTCACTACTTCGGCTCGCTGTTCGTCTGCAAAGCGGCGTGGCCACATCTGATCGCTTCTGGTTCCGGTCGGGTGGTCAACACGGTCTCGGGCGCGATGCTCGGCAATCCGCTCATGACGCACTACGGCGGGTCGAAAGGCGCGGTCTTCGGGCTGACGCGTAACCTCGCGATCGAGGGCGCGGAGCATGGCATTCTCGTGAACGCCATCGCGCCTGGTGCTGGTACCCGTATGGCCGAGCAGTCCGCGGACTCGTTGCCGGCGGAGATCCTGGAATACATGCGGACCCAGCTGCTCCCGGAGCACGTCGCACCGGTCGCCGCCTATCTGGTCCACCCCACCTGCGCCGTCACCGGTGAGACCTTCAACGTGGCTGGTGGCTTCGTGAACCGGATGGCCATCGTGAACACGGTGGGCTTCCACGACCCCAGTCTCACCGTCGAGACCGTGGCCGAGCGCTTCGACGACGTCATGGCCGTCACGCCCGACGCCCAGCCCCAAATCGTCGCCGTGCCACTCGCGCAGACCTCCTGACTAGGCGGAGAACACGATGTCTTACTTCGGCGAGGCCTCCGACGCTCCGGTGGTCGCGGACGCCAGCTACCCGTTCGGCCCACGGTCGGCGAAAGAGGCGATCGAGCAGTATGCGCGGGTGATCGCCGATCGGCCGATGACGAGGGTCACGATGCCCTACGGCGGGGACTGCTGGGTCGTCCACCGTCACCAGGCCGCCCGGGATCTGCTGGCTGATCCTCGTTTCGTGCGGGAGCCGTTCCGGACTGGTGAGCGGGTGGTGCCGTTCTTCGTGCAGTTCCCGGACTTCCTGCGCACGACGTTGCAGTTCGAGGACCCGCCGCAGCACACGAAGCTGCGTCGGCTGGTCCAGCGGGCGATCTCGCCC
>Ga0068862_100000258_pt1 | contig 58921 bp, 49 predicted proteins | sample KBSSwiS52_FD_66598 | JGI IMG/M metagenome (GOLD analysis project Ga0068862, IMG submission 66598) | Switchgrass rhizosphere microbial communities from Kellogg Biological Station, Michigan, USA - KBS Switchgrass S5-2 | ecosystem: Host-associated > Plants > Roots > Rhizosphere > Soil ...
CGGCGTCCTACCCGGGCTGCCCTTCTCTTTGGTTACTTTCTCTTGGGCAAGCAAGAGAAAGTGACCCGCTCGCCAGGATGGCGAGTGGAAAACACAGGGACGTGAGTCGGGCATCGCGAAACGCAGCCGCAAATCAAATGGATCCCGGCTTTCGCCGGGATGACGGTGTGGCACTGAGCCGGGATGACAGGTGGGAGCGGATTCCGGCCTTCGCCGGAATGACGAGCAGAGTATTGGATCAATGCCCAAAGTTATAAACAAGATTCGTAGTAATGAGCTGATCCGTCGTCTTGATCCCCGGCGCGACATCCGAGTTGCGACGCACCTGATAACCCACCTTGAGCGCGAGCTTCTTGTTCATGTCGACCTGAAGTCCCGCGTCGTTCTGCAGGAACGTGTTGTCGCTGCCGGCTTCGACGAGCAGCGTGTCGACGAACGAGGTCGTGTCGGTGAAGCTGTGCTTGTAGGCCATGAGGCCGCGGCCGACGCCTTCGCCTTGCGCATCGTGTTTCTGGATGACCGTGATCGGCGGATCGCCGACGAGCGTGGTGGTTTCGACCGGGCGATAACGCTTGTAGCCGGGGCCGATTTCCAACGAGAGCTCGTCGGTGTCGTTCTTGAGCACGGTGTATCCGTAGCCGACCGACACGATCGCCTGGTAGTCGAACGGTGAGAAGTCGTCGTTCTCGTAGCGCACGGCGCTGACGATGTAGCTGCGCTCGTCGAGCTTGTAGCCGACCGACGCGCCGCCTTCATAGCGGTTCGCCGTCGTCTCGTAGTCCGAGATGTTGTTGGTCGTCGGCGGCGTCGTGCTGTTGTCGACGGTCGTGCTCTTGACCTCGCCCTTGCTGCGCAGCGCGGTCAGGTAGAAAACATCCTTCCACGTATCGTCTTCTTTTTTGAACTGGAGCTTCGCGTTGAGGTTTTCGGACTTCGCGTTGCCGCGCGAGGCGGCGAAGCCGGCTTCGCCCGAGCCGGACCAGCCGTCGTCGGCGTGGGCGGCGAGCGGGAGTAAGGCTACGAGGGTGGCGGGGAGCAGGAATTTCGGCACGCAAGGTTCCTTATGGCAGCGAAGGGGCTGCTAATGCATTGATTCGAATCGGGATTGCTGCTTTGCAGCAGGATTGAGTCTAGCGACGGGAATTGAATGTCGAGTGAATATTTCCACTCGGCGTCGCGTTTCGAGGCGCGATTCGCGGCTAGTGCTGGTAGTAGCCGATGACCGCGTGCTTGGCTTCGGCGAAGAAAAGCCAGCGCTCGACGAGGAGGCCCAGCATTCCGAACGCGAGCGCGGGCCACGCGAGAATGTTCGAGGCAAAAGGCAATAACGCAGCAGCGCCTGCGATGAGCGCGGGCGCGAGAAATGCGCTGAGCAACGCGATCGCGCGCAGGCGTCGCGAGTGCGCGCGTGCGAGCACGAAACCCATCTCGTGCGTCAGATAATTCTCTTCGGTGTGCGGCTGCTCGAAGGTGCGCACGGTTCCGAGCGCATCGAGTCCGGTCGCGCGACCTGCGCTGATCGGCGGCGTGCGGTCGATGTCGCGCCAGTAGAAGAATTTGAGCAGAGCGCACGCGGCCGCCGTGATCGCGAGCGCCGCATGCGTTGCATGCGTCTCGAATGTGCGTGTGGCGACGGCGATGAAACCCGAAGGCAGCGTCGACAACGCCCAAAGCCAAAGGAGGCCGCCATACAGCGCAAACAGCAGATACGCCGGAGTCACGTAGCGGTTGTGCCAGGCGCGGATCGGTTTCAGGCTCGAATAGATGTGCGCCGTGCAGTACACGGTGACGAGCGCGCCAAGCGCGAGCGCGACGCCGATCGGGCTCAGCGCTTCGAAGGAGAACCACGGCGTTAACGCGTACGTCGGCGAGGGCGTGCGGGTCTGCCACCACCCTGTGATCGTCGGCAGGACGACGCCGATCGCAGGCAGATACGTCAACAATGCGGCGACGCCTTCGCGCGAAAGCCACGAGCTTCGCCACTGCGATAGCGCGCGCCACGCGCGCCGTGGTTTGCCGAGATGACCGAGCGAGCTCAAAAGTCCGGTTGTCACCAGGACGAAACCCGCCGCCAGCATGTAGTCGATCAGGAGCGGATAGGTACAGAGCCGCAGCGACACGCCCTCTGGGCCCTTCGGCCCGGGCGCCGCGCAGGTCGGCCAGTAAACGGCGAGTCCGAGGCCGAGCAGAAACCAAATTCCGTAGCCCGTGCCCGACGCGACGGTGAAGAAGATGATCGAGAACGTCGGCCGCATCGTGTCGATTCAGCGCGAGAGCGCGCGGTCGAGCCAGCGCAGCACGCCGGGCAGCTTGTCGCGATCGAGCGCGGTGTCGCGAGGCGTATTCGATGTCGCGCCGACATCGCCGACATCGCAGCCGTCGCGCCGCGGCCGCGGCGGCAGATAGCGATTGACGGGCTTGTAGCCGAACTCCGGCATGAGTGCGTAACCGTCGCGCTCCGCGACGAGCTTGGAAATATCCGAATCGGGATCACCAAGATCGCCGAAGTGCCGCGCGCGCGTCGGACACGCCGCCACGCACGCCGGTTTGCGATCGGCGGGATCGAGCGTCTCGTTGTAGATGCGATCGACGCACAGCGTGCACTTCTGCATCGTGCCGCGCTCGAAACTGAACTCACGTGCGCCGTAAGGACACGCCCACGCGCAGAGCTGACAGCCGATGCACTTGTCTTCGTCGACCAGCACGATGCCGTCATCGGCGCGCTTGTAGCTCGCGCCGGTCGGGCACACGGTCACGCACGCCGGCGTTTCGCAGTGCAGGCACGAGCGCGGAAAATGTACCGTCATCTCGCGCTTGCCGCGCGCAGTGCCCTGTTCGACCGCATAGCTGTGCACGCGATTGAACCAGACGCCGTTCGGCTCCGCGCCGTACGGATCGGCATCCGGCAACGGACCGAAATCGCCGCCGTCGTTCCATTCCTTGCACGCGACCGCGCATGCGTGGCAACCGACGCAGGTGTCGAGGTCGATGACGAGCCCGAGTTTCTTCGGCGATGGATTGGGAAGGGAGGTCAAGCCGCTACCGCTTCTGCATCAGGAAGTAGTGCGAAACGATCAAATCCCGAGTCGTCTCGCCGAGCGCTTCGAGAAGCCGCATGCCAAAGCGATCGGCGATGTCGTAGACCGCAGTTTGCGGCAGCGCATGGATCTCCATGTCGACCGAGCTTTCATGCTGGCGCAGATATTCGCGTACATCGAACTGATAGCCCGGGATGTAGGTCGGCAGCTCGAAATACGCGATGGCGCCGGAATCGAGACGATTGAAAATGCGCTCGAGAATCGCCTCCATGACCGGCGGCGGATTGTGCTGCAGCACGATGAACGAGAAGAACGCCTGAGCCGGCGGCAGCCGATCGAGATCGTCGAGGCGCCGCAGCTGCAGGAAGTCGACATGCCCCGGGTATCGCGCGACGTGCGATCGTGCCAGCGTTATATGCGCAGGCGAAACGTCAATGCCGGTTACGCGCGCGAAGTGCGGTGCGAGCCAACGCGTGAGGCGCCCGACGCCACAACCGAGCTCCACGCAGTGGCCGTTTGGGTCGAGCTCGACGCCCGCGCGTGCGACGGTCGCGAGGAATCGCTGCACGTTGGACTCGCCCGAGGCGTGGAACGCGGCGAGATTCGCATCGAGCGTGCCGCTCAGGAACTGATCCTCGGTGAGCACCGACCAATGCGGCTCGGTTTCGCCGAGGTGCGTCCAGCTGCGCGCGATGTGATCGAGCAGCCGCTGGCGAAGCTCCGGCGTTTCCGCTTTGTCGATCGCGAGCCGCGGCTCCAGGCCGGTCGGCTGCGGCGGCGCCACGCCGGCGACCCGTTTGCGCAATTCCGCCGAACCGACGAAGGCTTCGTGCAGATGCAACAGCGACGTCGTCTTGAGGCAATGCTCGCGCACGATCTCGTCGTTCTCCGGCTCGCGCCCGAGCACGAGGCGATACGCCCAGCGTACGGCCTCTTCGGTAACACGCTCGTCCAGCACGGATTTCGGCGTCGGGCTCATTTCACTCGGCCTGGGTTTTACGCAGAAGAAACGTGTTCGACACTTCGCCGCGTCGCATCCCGGTGTACGGATCCTCGATGACTTCGAGCAGCTCGAGGCCGTGCCGGCGCGCAATGCGCAAGACATCGCGCTGCGGCAGCACGTGCATTTCCATCGCGCCCTTGCCGAAGTCCTCGCGCAGATATTCTTCGAGACGGAACGAATAGTCGGCGCGATAGGTCGGAACCTGGAAATAGGCAACGCCTCCGGGCCGCAAGCGCGCGAAGATGCAGTCGAGGATCGCCGCGATCACCGGCGGCGGATTGTGCTGCAGTACGATGACCGAGAAGAAAAGGTCGAACGCCGGCAGCGCATCGATGGAGTCGACGCCAAGAAGGCGATGGAATTCGACGTTGCTCAGGCCTTGCGCGCCGAGATGCGCGCGCGCGAGCGCGAGATGGCTTTCGGAAATGTCCGTTGCGATCACGTTCGCATAGCGCCGCGCAAGCCACGCGGTCAGACGGCCGACGCCGCAACCGAGTTCGAAGCACGTCGCATTCTTGCCGAGCGCGGCGCCGTTTCGCGCCAGCGCGGCATCGAGCCGCGCGATGCTGTGCTCTCCTCCGGCATGAAACGCATCGATATTCGCTTCGATCCGATCGGCCTTGAATTTCTCGTCCGTAACGACGGAGTAATGCGGTTCGGTGTCGCCGAAACGCGTCCAGGTTTTCGCGATGTGCTCGAGCAGGCGTGCGACCTCGGCGGGATCGCGCACGTCGTCGATGGCCATCGGTGGCTCGGTGCCCGTCAGCGACGGACGACCGCCATCGCCGGAGCGCACGCGATATTCATCCGAGCTCAAGAATGTGCGGCGCAGCTCCGCTGTCGACTTGCCCTCTGCGGCGGTTCTCGCGACGACCTCGGCGTTTTCGGGTTCGCGATCGAGAAACAGCCGGTAGGCCCAGACGACCGCGTCGATGCCCGCGACGGGACGGCTGCTTCCGAAACGCGATAGAAGGCGCCGGATCATTCGAAGGCGTTCCGTACGAGGCGAGCGGAGCATAGGGAAGCGGGCATCATTTCAACGGGCCAGGAATAGGAAATAGGCGCGATTGCGGCGACGAGCCGTCGCCGATCGCGTGCAACAGGTGCGCGACCGCTCTTGCGATGCCGACCCGCGGCGCGGCCAGCGAATTATGGCGCATCAGCAGGGTCGGGACGATCGCAAGCGGCTTGTGCAGCGGTGTCATCATGTGCGCGTTGCCTGTTCGAGCTCGATGCGATGCCCAGGTTGGCGCGGCTCGGCGTCGCGCTCGATGCGAACGCGCAGGTCGAACCACGCGGCTTGTCCGGTAACGGGATCCGCATTGGCGCGCCGCGTGCCGTTTGCTTCGCGTGGCAGCAGCTCGTCGATCAGGTGATTCAAGAGGAATCCGTCGGTGAATTCGTGCGCGTCGGCCGCGAGCTTCCACGCGCCCTTGCGCTTGCCGATCGCGTTCCACGTCCACGCGGTGCCCGGTGCCGTCGCCGCGTGCAGGCGCACGGGCACGCGGATGCGTCCGCGCGGCGCGACGAGCCAGATCCAGTCGCCGTCGGCGACGCCGCATTCCGCGGCGGTGTCGGGATGCACGTACAGCGCGTTGCGCGAGGCGATCTGACGCAGCCATTTATTCTGCGATCCCCACGCGTGGTACATGAACATCGGTCGCTGCGTGATCGCGGAGATCGTGTATTCGTTGGTGTCGTTCGCTTCCCACTCGAACGGCGCGTACCAGAACGGCAGCGGATCGAAATGGCGCGAGACGCGCTCGCGGTCCGCGTCCGGCGGCTGCGTCTTGCCGTGTCCTTGCGCGGCAAGTCGGAATCGCTGCAGCGTCTCGGAATAGAACTCGAGCACGATCGGCGCGGTCGATCCGACGAAGCCGAGCGACTTGGCCCATTCCAGATAATCGCGGTTCGCCATCTTGTAGTAGCGGCCCGCGGCCGGCACTTCGCGGTGCCAGTGGCAGCCGTGCTCGATGTAGCGATCGAGCTGATTGGCATTCGGTGCGCCGACACCGTCGTGATCGCCATGCTCGCCGCGCCATCCGGCGAGAAGTCCGACTCCCGGCGCACGCTCGTGCTCGACGATGTATTGCGCATAGCCCTGCGGATAACGTGCTGCGCCATTCTCGTCGACGAGGCCGGGCAATCCGAGCCGCGTGCCGAGATCGATCAGCACATCCTGGAACGGTCGCACGTCGCGATCCGGCTTGACGACCGGCTGGCGGATCGCATCGGCGGCGCCGTCCGCGTCGGAGATCGGGCGATCGAGCAGGCTGATGCAATCGTGGCGCTCGAGATACGTCGTATCCGGCAGCACGAGATCGGCGAACGAGACCGTTTCCGAATCGTAGGCGTCGACATAGATGATGTGGGGAATGCGGTATTCGCCGGTCGCAGGATCGCGATCGGCGAGCATGCGCCGCGTCTCGCTGGTGTTCATCGCGGAGTTCCAGCCCATGTTGGCCATGAACAGGAACAAGGTGTCGATGCGATAGGGATCGCCGGCCCATGCGTTGCGGATCACGCTCTGCAACATGCCGTGCGCGGCGAGCGGGTGTTCCCACGAGAACGCCTTGTCGATGCGGCGCGGACGGCCGTCGGCGTCGACGACGAGATCTTCCGGAGAGTGCACGTAACCGAGCGGCGCGGCGTCGAGCGTGCCATTCGCCTTGCGCGTGCGGCCCGGACGATTCGCCGGCGGCGCGGATTTCGGATACGGCGGCTGATAGCGGAAGCTGCCGGGCGTGTCGATCGCGCCGAGCAGCATCTGCAGAAGATGCAGCGCGCGGCAGGTGTGGAATCCGTTCGAGTGTGCCGAGATGCCGCGCATCGCGTGCATCGACACGGGACGCCCGATCATGTCCTCGTGCGTGCGGCCGTGCGCGTCGGTCCAGCGCTGCGGCAGGCGGATCGCCTGATCGAATGCGACGTCGGCGAGCTCGCGCGCGAGACGGCGGATCGTCTGCGCGTCGACGCCGCAGGTTGCTGCGACCGTGTCGGGCGCATATTCGTCGGCGAGGTAGCGCTCGGCGAAAAGCTGGAACGCGGGAACCGCCGTGCGTTCGTCGGGAAGCATGTATTCGCCGACGATCAAAGGCTCGATGTCGATCCTCGATGCGTCGACGATGCGAATTTCGTGGTTGCCGCCACGAGGATTCGGGCGCGCCGCGCAGAGCGCATTTCCAGCCGCATCGCGTGCGATCAAGCCGTCGTCCGCAGAGCCCGGCGCTCGAATCACCAGATGATGCGCATTCGTGTAGCGCACGAGGTAATCGAGATCGACGCGATCCGTGCGCAGCAACTCGTGGATCAGCGCGCCGGCGAGGAGGCCGTCGGTACCGGGATTGATCGGCACCCATTCGTCGGCGATGGCGCCGTAGCCGGTGCGCACGGGATTGACGACGACGATCTTCGCGCCGCGCGCTTTCAATGCGCCCAGGCCAAGCTTGATCGGATTGGAATCGTGATCCTCGGCGACGCCCCACAGCATCAGATATTTCGTCAGCGCCCAGTCGGGCTCGCCGAATTCCCAGAAGCTGCCGCCGAGCGTGTACATGCCGGCGGCGGCCATGTTGACCGAGCAGAAGCCGCCGTGCGCGGCGTAATTGATCGTGCCGAACTGCTGCGCCCACCAGCCGGTCAAGGCCTGCGACTGGTCGCGGCCGGTGAAGAACGCGAGCTCGTCAGGGTTGCGAGCGCGGATGTCGCCGAGCCATTGCGTCGCGATCGACAGCGCTTCGTCCCATTCGATCTCGCGGAACTCGCCGGCGCCGCGCTCGCCGATGCGCAGCAGCGGCTTTTTCAATCGCGCGGGCGAATAGTGCTGCATGATGCCGGCCGATCCCTTGGCGCAGATGACGCCGCGGTTGACCGGATGCGTGGGGTTGCCGTCGATGTAGCGGACGCGGCCGTCCTTCAGGTGCACGCGGATGCCGCAGCGGCACGCGCACATGTAGCAGGTCGTCGTCTTGACGGTGTCGCCGGTGGGTTTGTCGAGGTCGAGAGCGGCGTGCGGCACGGATCGGCGGCAGGAAGGCGAGGGCGCAATGGTAGCGGATGCGTCTCGAGGCCGCCGCGTTCGGCGTTACCATGCGCGCGGGACGTCGGGGAGGCGATTCCATGGTCTGGCTGAATGCCTTGTTCGTGCTGGCGATCAACGCCGTACCTCTGTACGGCGCGCTCGTGCTCGGCTGGTCGGCGATCACGATCGTCGTCTTGTATTGGTTCGAAAGCGTACTGGTCGCGATCGCGACGATCATCCGCATCGTCGTGCACCGCAAGCTGACGCTGAAAAGCGGCCACTGGCGCGACGGCACCCTCGGCGGCATGAGCGTGAACGGGAAGCCGGTCAAGACGACGTTGCTGCGCGAGTACGCGACGATCGCGCTCGTCTTCACCGCCGCGCATGGGCTGTTCGTGCTGGTGATCGCGTTTATGGCGACGGTCAACAGGCCCGAGCCGCAATGGCATTTTTCGTTTCCGGAGTTCCGCGCCGGCGCGCTCTCGATCGCTCTCTTCACGCTCGGCGATCTCGCCGCGGACCTGACCACGCTAAGGCAGCGCAGTTTCGCCTGGATCAGCGGTTATGTGCAGCGCAGGCTCGGCCGCGTCTTCGTCATGCATCTCACGATCATCTTCGGCATGTTCGCGATGATGCAGTTCGATTCGCCGATGGCGCTCCTGTACGTCTTGATCGGGCTCAAATTCCTGATGGATCTTGGCGGCATCAGCGGCAAGGTCGAGGTCGACCCGGCGCCGGCCGAGGCGCCGAAGTGGGCGCTCAAGTTCGCCGACCGTATCGCCAAGGACAAAGGCGGCGCCAAGGCGATGGCGGCCGATTTCGCGCGCGATGCGGAAAACGCCCGCAAGCGCGCGATCGAGGACGAGAAGCCGCTCGACGGCAAGCCGGCTTGAGGGAGGGCCGCGTGAGCACGTCTGCACCGAATGCACCGGCGGCCGGCGTACCCGCGCCGTCGAAGATCGGCGCCGTCGTGCTCGCGCTGCTGATCAACGCGGTTCCGCTGATCGGCGTGCTGTACTTCGAATGGTCCGCGATCAACGTGCTCGTGTTGTACTGGTTCGAGAATTTTCTGATCGCGGTTTTCACGTGCGTGCGCCTCGCGGTGCATCGCCGCCTGACGCGAAAGAAGGGCTACTCGCGTTTGTCGAACAGGCTCGGCATCGAGGTCAACGGCAAGCCGGCTACGATGGGGCTCATCGGCGAGTACGCGATCGCCGCGTTCGGCTTCACGCTCGCGCACGGCGTCTTCGTCGGTGGGATAGCGCTTCTCGTGCACCAGCGCTATCCCGATCAGGTGATGTGGCAGCTGTCGTTCGACCAGATCTGGCACGGCGTGCTGGCGCTCGCGGTGACATTGGGCATCGAGCTCGCGTTCGACTTGACGCACATTCGCGGCGCGACCTTCGCAGCGATGCGCGACTATGCGCAAGGGCGCTTGAGCCGCGTCATCGTGCTGCACCTTGCGATCCTCGGCGGCATGTTCGCGATGGCGATGACGGATTCGCCGATGGGGATTCTCTACGCGCTGATCGCGTTGAAGACGCTCGCCGATCTCCTGGCGATCGCCGTGCGCGGCGCGCCGCGGATCGCCGACGCGCCGCCGTCGGCCCGTAGGCTCGACCTCGCCGACAAGGCCGGCAAGGACAAAGGCGGCGCGGCGGCCTTTATGAAGAAGTGGAAGGCGGACCGCGAGCTGGCCGCGCGCAACGCGGCCGAGGACGAAGAGGCAATGCCCGAGCCACGGCCTTGACGCTTCCGGCACAATAACGCGATGGACCGCTACGAACGCATCCTGACCCTGCACCGGCTGCTCAAGTCGGCGCGATACCCGGTGTCGCTGCAGCATCTCAAGGAAGAGCTGGGATGCTCGCGCGCGACGCTGTATCGCGACATCGCATTCCTGCGCGATGCGCTCGGCGCACCGATCGAGAGCGGCGAGGGCGAGGAAGCCGCGGTGCGCTACGCGGCCGACGAGGCCGAGCGCTTCGAGCTGCCGGGCTTGTGGCTGACCAGCGAGGAGCTGGCCGCGTTGCTCGCTTTGAACGAGCTGCTCGGCCGCTCTGACCCTGGTGTTCTTGCCGGCGCGCTGGCGCCGTTTCGCGCGCGCATCGAGCGGCTTCTTTCCGATCACGCCAGCGGCCGCGCGCTTCCGATCGAACGCATCCGCGTGATCGCGAGCAGCGCGCGCAAGCTCGATCAGGCTTCGTTTCGCACCGTGGCGAGCGCGCTGTTGAATCGTCAGCGCCTCAAGTTCCGCTATCGCGCGCGCTCGACCGATGCCTTGACCGAGCGCATCGTCTCGCCGCAGCGGCTCGCGCACTATCGCGACAACTGGTATCTGGATGCGTGGGATCACGCGCGCGACGCGCTGCGCAGCTTCGCGCTCGATCGCATCCGCGATCCGGACCTCATCGATCAGCCTGCGCTCGATCGCGAAGCGGGCGAGCTCGATCAGCATCTCGCTTCGAGCTACGGCATCTTCTCCGGCCAGCCCAAAGCCTGGGCGACGATTCGTTTTTCATCGCACTCGGCGCGCTGGGTGGCGGACGAGCGCTGGCATTCGCAGCAGCAGGGCACGTGGCTGCCCGACGGGCGCTACGAATTGCGCATTCCGTATTCGAATTCGCGCGAGCTCCTGATGGATGTCTTGAAGTACGGTCCCGACGCCGAAGTCATCGCGCCGGTGCCGCTGCGCGAGGAGATGAAGATCATGCTGCAGCTCGCGCTCGGGACGTATCAGGAGCCGCGTTGAAGAACCAGGCCAATCCGAATCCGCAGATTTCGCTGGTGCTCGGCTCCGGCGGCGCGCGCGGCTACGCGCACATCGGCGTCATCCAGGAGCTGGAGGCGCACGGGTTTTCGATCCGCTCGATTGCCGGCAGCTCGATGGGCGCGCTCGTCGGCGGCGTCTATGCGGCAGGCAAGCTCGAGGTGTACGCGGACTGGGTGCGTCCGCTGCAGCGCTTCGACGTGCTGCGCCTCCTCGACTGGACGATCTCGGGCGGCGGCTTCATCAAGGGCGATCGCATCATCGGCGTGCTCAGGGATCTCATCGGCGACGTCAATATCGAGGGTCTGCCGATTCCCTACACCGCGGTCGCGGTCGATCTCGACGTGCAGCGCGAAGTGTGGTTTTCGCAGGGGCCGCTGTTCGATGCGATCCGCGCATCGATCGCGATCCCGACGATCTTCCGGCCGTATCACTATCAGGGCCGGCTGCTGGTCGACGGCGGACTCCTGAATCCTCTGCCGGTATCGCCGACCTTGCGCGATCTCACCGACGCGACGATCGCGGTCGATGTCAACGCGCCGGCCGAGCCGTTGCCTTCGCAGGCCTCGCGCGAATCCGCGGACGCACCCGGCGATCACGGCGCGGCAGGGCAGGCATCGCCCGAAATGATGCAATCCGATGGCGAGCCCAAGCCGGCGCCCATGGACGTGCAGCAGGCGGGCTATCGCCGGCGCATCGCGGAGTTCATCGAGTCGATGATGGAGAAGCGCGAGAAGCGCGCCGTCGAGAACGAGCCGGGGGCGTTCGAGCTGTTCGCGCGCTCGCTGGATACGGTGCAGGAGACGATCACGCGGTTGAAGCTCGCCGCGCAGCCGCCGGATCTTTTGATCACGATTCCGCGCAACGCTTGTGCGTTCTACGAGTTTCACCGCGCCGAAGAGCTGATCGCGCTGGGCCGTGTGCGGACACGCGAGGCGTTGACGCGGTGGCATGCGCCGCCGTCGCGAGTGGCGAGTCCCAAGTCGTTACCCTGAACCCCGTTTCCCTCACCCGGCCTGCGGCCGGCCTCTCCCGCGAGCGGGAGAGGCGAAGACACCGCCTTCCCGGAAGTCACGCAAGCCCGCTACGAAGGGTGCTTCACTTCAAAAGTGCGGCCATGGATGGCCGCTTCTGGACTCGACCAAGGCCCGCGACCTAGAGGGTCATCACGACGCTGGATACCGATGCGATCACGGAGCGATCGCAAAAATAAACGGCCCGCCTGGGGAGAGGCGGGCCGGGGAAATGCGGCCACTCAAGGAGAGTTGAGGCTGGGGAGTCCTCAGTGCTGACCGCGGTTCAAAGACTACGGCCCGCTCCTTTCAGTCGGCTTTCGCCGGACGACCCGAAACGTCCGCATTCAGCGGAAATTTCGTTAATTACCGTAAGGACTCCCGGACGGTGGGCTTAAGCCCACCTTGTGCTTGGCGCGTTGCGGTCTTCTAACCGCGCTTCATCGACCCGAAGAACTCGTCGTTGGTCTTGGTGTTCTTCATCTTGTCGAGCATGAATTCCATCGCGGCGAGCTCATCCATCGGATGCAGCAGCTTGCGCAGGATCCAGATCTTCTGCAGCTGATCCGGCTCGATCAACAACTCCTCGCGGCGCGTGCCGGAGCGGTTGATGTTGATCGAGGGATACACGCGTTTTTCGGAGATGCGGCGGTCGAGGTGCACTTCCATGTTGCCGGTGCCCTTGAACTCTTCGTAGATGACCTCGTCCATCTTCGAGCCGGTGTCGATCAGCGCGGTCGCGATGATCGTCAGCGAGCCGCCTTCCTCGACGTTGCGCGCGGCGCCGAAGAAACGCTTCGGACGCTGTAGCGCATTCGCATCGACGCCGCCGGTCAGCACCTTGCCCGACGACGGCACCACGGTGTTGTAGGCGCGCGCGAGGCGTGTGATCGAATCGAGCAGGATGACGACGTCTTTCTTGTGCTCGACCAAGCGCTTGGCGCGCTCGATCACCATCTCGGCGACCTGCACGTGGCGCACGGCCGGCTCGTCGAACGTCGAGGAGATGACCTCGGCGCGCACGCCGCGCTGCATTTCCGTGACTTCCTCCGGCCGCTCGTCGATCAGGAGGATGATCAGGTGCGAATCCGGATGGTTGTGAACGATCGCCTGGGCGACGTTCTGCAGCATCATCGTCTTGCCGGCCTTGGGCTGCGAGACGATGAGTCCGCGCTGGCCTTTGCCGATCGGCGCGATGAGATCGAGGATGCGCCCGGTGATGTCCTCGGACGATCCGTTGCCGCGCTCGAGATGGAATGCCTTGCGCGGGAACAGCGGCGTCAGGTTCTCGAACAGGATCTTATTCTTCGACATCTCCGGCGGCTCGCCGTTGATGTTGTCGACCTTGAGCAGCGCGAAGTAGCGCTCGCCTTCCTTCGGCGGACGGATGCGACCGGTGATGTAGTCGCCGGTGCGCAGGTTGAAGCGGCGGATCTGCGAGGGCGACACGTAAATGTCGTCCGGACCCGCGAGATACGACTCGTCCGGTCCGCGCAGGAAGCCGAAGCCGTCCTGCAGGATCTCGAGCACGCCTTCGCCGTAGATACCGCCGCCGGCGCGCGCATGCGCTTTCAGGATCAGGAAGACGATGTCCTGCTTGCGCGCTCGGGCGACGCCTTCCTGGATGCCCAACTCGTCGGCGAGGGCGAGGAGATCGGCGGCGGACTTCCGCTTCAAGTCGTTCAGATCGATCAGCGGGCCATTGCCGCCGCCGTTCTTCGACTCGTCGTATTCCTCGTCGTTGTTCTGGAAATTCTGCTGGTAATGATGGCGGTTGCCGCGGCGGTCGCGGCGTCCGCGGCGGCCTTGTTGCTGCGCGCCGCCGCCGCCTTGCTGCTGCGGTTGCGAATCGCGCGGGCCGGCATTGCCTACGTTGCCCGCATCGTCGCCGCCGCCGTTGCCGCCTGCGGCCTCTTGGGCCGGCTGCGACTCGGGCGCCTGCTGGCGCTGCGGTTTCTGCCTAGGTTGGGAACGGCCTTCGGCCACGACGTTGCCGTCGTTTTCATTGTTTTCGTTTTCGGACACGGGCAAACCTCGCTGGGCGCCGTTGCGGTGAAGCTGGAGGGAGAAAATCGAGTAAGAAACGTGGGGAGGAGCGGAGTCGCTCCTGGCGCGGGCTTTAACTTAGCACCGCGATACAGCGCGCGTCTACAGAAATGTAATTCGAGCAAAGCGGCCGTTCACATCGAAGGCCGATCGTGAACGGCGCAGCAGCATGCCGGCCGTTCACCCTCACCGAAATGAGGGCGAACGGCGCTCGTTCAATGCGAAGCCGGAAGCGCGGACGCGCTCTGGGCGATCGCCTTGTCGATGATCTGGGTGAGCTGGGTCTTGCTGACGGCGCCGATTTGCGTCGCCTGGACCTTGCCGTCCTTGAAGATCATCAGCGTCGGGATGCCGCGTACGTTGTAGTTGCGCGGCGTCTTCTGGTTGTGGTCGATGTTGATCTTGGCGACCTTGAGGCGACCTTGATAGCTCGCCGCCAGATCGTCCAGGATCGGCGCGATCATCTTGCACGGTCCGCACCATTCGGCCCAGAAATCGACCAGAACGGGGTCGGAAGACTTGAGGACTTGGTCCTCGAATTGATCGTCGGTGACGTGTGCAATGTGATCGCTCACGAATACTCTCCAGAAACCAGGGATTCCGCCCGGCGCGCGCCGAGGACGCGCTTGGGCTACACTCAACCGGTTCAAGCGGCGCCGATGGGTGATCCGGGCGGTGCGAAAGGCACAACCCATTTCAGCCGAATCGACCTCTGCGCGCAAGTTGGGGGCGGTCAAATCGGCTTGCAAGAGCGCTCGCTCGCTCCGTTGCAAGTGCGCCGCATCGGCACCAACTAACCGGAATTCACAAGCCCAAGGACTCCTCCGCACGATCCTGTCCGAGCTGCCGCGCAGCATCTGCCATGCGATCGCCGCCGAGCGCCAACGCGCCGGCAACTGACGGTCCTTCAACGTCATTCATTCAATGTCCCAACCACTCACTGACATCGTTTTCGACAGCTTCGAGCTGCATCCTCGTCTTCTTTCGGGCCTTCATGCCGCCGGTTTCGTGCGCTGCACGCCGATCCAGGCGCTGACCCTTCCGGTCGCGCTCGCCGGCCGCGACGTCGCAGGCCAGGCGCAGACCGGCACCGGCAAGACTGCGGCGTTCCTGGTCGCGGTCCTGAACCGATTGCTGACTCAGCCGGCGGTCGCCGATCGCAAGCTGACCGATCCGCGCGCCGTCATCGTCGCGCCGACGCGCGAGCTCGCGATCCAGATCGACAAGGATTTCCGCAACATCGGCCGCGATACCGGCCTCACCTCGGCGCTGATCTACGGCGGCGTCGATTACGAAAAGCAGCGCGATTCTCTGCGCGCCGGCTGCGATCTGATCATCGCGACGCCGGGGCGCCTGATCGATTACCTCAAGCAGCACGTGTTCTCGTTCCGCGCGGTCGAAGCCGTCGTCATCGACGAAGCCGATCGCATGTTCGATCTCGGCTTCATCAAGGACATCCGCTTTCTGCTGCGCCGCATGCCGCCGCGCGAGCAGCGCCAGGGCATGCTGTTCTCGGCGACCTTGAGCCATCGCGTGCTCGAGCTCGCGTACGAGCACATGAACAGCCCGGAGAAAGTCACGGCCGAAACCGAAACGGTCACGGCATCGCGCGTGCGCCAGGTCGTCTACTTCCCGGCCAAGGAAGAAAAGCTTCCGCTCCTGATCAGCCTTCTTTCGCGCATCGACGCGCAACGCAGCATCGTCTTCGTCAACACCAAGATCGCCGCCGAAAAAGTCACGCGCACGCTCGAGCGTCAGGGCTTCACCGTTGCGACCTTGTCCGGCGACGTGCCGCAGGCCAAGCGCGAGCGCTTGCTCGCGAAGTTTCAGAAAGGCGAGATCGAGATCCTCGTCGCGACCGACGTCGCGGCGCGCGGCCTGCACATTCCGGACGTCTCGCACGTCTTCAATTACGACCTGCCGCACGACGCCGAAGATTACGTGCATCGCATCGGCCGCACCGCGCGCCTCGGCGCCGAAGGCGACGCGATCAGCTTCGCTTGCGACCTGTATGCGATGGGCCTGCCGGACATCGAGGCGTACATCGCGCAGAAGATTCCGGTCGAGCGCATCGAGCCCGGTCTTCTGATCGCGCCGCCGCGCCGGCCGGGCGCGCCGCCCGTGTCCGAAGCGGACGACGATCGTGCCGACGACGCGCGCAATACCGCCGGACCGCCGCCAAGCAGCACGAATTCGCGCAGCGGACCGCCGCGCTCGCGCGGCAAGCCGCGCAGCAGCGAGCGCCCACCGCGTCGCGAGGAATCGCGGCATGCGCCGCGCGCAACCGTCGCCGCTGCTCCCGCGGTCCGTGTGGATACGCCGGTAGCAGCGAGTCCTGCACAAGCGGATGCGGAAACCGGCGCGCCGCGCAAGCGCAGGCGCCGCGGTGGCCGCGGCCGCAACCGTCGCGAGGGCGGTGAAATCGCAGCCGCGACGATCAAGAACGGCGAAAAGCCGAATGCGCCGTCCGAGCCCACGCGCGAGCGCAAGCCGCGCCGCGAACGCGTTCAGCGCGTCGACTCGCCCACGCCCGGCCGTGGCGCAATCGCCGATCCGCCGCCGCAGGCCCACCACGCCAAACCGGGCCTGTTCCGCCGCATCGCGCGGTTCTTCAGTCCACGCTGAGCGTCGCGCCGCGACTTCGATCGCGGCGCCATCGCGGGCGGCATAACCCGCCCGTTGCCACGTAAAGACTCACGCAGCGCACGCAATCGCGTCTTTTTGCGCGCCGATCCGGACTTCTTTGCTCGCGGCTTTGCTACCCTTCGCGCGGAATCGAGGAGGGAATGCACGCGTGCCGAGCGGATTTGCCAGCATCGATCGCAGCCGTTCGTCCGAGTGGGCGGCGCTCGCGGCGTGCGCGCTGCTCGGCGCCATCGCGGCCTGGCTGCTCGCGCGGCTGGTCTGGCTGCTGCTGCCGCGGAGCGACGTCGCGCTCGACGCGCCGACGCCGCGCGTCGGCGCGTCAGGCACTTCGACGACGACATCGATCTCGCAATGGCATCTCTTCGGCAACACGCCGGCGCTCCCGGGTTCGGGCGCGGGAACCTCGACGCTCTCGCTGGTTTTACGAGGCACGCTGGCTGATCGCGATCCTCGCGCCGGCATTGCGGTCTTGAGCGACAGCGGACGCGGTGAGCGCGCTTATCGCGCCGGCGAAACACTATCGGCCGGCGTCCGGCTCGAGCGTGTCTATCCGGATCACATCGTGCTGCTGCACGACGGCAGCGAAGAAACCTTGAAGTTGACGCGCGATGAGAATCTCGCGCCGTCCGATATCGTGCGCGTGCCTTCCGGCGCGTCGCCGAATGCGACGACCGCCGCCTCGAATCCCGCCGCCGCGGCTGCGCTGGCGAACGCGCAAGCCGCTCGCATATCGCCGGCCGTGCGCGAGCAGATCGAGCGTTTGCGCCAGAATCCGGACGAGCTCGTGCGCCGCGTGCAGATCGTGCCGGTCTTCGACAGCGGCAAGCTTTCCGGTGTGCGCGTCTCGTCGGCAACCGATGCGGCGTTGATCAATCAACTCGGTCTTCGCCCCGGCGATGTCGTCACCGCAGTCAACGGATCGCCCGTCGATTCGCTGGCGCGCGGACAGCAGATCATCGAAAGCCTGCGCTCGGCATCGAGCCTGCGCGTCACGGTGATGCGCGACGGCAAGCCGACGGATGTCACCGTCAGCCTCAAATGAACTACGAATTCCAGACAGGATGGCACGCGATGAAGCGTTCGCGCTCACGAAGCTGGCTCATGTGCCTGGCGCTCTTCGCGCCAGCGGCCTTCGCGCAGAACGCGCCGGCGCCCGCGCCGCCCTCGCAGCCCGGTCATGAGGTGACCGCGGACGGTCGTCACACGCTCAATCTCAAGGACGCCGACATCCAGGCGCTGATCGCGACGGTGAGCGAGATTACCGGCAAGAACTTCATCGTCGGGCCGAACGTGCAAGCCAAGGTCACGGTCGTCTCGGCCAAGCCGATGAAGCCCGACGAAATCTACGACGTGTTTCTCTCGGTGCTGCGCGTGCACGGTTTCGCCGCGGTGCCGGCCGGCAGCATGATCAAGATCGTGCCGGAAGCCAGTGCGCAGCTCGACGGCGCATCGGGCCTCGACGGCAACCGCGTGCACGCCGCCGACGAGTTCGTCACCCAGATCGTGCCGGTGAAGCATGTCGCAGCGACCGAGCTCGTGCCGATCCTGCGTCCGCTGATGCCGCAAGGCGGACAGCTGATCGCGCATTCGACATCGAACTCGTTGGTCGTTTCAGACCGCGCCGGCAACGTCGAGCGGCTGGTCAACATCATCCAGCGCATCGACACGGTGTCGGACGCGGAAGTCGAAGTGATTCCGCTCGCGCACGCCAATGCCGCCGAGCTCGCGCGCACGTTGACGCTGCTGGCCGACGACAAGTCCGCGCAAGCGAACGGCGAAGCGCAGCGCGTGTTCGCCGACACGCGCACGAACTCGATCCTTCTCGCCGGCGCGAAAGCGGGCAGGCTCAAGATGCGCGCACTGGTTGCGCACCTCGATACGCCCATCGAAAACGGCGGCGACACGCAAGTCATTTATCTTCGCTATGCGAGCGCGAAAGCACTGGTGCCGATTCTGCAAGGCGTCGCCTCGACGCTGACCGGCATCGCGCCGCCCACCGCCGCGAAAGCGGGCGAAGCGCTCGCCGGCAATGCGGCGCTGCCGGCGACGATCCAGGCGCACGATGAAAACAACGCGCTCGTCATTTCGGCGCCACCGGCGATCTTCCGATCGCTCGCAGCCGTCGTGCGCCAGCTCGACGTGCGCCGCGCGCAGGTGCTCATCGAAGCCGTCGTCGCCGAAGTCGCCGATCAGACCGCGAGCGAGATCGGCGTGCAGTGGCAGATGCCCTTCAGCAAGAATCCCGACGGCAGCATCAATCACAGCGTCATCGGCGGCACCAACTTCACCGGCCGCACGCCCGGCAACAACATCATCAACGCTGCGCAGAATCCGCTCGGCGTCGGCAACGGATTCAATCTCGGCTACATCAACGGCACGCTGCGCCTGGGCAACCAGACGATCATCCAGCTCGGCGCGCTCGTCACCGCGCTCGAAGCCGACGGCAAGTCGAACATTCTCTCGACGCCCTCGATACTGACGCTGGACAACCAGGAAGCCGAGATCAAGGTTGCGCAGGAAGTTCCGTTCCTGACCGGCCAGTACACGACCAACGCGACCTCGACGACGAACAGCACGACGACGACGAACGGCATCACCAATCCGTTCCAGACGATCGAGCGCAAGGACGTCGGCCTCATGCTCAAGGTGACGCCGCACATCAACGAAGGCGATTCCGTTCGTCTCGACCTGCATCAGGAAGTTTCGAATCTCCTGCCGCCGGTGCAGGGCGCGGTCGATCTCGTCACCAACAAGCGCGAGCTGACGACGAGCGTGCTCATTTCCGACAATTCGCTGCTCGTGCTCGGCGGGCTGATCGACAATCAGCTCAAGGACAACGAGCAGAAGGTGCCGATCGTCGGCGACATCCCGCTGCTCGGCAACCTCTTCCGCTATCGCACCAACGATCGCTCGAAGACCGATCTGATGGTGTTCTTGCATCCGCGCATCTTGCGCGATGCGGCGACCGAAGCGTCGGTGTCGAGCGAGAAATACAACTACATGCGCACCGAGCAGCTGCAGCTGCGCGAAGAAAAATGGCCGATCACCTCGCCCGAACAGCGTCCGCTGCTGCCCGAGGTGCATGATTTCCTGGCGAGCCCCACACTCGACGGCCAGCCGGACATGTCGCACCCGGAGGCGCGGCGCCAGTGAACGACGTCGCGCAGCGCGCGCGCCCGAGTTTCGGCTATGCGCGCCGCAACGGCGTCGCGCTGACCGGCTGGCGCGACGGCCACGCCGAGATCGCATGTCGCGAAGGCGCGCGCGTCGAAATCCTCGCCGAGTTGCGCCGTCACTTCGGCGCGCCGCTTCGTTTCACGCCGATGGCGCCGAACGAATTCGAGCGACTGCTGCGCGATCTCTACGAGCAGGGCGACGATGCGCGCGCGATGGTGTCTGATCTCGACGAGCGGCTCGATCTGAAAACGCTCGCCGACGAACTGCCGGAACCCGAAGACCTTCTCGAAAGCGAAGACGACGCGCCGATCATCCGCCTGATCAATGCGCTCCTGACCGAAGCGGTCAAGGAAGGCGCTTCGGACATCCACATCGAGCCTTACGAAAACCGGCTCGTCGTGCGCTTTCGCATCGACGGCGTGCTGCGCGAAGTGCTGGCGCCGCAGAAGGCGATCGCGAACGCGGTGGTCAGCCGCATCAAGGTCATGGCCAAGCTCGACATCGCCGAGAAACGCCTGCCGCAGGACGGTCGCATCGGCCTTCGCATCGCGGGACGTCCGGTCGACGTGCGCGTCTCGACGATTCCGGCCGGCCGCGGCGAGCGCGTGGTGCTGCGACTCCTCGACAAGCAGGCCGGCAAGCTCGATCTGGTGCAGCTCGGCATGGACGACGCCGTGCGTGCGCGGCTCGAGGATCTGATCACGCGGCCGCACGGCATCCTTCTCGTCACGGGTCCGACCGGATCGGGCAAGACGACGACTTTGTACGGCGCGCTGCTCAAGCTCAACGATGCTTCGCGCAACATCATGACGGTCGAGGATCCCATCGAGTACTACATCGACGGCGTCGGCCAGACGCAGGTGAACACGCGCGTCGACATGACGTTCGCGCGCGGCCTGCGCGCGATCCTGCGCCAGGATCCGGACGTCGTCATGGTCGGCGAAATCCGCGATCTCGAAACCGCGGAGATCGCCGTGCAGGCGTCGCTGACCGGTCATCTCGTATTGTCGACGCTGCATACGAATTCGGCGATCGGCGCGATGACGCGCCTTCGCGACATGGGCGTCGAGCCGTTCCTTTTGTCGTCCTCGCTGATCGGCGTGCTCGCGCAGCGTCTGGTGCGCGTGCTCGATCCGAATCCTCGCGAAGCGTACGCGGCGACGCCCTCGGAGCTTGCCGCGTTCGGCAAACCTGCCGATACGGTGGCGACGCTGTATCGCCCGCGCGCGGATATCGGTGGACGCCACGCGGGTTACAAAGGCCGCACCGGCATCTACGAACTGGTCGGCATCGACGATGCGATGCGCCGCCTCATCCACGAAGGCGCCTCGGAATCCGACCTCGACCGCCAGGCGCGCACGCGCTCGCCGTCGATCCTCGAAGACGGATGGCGCAAGTGCATCGCCGGCATCACGTCGAGCGAAGAAGTCCTGCGCGTGACGCGCGAAGAGTGATGCCCGCGTTCGCCTACCAAGCGCTGGACCAGGCCGGCAAGACGCAGCGAGGCGTGCTGCAAGGCGATACCGCGCGCGCCGTGCGCGGATCGCTGCGCGAGCGCGGCCTCAATCCGCTGTCGGTCGAGGAAGTGCAAGAAGGCGTCGATCGCGCCGCGGGCGTGTTCGGCCGGCGCGGCATCAGCGGCGCGCAACTCGCGTTGTTGACGCGCCAGCTGGCGACGTTGGTGGGCGCTGGCCTTCCGATCGACGAGGCGCTCGACGCGCTGTCCGAACAAGCCGAGAACGAGCGTCAGCGCGGCATGACCGCGGCGCTTCGCGCACGCGTGATGGAAGGCGCCAGTCTTGCGCAGGCGATGGCGGAATTTCCGGAGAGCTTTCCGGAAATCTTCCGCGCGACGGTCGGTGCCGGCGAGCAATCCGGCCGACTCGAAACCGTCCTCGAGAAGCTTGCCGACTACGCCGAAGCGCGCGATGCGTTGAAGCAGAAGATTCTCGCGGCGATCGCCTATCCGCTGCTGCTGACGCTCGTCGCGATGGCGGTGGTCGCGGGTCTTCTGACCTGGGTCGTGCCGCAGATTGTCGGCGTGTTCCAGCATCTGCATCAGACCTTGCCGCTGGCGACGCGTACGCTGATGGCACTCTCGGCATTCTTGCGCGGTTGGGGTTGGCTGATTCTTCTGCTGCTCATCGCGGCGCTGGTCGCGGCGAGCATCGCGTTGCGTCGCGAGGCGATGCGTTATCGCTGGCACGCGTTCCTGCTGCGGGTTCCCCTCGTCGGTCGCCTCACGCGTGCGGCCAACACGGCGCGCGCAACGCGCACGCTTGCGCTCTTGTCCGAAAGCGCGGTGCCGCTGCTCGATGCGCTCGGCATCGCGGCGCAAGTCGTGCCGAATCTTCCGATGCGCGAAGCGATGCGTCGCGCGGCGTTCAAGGTGCGCGAAGGCAGCGCGTTCTCGCGCGCGCTCGGCGAGAGCGGCCAGTTTCCGCCGGTAGCGCTTCGGCTCATCGCAAGCGGCGAGCGCTCGGGCGAGCTTGCGCGCATGCTCGCCGAAGCGGCAGCGCAGCAGCAGCGCGAGCTCGATCGCTGGCTCAGCGCGCTGACGGCCGTGCTCGGACCTGCCGTGATTCTTCTGGTCGGCGCGATGGTGCTTTTCATCGTGCTCGCGATTCTCCTGCCGATCTTCGATTTGAATCAGATGGTGAAATAGGGTGGGCGTCGGCCCACCGTCGTAAGCGCGCTCGATGGTGGGCCAAGGCCCACCCTATACAATCACCGAAATCCGTTCGGCTCTCTTCCGATGATCCGTTTCGATCAAGTCAGCAAACGCTACGACAGCGGCCAGGACGCGCTCTCCGAGCTCAGTTTCGAGATCGGCGCGGGCGAGATGGTGTTCGTCACCGGACACTCCGGTGCGGGCAAGAGCACGCTCCTGAAACTGATCGGTCTCGTCGAGCGGCCGACGCGCGGACAGATCACCGTCAACCACGCCTCGCTCGCGCGCATGCGGCGACGCGGCATTCCGCAGCTGCGCCGCAGCATCGGCATGGTGTTCCAGGATCATCGCCTCTTGACCGACCGCACGGTGTTCGACAACGTCGCGCTGCCGCTGATCATCAGCGGAACTTCGCGCGAGGAGATCGGCAAGCGCGTGCGCGCTTCGCTCGACAAGGTCGGTCTGCTGGCGAAGGAGAAGGCATCGCCGATGACGCTGTCGGCCGGCGAGCAGCAGCGCGTCGGCATCGCGCGCGCGATCGTCGCCAAGCCGCCGGTCATCATCGCCGACGAGCCGACCGGCAATCTCGATCCGCAGTTGTCCGCCGAGATCATGAATCTCTTCGCCGAATTCGGCGCGGTGGGCACGACGGTCTTGGTCGCCAGCCACGATCTGCATCTGATCAAGCGCATCGGCAAGCGCGTGCTCGTGCTCGATCACGGGAAGCTGATCGACGACTTCCGTCCGACGATGCCATGACGCCGAAGAAGCAAGCCGAACGCAACGTACGCAAGCCCGCGCCGCCGGCGCCCGCGGCGGCGAGCGCGAGTACGGAACCGCGGCGACCGCGCGTCAAAGCGACCACGCGCGTCGCGGCGTGGCGCGATCATCATTTGTACGGATTTTTCTCGAGCCTGGGCCGTCTTGCCGCGCGACCGTGGGCGACATCGCTGACGGTGCTGATGCTCGGCTTCGCGCTCGCGCTGCCGCTGCTTTTCTATCTCGCATTCGACAATGCGCGCGCGCTGTCCGGCGGCTTGCGGCAGGCGCGCGAGGCTACGGTTTTTCTCAAGCCTTCGGTCGATGCGGCGAGTGCACAAGTGCTCGCCGGCGAGATCGGCAAGCGTGAGGACGTTTCAGGCGTCGTCATCAAGACGCCCGAGCAAGGCATGGCCGAGTTCCGTCAGCTGTCGGGATTCGGCGAAGCGCTCGACATCCTCAAGGACAATCCGCTGCCGAGCGTGTTGGTCGTCACGCCGCGGCTTGCACCGGATGCCGCCGCCGACACGCCGCCGCTCGTCGCCGAGATCAAGAACGATCCGCGCGTGGACATCGTGCAGTACGACGCGACGTGGCGGCGAAGGCTGAGCGACATCCTGGGATTCGGCGAACGCTCGGTCGCGGTCATCGCCGCGCTGCTCGCACTGGCCACGCTCTTGGTGATCGGCAACACGGTGCGCATGGACATCCAGGCGCGATCGGAGGAGATCGCGGTCATGCAGCTGATCGGCGCCAGCGATGGTTTCGTGCGCCGGCCTTTCATCTATGCCGGCCTCTGGTATGGCTTGATGGGCGGCGTGCTCGCGGTGCTCATCACCATCGGTGCGGAATTCGCGATAGCCGGCCCACTCGACCGCTTGCTCGCAAGCTATGATCACGCTCTCGTCCTGCGCGGCGTCGGCATCGTCTCCGCGCTGATCGTCATTGGTGCGAGCGCGCTCCTGGGTTGGCTGGGCGCGTTCGTGGCCACGGCGCGGCATATGGCAGCGGGGCATCCGCAATAATGGCTTCCGAAATCTCGTCCCTGCCGCGTCATCTGTCCAGCGAGAAGCCGCGCGTGCTGGTCGTCGACGGCTCGCGCGTGGCGCGGCGGTTGATCGAGCAGGTATTGAAAGCCGAACTGCCCGAGTGCGTCGTGCTCGATTGCGCGGACGGCGCGGCGGCCAAGCGCGAGCTCGAGCAGGGTGTCGTCGACCTCGTCACCACCGCGCTCAGCCTGCCGGACATGGACGGCATCGAGCTCGCGCATCACGTGCGCGAATTCTCGCCGCAGGCGTACATACCGATCATCGTCGTTTCCGGCGACGTGCAAGAACGCCTCGTCGCGCGATCGCTGTCACCGGACGTGACCGACTATTTCGACAAGGGCCTCGGCTTCGAGGCGCTGGCGGAATTCATCCGCGGCTACGTCAGCCCCGCGCAGCACGCGAGCGGCGACGTGCTGTACGTCGAAGACAGCCGTGTCGTCGCGCTGGCGACGACGCGCATGCTGGAGAAGTTCGGCCTCACCGTGCAGCACGTCACCAGCGTCGAGGCCGCGATCGAGATTCTCGAAGCGGCGAAGAACGAAGATCGTGCGCCCGGCGCCGATCTCGTGCTCACCGACGTCAATCTCAAAGGTGAGCTCAGCGGCGGCGATCTGCTCGAACTGATCCGCGGCGGCTTCGGCTACGGCAAGGGCGCGCTGCCGGTACTGGTGATGACCGGCGACGACAATCCGCGCAACCAGACGGCGCTGCTTCGCGCCGGCGCCAACGATCTGGTGCATAAGCCGATCGAAGAGCGCCTCCTGATCACCAAGCTCATGTACCAGCTGCGCGTCGCGCGCAAGGTCCGCGAGCACGCGCGGGCGTGAGCGAGGACAAGCTCAAGCTGGAGCCTTCGTGGAAGGCGCACGTCGGCGCGTTCTTCCAGCGCCCGGAAATGATCGCGCTGGGTGAATACCTTCGCACCGAGAAGGCACGCGGCAAGATCATCTATCCGCCGGGGCCGCAAATATTCGCCGCGCTCAACGCGACGCCGTTCGATGCGGTGAAAGTCGTGATTCTCGGCCAGGATCCGTATCACGGACCGAACCAGGCGCACGGCTTGTGCTTCTCGGTGTTGCCCGGTGTCGCCGCGCCGCCGTCGCTCGAGAATATTTTCGTCGAGCTCGAACGCGACCTTGCGATTCCCCGGCCGAATCATGGTTGCCTGACTTCGTGGGCCGAGCAGGGCGTGCTGCTCTTGAATGCAGTGCTGACGGTCGAGCGCGGACTCGCCGGCTCGCATCAGGGCAAAGGCTGGGAAGGATTCACCGACGCCTGCGTCGATGCGCTCAATCGCGAGCGCGAGAATCTCGTGTTCCTGCTCTGGGGGAGTTACGCGCAGAAGAAAGGACAGCTGATCGATCGACGCCGGCATCTGGTCTTGAAGGCGCCGCATCCTTCGCCGCTCTCGGCCTACCGCGGCTTCATCGGCAGCGGGCACTTCTCGCGCGCCAACGAGTACCTTCGCGAGCACGGCCAGACCCCGATCGACTGGCGCCTGCCGCCGGCGGATGGGCTCGGCGTCTGAGCTACCGCTTTCAAGGGCCATCCGGGCCCGCGCCTTATGCCCCGTTAAGCTGGCGAAGGCTAAGTGATTGATTCTAAAAGGTTGGATCGCGCGGAAGGAAACAGTCTGTCCGTGCTGTCTTGCGGGTATCCGGCTTCCCATTCCCGGCCCGGGGAGGTACTATACTCGCCAGTTCAATTATGTTCCGGCCAACGGATTGGCAGAGGGAACTTTTAGGGAACTTAGCACTCTCACAGGACGAGTGCCAAAGTACCCTCGAAGGAGGAGTATCAGCGAATGTCCAATGCCCTTATCGCTAACAATCTACCGATCCCCAGCGCGATCGGCAGCCTCGAAGCTTATGTAAGTGCGGTTCACCGGATTCCAATGCTGACTCAGGAAGAAGAGCAGGATCTGGCGCGCCGTTTCGTCAATCAAGATGACATCACAGCAGCCAAGCAGCTGGTGCTTTCGCACCTGCGCTTCGTCGTGCACGTCGCACGCGGCTATTCCGGTTACGGCCTGCAGGTCGGCGACCTGATCCAGGAAGGCAACATCGGCCTGATGAAGGCCGTCAAGCGCTTCGACCCGACGCAGGGCGTGCGCCTGGTTTCGTTCGCGGTCCATTGGATCCGCGCCGAGATGCACGAGTTCATCCTGCGCAACTGGCGCATCGTCAAGGTCGCGACGACCAAGGCGCAGCGCAAGCTGTTCTTCAATCTGCGCAAGTCGAAGAAGCGCCTGGGCTGGATGAATGCCGAGGAAGTGAACACGGTCGCCCGCGAGCTCGGCGTGCCGGCGGCGACGGTGCTCGAGATGGAAGCGCGCCTCAACGGCCGCGACGTCGCGTTCGATTCGCCCGTCGATGCCGACGACGACGAGAAGCCCGCGCCGTCCGCGTTCCTGATCGACCATTCGGCCGATCCGTACACGACGGTCGAGGCGGAATCGGAAGAAGAATCGAGTCTGGACACGCTGCACCGCGGCCTGGTCAAGCTCGACGACCGCTCGCGCGACATCATCCAGCGCCGCTGGCTCAAGGACGGCGACAAGGCGACGCTGCAGGAGCTGGCCGACGAATACGGCGTTTCCGCCGAGCGCATCCGCCAGATCGAGGCGAACGCGATGAAGAAGATGCGAGCGCTGTTCGTAGCCTGATCGGTAGAACGCTTGTCTTTGAACGGCCCCGCTTGTCGGGGCCGTTTTGTTTTCCGGGACCTTCGATCACGTCGCAGTCCATGACCGGCAGGCGTTATCCTTTCTCGATCGGAGGGGGTTGCCATGGCGGCGGACGACAGAGGACGGATTCCCTCGTTGGATGGCCTGCGCGCGGTTTCGATCGCGCTGGTCCTCTACGGCCATCTCGAAAGCGGTCACGGTTTCGTGCAGGGCAAGCTGACCGCTTGGCTCGGCGACGTCGCGCACCTCGGCGTCACCGTGTTCTTCGTGATCTCAGGCTTCCTCATCACTTCGCTTCTCAAGAGCGAGCGCGAGAGAAAGCAGACGATCTCGCTCAAGAATTTCTACCTGCGCCGCGCGCTGCGCATCTTTCCCGCGTTCTACGTTTTCATTCTCGCGCTCATCCTCGCGAGCGCGGTCGGCTGGATTCATCTCAGCGGCACCGATCTCGCGGTCGCGCTGACCTACACCGTCAACTACTACCCCGATCGTTCGTGGAACATCGGCCATCTCTGGTCGCTCTCGATCGAAGAGCAGTTTTATCTCTTGTGGCCGTTCGCATTCGTGCTGCTCGGCGAGCGGCGCGCATTGATCGCCGCCGTGATCGCCTTCCTCGCGGGGCCGCTCGTTCGCGTCGGGATGGCAGTGCTGTTCGCGCACGACAGCGCTTTGCGCGATCTCGAGATCTTTCCCGCGATGGCCGACAGCATCGCGATCGGTTGCGCGCTGGCGCTGCTGCGCCCGCGCCTGATCGCGCAAGCCTGGTACGTGCGCATGACCGCGAGCGCGTGGCTGGCGCCGATCCTGTTGTCGATGATCTTCCTGATCAACAGTCAGCTTCGCCATCCGGTGGTCGATCTCTTCGGCTGGCCGATCGTTCTGCTGGCGATCGCGATCCTCGTCGAAGCCAGCACGCGTCACGCCGATTCGTGGGCGGGACGATTCCTCAATTGCCGGCCGGTCGTATTCGTCGGCGTCCTCAGCTATTCGCTGTATCTGTGGCAGCAGCCGTTCCTCAACCGCCATCTCGATGCGACGTTCACGCGCTTCCCGCTGAACCTCGCACTGGCGATCGGCGCCGCGCTGCTTTCGTATTTCCTGATCGAGCGACCGCTCATCGGCGTGCGCCGCCGGCTCGAACGGAGTCCGGTGCTGCCGCCGCATTCCGACGTCGCGACGCGCGCAGCAGCTGAAGACGGGAGCTGATTTCTCGCAGAGGCGCAGGGATCGCAGAGAAAGCGATCAAAAGTTTTTCTCTGCGATCCCTGCGTCTTTGCGAGAGAAAATTCTTTGTGCGCTGGCGTCCGGAAAATCAGCGATAGCCGGCCGCCTGCAATTCGAACAATTCCGCATAGCGTTTCCCGGACGCCAGCAATTCCTCGTGCGTTCCGATCTCCTCGGTGCGTCCGCCGTCGAGCACCAGGATTCGGTCCGCCATGCGCACCGTCGAGAACCGGTGCGAGATCAACACCGCGGTCTTGCCCGCGCTCAATTCCTTGAAGCGCTGGAACACCTCGAACTCCGAACGCGCATCGAGCGCCGCCGTCGGCTCGTCGAGGATCAGAAGATCCGCATCGCGCATGTACGCACGTGCGATCGCGATCTTCTGCCACTCGCCGCCCGAAAGATCGACGCCGTCGCGAAAGCGCTTGCTCATGATCTGATCGTAGCCTTGCGGCAGGCGGCGGATCACCGCATCGGCGAGACTCTGCTCGGCCGCGTGCTCGATGCGTGGACGATCCTCGCGCTCCTCGATGCGTCCGACCGCGACATTGGTCGCCGCCGTGAACGCGTAGCGCACGAAATCCTGGAAGATCACGCCGATGTGAGCGCGTAGCGCGGCAAGATCGTAATCGCGCAGGTCGCGACCGTCGAGGAGGATGCGGCCTTCGTCCGGATCGTAAAGCCGCGCGAGGAGTTTCACGAGCGTCGTCTTGCCTGCGCCGTTTTCGCCGACCAGTGCCAGCACCTCGCCGGCGGCCAGCGAGAAAGAAAGGTTGCGCACCGCCCAGCGCTCGGCGCCCGGATAGCGGAACCCGACGTCCTCGAACACGAAGCCTTCGCGGATCGGCCGCGGAAACGGCAGCGCGTCCGGCGGCGATACGATCTCGGGTTCCGTATTGAAGAACGAATAAAGATCGTCGAGGTAGAGCGCTTGCCCCGCGAGCTGCGAGAAACCGATCAGGAGATTCTCCAGCAGGTTGCGCAAGCGCCGGAACGACGCCGACAGAAACGTGAGATCGCCGACGCTGAATTCGCCATGTACCGTGCGCCACGCGATCAGCGCATACGCGACGTAGTAGCCGATCGTGCCGAGCGCGGCGAAAACGCTGCCCCACAGCGCACGCCGTTTCGCCAGCGCACGATTGTCCGCGTAGAAACGTTGCGACAGATCGCGGTAGCGATCGATCAGGAACGCATTGAGGCCGAAGATCTTGACCTCTTTCGCGGTCTCGACGCTGGCACCTGTGAGCCTCAAATAATCCACCATGCGCCGCTCGGGCGTGAACGCGAAATTGAGCGAATAGCTCTGCGCGTTGAAATGAGCCTCGCCGAGAAACGCCGGCACCAGCGCCACGATCAGGAGCGCGATCAGCCACGGCGCGAGCACGACGAGGCCGGCCGCGAAGCTGATCACAGTGACCACGTCCTGAGCCTGGCCGAACAGCTGGCCCATCAAGGCGCTCCGACCGACGGTTTGGCGCCGTGCGCGATCGAGGCGATCTTGCATCTCGCTGTCCTCGAAATCCTCGAGGTCGAGCGTCGCCGCGTGCTCCATCAAGCGGATGCTGGTCGCGTTCGTGTATTTCTCGGACAACAGCGAATCGACCAGCGAAACCGTGCGTCCGAGAAGATCCGACAGCACGGCGAGCCCGAATTCGGCGAGGAGATAAAGCCCGAGCGCGTCGAACCGCCCGTCGCCGAGCGCCGTGCTGAGCGAATCGGCGCTGACGCCGCCCTGCACCAGCACGACGACCTCGTCGATGATGAGCTTGCCGACGTAGAGCGTGACTACCGGCAGCACGGCGCGCACCACGCGCAGCGCAAGATCGGCGATCAAGAGCGGCGGACTCGTCGCCCACAGCTCGCGCATGAACGGCGGCAGGTTGCGCAACGCGACGAAGCGCTCGCGCAGGCTCTTCGGCGGCGGCTTGGGCGGCGGCGCTTCGCGCGAGGAACCGCGCGGCGGCTGCTGCGACGCGCCCGGCGCGGTGCGTCCTCCCATGCTGTATTGGCGCGGCATGCATCGCTCCTTTGCAAAGCGCGGCGGGGGCTCGTCGTCCCCGGAATTCCCAATCATGGAAGATCGCATATTTGGCGCCGCTCTCGCATGGCCGCGGCGCGCGCGTTAACCTCGGCGCATGCCTGGCGAAGTCCACGAATTCGGCGAATTCCGCTTTCTTCCCTCCGCTCGCGAGCTTTGGCGCGGCGATCGCCGCGTCGAACTGCCGCGGCGCACGTTCGAGTGCATCGAGCACCTGATCGCGCATCGCGACCGTGCTGTCGGCCGCGACGAGCTCGTCGCGGCCGTGTTCGGCCGCACCAACGTCTCCGACGCGCAACTCGGCCAGATCGTGCTGCGCGCGCGGCGCGCGCTCGACGACGACGGCAACGTGCAGCAGGTGATCCGCACGATTCCCGGTTTCGGCTATCGCTGGGTCGCCGAAGTCCGCACTCCGCGCAACTCGGAAGAACATAGCGAAGCCGTGGCCTCGGCCGCGACGACGCAAAAGCAAGAACGGGAAATAGCGCCGCAGCCGCCGCCATCCACGCGCGCGTCGCGTCCGTATTGGGCGCTTGCGGCACTCGCCATCATGCTGTCGCTCGGCGTCGGCTATCTCGTATGGCAGATGCGCCACGTGCGGACGCCGACGGCTGCGAATCTCTTGCCCGCGGACAGCGTCGTCGTGCTGCCGATGCAGGTCGAAGGTTTGCGCGAAGACGGCTGGATTCGTCTCGGCGCGATGGATCTCATCGCCGATCGCTTGCGCGAAGCGGGTCTCTCGGTTCCGCCGAGCGAAAACGTGCTGAGCCTGATGCACGAGCCGTCGCCGGCGAATTCCGACGCCGAGCTCGAACGCATCCGCGCGACCGCGACGGCCAAGCTCATCGTGCGCGGCAAGGCGACGCGCAGCGCATCGGGTTGGAAGATCGATCTTGCCGCGCTGCCGGCGAACGGCATCGGAGTGCCGGTGCAATTCTCCGATCGCGACGCCGTGCACGCCGCGCGCGGCGCGAGCGATCTTCTGCTCGCCGCGCTCGGCCGTACGCTGCCCGCCGAAGCCGAACGAGACACCGCGCTCGACGAAACGCTGCAACGCGCGCGCGCCGCGATGCTCGCCAACGAGCTCGACACCGCGCGCTCGATCCTGACTTCCGCGCCGCAGCTCGCGCAGGAACCCGCGCAGCTCAACTACCGCCTGGCGCAGGTCGATTTCCGCGCCGGCGAGCTCGATCGCGCCGAGTCCGCGCTCAACGAAGTGCTCGCGCAGCCGGCGACGGCGCGCGATCCGCATTTCCATGCGCAGGTGTTGACCGCGCGCGGCGCAACGCGCGTGCGGCGCGGCGCGTTCGCCGACGGCGGCCGCGATTTCGAAGCGGCGATCGAGCTCTTGCCCGCGAACGAACATCCGCTCGACCGCGGCCTCGCATTGGTCGGCCGTGGCAACAGCCGCGTTGCCGAGCACCGCTTCGGCGAGGCGCTGGCGGATTTCGGTGCGTCGCGCGTCGCGCTCGAAAGCGCGGGCGATGCGCTCGGCGTATCGCGCGTCGACGCGAACCTCGGCATGCTCGAGCTTTATCGCGGCCGGCCAGCCGAAGCGCTGGGCTATCTCTCCGGTGCTGCGGATCGTTTCCAGTCGTTCGGCGCGCTGCATGAGCTTTTGTTGACGTTGACCGGCATCGTCGATGCGCAACTTTCGCTGTTGCAGCGCGACGAAGCGATGGCGACGGTCGAGCGCGGGTGGGCGCTGCGCGATCGCATCACTGATCCGGATCAGCGCGTCGACCTTGCGCTGAATCGCGCGCAGGCGTTGACAGGTCTCGGCCGCTATCGCGAAGCGCAGACCTTGCTTGCGCAGGCGAACCGCAACTTGCCGACGCACAACGGCGTGCTGACCGCGCGCGCACGCGCGCTTTCGGCCGATCTCGCCGCTCGGCAGGAGCGCTGGCGCGATGCGGCCGATGTCGCCAAGCTCGCGCTCGGCGAGTGGCCGGCGGCCGGCGCCGACGCGGATCGCGCGCCGCTGATCCTGATTCGTCAGCGCGCGTTGCTCGCGCTCGGCGAAACTGACGAGGCGCAAGCGCTTCTCGATCGCTCGCAAGTCGTGCCTGAAGAAGCGAGCGAGGAACCCGGCCGCGTCGCCGAGGCTCTCGCGATGGGCGAGTGGGCCGTGTATGCGCACGATGCCGCCGGCGCCGATCGCTGGTTCCGCTTCGCCGGCGCGAGCGCGGACCGGCGCGGCGTGCCGGCCGAGATCATCGCGGTTGCAGAGGCGTACGCGCCGGTACTGCTGGCCGCGAACCGCCTCGATCAGGCGGGGACGGTCGTCGGCCGCGTCGCGCCGTGGGCGTCGCGCGATTTCGACTGTGCACTGCTGCAGCTGCGCCTCTTCCATGCGCTCGCGCAACGCGACGCCTGGTTCAACGCGCTGCGCCAGGCACAGGCGCTGGCGGGCGAGCGCGAGATCCCGCAGCCGCTGCTCGTGTTGCCCGAGGTCGGGTCGGCGCGTCCGCTAGAGCTCAGCGGAAACTGATCGCGACGCATCGCAAGTGCCTGGTTCTGCACCGATCCCGCACGTTTGTCATGCGGTTGGAACGCGCTTGGAGCGACATCGGCCGGGCGATCGGCGAGTCTCGCCCGACCGCGACACCGGACGTCGCCCTCCGTTGCCATCCGTCTGCCTGGAGTCATCGATGAAAGCGATCGTTCGGCCGCTTGGGGTCTCTCTCAACTCGGGTTCTCGCCGTGCCGCGCGGCATCCGTCGCGCGTGCTGGCCGGTTTCGCCGCGCTCGTCGGCATGATCGGCGTGCCGATGTCGATTCCGGCGGCAGCGCCGGCGCTCCGCGCGGACGATGCGGCGTCTCTCGCGGCCAAAGTGCCGCTGTTCGACCTTCCTTATCTTCTCGACCATCGCAACGACGCGCCGAAAGCCAACATGAGAACCGCGAACACGCTGGCGCCGCCGCGCTTCGCGCGCATCCAAGGCAACTTTGTCGGCCCGCACTTCAGCCCGACCGCGATGCATTTCAAGGAATGCTGTTTCGCCACGTCGATCGTCGCCGCCGATCTGACCGGCCAGGGCCGCAACGATCTCATCGTCGGCAACGGCATGAGCTACGACGTCTCGGTGCTGCTGAGCGACGGCGCCGGCGGATATCTCGACGCATTCAGCCTGCCGGTCGACAATCCCGTGATCGGCTACGTCTCGGTCGCGGTGGGCGACGTCACCGGCGACGGCAAACCCGACATCGTCGCCACCGGCTACGACGACAGCACGATCCTCGTCTTCGCCGGCGACGGCATCGGCAACTTCGGTGTTCCGCTGCATCTGACGACCGGCGCCGGCCAGACGCCAACGGCGGTCGCAGTCGGCGACGTCGACGGCGACGGCACGCTCGATATCGTCACCACCAACGGCGACAGCGGCGACATCTCGGTGCTGCTCGCCGACGGCACCGGTGGGTTCTCCGCAGCGACGACGTTCGCTGCCGGAAGCTGGCCTGCGGCGCTCGCGATCGGCGACGTGACCGGCGACGGCAAGCTCGATGTCGTCACCGCCAATGGCGACGGCGACGATGCGTCGCTTTTGGTCGGCGACGGCGCTGGTTCTTTCGCGGCGCCAGTCAGTCATTCGATCGGCGCCAACGCGATGCCGCGCGCGATCGCGATCGCGGACGCGAGCGGTGACGGCATTCCCGACATCCTGACCGCGAACGCGACGCTCGACGGTTCCCCGTTTCCTCCGCCCGAGCTGCCGGGCACCGTGTCGATCCTCGTCAACGACGGCAGCGGCAGCTTCGCGGCGGCGGTGCAGAAATCGGCCGGCGCGGGGCAGGGCCGTGCGGATGCGGTCGAAGTCGCCGACGTCACCGGCGATGGCCACGCGGACATCGTGCTGAGTCGTCCGAACGCGAACAGCGCGGCGATCCTCGTCGGCGACGGAGCCGGCAACTACGCCGACGCCGTGCTGCTGCCGACCGGCATCGGTCCGAGCGCGATGACGGTCGCGGACGCGACCGGCGACGGCCATCTCGATGTCGTCACCGCGAATCAGGTCGGATCGAATCTTTCGATCCTGCCGGGCGACGGCGAAGGCAACGTCGGTTTCTGGGGCAATTTCGGCGCGGGTTCGTATCCGCATTCGATCGCGACGGTCGATCTCAACGAAGACGGAATCCCTGATGTCGTCACCGCGAACGCGATGAGCAACGATGTCTCCGTCCTGATCGGCGATGGCTTCGGCGGCTTCGCGGCCGAAACGCACTACTCGGTCGTCAATACGCCGACATCGATCGCGGTCGGCGATTTCAACGAAGACGGCCATCAGGATGTGGTCGCTGCGAATCTTGGCGACAACACGGTGTCGGTGCTGGCCGGCGACGGGACGGGCTCGCTCGCGCGCGCGAACAACTTCAGCATCGGCGAAGGCTTCCAGAGCCCTTACGCGGTCGCAGTGGGCGATGCGAACGACGACGGCCATCTCGATATCGTTACGGCGAATACGAACGTGTCGAACGAGAGCGTCTCGGTGCTGATCGGCGACGGCACGGGCAACTTCGCGGCGCCGGTCATGTTGCCGCCGGGCGCACCGGGCCTGCATCAGCCGCAAGGCATCGTGCTGGCCGACGTTACCGGCGATGGGCACGCCGACATCGTCACGGCGAACAGCTTCTCGAACGATCTCTCGCTCTTCGCCGGCGACGGCGCGGGCAATTTCGCCGACGCGATCTCGGTGCCGACGGATCTGGGACCGGTCGTCGTCGCGGCCGGCGACTTGAACGGCGACGGCATCGTCGACCTCGTCACCGTCAACCAGACTGCGCAGACCGCGTCGGTGCTGATCGGCACCGGCGGCGGCGCGTTCGAGCCTTCGGCGAACTATGCGATCTATCCCGACGAGACCGTGCAGGATTTCATGCCGTGGCCGTGGGGCATGACGCTCGCCGACGTCACCGGCGACGGCAAGCTCGACATCGTCACCGCGAACACGCAGAACGACACGGTGTCGGTGTTGCCGAACGACGGCGCCGGCGGCTTCGCGGCGTTCTTCAACTTCGACACGGGCGCGCATCCGGGCTCGGTCGCAGTCGCCGACGTCAACGGCGACGGATTGCCGGACATCGTCACGGCGAACCGCGACAACAACGACATCTCCGTGCTCGGCAACCAGGGCACGAACGACGCGATCTTCTCCGACGGCTTCGACATCATTCCGATTTGAGGTTGAAGAGCAACATTCTCGCAGAGGCGCGGAGATCGCAAAGAGATCTATAGATTTTCCTTGCGCTCCCTGCGTCTTTGCGAGAAATCTCTCTTTCGAGGACGGGCGTGTCTTTCAATAGAGATCGACCGGATCGACGTCGATCGACCAGCGCAACGTCTTGCCGATCGGCAACGCGCGCAGAGCTTCGACCCAGCCGTCGAGGAAGGTCTGCAATAGCGGACGCTCGGCGGTTTCTACGAGCACCTGTCCGCGCAACACGCCGGCGCGCAGCGCCATCGGGGCCGGCATCGGTCCGTGCAGCGACACGGCGCCGCCGCGCGCGGCATCGACCGCTGCGGCGAGGAACGCATCGAGCTTGGACGATTCTTTCGCTTCGGCGCGCAGCAGCGCGAAATGCGCGAACGGCGGCAGTCCCGCGGCGCGGCGCTCGTCGAGGAGCTTCGTCGATAGCGCGCGATAACCGCCGTTGAGCAGCACGGCAAGCAGCGGATGCTCCGGATTGTGCGTCTGCAAGATCACCGTGCCGGGCCGCTCCGCACGGCCGGCGCGTCCGGCGACTTGGACGACGAGTTGCCCAAGTCGCTCCGTCGCGCGGAAGTCGACGCTGTGCAGGCCTTCATCGACGCCGACGACGACAACCAGCGTCAGGTACGGAAGGTCGTGGCCTTTTGCGAGCATCTGCGTGCCGATCAGGATGCGCGCGCCGGCCGAAGGCAGGTGATCGAGCAACGCGTCGCGCGCGCGGCGGCCGCGCGTGGTGTCGCGATCGACGCGCACGACGGGGATGTCGGGAAATCGCTCGGTCAGCGTTTCTTCGAGCCGCTCGGTGCCCTGGCCTAGCGGATAGAGCGCAAGCCCTCCGCAATCCGGGCACGCGTGCGGAATCGCCTGGCGGAATCCGCAGTGATGGCAGCGCAGGTGATTGCCGCGCCGATGCAAAGTCAGCGCGCGCTCGCAGGCCGGACATTGCGCGCTCCAGCCGCAGTCGTGGCAGAGCAACACCGGCGCATAGCCTCGGCGGTTCTTGAACACCAGCGCCTGCTCGCCGCGCGCGACGCAGGCGGCGATCGCATCCAAGGTCGACGGCGCCAATCCGTGCTGCAGCGACTGGCGGCGCAGATCGACGACCTTGAGCGCGGGCGGTTGCGCGTGTCCGGCGCGATGCATCAGCCGGAGCGATTGGTAGCGGCCGGCCGCCGCGTTGGCGAGCGTCTCCAGCGACGGCGTCGCCGAGCCGAGCACGACCGGAACATCGAGCGCCTTGGCGCGCACCAGTGCGAGATCGCGCGCGTGGTAGCGGAAGCCGTCCTGCTGCTTGTACGAGGCATCGTGTTCCTCGTCGACGATGATGATGCCCGGCCGCGCGAGCGGCACGAAGATCGCCGAGCGCGTGCCGAGCACGACACCCGCCTCGCCGCGCGCGATCGCGAGCCATGCGCGCGCGCGCTCGATATCGCCGAGTCCCGAATGCAGTGCGGCGATGCCGCCGCCGAGCCGCTCGCGGAAGCGGCGCAGCGCCTGCGGCGTCAGTGCGATCTCGGGCAGCAGCACCAGCGCCTGCTCGCCGCGCTTAAGGCACGCGGCGATCGCGGCAAGGTAAACCTCGGTCTTGCCGCTGCCGGTGACGCCGTCGACGACGAACGGCGAAAATCCGCGCGCGGCGGCGATCGCGTCGACGGCGACTTGCTGTTCGGCATTGAGCGGCGGCGCTGCGATGGCGCCGCGTGACGGCGCCGCTTCCGATCGTTTCTCGATCCAGCCGCGCGCGAGCGCCGTGCGCGCGGCGGCGCGCCAGCCGGGGAGCGCGATGTCGAGCTGTTCAGTCTCGACGGGACCCGTGGCGAGCAATTCCAGCAGCGCGTCGATGCGCGCGCCGCGACGGCGCTTCGGATCGGCGCGTGCGATTTCGCCTTCGGCGGTGATCGCGATCGCACTGGTCGCGCGCGTCGGAAGCTCGCGCGGCGATCGCAGCGTGGAAGGCAGCGCTGCGTTCAGCACCTCGCCGAGCGGATGATGGTAGTAGCGCGCGGCCCAGCGCAGCGTCGTCATCAGCTCCGCGTCGAGCAGCGGCGTCGCGTCGAGCACGCGCGTCACGGGTTTGAGCTGATCGAGCGGAAGCTCCGAATCGCTGCCGGTCTCCACCACGACGCCGACGATGTCGCGCCGGCCGAACGGCACCAGCACGCGCGCGCCGGGCAGCGCTTCGCCATCGTCGAGGCAATAGTCGAACAGCCGATCGAGCGGAACGGGAAGGGCGACGCGAAGGATCGAAGTCATCGGGAAGACGAGGCGCGCGGGCGCTGTCGATCAGTGTAGCGTTCGCGGCAAGTGCCGGGTCGCGCGGAACTTCGATATGCGCCGATGCGCGGAAAAAACGCAGGTCGCCGGACGCCGACCGCTGCCCAGACCGGCTTGCGCGTTGTTTCTCACGAAACCGTCAGGAAGGTCGATTAACTCCCCGTTCTCCGTACGTTTTTTTGTTTATCCACAACAGCTGTGGATAAGTCTGTGGATCATAGGCATCGAGCGCATCCGGAAAGCGCGTTATTACGTGTCCGCGCACGTGTTGGCGAATCTTTAATCAATCTGTAATAGTCCTTTCGCATCAGCGAGTTGCAGATGTCATTTAGTGACAGTTAAGCCCCTTCGCGTAGGTATGTCAGGGTCGCCCGCGAATCGTGCCGGGCTGTGTACAACAGGCTTGACACGGGCCTTGGACTTGGCGTTGCGTGAAGGGCGGAATTTGCGTCAACCGTTGCCGTTCACGGACGTTTGTGAAGGCCGATACGCATGATGAAGAGCCCCGAATGCTGGCCAAGACCTGCCTGATGACCGCGTTCGACGAGGATCGCGCCACGGACGCGCCAACCCGCGAGGGTGCTGGCGCGATTGAGCGTTTCCTGCGCCAGGTCGAGCGGCGCGCGCTGCGCATGGCCGAGCTTGCGACCGGCAGCCGCGACGAGGCGCTGGATCTGGTGCAGGACGCGATGTTCGGTTTCGTGCGCCACTACGGCGCGCGCCCGGGCGCGGAGTGGCCGCCGTTGTTCTGGCGCGTGCTGGACAGCCGGCTCAACGACTGGCACCGGCGCCAGCGCGTGCGCGGCCGCTGGTGGGTCTGGAGCGGCGAGAAGAACGACGACGAAGGCGAAGACCTGATCGCAGCCGCTCCGGACGTGCGCGAGCCCGGTCCTCTGGCGCGGCTCGCCGACGGCGAGGCTTCGATCGCGCTCGACGGTGCGTTGCATGATCTACCGATGCGCCAGCGCCAGGCGTTCCTGTTGCGGATGTGGGAAGGACTCGACGTCGCGCAGACGGCAGCTGCGATGCGCTGCAGCGAGGGCAGCGTCAAGACTCATCTTTCGCGTGCGCTGGCCAATCTCAGGCGCTCGCTCGGAGAACACTTGTGAACGAACCTCGCAAGGACGAAGCCTGGATCGAGCGCGCAACCGCGCTGCTGGACGATTCGGCGAAGAATCTCGATGCGTCGACCTTGTCGCGCCTCAATCGCGCGCGTCAGGCGGCACTCGCGCAGCCGCGCCAGGCCACGCGGCGCTGGATGCTTGGCGCCGGGTTCGCGGCGGCGAGCGCATGCGCGCTGGTGCTGGCGTTCGGCTTGCAGCACCGCTGGCACGCGAGCGTCGCGCCTTCGCATGAGGCGGCCGCGCAGGCCGACGACGTCGATCTTCTCAACGCCGACGACGACACGCTCGATCTCTACGAGAATCTCGATTTCTACGCATGGCTCGACGCGCACGGCGGAGGCACGAGTGGCTGAGCTTCGCGTCGCGCAGATCGCCTGCGCGCTCATCATCGCGTGCGCTGCGATCGCGTCGCCGATGCGCGCAGCCGCCGCATCGCAGGACGATCCGCCCGCCGCCGGCGCGCCGGCGCGCGCTGTCGCCTGGTCGGCCTTGAGTCCCGCGCAGCAGGAAGTGCTCGCGCCGATCCGCGATCAGTGGACGAATCTTCCGCCGCGACAGCAGGAACGACTCGTGCGCAAATCCGAGCGCTGGCAGACATTCGGGCCCGTGCAGCGCGAAGTCGTGCGCGCACGCTTGACGCGCTGGGCCGCGATGACGCCCACGCAACGCGCGCGAGCACGCGAACGCTTCGAGGCGTTCCAGCAGCTTCCGCCCGATGAGAAAGCGCGCGTGCGCGAAGCGTTCCGCCGTTTCCATGCGCTGCCGCCGGACGAGCGGCGCGCGTTGCGCGAGCGCTTCGAGCGGTCGCGTGAGGGACAGCCTTGAGTCGCGGCTTGCATTTCGCAGGTCCCATTTTTCGTTCGCCGGAATGATGGTCGCTGCGCGACGCCAGCGTTCGTCGCGATTGCAAAGGCGCTAAAGCCGCGACGCTCTTTTTGCAAAATTGTCAAAGTGGCGGACTTGCGCGCCGCGATCCGTATCTAGACACAGGAGCATGCTGATGGAGTCGAGATATGGTCGCGTATCGCGTTGTGTCCGTGCTGGCGATCAATGTCGCGGCGTCGCTCAGGCTGATCCCGCTCGCGGCTCGCATTGCGGTGTTGCTCGCGCTTTCAGTCGGACTGTTTCCCACGCCCGCGAGAGCGTTTCTCGATCCTCCGTACATCACGCCGGCGAATCCGACTGTTGACGCGCCGATCTCAGTCAATGTCTATGGCGGGGAATGTGACTTGTTGGACTATGGAATCGTGTGGCCTCCGCCTGTTACGCAGGAAGGAAGCAAGATCACGATTTTGTTTACCGGCAGCCATCACACCGATCCAGAATGGTGCATTTTTGGCGTGGGCACTGCGACATATCCTGTCGGTACGTATCCGGCCGGAACGTACGTCCTGCACGTCGAGCGCCGATACGCGAGCGTGACGGGTGTCTGGATACAGGAGACACTAGGGATCATCCCTTTCACGGTCAAAGGCCCGATGCCTGCCCCCCAGACGGAAGCCGCGCCGGCGCTAGGCATCGTTGGCTTCTATGTTCTGCTTATCGGTTTGATGGTCGTGTCTACTCGACACTTGCCAAGCGATCGCAAAGGCGCTGACTCGTAGCGCCCTTTTTGCAAAATTATCAAAATGGCGGACTCAAGCGTCGCAATCCGTATCTAGACACAGGAGCATCCCTGATGGAGTCTGGATATGGTCGGGTATCGCGTTGCACTGATGCTGGCTCTTATGTTCGTCCTCCTTGTTCCTGCTCATGCGCAAGATTCTCAACCTAGAGATACGATCGCGGTGCTGGTCACGACAGCGCCCGGTGCCCCTACCCCCGATGAGCTCATCGAGTATTACCACGGTGCGCAGACGGAACCGCCACCGCTGAGGGGTCTCCGGGTCGGTCGCCCCCGACAGATCGCACACTTCCTTCCGCTTCGTGCTCAAGGCGACTTCCTGGCACGTCTCGAGGAACATCCCGATTCGGTGCGCGCGCAGCTCGAACGCTATGTCGTTGTGCTGTATCCGCCCGGCACCGATCTCACCGAGCCGCTGGCCGCGTTGAGGGCCGATCCGTATGTGCTGGCGGCGTACTTGCCGTTGCCGATGGAATTTTCCGCCGTGCTAGCGAAAGAGCTCGACGACGACATCGAGAGTCCAGCTACGAGTCCTCAATACGGACGCGACGATCTCAATATTGATGCCGCTTGGGGGCTTGCGAGCGGGTACGCGATGGTTGCCGACATCGACTCCGGATTGCGGACTACCCATCCGGCGCTCATGCAATTCGCGGCCGGTACAGGTCAATACCAAGGCGGCAATTTCGTCGATGTTGCATCGCTGGACATCAGTCTGACGGGACTCGTCGATCCGCCGCAGAACAGCGCTGATGTGGATGAGCGGAGGGCGATGCCCATTGCTGATCTCGCATGCAACCCCGATCCCGGACATTATCCAAACATGCAGCCCACTACGGCCGGACACGGCACCCACGTAGCTGGCTTAATCGCTGCCGCGGGGAGTGCTAGCTCGGGGGTCCAAGGCACATGCAAATCTTGCCCAGTGAGCATGTGGAAAACAGCGCTGGCTGCCTGCGACGCAAATCATGGCGTCGTTGTGCTCGAGAGCAACTTCATCGCTCAAGCAGCTGCGTTAGTACTTAGCGATGAAACTGGCGCACAAGTCGTCAACATGAGCTTTGGCGACCAGCTGGATAACCCCTATCCAACCTACTGCCAATACAACCCGCTCGACCCGATGTGCGAAGCGATCGCCGACGCAGCGCACCACGACATCGCGATGGTGGCCTCATCCGGCAACCACCGTACGCATATCAACTTTCCCGCATCGGATCCGCACGTCATCGCCGCCGGCGGTTTTCAACAGAATCTCGCGATCTGGGATTTGTGGCCTCAATGCCCGCCGTATCCGTTCGGCTCGGAATGCGGAAGCAACTTCACGCTGAATGTCGCCGCCGGCGCGAAGCAGGAGCTCGTCGCCTCCGCGCAATCGGTCTTATCGACAACCTATCCCGGCTACAACTGGAACAGCGTCCTCCAATGCGGCGATCAATTCCCGGGCCCCGGCTTCGGCAACGGCGTCGGCTGGTGTACCGGTACGTCGATGTCGGCGCCGCAGATCGCGGGTGTCGTCGGTATCCTGCGTTCGATCAATCCGCTGGTGCCGGCAGGCACAAGTCCGCTGTCCGGCAATTCGATCCGATACGCGCTGTCGTCGACGACGTTCGAGGCAGCGGGTGCTCCGGTCTGGAACCCGATGGTCGGCTACGGCCGGCCGAACGCATTCGCAGCGGCGAAGAAAATGCTCGGGAAGGTCGCCGGCGCGACAGTACGCAATCGCGCGACCCCGCTGTTTCGCCTGTACAGCGCGGGTGCGCGCGACTACGCGGACGTCGCCGCACCGCAGGCTGCCGTTGCGCTGATGACGAACACGACGCAGGCCTGGCAGCCGCCGGTCACTCTGCCTGCGGTGCCGAACTATCCGACGTTTCCACACGACCCGGCCGAGGGCGGCGTGGCCGCTCCTCGTGCCTCAGTCTATGTGCTGACGACCGAGTAGATGCCGCGTCCGGAGTGGCCGGCCCTCATGCCGCTGTATCTGATGGACAAGGACTTCGCCGACGGCCAAGTCATGATTTCCTGCTCACGACCACGGTTGCCGACCTCGAATACGCGCACAGCCATGGCTACCACCTGCGCGGCATCCAAGGATATGTCTATCAGCCGTGCACACCGGAGCCCGGCTGCATTCCGCCGGGCGCGCAGAAGTTCTATCGCGCCTGCAAACCCGCGGACAGCGATTGCGCGACGTTTCTCGAATTCGAAAGCAGCGCGTTCGCAACATCCGGCTACATCACGACCTATCCGCCGATCGGCGGCACGAAGACCTTGCTGGGCTATGCGTATCCCGCGACCGACACCGACAGCGACGGACTGCCGGATGGCTTCGAGTATGTCGCGGGCACCAGCCTGACGCGTGCGGATTCCGACGCCGACGGCGTGCACGACGCGCTCGAGTTTCCGATGGTCGGCATCTCCACGCGCGATCCGTGCGCTGGCGGCCTCGGCGCGATCTATTGTCTCGCCGATCGCCTCTTCGCCGACGATTTCGACGTTTAACCTGCCGCCGGATGGCTTGCTAGACGCGCGCGAGCACTCGCCGCGTTGCTCTGAACGCATTGCCGAACTTGCGCAACCCCGATTCGCGCATGCGCGGCGCGTGCTCGTCGAAATAACGTTGCAAGGCGTCCATATCGATCACTTCGTAGTGAAGCGTCAGAGCCTGCGTTCCGTCGGTGGGCTTCGGATCGCGGCGCTCGAACATTTCGGCGGAAACGAAGCCGGGAAGCGCGAGCATTTCGGCGACGTGCGCTTTGAGCCACGCGCGATAGGCTTCGGCGATCGCATCGTCGATCTCGAGGTTGACCTCGTAGACGATCATGCGAACGCAAGACTCGCCAGCAGCGCGCCGACGAGACCGATGCTGATGATGATCGTGTAGCAAATGCCGACGATGCTGTACTTGATCGTGGTCATGATCCATCCCTGGCGATAGACGCGCTTCTGCATCAGGAACAGATACACCGGCAGCCAGATCCAGACTGCGTCGCGCAGGAGGTTCAGCAGCGACTCGGCGGCGGGCACGCTGGTCGACGCCCAGTCGTTGATCATGCTGATGAGGGCGAGCAGCAGCAGCGACATGAAGATGAACGCATGGCTGTGCAGCGCGACCATCAGGTGTTCCATATAGAGCCGTCGCTTGAAGATGTAGACGATCTTGAGCAGCACCGCGAAGAGCGGCATCAGGAGGCCGAGCGTCCAGGGCAGGCGCGAGAACAGCGCGTCGATCAGGTGGCGCGGATTTTTCTTCGCCGCGATGATGTTTTCCTTTGCGCGGCCGGCCATGTCGTTGAGCTCGGCGTTCGCGAACGCCGGCAGCCATGCGATCTTGATCGGATGTGCGGCCGGGTCCCAGGGCGTGCCGTCGAACATCAGGGTTTCTTCCTCCTGCGAGGGGTCCTTCGGCGGCTTTTCGCCCTTGGCGACGGCCGCGTCGCGCGACTTGAGGTATTCGCGCCGGCTGTCGACTTTCTTCTGGATCGTCGCGGCGGCCTTGTCGAGCGACTTGATCGCCGCCGACGGCATGTTCGGCGCGGCGCGCGCGGTGTCGATGCCGGACAGCGCGGTTTTCGCGCGCGCATCGAGATCGGTTTCGTTCTGCGCGCTTTCGATGCCCTTGTCGGCCTCGCCGAAATTGAACGCTTGGCCGTCGATGTTCAACGCGCCCTGCATCGCGATGATCGCGATGATGCAGAGGAAGAAGAACAGGCGAAACGGCGTCACGTAGCGCACGCGCCGCCCGGCGAAGTATTCGATCGTCAGGTAGCCGGGGCGAAAATAGAGCGGGAAGATGCTGCGGAAAATGCGCGAGTCGATGTTGAAGATCGTGTCGAGCACGTCCGACATCACGCTGGCGAGCTGGCGGATCATGCCCTTTTCGGGTTGTCCGCAGGCGTAGCAATAGGGACCGTGCATCGGCGCGCCGCAATTCGCGCAGGCCTTGTGCGCGGCGGCGGACGGCGGCGGTGTCGGCGTGGACTCGGCGGCGGTGGTCGTCATGCCCTTATCGTTTCTTGTCGAGTGGTAGCGAAAGATTGAACCACGAAGAACACGGAGAACACGAAGAAGGTAGACGCGAGACCTTTCCTGTTTCCTTCGAGATCTTCGTGTCCGAGTCTTTTATCGGACCTTCGCCCGATCCTCCGAAGAGGCGTCCGGGTTAGACTCCAAATCTCAAGGTCCCCCATGCTGAACATTCTACGCGCCCGCCGGCCGCGCCTTGCGCGCGAGCTGAAGGAAATGCTGCGCCTCGCGTTGCCGCTGGTGTTCGGGCAGCTGTCGGCGATCGGCATGAACGTCATCGACGCGATGCTGGCCGGTCACGTCGATGCGCACACCCTCGGCGCCGTCGCCGTCGGCACCAGCGTGTGGTCGCTGGCGCTGGTCGCGGCGATCGGCGTCATGCTGGCCTTGCCGCCGTCGGTCGCGCAGTTGAGCGGCGCCGGCCGGCGTGCGGAGATCGGCCCCTTGTTTCGCCAGGCGCTGTGGCTCGCGCTGATCCTCGGCATCTTGCTCTGGATCGGCGTGCGCCTCGCCGGGCCGCTGCTCGTCGCAGCGATCGGCGTCGACGCCGCGCTCATTCCGGACGTCACGCGGTTCCTGCACGCGATCTCGTACGGCGCACCGGCGCTGACCCTGTTCTTCTCGCTGCGGGGCTTAAGCGAAGGTCTCGGCATGACGCGGCCGACGATGTACTTCAGCCTGCTCGGGCTCATCCTGCTGGGGCCCGTCGGCTACGTGCTGATGTACGGCCGGCTCGGTTTTCCCGCGCTCGGCGCGCTCGGCAGCGGCATCGCGACGGCATGCGTGCTGTACGTCGATGCGTTTGCGTTCCTCGCCTACGTTGCGCTGCGCCGGCACTATCGCGATCTTGTGCTGTTCGCGCATTTCGAACGGCCGAACTTCGTCGCGATCCGCGAGCTCTTGCGCATCGGCGTGCCGATGGGTGTGTCGCTCTTCATGGAAGCGAGCCTCTTCGTCGCCGTCGCGCTCGCGATCGGCACGCTCGGCACCGATGTCGTCGCAAGCCACCAGATCGCGATCAACGTCGCGTCGGTCACGTTCATGGTGCCGCTCGGCATCGCGATGGCGACGACGGTGCGCGTCGGCCACGCGGTCGGACGCGGCGATCGCGAAGGCGTGCGTGATGCCGGCCTGATCGGCATCCTCTTGACGCTGACCGCGCAGTCCGTCTCGGTGATCCTGATGCTGACGGTGCCGGATCGCATCGCGTCGCTCTATACCTCGGACACCGCGGTGATCGTGCTCGCAGCGCAGCTCCTGGTGCTGGCCGGCTTGTTCCAGTTCTCGGACGGAATCCAGGTCGCGGCCAGCGGCGCGCTGCGCGGGCTCAAGGACACGCGGATTCCGATGCTCATCACGACGTTCGCCTACTGGGGCGTCGGCATGCCGGTCGGCTGGTGGCTCGCGTTCCCGGGGGCGCTCGGCGCGCGCGGCATGTGGATGGGCCTTATCGCCGGGCTCAGCATGGCGGCGGTGCTGCTGTCGGTGCGCTTCTGGCGCCTGGTCCGGACCGAGCCGGCCCTCGCCGCGGCATGACGTCCGCGCGATGCCGGCCCTCGGGGTTATCGGTTAGGCTTCCATTCCATACCGGCGCCGGAGCGCGCCCTGGAATGCGACGATGTCCAAAGACCAACCCGGCGTGATCGTGCGTCTCTTGCGCGGCTTCTGGAACGCGCTCAATTTCACGCGCCGTCTCGTCATCAATCTCATCTTTCTCATCATCCTGATCGTATTTCTCGCGGCGGTGTTCGCGTCGCGGCCGATCCTGCAATCGCGCACCGCGCTGGTGCTCGATCCGAGAGGATCGATCGTCGAGCAGTACACGATCGATCCGACCCAACGCGCGCTCGGCAATCTCGCCGGCGAGCAATCCAGGGAAGTACAGCTGCGCGATCTGTTGCACGTGATCGACACGGCGACCAAGGACGCGCGCATCGAGCGCATCGTGCTGGTGCCTGACGAGATCGCCGGTGCGGGTCTTGCGACGTTGCACGAGCTCGGCAACGCGCTCGACCGCTTCCGCGCTGCCGGCAAGGAAGTCATCGCCGTCGCCGGCGACATGGGCCAGAGCCAGTATCTCCTCGCGGCGCACGCGGACAAGATCCTGCTCGATCCCGACGGCGGCGTGATGATCGAAGGCTTCGCCAGCTATCGCAGCTACTTCAAGGACGCGCTCGACAAGCTCGGCGTGCAGGTGCATTTGATCAAGGTCGGCCAGTACAAATCCGCGGCCGAGCCCTACATCCTCAACGAAGCCTCCGCCGCGTCGAAGGAAGCCGACAGCTACTGGATGGGCGGCTTGTGGCAGGACTATCTCAACGAGATCGCCGCGCTGCGCAAGATCGACGCCGCATCGATCAGCGAGGACATCGCGCACTACGACGAGCGCGTCTCCGCGCAGAAAGGCGATCTCGCCAAGCTCGCGCTCGATCAGAAGCTCGTCGACCAGCTCGCCACGCGCGCCGAAGCGCGCGCGCTGTTGCGCCAGAAGGGCGCGCCCGACGGCGCCGAAGGCTTCCGCCAGATCGACTACAAGGACTATCTCGCGATGAATGCGCGCGAGACGCTGCCGAAGATCGGCGCGCAAATCGCCGTCGTCGTCGCGCAAGGCGAGATCGTTCCCGGCGAGCAGCCGCCCGGCATGGTCGGCGGTCGTTCCGCCGCGCAGCTGATCCGCCAGGCGCGCGAAGACGAGCACGTCAAGGCGCTGGTGCTGCGCGTCGATTCGCCGGGCGGCGATGCGTATTCCTCCGAGTTGATCCGCCGCGAAGTCGCGCAGACGCGCGCCGCCGGCAAGCCGGTCATCGTTTCGATGGGCGACGTCGCCGCGAGCGGCGGCTACTGGATCGCGATGGACGGCGACGAGATCTGGGCCGAGCCGACCACGATCACCGGATCGATCGGCATCTTCGGTCTTTTCGTCACGATTCCCGACACGCTGGCCAAGATCGGCGTGCACACCGACGGCATCGGCACGACGCCGCTCGCCGGCACGCTCGACATCCGCCGCCCGCTCTCGCCGCAACTCGAGTCGATCTTGAACAGCGTCATCCGCCGCGGCTACGACGAATTCATCGGCCGCGTCGCCAAGGCGCGCAAGCGCACGCCGGAAGAGATCGACGCGATCGCGCAAGGCCGCGTCTGGAGCGGAAGCCAGGCCAAGGAACGCGGCCTGGTCGATCGCCTCGGCGGACTCGGCGATGCCGTCGCCTCGGCCGCCGCGCGCGCCAAGCTCGGCACCGATTACCAGGTGCGCTACGTCGAGCGCGAGCCGAGCGCGTGGGAGCGGTTCCTGCTCAGCTTCGGCGACAGCGAAGTGATGGTGCGCGTCGCGCGCAGCGTCGGCTTCAGCCTGCCGAGCGGATGGCTCGATCGCAGCGAGATCGGCGAGATCGCCGGCATCGTCGAATCATTGCGCGGCAAACGCTACGGCGCGTTCGCGCATTGCTTCTGCGACTTGCGCTGAGCGTCGCATCGCAAGCATCGTCACCCCGGCCTCCGCCGGGATGACGGCGTCCGTGGCTTGCGCCGTTGATTTACGCCTCAGCGCAGCGACGCGTTGATCTTGTCCAGCGTCTTCTCGCCGGGACACAAATCCGCAGCGCCCAATGTGTTGAACGGCGTCGCCACCGTATTGAGGTGCTGATGCAGGTCGCGCGCCTTGCGATCGACGTAGAGAAGTCCGGTGACGACTTCGCCGCGCGCCTGGTGCTCGTGGATGTAGTTCATCGCCGCGATGCGATCGCCGGCATCGTAGCTCGCCGATAATTTGCGCAAGCGCAGCACGCTGCCGTCGTGCTGCTCGACTTCGATCGCTTCGCCGGCCGCGTAATCGACGGCGATCTCCGCGCGCGGCGGGATGACGTCGAGGCGGTTCACCGCCTCGTTGTGCTGGCGCACGTAGTCGTAACTCTTCGTACTGCCGGCGTGATTGTTGAACGCGACGCAGGGACTGACGACATCGAGGAACGCGGAGCCGCGATGCGAGATCGCGGCCTGGATCAGCGGCACCAGCTGCTGCTTGTCGCCGGAAAATCCGCGCGCGACATACGTCGCGCCGAGCGAAAGCGCCAGGCTGACGAGATCGATCGGCGCGTCGCTGTTGACGACGCCTTTCTTCGACACCGAGCCTTGATCGGCGGTCGCCGAGAACTGGCCTTTGGTCAAGCCGTACACGCCGTTGTTCTCGACGATGTAGACCATGTTGACGCCGCGTCGGATCGCGTGCACGAACTGGCCGATGCCGATCGATGCCGAATCGCCGTCGCCGGAGACGCCGAGATAAATGAGATCGCGATTGGCGAGATTGGCGCCGGTCAATACCGACGGCATGCGCCCGTGCACGGTGTTGAAGCCGTGCGACTGGCCGAGGAAATAGTCCGGCGTCTTCGAGCTGCAGCCGATTCCGGAAAGTTTGGCGACGCGATGCGGCTCGATGTCGAGCTCCCAGCAGGCCTGGATGATCGCCGACGAGATCGAGTCGTGGCCGCAGCCGGCGCACAACGTGGAAATCTTGCCTTCGTAGTCGCGGCGCGTGAAGCCGATCGCGTTGCAGGCCAGCGCCGGATGATGGAGTTTGGGTTTTGCGATGTAGGTCATCGGATCAGCGCCGTTGCGCGGTTTCGATCGCGTAGCCGAGGAGGGCGATCGCGAAAGTCAGCGAGGACAAGGTCCAGAGCGCGAAGAACGAAGGCTGATCGCGCACGATTTCCGGAGTCGCGAGGAGGATGCCGCGAAACGCGAGGCCGACGAGGTCGGCGATGATCGCAACGATGAGCCACACCGAGCGATGCTTGCGCCACAGGATCACCATCGCGGCCAAAGTCAGGAGCACGATCAGGACCGGTGCGATCTGCTGCAGCATCTGGATCAAACTGTTGTCCATGTCGTCTCCGTCAGGCCACTTTGTCGCGGCCGATCGGCGCGATGCTCGCCGCGCCCATGTGCTGGCCGATCGCACCGGCGATGAAACGCGCGGTGATCGGCGTGCCGTCGTAGTGCAACACGGGCGCCAGGCGCGCCGGATCGATGCCGAATTCGTTGACCAGCAGCGAGCGCAGCTGCGCATCGCGATTCTGCTCGACGACGAACACGCGCTCGTGCGCGGCGACGAATTCGGCGATCGAGTCGGCGAACGGAAACGCGCGAATACGCAGCGTGTCGACGTAGAGATGCGCTTCTTCGAGCACTTCGATCGCTTCGCTCATCGCCGGTGCCGTCGATCCGAAATAGAGCGCGCCGTATTTCGTGCGCTGCGCGGCCTTGCGCACGATCGGCTGCGGCACCAGCGATTTCGCGGTCTCGAATTTCCTGAGCAGCCGTTCCATGTTGTAGATGTAGTCAGGCCCGCGCTCGGAATAGCGCGCGTACGGATCGCGCGAAGTGCCGCGCGTGAAATAGCTGCCGCGCGAAGGATGCGAGCCCGGATACGTGCGATACGGAATGCCGTCGCCGTCGACGTCCTTGTAGCGGCCGAAATCCTTGCCGGCTTCGAGCTCTTCGGCGGTCATGACCTTGCCGCGGTCGTACGCGCGCGATTCGTCCCACGCGAACGGCGCGCACAGGCGCTGGTTCATGCCGATGTCGAGATCGGTCATCACGAACACCGGCGTCTGCAGCCGGTCGGCGAGATCGAGCGCTTGAGCGGCGAAATCGAAACACTCGTGCGGATCTTCGGGGAACAGCAGGATGTGCTTGGTGTCGCCGTGCGAGGCATACGCGCAGGCGATCACGTCGGCCTGCTGCGTGCGCGTCGGCATGCCGGTCGAAGGACCGCCGCGCTGCACGTCGATGATCGTGATCGGTATCTCGGCGAAATAGGCGAGGCCGATGAATTCGGTCATCAGCGATACGCCAGGACCCGATGTCGTCGTGAACGCGCGCGCGCCGTTCCAGCCGGCGCCGACGATCATGCCGATCGACGCGATTTCATCCTCAGCCTGCACGATCGCGTAGCGATGTTTGCCGGTGTCCGGATCGACGCGAAGCTTCTGGCAGTATTTCTGGAATGCCTCGGCCAGCGACGACGACGGCGTGATCGGATACCACGCGCACACCGTCGCGCCGCCGTAGACGCAGCCGAGCGCACCCGCCGTGTTGCCGTCGACGAAGATGCGATCGCCGACGGCATCGGCATGCGAGAGGCGGATGCCGAGCGGATGCGACAGGTGATCGCGCACGTAGTCGCGGCCGAGATGCAGCGCCTGCTTGTTCGCGTCGAGCAGGCGCTCCTTGCCCTTGTATTGCTCGCCGAGAAGCTTCTCGATCACGTCGACGTCGATATCGAGCAGCATCGACAGCGCGCCGACGTACATGATGTTCTTGAAGAGCTGCCGCTGGCGCGCGTCGGTGTAGGTCCTGTTGCAGATCTCGGTCAGCGGCACGCCGATCGGCTGCACGTCGTCGCGGAATTTCGATTTCGGCAGCGGCTTGGTCGAATCGTAGAAGAGATAACCGCCGGGCTCGATCTCCTTCAGATCCGCATCCCATGTCTGCGGATTCATCGCCACCATCAGATCCACGCCGCCGCGCCGGCCGAGATGGCCTTTCTCGTTGACGCGCACTTCGTACCAGGTCGGCAGGCCCTGGATGTTCGACGGGAAGATGTTGCGCGGGCTCGCCGGCACGCCCATGCGCAGGATGGCTTTTGCAAAGAGCTCATTGGCCGACGCCGAACCCGATCCGTTGACGTTGGCGAACTTGACGACGAAGTCGTTGATGGCGGCGATGGGTTTCATATGCCTAAGCCCTCCCCTTCAAGGGGAGGGTTTGGGTGGGGATGGTTTTCGTCAGGCGTTCCACTTCGCAGTAACACCATCCCCTCCCCAGCCCTCCCCCTGAAGGGGAGGGAGCAGAGCGTGTTCATGCAGCCTCCCGTTTCACGTTGCGACACCCCGGCCCCGCGTGCGTCATCTCGAGGAAAAACTTCTGCATGTCCCACGCGCCGGTCGGACAACGCTCTGCGCACAATCCGCAGTGAAGGCACACGTCCTCGTCCTTCACCATCACGCGGCCGGTCTTGAGCTCGCCGGAGACGTAGAGATCCTGAGTCAGGTCCAGCGCCGGCGCCGACAAGCGCGGACGGAGCTCCGCCTCATCGCCGTTGCGCGTGAACGTGATGCAGTCCATCGGGCAGATGTCGACGCACGCATCGCATTCGATGCAGAGATTCTGCGTGAACACGGTCTCGACATCGCAGTTGAGGCAGCGCTGCGTTTCTTTCCAAGCCGTCTCGGCATCGAAGCCGAGCTCGACTTCGAGCTTGATGCTCTTCAGTGTTTTCGACGAGTCGGCCCACGGCACCTTGTAGCGAAGGTCCGGCGACACGTCGTTGTCGTAGCTCCACTCGTGGATGCCCATCTTCTGCGAGATCATCTCGACAGCGGGCATCGGCCGGTCGTTGACGTCCTCGCCGCAGAGAAGCTTGTCGATCGACACCGCGGCTTCGTGGCCGTGCGCAACCGCCCAGATGATGTTCTTCGGGCCGAAGGCCGCATCGCCGCCGAACAATACGTGCGGCAGGCTCGACTGCATCGTCGTCTTGTCGACGACGGGCATGTCCCATTCGGTATCGAACGCGATGCCGATGTCGCGCTCGATCCACGGAAACGCATTTTCCTGTCCGACCGCGATCAGCACTTCGTCGCAGTCGAACTTCTGATCCGGCTCGCCGGTCGGCACGAGCTTGCGGCGGCCCTTTTCGTCGTAGGTCGCGCCGACTTTCTCGAACACCATGCCGGTCAGCCGTCCGTTGTCATGCACGAACGACTTCGGCACGAGGTAATTGAGGATCGGGATGCCTTCGTGCATCGCGTCCTCTTTTTCCCACGGCGAGGCTTTCATTTCCTCGAAGCCGGAGCGCACGATGACTTTGACATCGTCGCCGCCGAGCCGCCGCGCCGATCGACAACAATCCATCGCGGTATTGCCGCCGCCGAGCACGATGACGCGCTTGCCGACCTTCTCGACGTGTCCGAAATACACCGACGCCAGCCAGTCGATGCCGATATGGACATGCGCCGCCGCTTCCGCGCGGCCGGGCAGATTGAGATCGCGTCCGCGCGGTGCGCCGCAGCCGACGAAGACCGCGTCGTAGCTCTCTTCGAGCATCGCCTTCATCGAATCGATGCGCCGGCCGCCGACGAATTCGACGCCGAGATCGAGGATGTAGCCGGTTTCCTCGTCGATGACCTCTTCGGGCAGGCGGAATCGCGGCACCTGCGTGCGCATGAAGCCGCCGGCCTTGGCGTCGGCTTCGAACACGGTGACGTGGTAGCCGAGCGGCACGAGATCGCGCGCAACGGTCATCGAGGCCGGCCCGGCACCGATGCACGCGATGCGCTTGCCGTTCTTCGTCGCGGGCGCTTTCGGCAGGCGCTCGCGGATGTCGCTCTTGAGGTCCGCCGCGACGCGCTTCAGCCGGCAGATCGCGACCGGCTCGGGTTTCCCGTTGTTGTTCGCCTCGACCCGGCCGCGCCGGCACGCCGGCTCGCACGGACGATCGCAGGTGCGCCCGAGGATGCCCGGGAACACGTTCGACGCCCAGTTGACGAGGTACGCGTCCGAATAACGCCCCGCGGCGATCAGGCGGATGTATTCGGGAACCGGAGTGTGGGCCGGACAGGCCCACTGGCAATCGACGACTTTGTGGAAATAGGCAGGAGAACGAATATCGGTGGGTTGCACCCCAAGCCTCCTGGCTCAAGACGCGTCAGCGGGAGACGCGCGCGAGCCTAGTCCCAGCGCCGCCGCCGCGGAAAGACGCGGCGCAGCATGCGCGGGCTTGCGATGCCGGGTTTTCAGCCGCCGGCATCGTCGATGGCCTTGTCGGTCGTCTTGGCCGCATCGTCGACGGTCTTCTGCACGTCCTTGGCTTTCTGCAGCGCCTTGAGCTGCGGATCGAACACGGTTTTCTGTGCCGGCTGGGCGGCCGCCGCGGCGACCGGCTTGGCGGCGTCGGCGTCTTCCTGGGTCTTTCCGGAGCACGCGGCGAGCGCAAGCAGGGCGGCTGCGGCAAGGACGAAGCGGGTCATGGCGATACTCCGGACGATGATGCTTGGGCTAAAGTCTGCTCCGGTCGTCCACGCCTAACAAGGACGCGGAGCGCATAACCATGAATCCGTCACGCTGGCGCCTCGAAGGGCAAGTCGCGCTGGTCAGCGGCGCCAGCAAGGGGATCGGTTTCGCCTGCGCCCGCGAGCTCGCCGCGCTCGGCGCGGACGTCCTGATGGTCGCCCGCGACGAGGCCGCGCTGGAACACGCGCGCGACGAGCTCATCGAGGAATTCGCCGAGCGGGAGTTCTATATCTTCGCCGCAGACGCCGCCGATGCGGAGCAACGGTTCGAGGTGTTCGACTGGATTTCCGACCTCGAAGTCGAGCTCTCGCTGCTCGTCAACAACGTCGGTGCCAACATGACGCGGCCGACGCTCGACTACAAGCTCGACGAAGTGCGTGCGCTGATCGAGACGAATGTGCTCAGCGCGTTCGAGATGAGCCGCCTCGCGCATCCGCACCTCGCCGCGCACGGCAACGCCGCGATCGTCAACCTCGCTTCGGTATCGGGCCTGACCCACGTGCGGAGCGGCTCGCCCTACGGCATGACCAAGGCCGCGATCGCGCAGCTGACGCGCAACCTCGCCTGCGAATGGGCCGAAGACGGCATCCGCGTCAACGCGGTCGCACCCTGGTACATTCGAACGCAGCGCACCGAAGTTCCGCTGTCCGACACCGACTATCTCGACGAAGTGCTGGAACGCACGCCGATGGGCCGCATCGGCGAACCCGAGGAAGTCGCCGCCGCGGTGGCTTTCCTGTGCTTGCCGGCGGCGAGCTATATCACCGGCGAGTGCGTCGCGGTCGACGGCGGATTTCTGCACTACGGGTTCTGAGCGGCTCCGCGTCAGGCAGCGACTTCGACGTATTCGACCTGGCTCGACGGTGGCGGAATCGGCAAACCATCTTCGGCGAGACCTTCGAGGTGAAATGCGATCGCCTCGCGCATCTGCGCTTCGATTTCCTCGACGGTGCCGCCGGTAGCGACGCAGCCGGGAAGATCGGGCACATAGGCCGAAAAGTTTCCGGCTGCTTGTTCGATGACGATGGCGTAGCGCATTGCGATTTCCTACTTCAGACCGGCTTGCTTGCGGATGCTGTTCAAGGTTCCAGGGGCGATGTCGTCGCTGGCCTTGCCGGGAACGGTGACGCGCCCGGCCTTGCTGGCATGCTTGTATTGCCGATGGCTTCCGCGCGTGGCGACGAGTCGCCAGCCGTCTTTCTCGATCGTGCGGATCACGTCGGCAACCTTCACTTGTGAAGCATATCAGGGGATGCGTGCTTTCGGATTGATGGCCGAAAACGGCGAGTCCAATTCCTATTGTGGCGCTAAAATGCGCCCATGCAAGAGACAGCGACACTTTCCCAGCTCGACCGCCGCATCTGCGATCGGGCGCGCGAGACGCGCGATCCGCGCTTCGACGGGCTCTTCTTCATCGCGGTCACGTCGACCGGCATTTATTGCCGTCCGGTGTGCCCGGCGCCGGCGCCGAAATCGCGCAATATCCGCTACTACGCGAGTGCCGCGGCGGCGTCGGCAGCGGGATTCCGGCCGTGTCTTCGCTGCCGGCCGGAAGCGGCGCCCGGATCGCCGCTGCATCGCGCGAAGAGCGATCTCGTCGCCGGCGCGTTGCGCATGATCGAACAGGGCGCTCTGGATACGGCGTCGCTGCCGGATCTGGCGCTTCGCATCGGTGTCGGTGAGCGTCATCTGCGCCGTCTTTTCGCCGAAGAGCTCGGCGCGAGTCCGCTCGATGTCGCGGCGACGCGGCGTCTTCTGTTCGCGAAAAAACTCCTGACCGAAACAGCGCTGCCGATCACGGCGATCGCGCCGGCTTCCGGTTACGCGAGCCTACGCCGCTTCAACGCGGCGTTTCGCTCGACATACGGCAAGGCGCCCCGCGAGATCCGTCGCGATCGCGGCATCGCGTCGGCGAGCGACGAGCTTGCGCTGCGCCTGCCGTTCCGACCGCCTTACGATTTTGCGCATCTGATGATGTTCCTCGAACGCCGCGTGATTCCGGGCGTCGAAGCGGTCGATGCGCACGGCTACCGCCGCAGCTTCGTCGCCGAGGGCAGTCCGGGTTGGTTGTCGGTCGCGCCGATCGAAGGCGAATCGGCGCTTGCGTTGCGCGTGCATCATCCCAAGCCGAGCGCGCTCGGCGGCATCGTCGCACGCGTGCGGCGCATGTTCGACGTCGACGCCGATCCGCTGGCGATCAACACGCACCTGCGCCGCTCGGAGTTGCTGAAGCCGCTCGTGCGTCGCTGGCCGGGTCAGCGGTTGCCGAATGCGTGGGATGGCTTCGAGCTCGCAGTGCGCGCAATTCTCGGGCAGCAGGTCAGCGTTGCCGCGGCGCGCACGCTCGCGTCGCGCATCGCGGATCGGCACGGAGAGCCTTTTCCCGAAGGCGGCGCGGTCGATCTGCATGCGCTGTTTCCGTCGCCGGAAACGCTGGCCGATGCGCCGCTCGAAGAGATCGGCGTCATGCGCGCGCGCGCCGACGCGATCCGCACGCTTGCGCGCGCGGTCGTCGATGGAAGCGTGCATTTCCGCACGGAACAGACTTTGGCTGCGTTCGAGGAAAGTCTGGTCGCGTTGCCGGGCATTGGTCCGTGGACGGCGCACTACGTCGCGATGCGCGCGCTCGGGCAGCCCGATGCGTTTCCCGCGGCGGACTTGATCCTGCGCCGCGCGGCCGGCAACGGCGAAACCTTGAGCACACGCGCGGTCGAAGCGATGAGCGAGGCGTGGCGTCCGTGGCGCGCATACGCGGTGATGCTGCTCTGGCGCAGCATGGGTTAGGAATTCACATGTATTACGATTTCTTCGATTCTCCGATCGGTCCGCTTGTCGTTGTCGTCGATGGCGACGACAACAAGATCGTGACCGGTCTTTATCTACCCAAGCACGGAGCGCCGGGTCATGTCGCGCCGGAGTGGAAGCGCGCGCCGGCGAAGTTGCGCGAAGCGAGCGCGCAGCTCGCGGCATATTTCGCCGGCAAGCTGTTGACGTTCGATCTCGAATTCGCGCCGCACGGCACCGAGTTCCAACGCCGCGTCTGGGACGAGCTGACGCGCATTCCGTACGGCGACACGATCAGCTATCTCGAACTCGCACGACGCATCGGTAAGCCGAGCGCGATGCGCGCGGTCGGCGCCGCGAACGGGGCGAATCCGATTTCGATCTTCGTGCCGTGTCATCGCGTCATCGGAGCGGACGGAACGCTGACCGGCTACGGCGGCGGATTGCCGGCCAAGCGCTGGCTGCTCGATCACGAACGGCATTTCGCGCCGGCGCCGCTGCTCGAATTGCGTTGACACGCGCAAAGCGATCGTCTCGCAGAGATCGCTGAGACAGAATTATCGAGCTTTCTCTGCGATCCCTGCGCCTGTGCGAGAGAGGGCGTTCTTCACCACACCGTCAACATCCGCGCATCCGTTCGCGGATATCGCTCTGCTGCTGCTTGAGCTGAGGCTCTTCGTCGCTGAACGAGTGCGGCAATTTCGCGTTGACCTTATCGAGCTCGCTGCGCAGATAACCGCACGCTTCCGCGGGCTGCGCGAAGTGGCATTGATCGTCGATCCACATATACGTGCCGCCGAACGGAACCGACGCGGCCGGCTTGTGCGGAATCTGACGCAGGCCCGGCGCCGAAACGCCGATGCCGTTCGGACCGCCGTAAGCGTCGGCAAGACTCTGGCCCGCGACTCCGGTGATGCTGGTTGGAACCGCGGAGCTGCCGCCTTGTCCGGTTTCGCTCATGTAGCGGCTGCCGTCGGCGCGTGCGCAGATGTAGAACGTCGGTGCGGGATTCTGCGGAGGCGGCGCCGGTGTCGGCGGCTCTCGCGGAGGCATCGGCTTGGGCGGCGGAGGCGGCGTATCGATCGTGGCCGTCGCCGCGGGCTCGCTATCAGGCAGCGACAGCGTGGCTTGCTTCTCGCCCGCGCGGCACGGCTGATCCTGGAAGCTGATCGCGCCTTTGGCGCCGATGCATTTGTACGCGGTCGCCGCGGTGCCGTGCGAAGCGAGGCCCGCGAAACTAGCGATGACGAAACAGAACACGACGAAGCGCATGGCGATCACTTTACGCTTCGTCGCGAACGTCAAAGTGTCTTCTTCGTAAAGCGAGCCGCCGTCCCCTCTCCCGCTTGCGGGAGAGGGTAGGGTGAGGGAAATCTTGGTTCACGCTCGCAGCGCGAACTCGAAAACGCTTCACTCCGACAACCCTCACCCGCCCTGCGGGCGGCCTCTCCCGCAAGCGGGAGAGGCGATAGCTACGGCATCGTCAGTGAGCGGCGGCCGCGGGCAGCGACGGCGTCTGCTGCTCCGCCTCGACGCGCCGCCGCGCGTGCAGCCAGCGGCGAATCACGAGGTAGAAGACCGGCGTCAGCAGAAGTCCGAAGAACGTCACGCCGAGCATGCCGGAGAAAACGGCGACGCCCATCGCGCGGCGCATCTCCGAACCCGCACCGGTCGAAGTGACCAGCGGGATCACGCCCATGACGAATGCGAGCGACGTCATCAGGATCGGACGCAGACGCAACCGGCACGCGTCGAGCACGGCCTGCCACGTTGTCTCGCCTTGGCCTTCGCGATCCTTGGCGAACTCGACGATCAGGATCGCGTTCTTGCACGCAAGTCCGACCAGCACGATCAAACCGATCTGCGTGAAGATGTTGTTGTCGCCGTGCGAAAGCTCGACACCCGTGATCGCGCAGAGGAGACACATCGGAATGATCAGGATCACCACCAGCGGCAGCGAGATGCTTTCGTACAACGCAGCCAGCACGAGGAACACCAGCAGCACGACCAGCGGAAAGATGTAGACCATCGTGTTGCCGGCAAGGATCTGCTGATAGGTCAGATCCGTCCATTCGTACGCCATGCCGTTCGGCAATTCCTTCGCGAGCACGTCTTCCATCGCGGCCTGCGCCTGTCCGCTCGAGTAGCCCGGCGCGGCGCCGCCGTTGATCTCGGCCGCGAGATAGCCGTTGTAGTGCGGCACGCGATCGGGGCCCGAAGTTTCGCGCGCGTTGACGAAGCTTGCGAGCGGAATCATGTCGCCGCGCGCGTTGCGCGTTTTCAGCCGTCCGATGTTTTCGGCGTTGAGACGAAAACCGGGTTCCGCCTGCGCGTTGACCTGATAGGTGCGGCCGAAGCGGTTGAAGTCGTTCACGTACAGCGAACCGAGATACATCTGCATCGTGTCGTAGACATCCTGCAGCTGCACGCCGGCGGCTTTGGCTTTCTCGCGATCGACATCGACATCGATCTGCGGCACGTTGACCTGGAAGCCGGAGAACACGCCGGCCAACTCCGGACGCGCGCTCGCTTTCGCGATCACATTCTGCAACGCCTTGTACAGCTCGTTCGCGCCGAAGTTGCCGCGATCCTCGACCTGCAGCTTGAAGCCGCCGATCGTGCCGAGGCCCTGCACGGGCGGCGGCGGGAAGATCGCGATGAAC